>Ga0209256_1000047_pt1 | contig 314709 bp, 275 predicted proteins | sample AraplaCol_mCL_r2_2_FD_184270 | JGI IMG/M metagenome (GOLD analysis project Ga0209256, IMG submission 184270) | Arabidopsis root microbial communities from North Carolina, USA - plate scrape MF_Col_mCL_r2 (SPAdes) (version 3) | ecosystem: Host-associated > Plants > Roots > Endosphere | place... | reverse complement strand
GCAATGAAGGCGGCCACCCATCCGATCAGCGAAATCACCTCGAACACCAGCCCGCGCACCAGGCCGAAAAGCATCGACACCCCGATGAGCGCGACGGCGATCCAGTCGAGCAAGGCCACGGCAACGGCTGGCGACGACTCTTACAACGTGAGGATCGCGGCCGACAAAGACAAGCCCTTGACCTTATCGGCCGCGCGGTCGGCCTCGGCACGCGAGCTGAAGGGGCCGACACGCACACGCGTGCGTTCGCCGTCGGCAGTCTTCGCCACGTGCACATAGGTCTTGAGACCGGCCCTCTCGAGCTTCTGGCGCACTTCGCGCGCCTTGTCGGCGTCGGCGAAGGCGCCGACCTGCACCACGAAGCGGCCGCCCTCGTCGGCAGCGGCGGGCTTGGCGGCGGCCGCGGTGACGGGCTTGCCCTCGAGCAGCGCGCGGGCGCGGGCGCCGTCGTCCACGGCGGCGGGTTTCGGCTTGGCTTCGGGCTTGGGTTCCGGCTTCGGCTTGGGCTCCGGTTTCGGTTCCGGCTTGTGCTCGGGCTTGGGTTCGGGCTTCGGCTCAGGTTTGGTTTCTGGCTTGGGGTCCGGCTTGCGCTCGGGCGCCGGGGCCTGCGTGGAGCTGGCGACCGGCTTGCCCGGGTCGATCTCGGTGCCGTCCGCGGCTTCGGTGATCATGCCGCTCGACGACGAGGCGGATGCCACGCGCGAGCTGCCGTTGTCGGGGGCGGCCGGCGTGGTGCTGCTGCTGGTGGCGGGCGCCGGCGTTGCCGGCACGGGCAGCGGCTTGACCTTGTTGCGGTCCGGAATCTCGATGGGGATGTCGACCGACACCGGCCGCGGCTGGGTATCGAACAGCAGCGGGAAGCCGATCACGCCGAGCAGCACCAGCACCGCCGCGCCGAGCAGCCGGTGGCGCGCACGCCGACGCATGGTTTCGACACTTTCCGCTGGGACTGCGGCTGGGGCGCCTCGTCCTTCGTTGCCTTGCGGGCCGCGCGTGCGGAACTTGAAAAACGCCATGAAGTTCGATCCCTGGAGGAGTGCAGCGAGGTGGTGCCAGAAGGTGCGTACAACCCGACGATCAGCCGCCCGGCGACAGGTGTTTGGCTTGCAGCCGGGGAGTGCCGTTTTCGAGGACGCCACCCACGGTGAAGAACGATCCGAAGACCACGATTCTATCAGCGGGCCCTGCCTGCCCGATGGCCGCGCGCAGCGCCTCCATCGGCCCTGCATGCACGCTGCCGGAGGCGTCGGCGCGCGTGTTCTGCGCCTGCCAGGTGGCCAGCAGGTCGGCCGCCTTGGCGGCGCGCGGCGTAGGCAGGTCGGTGAAGTACCAGCGGTCGATCAGCGGCCCGATGCGCGCGAGGATCGGGGCCAGGTCCTTGTCCGCCATCACGCCGAAAACGCCGTGCGTGGTGGGGTAGAAACCCATCGCGTCGAGGTTCTCGGCCAGCGCGGCCACGGCGTGCGCGTTGTGCGCCACGTCGAGCACCAGCGCGGGCTCGCCCGGCACGATCTGGAAGCGGCCCGGCAGCTCGACCATCGCGAGCCCGTTGCGCACCGCCTGCGCCGTGATCGGCAGTTGTGGCCGCAGCGCCTCGAGCGCCGCCAGCACGCCGGCCGCATTGATGAGCTGGTTGGCGCCGCGCAGGGCCGGATAGGCCAGCCCGCTGTAGCGCCGCCCGCGGCCCGACCAGCCCCACTGCTGCTTGTCGCCCGCAACGTTGAAGTCGGTTCCGAAGCGCCAGAGGTCGGCGCCGATCGAGTTGGCATGGTCGATCACGCTCTGCGGCGGCACCGGGTCGCTCACGATGGCGGGCTTGCCCGGGCGCATGATGCCGGCCTTCTCGAAGCCGATGCTCTCGCGGTCGGGCCCGAGGTATTCCATGTGGTCGAGGTCGATGCTGGTGATCACCGCGCAGTCGGTGTCGATGATGTTGACCGCGTCGAGCCGGCCGCCCAGGCCCACCTCGAGGATCGCCACGTCGGGCTTTTCCACGGTCATGCAGTGCAGGATGCCGAGCGTGGTGAATTCGAAGTAGGTCAGCGGCATGTCGCCGCGCGCCTTTTCCACCACCTCGAAGCTTGCTATCAGTTTCGAAGCATCGACAGCCTCGCCCTGCAGCCGCAGGCGCTCCTCGAAGCGCACCAGGTGCGGCGAGGTGAACACCGCCGTGCGGTAGCCCGCGTGCGTCAGGATCGATTCGAGCATGGCGCAGGTCGAGCCCTTGCCGTTGGTGCCCGCCACCGTGATCACGGGGCAGGCGAAGCGCAGGCCGAGGCGCTGCGCCATCTCTTTGGCGCGTTCGAGTCCGAGCTCGATGTTCTTGGGATGGAGCCGCTCGGCGCGCTCGAGCCAGTCGTTCAGGGTTTCCATGGAGGCGGGCATTGTCGCCGACCCGTCGGCCGGGGCATCATCGCGGCCATGACAACCCTCTACGGCATTCCGAATTGCGACACCGTCAAGCGCGCCCGCGCCTGGCTCGACGAACACGGCATTGAATACACCTTCCACGACTTCAAGAAACAGGGCGTTCCCGAGGCAGAGCTCGACCAGTGGCTGAAGAAGCCTGGCTGGGAAGCCCTGGTCAACCGCAAGGGCACCACCTGGCGCAAACTGGACGACGCCACCCGCGAGGGCGTGGTCGACGCCGTTTCCGCCCGCGCCGTGCTGCTGGCCAATCCCAGCCTGATCAAGCGGCCGGTGGTCAACTGGGGGCCCCAAAAGCCCGTTACGGCGGGATTCGACGCCGACGCCTGGGCTGTCAACGCCGTGTAAACCCCGGAACCCGGCCTGCCGCCCGGCGTCGAACCTCGATCCGCAGGAGAGACACACCATGAACAATCGCACTTTTCGCACTGTCGCAGGCATTTCAGTCGCCGGCATGCTGGCCGCCGGCACCGGCCTCGTTCATGCGCAGCAGAACCAGGTGGTCCAGGCCCGGGTGATCTCCGCCACCCCGATACGCGAAACGACCGGCAGCGACGTGAACTACAACGTCACGTACGAATACAACGGCCGGCAGTACACCACCCGCATGAACACCCGGCCCGGAGCGACCATTCCGATCCAGGCCGGCGCGTATGGCGTGACGGGCGTGGCAGGCGTGACGACCTCCCCGGTGACACCGCAGCCGCAGCTGCAGGCCTACCCGGTCGAGGCCAACAGCGGCGGCGGCTACGCCCCGCAGTCCGGTGGCTCGCCATGGGACAGCGTGGTTCCCGAGCCCGGCGTCGTCGTCTCCAGCGCCCCCGCGCCGGTCTACCAGCCGGCGCCCGTGTACACCGCTCCCGCCCCCGTCTACGTGGAGCCGGCCTATACGTACCCCTATGCCTATCCCTACGTCTACCCGCCGGTCGGCATCTCGCTGAACCTCGGCTATTCGCGAGGCTGGGGCGGCGGCTACTACCGCGGCTACGGCTATCGCGGCTGGGGCGGCTATCGCGGCGGCTGGCACCGTTGAGGCGAGGGCTGGCGGGCCGCCGCCCCCGAGCCCCTAAAATCGAGGACTTTTCCAACCCTTGACGGGTGCGCCGCAGGTGCGGTGCGTCCTCGATTCGCCGGCCGCCAAAGCGCCGGTGCCACCCAATGACGACGACTACCGACACTCTGAACAGCGCCGCAGTGGCCACCAAGGCCAATGTGTATTTCGACGGCAAGTGCGTGAGCCACAGCCTCACGCTGGCGGACGGCACCAAGAAATCGGTCGGCGTGATCCTGCCGTCCACCCTCACCTTCAACACCGGCGCTCCCGAGATCATGGAAGGCACCGCCGGCAGTTGCGAATACCAGCTCGCGGGCACCGACGAATGGATCGCCTCGGGCCCCGGCCAGAAGTTCAACGTGCCCGGCAACTCGAGCTTCAAGATCCGCGTGACGGGCGAGCCCTACAGCTACATCTGTCATTTTGGGTAAACCCCAGGCTTCGCGCACTTCGTGTCGCTTCTCCCACCCCCTTGCAGGGGGCGATACCGATGGCCCGGCAAAGCCGGTTCCACGGTATCCCGGGCAAAGAGCCGCGCCACGAAAGCCATGAGCCATTGAACCGCGCCACCACCAACGGAACTCCCATCATGTCGACCATCCTCCAAAACGTTCCCGCCGGCCAGAAGGTCGGCATCGCCTTCTCCGGCGGCCTGGACACCAGCGCGGCGCTCCACTGGATGCGCAACAAGGGCGCGATCCCCTACGCCTACACCGCCAACCTCGGCCAGCCCGACGAGCCCGACTACGACGAGATCCCCCGCAAGGCGATGCTCTACGGCGCCGAGAACGCCCGCCTGATCGACTGCCGCGCGCAACTGGCCAACGAAGGCATCGCCGCCCTGCAGGCCGGCGCATTCCACGTCACCACCGCCGGCGTCACCTACTTCAACACCACGCCGCTGGGCCGCGCCGTCACCGGCACCATGCTCGTGTCGGCCATGAAGGAAGACGACGTCCACATCTGGGGCGACGGCAGCACCTACAAGGGCAACGACATCGAGCGCTTCTACCGCTACGGCCTGCTGACGAACCCCGCCCTCAAGATCTACAAGCCCTGGCTCGACCAGGTCTTCATCGACGAGCTGGGCGGCCGCGCCGAGATGTCGGCATTCATGCAGAAGGCCGGCTTCGCCTACAAGATGTCGGCCGAGAAGGCGTACTCGACCGACTCGAACATGCTCGGCGCCACGCACGAAGCCAAGGACCTGGAGCACCTGAACAGCGGCATCACCATCGTGCAGCCCATCATGGGCGTCGCCTTCTGGAAGGACGAGGTCGAGGTCAAGCGCGAGACCGTGTCTGTGCGCTTCGAGGAAGGCGTGCCGGTCGCGCTGAACGGCGTGCGCTACTCGAACCTGGTCGAGCTGATCCTCGAAGCCAACCGCATCGGCGGCCGCCACGGCCTGGGCATGAGCGACCAGATCGAGAACCGCATCATCGAGGCCAAGAGCCGCGGCATCTACGAGGCTCCCGGCCTTGCGCTGCTGTTCATCGCCTACGAGCGCCTGGTCACCGGCATCCACAACGAAGACACCATCGAGCAGTACCGCGAGAACGGCCGCAAGCTGGGCCGCCTGCTCTACCAGGGCCGCTGGTTCGACCCACAGGCCATCATGCTGCGCGAGACGGCCCAGCGCTGGGTGGCGCGCGCCATCACGGGCGAGGTGACGGTCGAGCTGCGCCGCGGCAACGACTACTCGATCATGAACACCGAGTCGGCCAACCTCACCTACAAGCCCGAGCGCCTGAGCATGGAGAAGGTCGAAGGCGCGTTCACGCCGCTGGACCGCATCGGCCAGCTGACGATGCGCAACCTCGACATCGCCGACACGCGCGAGAAGCTGGGCATCTACACCCAGACCGGCCTGCTGTCGTCGACCGAAGGCGCTGCGCTGCCGAAGCTGGCGAACGACGGCGACGCGAGCTGATCGACGGCGATCAAAGCCTCCAATGACAACGGGCCCCTCGGGGCCCGTTTTTCATGGGTAATGCGCAAGGTTCAGTCCCCGCCGCCTCCACCGCAGCCGCCTCCACACCCGCCACCGCCATCGGACGAGCCTCCGTCGCCGGAGCCGCCATCACCGCTGCTGCTCGACGACTCGCTCCCGCCGAAGCCGCCTGCGTCGCCCGAGCTGCCGCTGTCCGACGACGAATCGCCGAAGCTGGTGCCGCAATGCGCATCCGAGCCGATGTGCCGCTCGACCGCCCGGCAGTCGGGTATGTAGTGAAAGCCGCCTTCGATGGCGAACTTGATGTCCAGCGCGAACAGCAGCGGCAGCCGCGCGGGCTTGCGCGGATCGATGCTCTCTTCCTTGCAGGCCCAGTACCAGGTGCGGCGCAGGCCGTCGTTGCGCTTGGGGTCCCGGCCAAGCACTTCGGCAGGGCTGTGGTGCAGCATGCCGCCGAAGGCCGCCTTGCACCAGTTCTGGTAGCCCTGCGTGTGCAGGATGAACTCGTGCCAGGCCGTGTCGACCACCTTCGAGGGCATGGCCACGAACTTGCGGTCGCTGCGCAGGTGCGCCATGAAGAACTGGCGCAGGCCGCGCAGCACCAGTTCGGCGTCGCGCCGGCTGAGTTGCGGATGCGCCTGGCACAGCTTGCCGACCAGGAAGGACGGCAGCCGCGCCTCGCGGATGAACTGGCGCCGCAGGCTGGTCTCGAGGAACTTGAGCACCGCCGCAAACAGCAGCGCGAACACGATCACCGCCACCATCGAGCCCCAGCGCCGCGTTCCGAGGAAGAGCGCCAGCAGCGCGACCACGGGCACTGCCCGGCGAGCCCAGACGAGGGCACCGATGCGGCGGCGGAAATTCAGGTGCAGGAAGTCGAGGTCCATGCTGGCGTGGCGTCAGCTCAGACGACGACCGGCTCCGGCTCCAGCCGGATGCCGAAACGCTCGTACACGCTGGTCTGGATCGCCTTGGCGAGCGTCATCACCTCGCCTCCCGTCACCGGGTTCTCGCGGCCGCCGCGGTTGACCAGCACCAGCGCCTGCCGCTCGTAGACGCCGGCATTGCCCACCGACTTGCCCTTCCAGCCGCAGGCGTCGATGAGCCAGCCGGCCGCCAGCTTGATGCTGCCGTCGTCCATCGGGTAGTGAACGATCTTCGGGTCGCGCGCGATGATGTCCGCGCACTGCTCGGGCGTGACCGTCGGGTTCTTGAAGAAGCTGCCGGCGTTGCCCAGCACGCGCCAGTCGGGCAGCTTGGCGCGGCGGATGGCGCAGATCCAGTCGAAGATGTCCTTTGCGCTCGGCGTGAAGTTGCCCGTCTCCTCCATCTTGCGCTCCAGGTCGAGGTAGCCGACCACCGGTTTCCAGGGCTTGGGCAGGCGAAAGCGCACCCGGGTGATCACCGCCCTGCCCGCCAGGCCGAAATCGTTCGGACCGCTGCGCACATGCTTGAAGACCGAGTCGCGGTAGCCGAAGGCGCATTGGGCCGCATCGAGGGTGAAGCTGCGGCCGGTTTCGAGGTCGAAGGCGTCGAGCGACTCGAAGCGGTCCTGCAGTTCGACACCGTAGGCGCCGATGTTCTGCACCGGCGAGCCGCCCACCGTGCCGGGAATCAGCGCCAGGTTCTCCAGCCCCGGATAGCCGTTGCGCACCATCCACTCGACGGCGTCGTGCCAGGTTTCGCCCGCGCCGGCCTCCACGATCCAGGCGCGCGGGGTTTCTTCCAGCAGCCGCAGGCCCTTGATCTCGACCTTCAGCACCAGCGACTTGACGTCGCCCGTCAGCACGATGTTGCTGCCGCCGCCCAGCACGAAACGGGGCGCGTCGCGCCATGCCGGATCGTCGCGCAGCGCGGCCAGGTCGGCCTCGCCGGCAATGCGCGCCAGGTGCTGCGCGCGCGCGACGATGCCGAAGCTGTTGTAGGGCTGCAGCGGGACGTTGGACTCCACGATCATGGGAGAATTGTCGCATCTGCACCCGTGAAGAATTCAGGAGAGAGTCCATGCCGTCCTTCGATACCGTCTGCGAACCCAACCTTCCCGAGGTGAAGAACGCAGTCGAGAACACCGCCAAGGAAATCGCCACGCGTTTCGATTTCAAGGGCACGGCCGCCGCCGTCGAGCTCAAGGACAAGGAAATCACCATGATCGGCGACGCCGAGTTCCAGCTCGTGCAAGTCGAAGACATCCTTCGCAACAAGCTCACCAAGCGCAGCGTCGACGTGCGCTTCCTCGACAAGGGCGACGTCCAGAAGATGGGCGGCGACAAGGTCAAGCAGGTCATCAAGATCAAGAACGGCATCGAGAGCGAGCAGGCCAAGAAGATCACCCGCATCGTCAAGGACAGCAAGCTCAAGGTTCAGGCCGCGATCCAGGGCGACGCGGTGCGCGTCACCGGCGCCAAGCGCGACGACCTGCAGGCGGCCATGGCGCTGATCAAGAAGGACGTGCCCGACATGCCGCTCACCTTCAACAACTTCAGGGACTGATCTAGGTACTCCCCCAGGCTTGCCCACTTCGTGTGGCCGCCAACCCCCTCGCCGGGGGCAATACCGGCGGACCGGCGGAGCCGGTTCCGCGGTATTCCTGGTCTATCAAGTCGAACAACCGACGCTGGAGCAGCAAGCCTCGTATGAAACATCTTCTCGTCGCAGCGCAGCTGTTCGCTGCCGCCGCCGTGGCGCATGCGGCCGGCTCGGTCACGCTGACGGGCAGCATCGGCAGCCGCGCGATCCTGATCGTGAACGGCAATCCGCCCAAGACGGTGGCGATCGGCGAGAGCTACCAGGGCGTGAAGCTGGTATCTCTGCAGGCCGAGCAGGCCGTGGTCGAGATGGAGGGCAAGCGCGTCAACCTGCGCATGGACACGCCGGTGAGCATCGGCGGTGGTGGCGGGTCGGGCGGGGGCGGAAGCCGCGTGGTGCTGTCGGCCGACAGCCGCGGGCACTTCATGACGCAGGGCGCCATCAACGGCCGGCCGGTCACCTTCATGCTCGACACGGGCGCGACGGCCATCGCGCTGTCGGCCGACGACGCCCAGCGCATCGGCCTGGACTACAGCAAGGGCCAGCGCGTGCTGATGAACACCGCCAACGGCACGGCTACCGGCTATAAGCTGCGCCTGCAGTCGGTGCGCGTGGGCGACGTGGAGGTGTACGACATCGACGCCATCGTCTCGCAGCAAGCGATGCCCTTCGTGCTGCTGGGCAACAGCTTCATCAACCGCTTCTCGATGCGGCGCGACGCGGACCAGATGGTCCTCGAAAAACGCTATTGAGCTAGGACCAGGGCCTGTTCAGGCCTGCGCGGCCGTCACCACGATCTCGATCTTGTAGGCCGTGTTGGCCATTTTGGCCTGCACGGTGGCGCGCGGCGGCGTGTTGCCGGCCGGGATCCAGGCGTCCCACACCTCGTTCATGGCGGTGATGTCGTCGATGTCGGCCAGGAAGATCTGTGTCATGAGAATGCGCGACTTGTCGCTGCCGGCCTCGGCCAGCAGGCGGTCGACCATGCCGAGCACCTGCGCGGTCTGGCCGCGGATGTCCTGCGTGGTGTCGTCGGGCACCTGGCCCGCAAGGTAGATGGTGCCGTTGTGCACGGCTGTCTCCGACAGGCGCGGGCCGACGTGGTAGCGGGTGATGGAAGCCATGGAACGTGTTCTTTCTTCGGTTCAGGTTGGTTTCTTCTTGGAGCCGAGCTTCGACTCCGTGCCGGCAGCGAGCCGGCGGATGTTCTCGCGGTGCCGCCAGATCAGCAGCAGGCTCATGACGATGATCGCGACCAGCGCCGTGCGGTCCAGCGGCCAGGCGATGCCGCCGCCGATCAGGTAGTAGGCCGGCGCGAAGAAGGCAGCCACCAGCGAGGACAGCGACGAATAGCGGAAGAAGATCGCGATGATCAGCCAGGTGGCGCCGGTGGCCAGCCCCAGCCAGGGCGCGATGCCCACCAGCACCCCGGCGGCCGTGGCCACGCCCTTGCCGCCCTGGAAGCCGAAGAACACCGGGTACAGGTGCCCGAGGAACGCGGCCACGCCGGCCACAGCGGCAACGCCCCCTCCCAGCCCCCACTGCGCGCCGAACTGGTGGATGAGGAACACGGGCACCCAGCCCTTGAGCGCATCCAGCAGCAGCGTGGCGAGCGCCGCGCCCTTGTTGCCCGAACGCAGCACGTTGGTGGCGCCGGGGTTCTTGCTGCCGTAGCTGCGCGGATCGGCCATGCCAAGCGCCTTGCTCACGATGACCGCGAACGAAAGCGAGCCGATCAGGTACGACGCCACGATGGCAATGATGGAAGGCAAGGTGAAGCTCAAGACGGCACTCCGCGGGGGATGATGGTTGTTGTTGTGTGTTCGGCGTATCGGATCAGGCGACCGGCGCCTCGGGCGGCGATTGGATCACGACGTACTGCTTGCGAAACTCGAAGCCCCGGTCGGGCCACTGCGCCGCGTAGGCGCGCAGCGCATCGGCGCCGGCGGGCCAGTCCTCGCCGTTGATGCGGCAGTCGGCCTGCACTTCGCCCTCGGCGTCTCGCGCGGCATAGAGCCGCACGCCGTAGAGGCCGTCCGACTCGATCTGCGGCTTGAAGGCATCCCAGGTGTTGGTGAAGAGGCAGCAGGGGCAGAACGGATGTTCTTCCTCCTCGGCCGCCTCCTTCGCATGTTGGTGCGCGACCGGTCCGAAGAGCACGCGCCGCTCGCGGGCCGGGCGGCCTTCGGCCTCCTTCGCTTCCCAGTTCATCTGCATCGAAGTGCAGTGGCTCAGGCCTGCCGCGTCGGCGGACAGCGCATCGAGGAACACGACCAGATCGACCTGCGCCCAGAGGTCGAAGCCCCGGGTCAGGGAAGCGGCGATGTCGGCGCCCACCGAATGCTGGAACTCGAAGAGGCCCTTGGGCAGCAGCTCGGCATGCGCCACCTCGATGGTGCTGCTGGTGCGCACGCTGCCGTCGCTGTTGGCCCAGTAGCTGGTGATCTGTGGCCAGAGCCACAGACCGCTGCCGGGCAGCCGCAGCCAGCCTTCGCGCTCGCGCACCGGCTCGTGGCCACGTGCCTCCAGCGTTTCGAGCAGCAGTTCGGTGAGGTCGAAAACCTCGGTCCAGTCCTTCTTGCCATCGTTGAACTCGACTTCGAACGACGGCCCGCCGCCTTCGTTGGCGGGACAGAGCGGAGGAAAGAAGTCTGGGGAGGACGAGGACGGTGATGTCGCCATGGCGGCGGCTATTCTGCCAGCGCGCATTGCACGGGCTTCGCGCCCAGCAGCGCCACGCACACCTGCGGATCGATGCCGATCAGGTAGCCGCGCCGCCCGCCGTTGAGCACGATGCGCGGCAGCTCCAGGATGCTCGACTCCACGTAAACCGGCATCTCGCGCCGCGTACCGAAGGGCGAGGTGCCGCCCACCATGTAGCCGCTGTGCCGCTGCGCCACCTCGGGCTTGCAGGGCTCCACCGACTTGGCGCCGATCTGACGCGCCAGATTCTTGGTCGACACCGTGCGGTTGCCGTGCATCAGCACGATCAGCGGCCTGGCGTCCTGGTCCTGCATCACCAGCGTCTTGATGACGGTGAACGGGTCCAGCCCCAGCATCTCGGCGCCGCGCTGCGCGCCGCCGTGCTCGACGTATTCGTAAGGGTGCTCGGTGAAGGCGATCTTGTACGCGCGCAGCAGTTGCGTGGCGGGTGTCTCGGAGGTGTGGACGCTTTTCTTGGCCATCTGGGTGGCAACTTCCGGTTCAGGATGACTTCAGGAAATCCGGTGTACCGCAGCAAGAATCTGCCGCACCACATCGAATTCCGGTCGAGCCATGCAGCATACGCCAGCCCCGGAGGGCGCGATTCCGTTCCCCACGCTGCGCCGCCCCGCCCTCACTGCGCTCGTGCTGGCGGTCGCGGCCATGCACGCGGCGGTGCTCTGGCTGCTTGTGATGGCGACGAAGCCGCATGGGCGCACTGCCGGTGCAGCGAAACGCATCGTCGTGGAAATGGTGCGCACTGAGCCTCCGACGAAAGCGGATCCGGCGCCACGCAAGAAGGCGGCATCGCCTGCCTCCACTTCATCGCCGCGCCCGGCCGCCAGGCGGCCGCCGCAATCCGTTCGAGCCAAGGCGAACGCCGCTCCCGAGGCTCCGGCCGACACATCGCCCCCATCGCAAGCAGCAAGCGTTGCACCCGCGCCGCCGCCGATCCTCCACTCGGAAAGCATGCGCCGCGCCCTGCGCGACATCGCCCGCGAACGCTCCTTCGCCGACCGAGCCGCCGAGGATCTCAACGGCAGCCCGCGCTCGGGCTTCGACTCCAGCCTCAGCGCGGGCGTCGCAGGCGCCGCGCGCGGGGACTGCAGGAAGGGCGAGTTCAAGGGCGGCGGCATGGGCCTGCTGAGCCTGCCCGCGCTCGCGCTGGCTGCCGCGAACGGCGAATGCGCCCGCTGACGGATCAGGGAACGGAACTCAGGCAGCCGGATCGCGGATTTCCCAGCGGATCTTGTCGATCTCGGCCAGCACCTCCGGCGACAGCGTCGTGCCGTACACGTCCAGATCTTCTTCCAGCTGCGCCAGCGAGGTCACGCCGATGATCGTGCTCGCCACCTGCCACTTGGTGTAGCAGAAGGCCAGCGCCAGCTGCGTCGGCGTCAGGCCGTTGTCGCGGGCGAGCTGGTTGTAGCGCCTGGCCGCCCGCAGCGAATCGGGGCGGCCCCAGCGCTGCTTGCGCACCGATTCGTAGCTCGAGATGCGCGCGCCCTTGGGCGCGTCCGGCCCCTCGATGCCGCTCTGGTCGTACTTGCCGGTGAGCAGGCCGAAAGCCAGCGGCGAATACGCCAGCAGCGACACGCCCAGCCGGTGCATGGTTTCGTCCAACCCGTTCTCGTAGCCGCGGCTGATGAGGCTGTACACGTTCTGCACCGTCGCCACGCGCGGCAGGCCGTGCTGTTCGGCCAGCCGCACGAATTCGTGCACGCCGTAAGGCGTTTCGTTCGACAGGCCGATGGCGCGCACCTTGCCCGCCTTCACCAGCTTGCCCAGCGCTTCGAGCTGCTCGTGGATCGGGGTCTTCGAGGTTTCCTTGGCCGGGTCGTAGTAGATGTTGCCGAAGAGCGGCACGTGGCGCTCGGGCCAGTGGATCTGGTAGAGGTCGATGACATCGGTGCGCAGCCGCTTCAGGCTGGCGTTGCACGAGGCTTCGATGTCGGTCGCCGTCATGCCGCTGCCTTCGCGCACCCAGGGCATGCCGCGCGAGGGGCCGGCCACCTTGGTCGCGACCACCAGCTTCTGGCGCGCGCCGGGGTTGGCGGCGAACCAGTTGCCGATGATGGTCTCGGTGACGCTGTAGGTTTCCTTGCGCGTGGGCACCGAGTACATCTCGGCGGTGTCGATGAAGTCGACGCCCCGCTCGAGCGAGCGGCTCAGGATGGCGTGGGAAGTGGGCTCGTCGACCTGTTCGCCGAAGGTCATCGTGCCGAGGCAGATCGGGGTGACGTGCAGGTCGCTCTGACCGAGTTGGATCTTTTTCATGCGCGGGATGCTACCGCCCCGGTCTCAGGCCCGCCGGCCGCCGCGCCAAAACCCGAGCGCCGCGCGGCCTGCCGGCCGGCCGCTGCCTGTCCTGTGGCGGACTGCGTCAGTACAAAGGCCTCCTTATCATCGACGCCCATGTACCAAGCCCTCCGCCCCTCCCGCAGCGAATTCGTGCCCGTGCGCAACCTCAGCTACCACGTGCGGCTGTGGGGCCAGCCTTCCGACAAACGCCCGCCGCTGGTGCTGGTGCACGGCTGGATGGACGTGGCGGCGTCGTGGCAGTTCGTGGTCGACGCGATGGAGGAAGACCGCTTCATCATCGCCCCCGACTGGCGCGGCTTCGGCCTCACCGACGGCGGCGGCGTCGACAACTACTGGCTCGCCGACTACCTCGCGGACCTCGAATGGCTGCTCGACCACTACGCCGGCGAAGGTGAAAGCGCCCGGCAGATCGACCTCGTCGGCCACAGCATGGGCGGCAACGTCGCCATGCACTACGCCGGCGTGCGGCCGCAGCGCATCCGCCGCCTCGTCAACCTCGAAGGCTTCGGCATGCCCGCGCGCAAGCCCGACGAAGCGCCCGCGCGCTACGGCCAGTGGATCGACGAGCTCAAGCGCCTGCACCGCGGCGAAATGGCGCTGGCCGGCTACTCGGCCGTGGACGGCGTGGCCCGCCGCCTCATGAAGACCAATCCGCGCCTGACGCCCGACAAGGCCGCCTGGCTCGCAAGCCACTGGTCGGTGAACCACGCCCAGCCCGACGGCAGCGAGCGCTGGCAGATCCTGGGCGAGGCGGCACACAAGATCGTCAATGCCCACATCTTCCGCGTCGACGAGACGCTGGCGCTCTACTCGCGCATCGCCGCGCCGCTGTTGATGGTCGAGGCATCGGACGACAGCCTGCACGGCTGGTGGAAGAACCGCTACACGCTCGACGAATTCCACGAGCGGCTGAAATCGGTGGGCAACGCGCGCATCGAGCGGCTCGAAGACGCGGGCCACATGCTGCACCACGACCAGCCGCGGATCGTCGCGCGGATGATCGAGGAGTTTCTCGCGGCCTGATCAGCCGCGCCGGGGCTCGCTGTCCAGGCTGGCCATCTGCGCAGCTGCATAGCGGTCGCCGGCAGCGGAGCCCTTCGGCACCGCGCGCTCGATGGCGGCGAAATCGTCGGCCCCCAGCTTCACGCTCGAAGCACCGAGTGCCTCGTCGAGCCGCGTGCGCCGCCGCGCGCCGATCAGCGGGACGATGTCGTCGCCTTGCGCCGCCACCCATGCGATGGCGATCTGCGCGACGCTCACGCCCTTTGCGTCGGCGATCTTGCGCAGCGCCTCGACCAGCGCAAGGTTGCGCTCCACGTTCTCGCCCTGGAAGCGCGGGCTGTGCGCGCGGAAGTCCTTCTCGCCCGCGCTGTCCTTCGTCCAGTGCCCGCTGATGAGGCCACGCGACAGCACGCCGTAGGCGGTGATGCCGATGCCCAGCTCGCGGCAGGTGGCGAGGATTTCGTCCTCGATGCCGCGCGAGATCAGCGAATACTCGATCTGCAGGTCGCACACCGGATGCACGGCCGCCGCCTTGCGGATGGTCTGCGGGCCCACTTCCGACAGGCCGATGTGGCGCACGTAGCCCGCCTTCACCAGGTCGGCGATGGCGCCGATGGTCTCCTCGATCGGCACGTTGGGGTCGAGCCGCGCCGGGCGGTAGATGTCGATGTGGTCCACGCCCAGGCGCTGCAGCGAGTAGGTCGCGAAGTTCTTCACCGCCGCCGGCCGCGCGTCGTAGGCCACCCAGCCGCCGGCCGGGTCGCGCATGGCGCCGAACTTGACGCTGACCAGTGCCGCGTCGCGCTGCGAGGGCTTCAGGCCCTTCAGCGCCTCGCCGATCAGCATCTCGTTGTGGCCGCTGCCGTAGAAGTCGCCGGTGTCGAGCAGCGTGATGCCCGCGTCCATGGCGGCGTGGATGGTGGCGATGCTTTCGGCGCGGTCGGAGGGGCCGTACATGCCCGACATGCCCATGCAGCCGAGGCCGATGGCGGAAACCCTGGGGCCGGTGGCACCGAGCTGGAGTGTGTTCATCGAAGCGTTCCTTTCAGAGGGGCCGGACGCGATGGCGAGCGGCATGGCGGTAGTCTGGAAGCAAAGATGCCGTTCGATAATCCGTCCAGCCCTGCACGGGTTGTGCGGGAAAGCGCACAATCGCGCCATGAACGAACCAGAGCTCTCCGACCTGGGCGCCTTCGTGGCCGTCACCCGCGCGCGCAGTTTCCGGGGCGCGGCCGCCCTGCGCGGCGTGTCGCCCTCCTCGCTCAGCGAGGCCATGCGCAGGCTCGAGGCGCAGCTGGGCGTGCGCCTGCTGAACCGCACCACGCGCAGCGTGACGCCCACCGAAGCGGGCCAGCGCCTGCTCGACCGCATCTCGCCCGCGCTGGACGACATCGCCGGCGCGCTCGACACGCTCAACAGCTTTCGCGACAGCCCCACCGGCACGCTGCGCCTGAACGTGCCGACCATCGTGGCGCAGCGCGTGCTGCCGCCGCTTGCCAGCCGCTTCCTGCGCACGCACCCGGGCATCACGCTGGAGATCACGACCAACGACACCTTCATCGACGTGCTCGCGGCGGGCTTCGACGCCGGCATCCGCTACGACGAGAGCATCGCCCGCGACATGATCGCCGTGCCCCTGGGCCCGCGCACGCAGCGCTTCGTGGCCGCGGCATCGCCTGACTACCTCGCCGAGCACGGCGTGCCCAGGCACCCGACCGACCTGCTGCGCCACGCCTGCATCGGCCACCGCTTTCCCAGCGGCGTGCTCGCGGCCTGGGGCTTCGTGCGCAAGGGCAAGACGGTGAAGATCACGCCGAGCGGGCCGCTGATCGCATCGGCGCTCGACCTGGAGCTGCACGCCGCCGAGTCGGGCCTCGGCGTGATCTACACCTTCGACGAGTACCTGCGCCCCTCCATCGACCGGGGCACGCTCGCGCCGGTGCTGGAGGACTGGTGGCAGAGCTTCTCGGGGCCGTTCCTGTACTACCCGAGCCGCACGCACATGCCGGCGCCGCTGCGGGCTTTCGTCGATTTCCTGAAGGGCGAAGGCCAGTCCGGCTGATGTCCGCCGGATATTTGCCCAGCGGATAACCAAGCGCGCGAATCTTCGTTCGCGCGGCGCTCACCGCGTCCTAGAGTGCGCAGCTCCCTTTGCCGTCCCCTGGAGTTGTAGTCATGCCTTCCTCTTCGCGCGCGCCGTCGTGGCTGCGCCGCTTCGCCCCGCTGCTCGGCGGCCTCTCCCTGAGCCTGGCGGCCCAGCTTTCCGCTCACGCGGCCGACCTGCGCGTGGGCTTCATGCCCGGCCCGTACCGCGATGCCTTCACGAACGGCATCGAGCCCCAGCTGAAGAAGCTGGGCTACACCGTCAAGTACGTCGAGTTCAGCCAGGGCGTGCAGCCCAACGACGCGGTGGAGCGCGGGCAGATCGACGCCAACATCTTCCAGCACACGCTGTACCTCAACGCCACCAACAGGCAGCAGGGCTTCGACCTCGTGCCGGTGGTGCATGTGCCGACCCCGCCGATGGGCCTCTACTCGCAGCGCCACAAGTCGCTCGACACCGTGCCCGACGGCGCCACGGTCACGCTGCCATCCGACCCGGTGAACGCGGCTCGCGCGCTCAACATCCTCGCGGGCATCGGCTGGGTGACGCTCAAGCCGGGCGTGAGCCCGGTCTCGGTGTCGGAGCGCGACATCGTCGCCAACCCCAAGCGCCTGAAGCTGGTGCCGTTGGAGGCCGCGCAGGCCCCGCGCTCGCTGGCCGACGCCGACATCGCCGCCGTGCAAGGCAACTTCGCCATCGCCTCGGGCCTGAAGCTCACCGAGGCGCTGAAGCTGGAGAACATGACGCTGCCCTACGTGAACGTGGTCGCCGTCAAGCGCGGCAACGAGAGCGCGAAATTCGCGCAGGACATCGCGGCGGCCTACCAGTCGCCCGAATTCCAGCGCTTCTTCAGGGCCAACCCGGCATGGGCCGGCTACCGGCTGCCCGACTACTTCTCGCAATGAGCCTTTCGAACAACAAGACCGCGCCGCGGCAGCTGCACCTCAACGTCAACATCCTGCATTCGGGCTTCGTGCCCTCGGCGTGGCGCCTGCCGCAGAGCGATCCGTGGGCCTTCGCCGACATCCAGCACTACATCCGCACCGCGCAGATCGCCGAGGCCGGCAAGCTCGACGCGGTGTTCCTCGCGGACAACGCGGCCATCGTCGACCAGATCCACTTCCGCCCGATCACCGCGCTGGAGCCCACGGTGCTGCTGGCCTGCGTGGCCGCGGCCACCACGCACATCGGACTGATCGCCACCGCCTCGACCAGCTACAACGAGCCCTACAACATCGCCCGCCGCTTCGCCACGCTCGACCATGTGAGCAGTGGCCGCGCCGGCTGGAACGTGGTGACCACGGCCGACCTGCCCTCGGCGCGCAACTTCGGCCTCGACGCCACGCCCGACCACGCGAAGCGCTACGCGCGCGCCTCCGAGTTCACCGACGTGGTGAAGGCGCTGTGGGACAGCTGGGAGGACGATGCCTTCGTCGGCAACAAGACCACCGGCAGCTTCATCGACACCGCCAAGGTGCACGCCATCGCGCATCGCGGCGAGCACTTCGCGGTACAGGGCCCGCTTAACCTTCCGCGCTCGCCGCAGGGCCACCCGGTGCTGGTGCAGGCCGGAGCCTCGGCCGACGGACGCGAGCTGGCCTCACGCCACGCGGAAGCGGTGTTCTCCGCCTCCCAGTCCTTCGAGGAATCGCTGGCCTATGCCCGCGCACTGAAGACCCGCGCGGCCGAACTGGGCCGCGGCCCCGACGCGGTGAAGGTGCTCGCGGGCCTGACCACCATCGTCGGCGCCACCGAGGCCGAGGCGCGCCGCCGCCGCGACGAACTGGTCGACTTGATCCCGTGGGACTACAGCCTCACGCGCATCGCCGGCACGCTCGGCATCACGCCCGACCGCCTGAAGCTCGACGAGCGCCTGCCCGACAACCTGCCGCTGCCCGCCAATGGCAACGGCAACCACACCTTCTTCAATGCGGTGGTCGCGGCCGGCCGCACACACGGCTACACGGTGCGCCAGCTGATCCGCGAACTCGCGGGCGGCGGCGGGCACCGCGTGATCGTCGGCACGCCGGAGCAGATCGCGGACGACATCGAGCGCTGGTTCAGCGCCGGCGCGGCGGACGGCTTCAACCTGATGCCTGACGCGCTGCCGCACGGGCTGCAGGATTTCGTCGACGGGGTGGTGCCGATCCTGCAGAAGCGCGGGATTTTCCGCACGGAATACGAGGGGCGTACGCTGCGCGATCACCTGGGGCTGACGCGGCCTGCCGGGCGGACGGCGCAGCGGCTGGCCGCCTGAATAGATAAAGGTAAAGGGCGCAAAGAAAAAAGGCCGCGGTTCACGCGGCCTCTTGTTCTTCTTGCGTCATCACTCCTCGTCGGCGTCGTTGCCCGTGAGCGACAGCACTTCCTCGACGAAGGCTTCGAACAACGGCAGCGACGCCGGCAGCCCCTCCAGCGACTCAGCCTCGCCCGCATCGAAGAAATGCGGCTTGCCCGCCGGCACCGAAGCCCACTCGCCCGCCTCCAGAAGCAGGCCGAGGTAGCCGTCATCGGTCGGCAGATAGAAGAGCCCGGCGCTCTCGAGCACGCGCTGCCCCTTCTTCCTGCCGCGCCCCCAGCTCACGCCCTGCCCGGCCAGGCGTTCGGTGATCCAGCCGTCGCACACATGCGTGTCGCTCCAGTTTCCCTGGGCATCGAATACGGCCAGAACGGGCATGGGGAGTCCTTTTCTCGAAGAAGGATGAAGGAAAGGAAGGATTACTGCAGGAAACCGGGCTTGGCGTAACCCTGGAATTTGCTGTCAACCACCGCCTTGAACTCCTTCGAGCGGTAGGCATCGGCGATGTCCTTGGCCCACTGGGTGTTCTTGTCGGCGGTCTTCACGGCGACCACATTCAGGTAGTAGTCGGGCGTCTTTTCGAGCACCACGGCCTCGGTGAGCTTCAGGCCCGAGGAGATCGCGAAGTTGCCGTTGACGATGGCGTACTCGGTGTCGCCGAGCGAGCGCGGCAGCTGGGCGGCTTCGAGCGGAATGAACTTCAGCTTCTTCGGGTTCTCGGCCACGTCCTTCTCGGTGGCGCGCAGCGGGTCGATGCCGGTCTTCAGCGTGAGCAGCTTGTTCTGCTCCAGCAGCACCAGCGCGCGGGCCAGGTTGCTCGGGTCGTTCGGCAGCGTCACGCGGTCGCCTTCCTTCACATCGGCCAGCGTCTTGCGCTTGGTCGAGTACACGCCCATGGGCGCGATCGGGCCCTGCACCAGTTCGGCGAGGTCGAGCTTCTGGTCGGCCGCGAACTTCTTCAGGTAGACCTGATGCTGGAAGAAGTTGGCGTCCAGCGAGCCCTGGGCCAGCGCGAGGTTGGGCTGCACGTAGTCGTTGAACTCGACCAGCTTCACCTTGTAGCCCTTCTTCTCGAGGATGGGCACGATGCCCTGCTTGAGCTGGTCGGCGTTGGAGCCGGCGGTACCGCCGATCACCAGGTTCTTCTTGGCGGGGTCTTGCGCATGGGCCTGCAGCGAGAGGCCGCCCAGGGAAAGGGCTGCCAGCGACAGGGCGAGAACGGAACGGCGCAGGAAAACGGTCTTCATGAGATTGGAAAAGCTGGAAGGAAAAAAGTGAGAGATCAACGCTTGTCAAGCCTGCGTGCCGTGGCGTTGCCGGCGAATTGCAGGATCTGTACCAGCACCACGAGCAGCGCCACGGTGAGCACCATCACGTCGGTCTGGAAACGGTAGTAGCCGTAGCGGATGGCCAGGTCGCCGATGCCGCCGCCGCCCACCACGCCGGCCACCGCCGAGTAGGAAAGGAAGCTCACGGCGAGTACGGTCAGCGCCAGCACCAGGCCCGAACGGGCCTCCACCAGCAGCACGCGCCAGACGATCTGCAGCTCGGTCGCGCCCATGGCGTGGGCCGCCTCGATCACGCCGCGCGGCACTTCGCGCAAGCACTGGTCGACCAGCCGCGCCAGGTAGGGAATGGCCGCGAACGACAGCGGCACCGCGGCCGCCAGAGGCCCGATGGAGGTGCCCGCGATCACCCGCGTGAACGGCACCAGCGCCACCAGCAGGATGATGAAGGGGAACGAGCGCACCGTGTTCACCAGCCAGTTGAGCACCAGGAACGCCGGCTTGTTCTCCAGCGACTGCCCCGGCCCCAGCAGGAACAGCAGGATGCCCAGCGGCCCGCCGATCAGCACGGCCGCCGAGAGGCCGATGGCCAGCATCATGAAGGTCTGCCCGGTGGCGACCCACAGCTCGGGGAGGATGGGGGCGATGTTCTCAAACATAGGCCAGCTCCTGCGCGCCGAACTGGGCCGACGGCCGCGCCGGGTGCGATTCGCGCGCCTCGCGCTCGCGGCGGCGCACCAGCTCGTCGATCTCGCGGCCCAGCGCGGTCTTGCGCTCGGCCTCACCGGCCGCATCGACCGCGAACTGCTCCACCAGCCGGCCCTTCTCGAGAATGGCCACGTTGCGGCACAGCACTTCCACCACCGACAGCTCGTGCGTGACGATCACGATGGTCACGCCGATCTTCTGGTTGATGTCGCGCAGCGTCTCCAGCAGCGAGCGCGTGGTTTCGGAGTCGAGCGCCGAGGTGGGCTCGTCGCACAGCAGCACCTGCGGGCGCGGCGCCAGCGCGCGGGCGATGGCCACGCGCTGCTTCTGCCCGCCGGAGAGCTGGGCCGGGTAGGTGTCGATCTTCTCCGCCAGGCCGACCAGGGCCAGGCACTCGCGCACGCGGGCGTCGATCTCGGCCTTGGAATGGCGGCCGTGGATCTTCAGCGGGAAGGCCACGTTGTCGAACACCGTGGCGTTCTGCAGCAGGTTGAACTGCTGGAAGATCATGCCGATGTTCTGGCGCGTGTCGCGCAGCTCGCTGCGCGAGAGCGTGGTGAGGTCGCGCCCGCCGACGAAGACGCGGCCCGCGTCGGGCCGCTCCAGCAGGTTGATGAGGCGCAGAAGCGTCGACTTGCCGGCGCCGCTCTTGCCGATCAGGCCGAACACGTCGCCCTGCTGGATGTCGAGCGACAGCGAATGCACGGCGTCGAACGCTTCGCCGCTGGGCAAGGCGAAGGATTTCTGCACCGATTGGAGACGGATGACTGGCGCCGCGTGATCGCCGCGGCCCTGGTCAGGCGTAGGGTGGGTCATGGAGAAGAAGCGCGGCCCGCGCGGGTGGCGCAGGTCGCGTAGGTTCGAAAAAAGGTGCCGAGTATGAAAAGAAACGCACCGAAAGGGAACGAACAAAAAGGATGCTGTTTATACGAATAGGCACATAAGAGAAGTACGTGACGGGCGCGACACGCCATATCGATATGCAGATTGGTTCGTTCCCTTCCGCGGCCGGCAATGCCACATTCGCGCCTTCGTTTTTTTCGATCCGCGCAAGCACATGCATACCAATTTCCGCCGCCGCACCTTCGCCCTCGCCACCCTGGCTGCCGCCCTCTTCGCAGGCTCCGGCGCCTTCGCGCAGGACAAGAACAACATCAAGGTCGGTGTCTCCGTCGGCAACGGCGAGCAGATCTTCGAAGTGGTCAAGAAGGTCGCCGCCAAGGACGGCCTGAACATCCAGGTGGTCGTGTTCAACGACTACCAGCTGCCCAACGCCGCCCTGGCCTCGGGCGACCTCGACGCCAACGCCTTCCAGCACCAGCCCTTCCTGGACAACCAGAACAAGGCGCGCGGCTTCGACATCGTGCCGGTGGGCCTGACCATCACCGCGCCGCTGGGCTTCTACTCGCGCAAGATCAAGTCCATCGACCAGCTGCCCGACGGCGCCACGGTCGGCATCCAGAACGACCCGTCCAACGGCAACCGCGCCCTGCTGCTGCTGCAGTCGGCCGGTCTCATCACGCTGAAGCCGGAGGCGGTGAAGAACAACACGGCCACGCCGCTGGACGTGGTCACCAACCCGAAAAAGCTGAAGCTGGTGGCGCTCGACGCCGCCCAGCTGCCGCGCTCGCTGGACGACCTGACCATCGCCTCCATCAACAACGACTACGCCGAGAAGGCCGGCCTGTCTCTGAACAAGGACGCGGTGATCAAGGAATCGCCCAAGAGCCCCTACGCCAACCTGATCGCCGTGCGCCGCGCCGACAAGGACAAGCCCTGGGCGAAGCGCCTCGTGGCGGCCTACCAGTCGCCCGAGGTGAAGAGCTTCATCGAGACGCAGTTCAAGGGCTCGCTGGTTCCGGCGTTCTGACGACTCTTGCGCCCTCCCCCGCTGGGGAGGGGCCGGGGGTGGGGGCAAGCGGCGCTCGCATGGGACGCCCTGCCCGCCCCCGTCCCAGCCTTCCCCCAGAGGGGGAAGGAGCAATACGGGGGCCTCCTCGGTGGAAGACCGGAGCATGAGAAAATGCCCGGTTTCCCCGAACACAGTCAGGACACCCCATGGACGCAGAACAGATCAACCAAATCGGCGCGATGCTCGCGGACCTGAGCGCCCGCACAGTCGATTTACGGAGGTATCTTTGACTACGATGCCAAGGCCGAACGTCTGAGGACGGTCAACGCATCGCTCGAAGATCCCAACGTCTGGAACGACCCGAAGAAGGCCCAGGAGCTGGGCAAGGAAAAGAAGTCGCTCGACGACGTGGTCGTCACGCTCGACCGGCTCACCAGCGGCCTGTCGGACAACACCGAGCTGTACGAGATGTCTAAGGAAGACGGCGACATCGCCGGCCTGCAGGCCATCTCCGATGACGCAGCCACGCTCGAAGCCGACATCAAGCAGCTCGAATTCCGCCGGATGTTCAACAACCCGGCCGACCCGCTGAACGCCTTCATCGACATCCAGGCCGGCGCCGGCGGCACCGAGGCCTGCGACTGGGCCAGCATGCTGCTGCGCCAGTACACGAAGTACGCCGAGCGCAAGGGCTTCAAGGCCCAGCTGGAAGACGAAACCCCCGGCGACACCGCCGGCATCAAGAGCGCCACCATCAAGGTGGAAGGCGACTACGCCTTCGGCCTGCTGCGCACCGAGACCGGCGTGCACCGACTGGTTCGCAAGTCGCCCTTCGATTCCTCGGGCGGACGTCACACCAGCTTCGCCAGCATCTTCGTGTACCCGGAGATCGACGACTCCATCGAGATCGAGATCAACCCGGCCGACGTGCGCACCGACACCTTCCGCGCCAGCGGCGCCGGCGGCCAGCACATCAACAAGACCGACTCGGCCGTGCGCCTGACGCACATCCCGACCGGCATCGTGGTGCAGTGCCAAGACGGCCGCAGCCAGCACAGCAACCGCGACGTGGCCTGGAAGCGCCTGCGCTCGCGCCTGTACGACCACGAGATGCGCAAGCGCCAGGAAGAACAGCAGAAGCTCGAAGACAGCAAGACCGACGTGGGCTGGGGCCACCAGATCCGCAGCTACGTGCTGGACAACAGCCGCATCAAGGACCTGCGCACCAACGTCGAAGTCTCGGCCACGCAGAAGGTGCTCGACGGCGACCTCGATGTGTTCATCGAGGCCTCCCTCAAGCAAGGCGTGTGATACCGATGAGCCTGCAAAGCCTGAAGGGTGGCAAGGTCGAAGCCTTCATCTTCGACATGGACGGCACCATGATCGACTCCATGCCCTGGCATGCGCGGTCGTGGGTCGAGTTCGTGGCGCGCCACGGCCTGAAGCTCGACGTGAGCGACATCCTCGCGCGCACCACGGGCCGCACCGGCGCCGAGTGCATGCGCGAGCTGTTCCAGCGCGAGCTCTCCGACGACGAATGCCTGGCGCTGGTGCACGAGAAGGAAGAAATCTACCGCGCCATGTTCAGCGACAACTTCACCGAAGTCGCAGGCTTCACGGCCTTTGCCAAGGCAGCGGTTGCACACGGCCTGAAGGTGGCGGTCGGCACGGCCGGCGACAGGCACAACATCGAGTTCGCCATGTCGCGCCTGAAGATGGACCCGCTGCCGCTGGCCATCGTGGGCGGCGACGAGGGCTTCTCGGGCAAGCCCACGCCCGCCATCTTCCTGGAGGCCGCGCGCCGCATCGGCGTTGCGCCCGAGCGCTGCATCGTCTTCGAGGACGCGCCCTTCGGCATCGAAGCCGCCCGCCGCGGCGGCATGCGCGCCGTGGCCGTGTGCAGCACCCATTCCGCCGCCGAGCTTGCCGGCCCCCATGTGATCGCCGCGGTTCGCGACTACGACGAACTCGCCCATTCAAATTTTTTGGAGACCCTCGATGCTGCAGCGTGACGCCCAAGGGCAACCCATCGCCATCCGCCGCGAAGACTACGCGGCCCCGGCCTATTGGATCGACACCGTCGACCTGACCTTCGACCTCGACCCCGCCAAGACCCGCGTGCTCAACCGCATGCAGATGCGCCGCAACCCCGAGGTGCCGGTGCAGCCGCTGCGCCTGGACGGCGACGAGCTGAACCTGGCGCGCGTGCTGGTCAACGGCCAGGGCGCCTCGTTCCGCATGGAGGGCGAGCAGCTCGTCATCGACGGCCTGCCCGACAGCTTCGAGCTCGAGATCTTCACCACCTGCTGCCCCATCAAGAACACCAAGCTGATGGGCCTGTTCGTGAGCGAGGACACCTTCTTCACGCAGTGCGAGGCAGAGGGCTTCCGCCGCATCACCTATTTCCTCGACCGTCCGGACGTGATGGCGAGCTACACCGTCACCCTGCGCGCGGCCAAGGCCGCCTACCCGGTGCTGCTGTCGAACGGCAACCTCGTCGAGCAGGGCGAACTGCCCGAGGGCCGCCACTTCGCGAAATGGGTCGACCCGTTCAAGAAGCCCAGCTACCTGTTCGCCCTGGTAGCGGGCAAGCTGGTGGCGCGCGAGCAGCGCATCAAGGCGCGCAACGGCAAGGAGCATCTGCTGCAGGTGTACGTGCGCGCCGGCGACCTCGACAAGACCGAGCATGCGATGAACTCGCTCATCAACTCGGTGCTGTGGGACGAGGCCCGCTTCGGCCTGCCGCTGGACCTCGACCGCTTCATGATCGTCGCCACCAGCGACTTCAACATGGGCGCCATGGAGAACAAGGGCCTGAACATCTTCAACACGAAGTACGTTCTTGCCAACCAGGCCACCGCCACCGACGCCGACTACAGCAACATCGAGAGCGTGGTCGGCCACGAGTACTTCCACAACTGGAGCGGCGACCGCGTGACCTGCCGCGACTGGTTCCAGCTGTCGCTGAAGGAGGGCCTCACCGTCTTCCGCGACCAGGAATTCAGCCAGGACCTGTGTGCCGACGCATCGGCGCGCGCCGTCAAGCGCATCGAGGACGTTCGCGTGCTGCGCACCGCCCAGTTCCCCGAGGACGCGGGCCCCATGGCCCACCCGGTGCGACCCGACAGTTACATCGAGATCAGCAACTTCTACACCGTCACCATCTACGAAAAGGGTGCCGAGGTGGTGCGCATGATGCAGACGCTGGTCGGTCGCAAGGGCTTCGAGAAGGGCATCACCCTCTACTTCGAGCGCCACGACGGCCAGGCCGTGACCTGCGACGACTTCGCGCAGGCCATTGCAGACGCGAATCCCGAATCGGAACTCGCCCGCCTGCTGCCCCAGTTCAAGCGCTGGTACAGCCAGGCCGGCACGCCGCGTCTTGCCGCCCACGGCGTGTACGACGCGCAGAACCGCAGCTACACCCTGAGCGTGGTGCAGAGCTGCCCGCCCACGCCGGGCCAGCCGACCAAGGAACCCTTCGTCATTCCGCTGAACGTCGGCCTGCTCGACGCCAGCAGCGGCCGCGAGCTGCCGCTGCAGCTGGAAGGCGAGAGCGAAGCAACGCACGGCACGCGCACCGTGGTGCTGTCGCGCGCCGGTGAGCAGATCACCTTCACGGGCCTCGACGCGGAGCCGGTGCCTTCCATCCTGCGCGGCTTCAGCGCGCCGGTGATCCTCGACTTCGAGTACACCGACGCCCAGCTGCTCACCCTTCTGGCCAACGACCCCGACCCGTTCAACCGCTGGGAAGCCGGCCAGCGCCTGGGCCTGCGCGCCGCGCTGAACGGCATTGCCGCGCTGGCCACCGACAACACGCCGGTGCTGAACGACGCCTACATCGACGCCATGCGCAGCGTGCTGCGCAACCCGCAGCTCGACGCCGCCTTCAAGGAACTGGTGCTCACGCTGCCCTCGGAAACCTACATCGCCGAGCAGCTCGACGTGGTCGACCCGCAGCGCGTGCACCTGGTGCGCGAAGCCATGCGCGCCCAGCTGGCCACCGCCCTCTTTGCCGACTGGCAGTGGGCCTATGAAGAGCACCACGACACCGGCGCCTACAGCCCCGATCCGACCTCGTCGGGCCGCCGCGCGCTGGCCGGCATGGCGCTGAACTTCCTGTGCCTGGCGGCACGCTCCTCGGGCGACGTCGTTTGGCCGGGCAAGACGCTGCAGCGCTTCAAGGATGCGGGCAACATGACCGACCGCTTCAACGCGCTCAACGCGCTGGTATCGTCGGGCCACACGCTGGCGGCACAGGCGCTCGCGCGCTTCCACGCCATCTTCAAGGACGAGGCGCTGGTCATCGACAAGTGGTTCTCGCTGCAGGCCGGCGCGCCCGACCGCGGCGGCGACATCCTGCCACTGGTGAAGCAGCTGATGAAGCACCCCGACTTCTCGCTGAAGAACCCGAACCGCGCGCGCAGCGTGATCTTCAGCTACTGCAGCGCCAACCCCGGCGCCTTCCACCGCCCCGACGCGGCCGGCTACGTGTTCTGGAGCGAACGCGTGATCGAGCTCGACGCCATCAACCCGCAGGTTGCCGCCCGCCTCGCGCGCGCGCTCGACCGCTGGAGCAAGCTGGCCGAGCCCTACCGCAGCGCCGCGCGCGAGGCGATCGCCCGCGTGGCGGCCAAGCCGGACCTGAGCAAGGACACCCACGAGGTCGTGACCCGCGCGCTCGCCGGCAACTGACCCCGAACGAACCCGAACACCACGGAAAACACATGGCTCAAAAGATTTCCCTCACCCGCTACCTCGTCGAACAACAGCGCGCCGACGGCCTCATTCCCGGCCAGCTGCGCCTGCTGCTCGAAGTGGTCGCGCGCGCCTGCAAGAGCATCAGCCAGGCCGTCAATAAGGGCGCGCTGGGCGGCGTGCTCGGCACGGCCGAGAGCGAGAACGTGCAGGGCGAGATCCAGAAGAAGCTGGACATCATCGCCAACGAAGTGCTCATCGAGGCCAACGAATGGGGCGGCCACCTCGCGGCCATGGCCAGCGAGGAAATGGACAGCATCTACGTGGTGCCCAACCGCTACCCCCAGGGCGAATACCTGCTCATGTTCGACCCGCTCGACGGCAGCAGCAACATCGACGTGAACGTCAGCATCGGCACCATCTTCAGCGTGCTGAAGAAGCCCGACGACCACCCCGGCGTGCAGGAAGCCGACTTCCTGCAGGCAGGCACACAGCAGGTGGCCGCCGGCTACTGCATCTACGGCCCGCAGACCACCCTGGTGCTGACCGTGGGCAACGGCGTGGCCATGTTCACCCTCGACCGCGAACAGGGCAGCTTCGTGCTGACGCAGGAAGACATCCAGATTCCGCCCGACACCAAGGAATTCGCGATCAACATGAGCAACATGCGCCACTGGGACGAGCCCGTGAAGCGCTACATCGACGAATGCCTGGCCGGCAAGGAAGGCCCGCGCGGCAAGGACTTCAACATGCGCTGGATCGCCAGCATGGTGGCCGACGTGCACCGCATTCTGATGCGCGGCGGCGTTTTCATGTACCCCTGGGACAAGCGCGAACCCGAAAAGGCCGGCAAGCTGCGCCTGATGTACGAGGCCAACCCGATGAGCTGGCTGGTCGAGCAGGCCGGCGGCGCCGCCACCAACGGCAAGCAGCGAATCCTGGACCTGCAGCCCACCAAACTGCACGAGCGGGTGAGCGTGATGTTGGGTTCTAGAAACGAAGTTGAGCGTTTGACGCAGTACCACGCCGAGAAGGCGTGATTTCTTGGCTATAATCTGAGGCTTCGCCGGTGTAGCTCAGTCGGTAGAGCAGCTCATTCGTAATGAGAAGGTCGGGTGTTCGATTCATCTCTCCGGCACCAAATCAAAAGCCCCGCTATTTTTTCGATAGCGGGGCTTTTTGTTTGTTATTAACACTGAGGGGCGCAGCCGTTTGCAATCACTCCGGCCCTGCTGATTCAATCGCCCGAAGCTTTTCGGTCAACGTCAAATTCTTTACGCGAGCGTGTTCGCCGTAATGCACCTCCCGATGACATGCGGGACAAAGGGCGGCGACAAACCGCGGATGGTCAGGGCCACCGTCAGACACCCGCGTGGTGTGGTGCGGCTCCAAGTAAGGAGCCCCTCCGCTTCGATGAAATGGTGCAGGCCGATCGCAAAGCTCGCATTTACCCGCTGCACGCAGAAGCACGTAATCCCGCACCGCGCGGCTGCGTTCGTAAACGGTGCGCCCTCCTTCTTTGCTGTTTTGCGAGCCATCCGCCTTTGATGCGGCAATTGCCCTATTTCTGGACTCTTGCAGCGTCAAATGCTTCACAGGATCATCTGCCGGAGCAAGTTCCAGTTGCTCGAGGCGCGCGACCGGCACAAGCCGAAAAATGATCGCGTTGCGCTCAACGCCGTCTACGTCGAGCGAGCGAACCCAGTCGTGACCGTGATAAACGAATTCCCCAAGGTACTTTTGGCCCTTGCCTTTGCCAATGGTCCGAAACAAGTGCAGCGCTTTCCCTCTAGCTGAGTGATCGCGAACTGCCATGTTGCCCCGGACAAACTTCATGTCGCCCTTCTGGCCCTCGCCAGAAAAAAAGAAGGTGCCTTCGTCATCGAATCGATCCTCATAGCCGTACCGTTCCCCGCTATCACCAGTGAACAAGAACGTCACAGGTGCCTGTGCGGAGTCGGAAATGCCGCCTTGCCGACCACCGCCGAACGGAATGTTGAGGTCAGGCCAACGCTGATACGTTTCGCCCAAGACGAAAGACGGGAGTTCTGCAGCAATCGAAGGCAAGGGGAGCGCGGGCTTACTGGCCACGACACCTCCCCTGGAAATTGAGTCGCTCCACCCTATCCAGGGAGAAATGCTTGTCAGGACAGGACTTCCAACGAGTCTGCTTCCTGCAATTTGCCCCGAAATAGCCGTACATCCCCTGGCCTCCTAGTTAACGATTGGCAACACACTTTAACGTCAATCGATTTGGGCAAGTCACAGTTCTCAACGGATCTGGGCCACCGTCGTTTTCAGTCCCCTCTCGCCAGCAAAGCCTCTTGCAAAAATTGCAGCTACTTTGGGCGACCTCTTTTAGCAAATGTGAAATGGCGTCGACCTTGCCAGATACACTTGTTTCGTTGGCAAGGTCCCGATCGGCACGGTTCATGTTCTTCAACATGGGCAAACCGGAGCAACTCGGAGCCGGTTTGCAAAGGGCAACAGGAGAGCCTCACATGACCGATGCAGCTGACGCGACGTCACGCAACGCGCTCGTCGACGTCGCACCGCTGGCCGCTCGCTTGGAGCAATTTGCTGCTGAGCGCGATTGGGCTCAATTCCATTCGCCCAAGAACTTGGTGATGGCCTTGACCGGTGAGCTCGGTGAACTCAACGAAATCTTTCAGTGGATGCCGGAAGAAGCTTCAAGAGGGGCTGGCCGAGATCCACAGACTGCACAGGCCGTTCAAGATGAGCTCGCAGACGTACTGCTCTACCTCGTTCGCCTTTCTTCAGTCTTAGGCGTCGACCTCAACGCTGCTGTTCAACAAAAGCTGGAAGCCAATGCACTGCGCTACCCCGCAGACAAAGTGCGCGGCAGCAGCAAGAAGCACAGCCTGTCCTGAGCCGGCAAATCTGAAGAGGATTGATGTGATCGTCTACGAGGCCGATAAGAAGCAATTTCTCAGCGACAACAACGACAGGGACATAGAGGACGTCATCCTCGCCAAGTACTTCAGCGCCACGGGCCGCAAGGTGCCGGCGTCAGAAATGAAGTCATGGCGGGATTCGCTCGGGTACATGTCGAAGGTGCTCAGCGACTCCGAGATTCCGAATGACGTCGGTGTGGCCGTCGAACTTCACATCCCGCAAAGCTCCAAGCGCATCGACATCAGCCTGACCGGTCGAGGCCACGACAACTCGAAAAATGTCGTGATCGTCGAGCTCAAGCGATGGGACAAGGTGAAGCCTTCGAAAAAGGACGCACTGGTCAAGACCTACCTCGGCGGTGGACACCGAGAAGTCGTTCACCCCTCGTACCAAGCGTGGTCCTATGCTTCTCTGATGGAGGGCTTCAACGAAGCGGTCTATTCCGGCGGCATCTCCGTCCAGGCTTGCGCCTACCTGCACAACTACGACCGCGACGGCATCATCGATTCGGCCCACTACGCCGACTACATCGCAAAGGCACCGCTGTTCCTGCGTGGAGAAACTGAGCGTGGCCTGCTGCGCACCTTCATCAAGCAGCACATCAAGTTCGGCGACCCGAGCGTGCTCTATGAACTGGCCAACGGCCGTATCAGGCCATCGAAGGCGCTCAGCGACAGCCTTGCGGGCCTGCTGAAGGGAAACGCCGAGTTCATCTTGATCGACGACCAAAAAGAGGTCTACGAACACATCTTGGCTGCAGGTCGGTCCGCGTCAAGCACGAACCCCAAGGTGGTGATCGTCGAAGGTGGCCCAGGAACAGGCAAGACGGTTCTCGCCGTCAATGCTCTGGTCGCCTTGATGGGAGCCGGCTTGAACTGCAAGTACGTTTCGAAGAATGCGGCGCCAAGGCGCGTCTACGAAACCAAGCTTGTCGGCACGATGAAACGCACGCACTACGCCAACCTCTTCGTGGGCTCAGGCGGCTTTGTCGACACACCCGCCGACCAGTTCGACGTGTTGATCGTGGACGAAGCGCACCGTTTGAACGAGAAGAGCGGTCTGTACGGCAATCTCGGTGAAAACCAGGTCAAGGAGCTTATTGCCGCCGCCAAGTGCACCGTGTTCTTCATCGATGAGGACCAGCGCGTGGCGCTCAGCGACATCGGCACCAAGAAGACCATTCGCGACTTCGGCATTAACAAGGGCGCCGAAGTGGCCGAGCATGAATTGGCCTCGCAGTTCAGATGCAGCGGCTCGGACGGCTACATCGCCTGGCTCGATGACGCTCTCGATGTACGGGAGACCGCCAACAAGACGCTCACGCCGGCCGAGTTCGACTTTCAAGTCTTCGACACACCCGACGAACTTCATGCGTCGATCGCGGCGAAGAACATGACAGGTACTGCGCGCGTCGTAGCGGGCTATTGCTGGCCATGGACCAGCAAGAAGGATCCAAAGGCCTTCGACATCGTCATCGGTGACTACCGCAAGCGTTGGAACCTCGACGTCGACGGCAGTTTGTGGATCATTGCGCCAAACTCGATCAACGAGGTGGGCTGCATTCACACCTGCCAAGGCCTGGAGGTGGACTACATCGGGGTCATCATCGGCCCGGATTTGATCGTTCGCGACGGGCGTGTCGTGACGGTACCGAAGGCACGAGACCGATTCGACAAGACATTGCGCGGCTACAAGTCTCGATTCAAGGCCAACCCCAAAAGCGCCGCTGCAGAGGCGGATCTCATCATTAAGAACACTTACCGCACATTGATGACGCGCGGCATGAAAGGGTGTTACGTCTACTGCAGCGACGAAGAGACCGCGAGCTATTTTCGCAACCGGCTGTCACCCGGTGCGCTCGCTGTGGTCCAGACCTGAAGATCGACGGTGGGCGCTGGAGCCCTCCGACAGATGAGCTCAGGCCTTCTGCTGATCGATCGCGTGGAGCCTCTTCAGGAGTTCTTGCGTGAGCCGGGCGATGTCATCCGCCAGATCCGCGCCGATCCACATGATGTTGCCCCGATGCCTCGCCCCAATCGCCTCGAACAACTCTTGCTCGTCCCCGTAACAGCAGTTCAACAGAGATCGCAGCTGAGTCAACTTGTTCTCGAGAATGTCGACGGCATCCTGCTGGTTGATTGCATCGGTGGAAATGGGCGAGTTTTGCCCGGCGATAATTCGATCAGCCACTTGATGTGCTCCTTACCAAAGATCTGCACGTTGATTGGTCAGACGGCCATGGTGTTAGCGCACCTTGGCCGTCGCCTTTTGTGCCTCACATCGACATCGCTGCGGTGTGCATCGATGTCCCGCCGTGAGGCGCGGCGGTCGTTCAAATGTATGGGAGAACCTTGCTGGCGGGGGACTCCATGCAGTGAACAAATTGGGGATCGCGCCGACTTTGCGTAGATGACCGCGATCGTTGCGGCGGCGCTCAGGCCTTGATCTGCCTGGCCTTCGCACGGCCAGGCGCACGTCGCGGTGCCTTGTAGTCCGGATCGACCGCCCTGAGTGCCTCAGGCATCTTCTCTGCAATGGCGATCAGCGTCTTTGCGGAGCCTGTCGGTTCGCGGCGGCCCTGCTCCCACTGCTGCAGAGTGCGCACCGACACGCCGAGCAACTTGGCAAAGCCGGCTTGCGACAGGCCGGTGTTCTCGCGTGCAGCAACGAGAGGCGTGTATACCTTGCGCGTCTTCCCGGCACCCATTTCGCGTGCCGACTGCACAAGCAATGCCTCCAAGTCCTGGCTCGCTTCGAAAGCGGCCAGTTCGGCATCACTCATTGGCTTCTTCTGCGGCATCGCGCAACTCCTTCAAAGTTTCGCCGGAGATCGAATCGAGATTCGCTTTGGCGTAGATCAACAACAGGACCACTTCACCGGGCTTCCTGCGGTTGAAGTACACAACCCGCACGCCGCCACTCTTGCCCGATCCGGCTCGGCTCCATCGCACCTTGCGCACGCCACCCGACCTCTGAACGGGATCTCCGGCATCAGGGTTCTCGGAGATGTAGGCTGCAAACTCATCTCGCTCTTCCTCTGTCCAGTAGTTCGGCCATAGCTTCTGGAAGGTTGGGGTTTCAACGACGGTGAGCATGCGCGCAGCAGTACGCCATTGGCGTACATTCTAATCGTGCAGCGTCGTGAACCCATTCACGGAATCAGCACAAGAATGTCGGTAGGGACGGCCAGGAGGCAAATCGACCGCACTGCGCCTATCAAGCGCGCCTCCTGAAACTCGGATCAACACACGAAAGTGCGAGCGACGACCTGGTTGCTGCAGTCCGATGAATGGAAATGCAACGGTCTGTCGCCCCATTTCCCGTCAAACGCAAAAAGGCCCGCCATCGAAACGATGACGGGCCTTCGATTGCAGGCATCCAAATGAATTACGAGCCCGCTTCACTCAACCACCTAGCAGCCAGTGCAGGCACCACGTCCGTCGCCCTGCCCTGCAGGAAGGCGAAGCCGCGCGGCACCTCTTCCATGTCGAGCGCGACAAGCACTTTCTCGGCATTGCGGTCCGCATACCGCACGAGCGACGCCGCCGGATAGACCGCGAGCGAGGTGCCCACCACCAACACGCGCGCCGCGGTGGCCACGTGCTCCTCGGCTTCCTCGAAGTGCTGCACCGCCTCGCCGAACCACACGATGTCGGGCCGCAGCTGCGTGCCGTCTTCGCAGAGTTGCCCCATGGCAATGGGATTTCCGTCGATGCGATAGTGCTTCGGCTCAGGCTCCGAGGTGCCTCGCGCGTAGGCGAGTTGCCCGTGCAGATGCACCACGTTGCGCGACCCGGCACGCTCATGCAGCGCGTCGACGTTCTGCGTGACGATCACGACTTCGTATGCCACCTCGAGCGATGCGATGGCAGCGTGCGCGGCATTCGGCTGTGCCTGCCATGCCTTCTCGCGCCGTTCGTTGTAGAAGGCCAGCACCGCCTCCGGGTGCCGCTGCCAGCCTTCGGGGCTGGCGAGTTCCTGCCACGAGTAGCTGTTCCACAGCCCCTTGGCATCGCGGAACGTGGGCAGACCGCTCTCCGCGCTCACGCCGGAGCCCGAGAGCACGACGATCTTGTTCGGCTTGACCTTGGGTTTCATGCTTCGGTGCTCCTTCTGCGTGGCTGTCGTTGAATTGTGGCTCCCCGAACACGGATCGAACGTGTGACCTGCGCATTAACAGTGCGCCGCATCTACCAGCTGAGCTACCGGGGAAAGATTGGTTGAAGGATGTGTATGGAGGCGCGACCCGGAGTCGAACCGGGCTGGACGGATTTGCAATCCGCTGCACTGCCGCTTTGCTATCGCGCCGGAATCGAGCCTGATGATGGCGTTGGTGGTGGATCGTCTTCGAGTCGAACGAAGTATTCCCGAAGGAGACGGGGTTACAGCCCGCTGCAGTCGCCAGTGCTGCTAACGATCCATCAAAGAGAAAACTCGATCGGTGAATGGCGTTCCGCAGGGGAATCGAACCCCTGGCTTCCTCCTGGACAGGGAGGCACTCTGGCCACTGAGTTAGCGGAACGAAAAGATAAAAATGAAAAGCTGGCAAGCCCTCAAGGATTCGAACCTTGGATCCCGGATCAAAACCCGGTGCCTTGGACCACTAGGCGAAGGGCCGGCAGAAATTGGTTGGCGCGCGCGGAAGGATTCGAACCTTCAACCGTTGGGTTTGGAGTCCAGTGCTCTGCCAGTTGAGCTACACACGCACAAGAAAAAACGAAAAAGAAAAGATGGTCTGGGTGGCAGGATTTGAACCTGCAGCCTCCTGCTTCCAAGGCAGGCCGTCTACCAGATTGACACTACACCCAGAGAAATTGGTGCCCCAGGGGAGACTCGAACTCCCAGAATTCCGCTTCTAAGGCGGACACGTCTACCAGTTGCGTCACCGGGGCTGAAAAGAAAATGTTTGTGGCTGCTGCCGCGAATTTTTAAGGAGCACTCACAAGGCTCGAACCTTGTGCGGGCAGCACGATCGCTGCTCGTGAACGAATGGCATGAAAACGAAGAGGCCCGGAACCTCGCGGTGTCCGGGCCTCTTCTGTTCGAGAGAGAGCTTGGGAGGTCTGCGCCTATGCGCGTCCTCCACCCGGTTGCACCTGATCCTGGTAATCGCACGGCCACAGATTGGCCCGCGGGTTGGACATCGGATACGGGAGTTGATTGAGTTGCTGCTGCAGCAGCGGCTGCAGGCCGAGGCCATCGTGCGAAGCGACGCGCACGAACACGTTGCCGGATGCGGGGCAAGTGCTGTAGATGCGGATCGTTGCGGCTTTCACGTTGGGTCCTGTTGGCGTCGAGTGGGATGGACTGTAAATAGTCTTTACACAATCGTCAACTGCTTGGACAAACTTTTTTCAAGCACCGTTGCTGCGAGCGGCGGACAACGGTGCCTTCAATGCGACGACGAGTGTCGCGTAGCTGCACACTGTCTGTGGGCTTCAATAAGGCGTCCGCAATCAATGACGGCAGCGCAGGCGCCACGCGCTCGTGGAGTTGAATGTCAGTCGCAGAACGCTGCGAGCCCCATGCCCTGCGCCTTCGCTTGGGTCAAGATCGCGTGCATCGACTTGAAGGCCGCGATCTGCGCGTATTGAGCGCCAGCTTCAGGGGCGTTGGCGGTGAATACCTCGAGCATGGTCACGACCTGCTCGACGCTCAACAGCGAATCGTCGAAGTATTCGAGGTTTACGCCTTTCTGGGCACATCTGTCCAAGAGGGCTCCGATTGCGCGATGCGCATCCCGATCGACAGAGCCCGCATGCTGGAGGCCACGCGGGTCTTTCAGCAAGTGACTGCAGGTCGATTCGACGAAGTAAAGGTCCAGCATTCGGCACTCTATCGGGGCATCCGTTTCGCCAGTTCGGCGCAGGTCAGGCCCAGGCCATCGGCGTGCGTTGCCAACGGCACGCCAAGCTTCTTTTCCAGGCTCCCGAGCCACTGGAGGAAGCCGACGGTGTGCACTTCGTCGGCCTCGGTCATCTCGAAAATTCCGTTGCTCGCATGCGACCGCTGGACGATCTCGATGAGGGAGATGAACGACGCCAGATCCTTCGCGATGTCGGTGATGTCCAGCGCGCGTATAGCGCGGATCAGGCTCAGCTCTTCCTGCAGCGGTATCACGGTCGGCTGCGTTGCCCAATGTGCCGACAGCTTGCCGGGGGTCACCGCGGTCACGGGCCTACAGGCTCTCGAAGAAGTAGGCGAGCACGGTGTCGTCGACGAATCCCTTGTCGAACATTTCGTCCGAAAGAGACCGCGCGGCATCGTCGAAGGAAATCCGGTCGAACTTCCGGTCTTGCAGCATCTTCACGAATGGTGCGCACAGCTTGGCAAGCGCCGCGTTGTCGACGGCAAGCTGCCTCACACCGCCGGTCATGATGTACGGCAAGACCACGAAAACGCGCAGGTCGAAGCGGACATAGAAGCGCGCCTGCATTTCCTTGCTGAACTCGCAATTGATCAGGTGCGAGTACCGATCATTTTCCGGGCGATCCACCGTCACGCGCGCCTTGTTCGCGCTGAAGGCTTCGTGCAGGGCGTCCAGCTCGGGCGTTGCCTCGTCCGGCAGCGGCGCAAATTCTCTGGCCGCTGCGAAGGCTTCAAGTTTTCGAATCGTCTGTGTCATTGAGGAAATTGCGTCACCACGTCTCTTGGCCCCTGATTGTGGCCTCCACCGGCTCGCTCGAGAACAACACGCCCGCCGGTTACGCGCGTGACGTTATCCGAACCGCGCCCCGTGACGCGACCTAGGTCGGCGTTCTCGAAGCGCAGCCGCGACACGTTGGGTGCCCCTTGGCGCGTTACGACGGTGCCCGGCGCATAGATCACTTCGTCGGTAAACTTCTGCCCACCTTCGCCGACGCGGAAACGCCCCTTTCCAGCCTGCGGTACAGAGTTGGCGTGGTGGCGCGAGTCACTCAGATGCTGTCGCGAGTTCGGCGTATACCTGCCGTTCCTCGCAACGGAAATGGCTTCAATCGGCGTCAGGCCCTTTGCCCGAAGGTTCATGTACCTGTCTTTCAGCGTCTTCGGGCACCAGCCCGACGGGTCTGCCCAGTCGATGGGATTGGCCGCATAGTGGTGGAGGTTGATGCCCCCTTCCAATCCGATCGGGTCTGGGCTGATGAACCGCCCGATGTCCGGGTCATAAAACCGGAAGGTGTTGTAGTGCAGCCCCGTGTCCCGATCCAGATACTGCCCCTGGAAGCGCAGGTTCTGCTCGATGGCCTGGGGCGCCGAGCCGCTCGATACAACAGCCCTGCCGTTCAGCGTCGTGACTTCCCATTGCTCGGTGACGGTCGCGCCCCATGTTCTGTAGCTCGCGCGCCAGCACAGTTGGCCTTCGTTGGTGCTCAGTTCTTCCGGCAGGCCGGTGGTGTCGTTGTGAAAGTGAAGGACCTGCGCCCCAGCCGATGCCTGGGCGGGCTCAGCCTTCGCATCCAGCCGCGCCACCGGTACGTAGCTATCTGGCTCGTACACATAGCTCACCACCTGCGAGCCCCTGCGCTCCTCGATCAGCCGCATCCCCTCCCAGATGAACCGCGTGCTGCCGAACGCATCGTGCTTCGCCACGCGCCGACCTATCGCGTCGTAGTCGAAGCGCGTGACCTGCGTGGTGGCTTCGGGCGTACCGGGCCGCCGTGTGGTGTGCACAGCCGCGAGGCGGCTTTCGTCATCCCACTCGAAGCGCTGGTCGGTGTGCCTGCCCGACAGCTTGCGCACCAGCCGCCCGTGGCCGTCGTAGCTGTAGCGCTTGTCCTCGAACACGCGCACGAGGTTGTCGCGCACGTAGCCGGGCGTGGTTGATGCGTCGAGCAGGTTGCCTGCCGGGTCGTAGGCAAAGCGCTCGCTGTTGGCCGCGCTGCGCACGCTTTCTTCGACGCGGCCGGTGGCGTCGTATCTGTGCGCTGTAGTGCCCTGCAGCGAATGCCGGCTCTGCCTCAGCTCGCCCACAGGGTCGTAGCTGTATTCCTTCATCAACCCATCGAGCAAACGGGTGCCGGGCGTACCGGCGGCGTCGATGGCCTGGCGCCAACTCGGGTCTTGCCTAGTGAATGCCGCGTCCAGCCCGCCGGGGCGGCACCACGACGCGGTTCGCCGGCCCATTGGGTCCAGCGCAAAGCGCGTGTGCAGCGCGCCCTGGCTGCGCGCCACTTCGCGGTGCAGGTCGTCGCGCTCGATGTCGCTGATCAGCTGGTGCACCGCAGGCGCGTCGCCATGCTGCTGCGACAGGTTGACCTGATGCAGATGCCCGGAGCCGTAGTACAGGTAGTTCAACGCGCGCTGCACGCCCGGCTGTGAGGCGATGGCAGGCAGCACGGTCTGCGTGCGGTTGCCGAGTTCGTCGTGCGTGTGGCGCAGGGTGTGGGACTCGCCGGTGATCTCGTCGATGGCCGTCTCTTCGACGAGCCGCCCGAGCTTGTCGTACACGAACACGGTGCGATGCAGGGCGCGCGGTTTGTCATCCGTAACGGGTTGCGGCGCTTCCAGCTTGATCGCTTCGATCAGGCGGTCCAGCTGGTCGTAGCTGTAGCGGTAGCGGCGGCTCCCGGTGCGCTTCTCGACGAGGCGACCCACGGCGTCGCGCAGCAGTTCGGTGCGCAGGGGTGCGGCCGGCCGATGAGGCTCGGCGTCGTCGTGCAGCGCGAGGTCGTCGTCGCCGATGCCTGGTACATGGGTGATGCACACCGGCCAGCCGTTGGCGTCGTATTCCACCTGCACGCGCGTACCGCCCACGCGGCGCTCTTCCACCACGCGGTCGGCGGCGTCCCGCACGAACTCGAAGTGCAGGCCGTTCTCGTTGACGAGCGCCTGCAGGCGCTGGGCGCTGTCGTAATGCCAGGCGATGCGGCGTCCCTCGGCGTCCTGCCGCACCAGCGGCTGGCCGCGCAGGCCGAGCGCGAAATGCGTGCTGCGGCTCAGCGCATCGGTGGCGGCGACGATGCGGCCGGCCGCATCGCGGCGCAACGACTGGTGGCTCTGGTCGGGCTGCGACACCGACAGCAGCCGCCCCATGGCGTCGTGCGTCAATCGCGTGCGCTGGCCCATGGCATCGGTCACGGTCTGCAGGTGGCCCCAGCCGTCGTATGCGTAGCGCGTGGACTTGCCGGAGCAGTCGGTCAGCGAAAGCAGCTGCGCGCAATCGTTCCACGTCATGCGGTTGGTGCCGCCCTTGCCGTCGGTCACCACGATCGGCAGGCCCCGCCTGTCGTAGGCGTACTCGGTGGTGTGGCCCAGCGGGTCGGTCTCGCGCACCAGGTTGCCCTGGTCGCTGTAGGCGTAGGTCCAGGTGCTGCCGTCCGCGAGGGTCTGCCGCCAGGGCTCGCCGAACTCGGTCCAGCCGGTGCTCTGCGTGCGGCCCAGCGCATCGGTGCGGCTGGCCATGAAGCCCATGGGGTCGTAGGTGCAGCGCGTGGTGGCACCGCCGGGCTCGGTGATGGCGACTAGCTGGCGCAACTCGTTGTACTGCGCGTGCCATTGGCGGCCCGTCGCATCGACGTAGTCGGTGACCTGTTGGTCGGCATTCCAGTGCCAGGCGTACTCGCGTCCGAGCTGGTCGACGACCAGTGTCTGGCCCAGCGCCAGCGCGTCGTCCGCGGCAGGCGGCACGCGCCGGACGGTGTAGCTCTCGCCGTCGTTGGTCCAGTGGCGGACCACGTGGGCTTCGCCGCCCTGGCCGCGCCACTCGTAGCGGCATTCCAGCCCTGCGGCGTCGGCATGGAAGTCCATGAGGCCCTGAGCGTCGTAGCCGAAGCGGCGCACCACCGCGCCGTTGCGGTCGGTCACCTCGAGCAGCCTGCCTTCGGCGTCGTGCCTGTAGGTCACAAGCAGGCCCGGCAGCTCGCCGGATGCGCCGGCGGCCAGGCGCACCGCGCCCACCCGGCGGCTCTCGCCCGCGTACTCGAGCGCCAGCAGCCGGCCGGTGCTGTCGGTCAGCTCGACCAGCCGGCCCAGCGCGTCGTGGCGCAGGTCGATGAAGTTGCCGTTGCGGTCTTCCAGCCGCGCGAGCTTCAGCGTCTGGACGCGCGACTCGCCTTCAATCGGCGGCTCGAACAGGAAGAACAACCCGCCCGGCACGTGGATGAAGTAATGGCCGCCTTCGGTGCGGCACAGGTCGAGCCCGTCGCGCAGGCTGTACTGCCGCGTGCCGGGCTCGATGTCGGGCAGCACCATCGGCCGGCCCTGCTCGTCGATGAGCGTGACCACGGGCTGGCCTTCGTCGTCGCTGCCCAGCCGCAGTTCCATCGAATAGGGCAGGCTCCAGCCCTGCCCCAGCGGGCCGTCGCGGCGCAGGTCGTGGCTGCTGTAGAAGCGCTGCCATGCGATGGGCAACGGCCCCGGCAGGCTGAAGTCGAGCTCGCTCTCGCCGCCCAGGAACTTGCCGCCCGTGGCCGCATGCACCGGATTGCCGAAGGAGCTGACCATGCCGTGGATGCCCATGCCAAGCCCCACCGCTCCTTCGATCAGGCAAGGCAGCGCGTTCTTGCCCTGCCGCGCGAGCTTGGGCAGGCAGCGCAGGCCGCGGTAGATCATGACCACATTGAAGATGGTCACCAGCACCTTGGAGATGAGCGGCACCTCGTCGGCCACCTCGCGCACGCGCGCGGTCGGCCCGCCGATGAAGACCGTGGGCGCCCCGTCGCTCACCTTGGCGCCGCACTCGGTGTGGTCGTCCTTGCGCGAGGCCACGCCCATGTTGATGAACACGGTCTCCGCGCCCTCGGCAAGAAGAATCTGCGGCGAGTCGTTCTTGCAACTCACCGTGTCCATGGGAGCGTCGGGCGAGGCCCGCGCCGCGCCCAGGGCCTTGCCGCCGATGAACACGTCCGACGATCCGCTGGTGATCATCCCGGTCACGGTGAGCGTCTCGGGCACCAGCGCATCGGCGATCGACTCGCCCAGGCTCGCGCCGACGTAGCCGCCGGCCATGCGCGCGCCCACGACCACCGCGCCCGCCACCAGCGGCCCGGCGAGCCCGCCGGTGCCAACCACGGCCGCCGCTGCCACGCCCACCGCGAAGCCCACGGCGATGCCGCCGATCAGTCCGCCGGCGAACTTGGCCCAGAAGCGCGCGTGCGCGTTGGTGTGGGCAATGGGGTCGTGCAGGCGTGCAGCTGCTTGGCCGGCCATGGCGCCTCAGGCCCTCGGCTGGAAGCTCTCGAGCACGCGCCGCCACAGCACGACCGCCTCGGCATCGAAGGGCACGGGGCTGCTGGCCGTGAGGATCAGCACGCTCCTGCCGCCCGGGTCCTGCGGCAGCAGGAACACGGCCTGGCGTTGATGCAGCGCCTGGCCGTTCTGCTTGAACTGCGTGGCGAGTTCGATGGCATGCAGGCTCGCGATGGCCGGGCCCACGGCAATGTCGGTGCGCGACACCTCCTTGAGCTGGTTCACCTGACGCGTCAGGTCGTTCATCTGCCGCGTGACGAACTGCGCCAGGGTTTCCTGCGTTCGCAGCGCGTCGCGGCTCACGATGAGCGTGGTGCCCGAGCCGTCGGGCATCGCGAGGACGTTCATCGAGCGGTCGATGCGGCCGTCTTCGGGAATGTCGAACTGGCCTTCGTTGAGGTGGTAGCGCATGCGTTGATCCGGTTCCCCTCAGGGCGAAGGACTCGGTGAGTTGGATGGCGGCGAGGACGCGGCTCCAGCGCCTTGCCCGACTGCAGTTCGCAGCTTCTCTCGAAGCTGCACGATTCGCGAGTGGAGAACATCTCGTTCAAGGCTTGCCGCAACCGCTTCACGGCCTTGCGCGGCTTCATCGGCGGCGAGCACCAACGTCATTCCGCTCGAATCGATGGCGTCGGGAGACAGGTATCGATCGCCGATGTTCTGCAGGCCGAGCGCAAGATGGCGGCGCGCGGCAGTCCAATCCTGCCGTGCGATCGCCTCGTCGCAGACGCGGAGAATCGTTTCGGCGGTATGTGCGAGGGCTTCTTCGTCGGTCATGGGAGCTACGGCCATACGCGATTGAGGACGCCACCACTGCCCTGGTAGTAGGCCAGCTTCAGCTTCTCGGCCGTCTCGCGCGCGGCGATGCGCGTGGCCGTGGGAAAGCTCGTCTGGCCCGTTCCCTGTTTCATCAACTCCGCGATCCTCGCGTTCTGCGCGGCATTGAGCAGCTTCGAATCGACGGACGCCGGCGTCTGGGCGGTGCGCATGTACATGAACTGGTCAGCACCGCTCTGGGCGAGGATGACGTTGTGCTGCTTGTTGATGAGATAGCCCGCATCGCCACCACTCAGGGAGACACCGGTGTAAGGGCCTTTCGGATGAGAGTGAAAGACGCCCAGCACCTCCTGGTCGCGGGAAACCGACAGGTTCGGCACGGCATGGTCCGACGCCCCCGCGACGGGATTGACGAGCGCAATGTTCCCTTGCCCATTCGCTACAAGCGTGTTGGCCTGCTCCTGGGCCACTCCGTTCGGGAAGCTCTTGTTCCACTGCCTCGTGAAGTCATTGTTGAACTCCGTGAAGTTCACCTGCGCGGGCGTCAGGTTCGGCGAGGGGGGCACCGCGAGGTTGGCTGCGGTGACAGGCGGCTCTTCCGCCGGGGTCGGAGCGAAGGCGGGTTGAGCTTGCGCTTTTGCCGCGGACGCTTGAGGAGCCGGTGCGGTCCCGCTGGCCGCGGGGACGGCGACCCCTTCTTCCTCCGGAGGAGCCATTCCCTCGGGCGCATCGCAATTCAGGAAGATCTTCCCGCCCCGCTGATCCAGGTTGTCCGTGAAGTTCACCAGCCCCTTCACTCCGTTGATCTTCACGGTCCCATCGGCCAGCAGCACGATCGACGACTTGCCGCAGATCAGCGAGATGCTGGTCTTCGCGGTGACGAACACGTCCTGCTCCGCTGCCTGGATCACCACCGACTTCTGCCCGGTGAGGTTCGCGTTGGCCGCGGTGGAGGTGACGGAGGCGTCGGTCTTCGACACCAGGTTGATCGCACCGGCGCTGGCGTGCGAGACGATGTCGCCGTCGGACACCACGTTGATCTGCCCGCCCTCGCTCACCTGCGTGAGCATGCCCTTGGCGGCGAGCTGCGTGAGCTGGGCGCCGGTGGTCATGGTCAGCGCCGAGACGGAGCGCATCGACACGCTCTGCCCCGAGCTCACCACGATGGGCCGGGGGCTGATCATCGTCTGGCCCTCGGGGCTCACGATGGAGACCACCGGCTTGTCGATCTTGCGCGAGAGGTCGAGCATCTGCTGCGCGTCTGCCATGGCCGGATCGGGGTCGTCCGAGACGCCGGCCTCGGGCGATCCGCCGGCCGCCAGCGCGGCGACGGCCTGCGACACGCCGCCGAGCGACTGCACGCCCTGCACCAGCCCCGAGAGCGTCTGGTTCTTGCCCTGGGCCATGGCGCTCACGAGCGATTTCGTCGCGGCCACGGCCTGCCCCGCCGCCTGCATGAGCGCGTTGCTCTGCGCGAGCGTGGCGCCCATCTGCTCGTGGCCATCGGGGTTGTCGCGCGAAGTCTTCTGCGCGAAGTCCTGCGTGTAGGTGGTCAGCAGAAGGCCCTTGTCGGCGCGGATGGAGCCCCACTCGTTGGTGCGCAGCTCGAAGCCGTAGCTGCGCTGCACACCCGAGCCCTGGTTCATCAGATAGCCCATGTGCAGATGGGTATTGCCGTGGTCGGTCGACAGCTCGATGTGCTCGGTGCCGCGGCTGTCCTCGAAGCGCAGCATGTGCTTGCCGCCGCCGCCCTTGCTCCAGTGGGTCTGGAAGCCGGTCTGGGTCTTGTGGCGCGGCAGCTCCCACGGCGGCATCTGCGCGGCGTTGTAGACGCAGCCGGTGACGATCGGATGGTCGGGGTCGCCGTTGAGGAAATCGACGATCACCTCCTGGCCGATGCGCGGGATGTGCATCGCGCCGTAGTTGCTGCCGGCCCAGGTCTGCGAGACGCGGATCCAGCACGAGGAGTTCTCGTCGCGCTTGCCGTAGCGGTCCCAGTGGAACTGCACCTTGATGCGGCCGTACTGGTCGGTGTGGATCTCCTCGCCCGCCGGGCCGACCACCACCGCGGTCTGCGGCCCGGTGGTGCGCGGCTTCGGCGTGACGCGCGCTGGGCGATACGGCGCACTGTCGGGCAGCACCTCGAAGCTCTGGCGGTAGCTGGTGCTGCTGGTCGACTCGCTGTAGGCGGCGTCCGCCGCGCCGACCACGCGCAGCGCGTTCTCCTGGAAGTCGTACGTCACGGCCTCGATCAGGTAGCGGCGGTTCTCCTGGGCGTTCGGGTGGCGCGCCAGCTCGAAGAGGTAGCCGGGCGCCATGTGGCGCAGGTTGCCCTCGGCACTCACCAGCTCGCGGCGCCCCGCGAGCTGCTCCAGCCGCAAGCGCGCGTAGTTTTCGCCGTCGGCCAGCTCGGTGTAGCCGCCGGGCCAGTCGTAGATCTCGAAGCTGTCGCGGCTGTGGCCGGCCGGCTGCTGGCGCACGGTGTCTATCTCGGCGTTCGGCTTCCTGAAGTCGTAGTCGTCGGCCGCGAAGTTGCCCGATGCGATGTCCTCCGAATGGCTCCAGCTGTCGATGAAGTCCTGCTCGAGGATCTGCGCGGCGAGCACGCCCGCGTGATAGGGCACCCTCACCGGACCGGCGGACAGGTCGGTGTGCGAATCGGCACCGTCGCACAGCACCAGCTGATGGCTGCCCTGCGCATGCGAGAAGAAGTAGTAGATGCCCTCCTGCTCCATGAGCCGGCTGGCGAAGTTGAAGTCGCTCTCCGAGTACTGCACGCAGTAGTCCCAGGTGCGGTAGCTGCCGCTCAGCCGCGCGTCGATGGCGAAGCCGTAGGGCGCGAGCACCTCCTGCAGGATCTGCGGGGCGGTCTTGAACTGGAATATCCTGAAATCGGAGCGACGGGTGGCGTACCACAGCCAGGGGCGCAGCGTGGCCTCGTACACGCACATGTCGCCGTCGTCCTTGCCGATGTAGGCGAAGCGCGTGACCTGCCCGCTCAGGAAGCGGCTGCCGGCGCCGCCGAGTTCGGTGGCGAGGTTCACCTCGATGCTCATGTCCTCGCCCAGCATGCTCCGGGGCTGGATGTTGGGCATGTCGCTGATGAGCCGCACGCGGTGCTCGAACAGCGCGGAAATGCGCTCCTGCCCCGTCATCGAGCGGAACTTCAGGCGCTCGCCCAGCGCGCTGTGGGCGATGAAACTGCGGGTCATTCCTGGAAAGCTCCCTGGTCAATGAACCCGGCGCGGGCCGCACGAGCGGCACGCCGCGCCGGGCAAAGGGAGTTCAGGCCTCCTTGTTTTCCTTGATGTTCCAGCCCAGCACCGTCTCGGCGCCCTTGCCGCCCTTGTCGGTCTGCTCCCAGTACTGCTGCTTCACCTTCGCGGCCTGGAACGAGTACTGCACGAACACCGCGTCCGAGCCCTGTTCGGCCGTGTACTGCACCGAGGTCACCAGCACTTCTTCGAGCGTGACGCGCGTGTACTCGATCTGCGAGCCGCCGGCCTTGCACACCGACACTTCCACCTTGCCCAGGTGCTTGCCGCTCGCGCAGTTCTTCATCACCGAAGGCGCCGCCTTGTCGATGCGCGCCAGCACCTGCAGATCGTTGAAGCTCGCCTTGCCGACACCGCCGCCACCACCGCTGACCATGTTGCCGGGCTGCGTGGCGCCCCATGCGAACGACTTGATGTCCGTCCACTCCTTGTGGTTCGAATCCTTCGATTCGCCGTTCGCGCCTTCAACGCGCATGAACATGTCTACTGCCATGAGATCAACTCCCTCGAAATTGCGTGCCCGCCCCGGGGGCACATTGGAACCAGCCGCCCTCCCGGCAGGAGGACGGCAACGAATCGGAAGGCTCGGCCGGCGCTGGTGACACAGCGACGGTGGCCTTTTTCCGAAGCACAACGCTTCAGCGCACGAACATTAATCGAGGGGTTCGTGCGCAACCAGTGCCGAACGGCATGCGCAAAAAGAACTACCAAAGCCGGCGTTTGGTTCCCGGGATCACATCCTGTACTGTTGCGGGCGCACCCTCCCCACATACCGTCCCATCCATCCAGGAGCCCGCATGGCGTCGTCCACACCCGCTGCACACCCGCACTACGACCGCCTGATCGCCGCAGCGCGCGGCCTGCCCTCGCTGCGGGTCGCGGTGGTGCACCCTGCCAACGCGGCCTCTCTGGAAGCAGCGCTGGCGTCGGCGTCGCTGGGCCTGATCGTGCCGACGCTCGTGGGCCCTCGCGCGAAGATCGAGGCAGCCGCGCAAGAGGCTGGCATCGACCTGTCCAGGATCGCGATCGTCGACGCGCCTCACAGCCATGCCGCCGCCGATGCGGCCGTGGCCATGGCGCTGCGCGGCGAGGTCGATGCACTGATGAAGGGCAGCCTCCACACCGACGAGCTCATGGGTGCCGTGGTGCGCCGCGAAGGCGGGCTGCGCACCTCGCGGCGCATCAGCCACTGCTTCGTGATGGACATTCCGGGCCATGCGCAGCCGCTGATCATTTCGGACGCGGCCATCAACATCGCGCCCACGCTCGAGGAGAAGGCCGACATCGTGCAGAACGCGATCGATCTTGCGCACGCGCTGCACATGCCGGCCGTGCGCGTCGCGATTCTTTCCGCGACGGAGACGGTCAACGCCAAGGTGCCTTCCACGCTCGACGCCGCGGTGCTTTGCAAGATGGCCGACCGCGGCCAGATCACCGGCGCGGTGCTCGACGGCCCGCTGGCCATGGACAACGCCATCGACGCCGAGGCCGCACGCATCAAGGGCATCGTCTCGCCGGTGGCGGGGCGCGCCAACGTGCTCATCGTGCCCGACCTCGACGCGGGCAACATGCTCGCGAAGAGCCTGACCTTCCTCGGCGGCGCCTATGCCGCGGGCATCGTGCTGGGGACGAAGGTGCCGGTGATCCTCACGAGCCGGGCCGATTCGGAACCGGCCCGGCTCGCCTCGTGCGCCGTCGCGTCCATGCTCGCGAAAGCGGGGCGCGACAAGCTCATCAAGGCGGTGGGCTGAGCCCGGCGCTCAGCGGGCGCCGGCCACGATCGCGATTCCCCTGATCTGGCCCGCGGACGGCGCCCGCTCGGGCTTCGGATAGCGCGCCGGCGCGAAGCGGTGCAGCAACTCGGACTCCTGCATCTTCGCGGCCTCGACGTTCGCGAGCTTGACGTGGCCGAAGCCGCGAATGGACAGCGGCAGCGCCGCGATGCGCGCAGCCGTCGCCTGGTTGCCCGCCGAGAGTTCGCCCGCCATTGCTTCGAGCAGGCCGTCGAAATGCGAGATCAGCTCGCGCTCCATGCGCCGCTCCGCGGTGCGTCCGAAGATGTCGAAGGCCGTGCCGCGCAGCCGCTTGCCATGCGCCAGCCAGCGCATCGCGGGCAGCATCCAGCTTCCGATGCGGATCTTGGCGGGCGCCTTGCCGTGCGCGCCACGCGAGAGCACCGGCGGAGCCATGTGGAATTCGAGCTTCAGGTCGCCTTCGAACTGCTCGTTGAGCTTCTGCAGGAAGGCGCCGTCGGTGTAGAGCCGCGCCACTTCGTATTCGTCCTTGTAGCTCATGAGCTTCAGCAGGCTGCGCGCCGCGTTGCGCGTGAAGGGCAGGCTCGCGTCGCCCCCCTGCAGTGTGGCCTCGCGCTCGCGCAGGCTGCGAATGCGAGCCTCGAAGCGGTCCGCCCATGCGGCGTTCTGGTAGCCCGTGAGATGCCGGCGCGCCTCGGCGATCAGCACGTCGAGCGGTCGCTCGTCGAGGGAAGAAGCCTGCGCATCGACGGGCGCCGCGCGCAGCGCATCGAGCGCCTCGGGGTTGCCGGCCGCGAGCCGCCCCAGCGAAAAGGCCGACTGGTTCGCGGCCACCGCCACGCCGTTGAGCTCGATCGCATGCATCAGCGCCTCCAGGCTCAGCGGCACCAGCCCGCGCTGCCACGCGTAGCCGGCCGCGACGATGTTGGCGGCCAGCGTGTCGCCGAGGAACTCCTCGGCCAGACTCTGAGCGTCGAAAGTCTCGACCTGCTCGTCGCCAGCCACGAAGCGCATCTTCTCCAGCAGAAGGTCGACATGCAGGTCGGCATCGGGGTTGCGCAGCGACTCGGCCACCGGAATCTCGTGCACGTTCGTGAGCACCCGCGTGCGTCCGTGGCGCACGGTCTGCAGCGCGTCGGCCGATGCGCCCACCACCACGTCGCAGGCGAGGATGGCGTCGGCCTGCTGCGTGTCGATGCGCACCTGGTGCAGCCGCTCGCGCGAATCGGCTAGGCGCACGAAGCTCAGCACCGAGCCGCCCTTCTGCGCGAAGCCCATGAAGTCGAGCACGCTCGCGGCCTTGCCTTCGAGGTGCGCGGCCATGGCGATCACCGCGCCCACGGTCACCACGCCGGTGCCGCCCACGCCGGTCACGAGCAGGTCATACGGAGCGGTCCAGGCGTGCTCCGCCGGGTACGGCAGCGCGGCCACGCGGTGCAGGAAGGCATCGCGCCCCGACGCGAGCGCACCGCTCTTGCGGCGCAGCTTGCCGCCCGTGACGCCCACGAAGCTGGGGCAGAAGCCCTTGGCGCAGGAGTAGTCCTTGTTGCAGCTGGTCTGGTCGATCTTGCGCTTGCGGCCCATCGGCGTCTCGTGCGGCAGCACGGCCACGCAGTTGCTCTGCACGGTGCAGTCGCCGCAGCCCTCGCACACGGCCTCGTTGATGAACAGGCGCTTCGGCGGATCCGCCAGCTCGCCCTTCTTGCGGCGGCGGCGCTTCTCGGCGGCGCAGGTCTGCTCGTAGATGAGCACCGTCACGCCCCCCATCTCTCGCAGGCGGCGCTGCACCTCGTCGAGCGCGGCGCGGTCGTGGAACTCGGTGCCTTTCGGAAAGCGGTCCTTGATGGCGTCGTACTTGCCGATGGCGTCGCTCACCACCACCACCTTGCTCACGCCTTCCGACTCGACCTGCCGCGCGATGGCGTCCACGCTGATGACGCCGTCGACCGGCTGCCCGCCGGTCATGGCCACCGCGTCGTTGAACAGGATCTTGTAGGTGAGCGTCGCCTTGGCCGCCACGGCCTGCCGGATCGCGAGGTAGCCGGAGTGGTAGTAGGTGCCGTCGCCCAGGTTCTGGAAGACGTGCGGCGTCTTCGTGAACATCGCGTGCGAGATCCAGTCCACGCCCTCGCCGCCCATCTGGATGAGACCCGCGGTGCTGCGGTCCATCCAGTTCGCCATGAAGTGGCAGCCGATGCCCGCGCGCGCGGTCGATCCCTCGGGCACCTTGGTGCTGGTGTTGTGCGGGCAGCCGGCGCAAAAGTACGGCAGGCGCTTGACCGCGTCGCTCGCGTTGGCCAGCAGCTCGGGCGGCGTGAAGTCGCGCACGTGCTGCAGGTGGTCGCCCAGGTCGTGGTTGTCGGGGAAGTGCACGGCCAGCCAGTGCGCGACCAGCTCGATGAGCCGCGAGGGCCGCAGCTCGCCCAGCGCCGACACCAGCGGCTGGCCTTCGCGGTCGTGCTTGCCCACGAGCACGGGACGCGCATCGGGCGGCGCGTTGTAGAAGATGTCGCGCAGCTGCGTCTCGACCACCGCGCCCTTCTCCTCGACGATGAGGATCTCTTCCAGCCCCTGCGCGAAGGCCTTGATGCGCGTCTGCTCCACCGGAAAGCTCAAGCCCACCTTGTAGAGCCGCACGCCCGCGCGGGCCAGCTGCTCGGGCGAAAGCTCGAGCCGGCGCAGCACTTCCATGAGGTCGTGGTGCGCCTTGCCGCAGGTGACGATGCCGACCTTCGCGTGATCGCTCACGATCACGTGGCGGTCGATGCTGTTGCGCCTGGTGAATGCGGCGACGGCCGCGAGCTTGTCTTCGAGCCGCGACTCGATGCGCAGCGAAGGCAGGTCGGGCCAGCGGTAGTGCAGGCCGTCCGGCGGCGCATGGTGACCGGTGGCGGCGCTCACCGCATCGGCGTCTTCCCATGCGCTGACGCGAGCATTGATCGCGTCCAGGTCCACGGTGCCCGCGCTCTCCACCACTTCGGACAGCGCCGCCATGCCGACCCACGCGCCCGAATAGCGCGAGAGCTCGTAGCCGTACAGCCCGAACTCCAGGTACTCGGCCACGCTGGAAGGCTGCAGGATGGGCATGCGCCACGCCATGAAGGCGTGGTCGCTCTGGTGCGGCATCGACGACGAAACGCAGCCGTGGTCGTCGCCCGCCACCACAAGCACGCCGCCGTGCGGCGAAGAGCCATACGCATTGCCGTGCTTGAGCGCATCGCCCGCACGGTCGACGCCGGGACCCTTGCCGTACCACATGGCGAACACGCCATCGACGGTGCGCTCCGGGTCCGATTCCACGCGCTGCGTGCCCAGCACCTGCGTGGCCGCGAGCTCCTCGTTCACGGCCGGCACGAAGCGGATGCCCGTCTGCTTGAAGCGCTCGCCGGCCTTCCAGATCGCCTGGTCGACCATGCCCAGCGGGGAGCCGCGATAGCCGCTGATGAAACCCTGGGTGTGCAGGCCGCGCTGCGCATCGCGCCGGCCCTGCATCACGAGCACGCGGATCAGCGCCTGCGTGCCGGTCAGGAAAACCGAGCCGGATTCGGCCCAGATGTTGTCGGAGAGTTGGTAGCCGGGCCGTCTTATCGCGGTGGCATTGAGTGGGGCATTCATGCCCGGAATTGTTCTGCCGCCTTCCGAGGGAGTGCTTCTTCAATGCACTAGCGCAGACCCTTGTTTGAAGAAGAATTCACCTTAAAACAAGACAAAAAAAGAAGGTTTTATTTTTTATTTCTTCAGATCCCGAGAAAACACCAGTCTCCCGGCGCTACCTCATCTTCCGGCGCCCGCGTGCCGCGCCCGGAACTCGCCCGGCGTCATGCCTTCGAGCCGCCGGAAGTGGCGGTTGAAGTTCGAGAGGTTGTTGAAGCCCACCTCGTAGCAGATGCTGCTCACGTGCTGGCGCGTGGAGGTCAGCAGGCCGCAGGCCTTCGCCAGGCGCAGGCCGATGATGAAGTCGGTGAAGGTCTTGCCGGTCGCGCGGCGGAAACTGCGCGACAGCGAGGTCCGGCTGGTGCCCACGAGCGCGCTGACTTCCGAAAGCGACAGCGGCTGTGCGTAGTTGTTCCGGATGTGATGCAGCGCTCTCTGCACGTGCAGCGTGCGGCCCGGCCCGGCGGCGTCCGCGTGCACGGGGGTTCGGGCCAGCAGCCGGTAGTCGGTCCACTGCGAGAGCTCATTCAGCACGACGGTGAATGCCGAAAACCGTGCCAGCCCGTGCAGCGTCGAAAGGCGCCTCAGCTTGGTCAGCGTCTCCGGACCCAGGCCGACGAAATGCACGCCCTGGCGCGCGCGCGAAAGAAGCGGCCCGACGTCCGACAGCTCCGGGAATATCGTCGCACCGCGGCGCAGCGGCTCGTCGCTGAAGCGCAGCACCAGCCCGTCATCCGGCTCCGCTCGATACGCCAGCCTCAGTGTCCGTGGCAGCAGGGGCCCGAGCAGCACGACCGCGCCGGGTGCGAGCGTATGCGTCTCTTCGCTCGCGCCGCTGCCGATGCGCAGGCATGCCGGGGCGCTTCCGATCAGGTGCAGTTCGTGGTCGTGAAGGCAGTTGCGGGAGTCGAAGCTTCGCCCCGCGAACGGGCTCGGCTCCTCGCAGAGAACGGTGGCATTGGCGTCGGACATTCGATTGCGATCCACAAGGCCTCGTGACGATGGCGCGGCGGCCGCATCTGCGGTCAGTCGCGCGAGCGCATCGCGAAGAAGCCCCCGGCCACCAGGATGAACGCCCCGATGATCACCTTCTGCCAGGTGCTGGGCACCCCGGCCAGGATCAGCACGTTGTTGATCAGCGTGACCAGCACCACGCCCAGCAGCGTGCCGCCCACGGTGCCGCTGCCGCCGGTGATGCGCGCGCCGCCGAGGATCACGGCCGCGATCACGTCCAGCTCGTTGCCCACCAGGTCGAAGGGGTTCGCCAGCCGCGTGCTCGACACGTGCACGATGCCCGCCAGCCCCGACAGGAACCCCGCGTACGCGAACACGAAGACGTGCACCGTGCACAGGTTGTAGCCCAGCCGCTCCGCAATGGCCAGGCTGCCGCCGATGGCGTACACCGCGCGGCCGATCAGCGTGCGGTTCAGCAGCCACCAGGTCAGCACCGCCGCGAACACCAGCACCAGTACGGTGGCCGGCAGCACCACGTGCAGGCCCTGAGGCGTGTCGAAGCGCCACAGCGCCAGCTTGCCGAAGGAATCCATCGGCGCCGGCACGTTCATGAAGAACACGGTGCCCACGAAGGTCAGCAGGATGCCCCGGTACAGGTACTGGGTGCCGATGGTGACGATGAGCGAAGGCGCCTTGAGCCAGTGCACCAGCAGCCCGTTGATCACGCCCAGCAGCGCGCCGCTCGCCGCGCCGGCAACCAGCAGCAGCGCGATGGGCGCGTCCGGAAAGTAGTTCAGCACCAGCTTGGTGATGCTGTACATCGTGAGCGCGGCAATGGCCGCGAACGACACGTCGATGCCGCCGGCCGCCAGCACGATCAGCACGCCCAGTGCGAACAGGCCCAGCACCGTGCAGGCGCGCACGATGTCGAACAGCACCGGCAGCTGGAAGAAGCTCGGGTTGATGGCGCCCACGGCCAGGCTCGCCAGCACGATCAGTGCGAGCGTGAAGACCGAGGGTCGCTGCGCGAGCCAGGCGCGCAGCGAGACCCGCGCCTGCGGCGGGTGCGGAGCCGATTCAGGCGCGGCCGGCGCGGACTGCGCTTGCATGGTGGAAGCCGTCATGAGAATGCGGGAGAAGGTGTGTCGGAAACCAGCGCGTGATAGAGGTCGCTCTCGGCGAGCCCCTGCGCGTCGAAGTCGTTGGCGATGCGGCCCTTGCGCATCAGCAGGATGCGGTCGCAGTTCTGCAGCAGCTCCTGCAGGTCGTCGCTCACCAGGATCACGCCCAGGCCCTGCTCTGCCAGCCGCTGCACGATGCGGTAGATGGTGTCCTTGGAGCCCACGTCCACGCCAACGGTGGGGCCGTGCAATATCAGCACGCGCGGCCCGATGGCCAGCCAGCGCCCGATGAGCACGCGCTGCTGGTTGCCGCCCGAGAGCGACTGCACCGGCCGGTCGACGTCGGGCGTGGCGATCTGCAGGTCGGCCACGGTGCGCTCCGCCAGCGCCTGGCACTGGGTTGTATCGAGCGCGCCGAAGCGCCCGCGCAGGCGGTTGAGCACCGCCGTGACGATGTTGTCGCGGATCGGCTTGTCGAGGAACAGGCCCTCGCTGAGCCGGTCTTCAGGCACGTAGCCGATGCCCTGGCGGATGCCGTCGGTGGGCGTCTTCAGCGCGATCTCCTTCGCGTCGAGCAGCACGCGCCCGCGGTCGGCGCCCTGCACGCCGGCCAGCGCCAGCGCGAGCTCGTTGCGGCCGGAGTCGAGCAAGCCGGTCACGCCGAGGATCTCGCCCTTGCGCAGCGTGAAGCTCACGTCGCTGAACTGCGCGCCGCGGCCCAGCGCCTCGACCTTCAGCAGCTCCTCGCCGCCGTGCGAGCCGTGGCGGTAGCGCTCGCCGTCGAGGTGCTTGCCGGTCATCCAGTGCGCGATCTCGGCCTTGGTGAAGTCGCGGATCGGGCCCTGCGCCACCTTCGTTCCGTCGCGGAACACGATGGCCTGGCCGCCCATGGCCATGCACTCGTCGAGCTTGTGGCTCACGAAGAGCACGGCCACGCCCTGCTCGCGCAGCGCCTCCACCACGCGAACGAGGTTGTCCACCTCCTTCTGCGTGAGCGAGGTGGTGGGCTCGTCCATGATGACCATGCGCGCGCGCGTGGCCACCGCGCGCGCGATGGCCACGAGCTGCCGCGTGGCGATGGGCATCTCGTCCACGCGCCGCGCGAGGAAGGCCGCATCGGTCGGCAGCTTCACCGCCTCCAGCGCGCGCGCGGCCGTGGCCGCGAGCGCCTTGCGGTCGAAGCGCCGCGCCAGCCTGCCGCCGGTTGCAACCAGCTGCTCGCTGAGCGCGACGTTCTCGGCCACGCTCATGTTCGGCAGCAGCGACAGGTCCTGGTAGACCGTCTCGATGCCGAGGCTGAGCGCCTGCAGCGGCGACAGCGAGTCGTACGGCTGCCCGTCGATCACGATGCGCCCCTGGCTCGGCGGCTGCGCGCCCGAGATGATCTTGATCAGCGTGCTCTTGCCGCAGCCGTTCTCGCCGAGCAGGTGGTAGATCTCGCCGGCCTCGATGCGCAGGTCGATGCCGCGCAGCGCGTGCACGCCCGCGAAGCGCTTGTGCACGTCCTGCACTTCGAGGAACACCCGGCGCCCGGCCGGTGTGTCGGCCGGGCTTGCTTGCGTGGAAGGCGCGGTCAGGGTCATGGCTGCAAGGCGATCAGAACGAATACTTCTTGTAGTTCTGCTTGTCGACCTCGACCCAGGCCTGGCCTGTGACGATGATGCCCACGCCCGGGCCCTTCTTCACCGAGACCTTGTTGTAGCCGGGCACGCCCATGTCGGTGCCGTCGGTGATGGTCTTGCCGTCCAGCAGCATCTTGGCCGCCTTGTTCATGACGATGCCGGCGTCCTTCGGGTCCCAGAAGGCGATGCCGCCGACCGCGCCCGACTCGAGGAACTTGGCCGCCTCGCTCGGCAGGCCGGTGCCGAAGACGCAGATCTTGCCCGCCAGGCCGGCTTCTTCCACCGCGCGGCCGATGCCCAGCACGTCGAGCGACGACGAGCCCTGGAAGCCCTTCAGGTCCGGGTGCTTGCGCAGCATTTCCTTGGCCTTGCCGTAGGCCTTCTCGGCGTCGTTGAGCGACTCGTTCTTGGCGTCGACCAGCTGCATCTTCGGGTACTTCTTCGCGTTGGCGGCGCCGCCGTCGGCCCACTGCACCTGCGACTGGCTGCCCAGCGAGCCGACCAGCGAGGTCCACTTGCCCTGCTGGCCCATGCAGGCGGCAAGGCGCTCGTTGATGCGCGCGCCGTAGGCGGTGTTGTCGAAGGCCTCGATGTCGACCATGGTGTTCTTCTGGTTGTCGGCCTCGTGCGTGACGACCTTGATGCCGCGTTCCATCGCGCGCTTGAGCACCGGCTCCAGCGTGGGCGGGTCCATCGACACCACCGCGATCGCGTCGACCTTCTTGGCCACCAGGTCTTCCACCAGGCGCTGCTGCTGCGCGGCGTCGGACTGGGCCGGGCCGATCTGGCGCGTGGCCACGCCCGGCGTGCTGCTGCCGAACTCCTTCACGCCCACTTCCATGCGGTTGAACCAGCTGATGCCGGTGATCTTCACCACGGTGACGATGTCCTGCGGCTTGCCCTGCGCATGCAGCGCCGAGGCGAAGGCGACGGTGCCCAGTGCGAGCACGGTGCAGGCGATCTTGGTTTTCTTCAGCATGTTCGTTTGTCTCCTAGCCCTCGGTGGTTCTCTGCGTCGCGCCAGGAGGGGGCTGATGCGGCGGTGCGCTGGTGCGCGAAACGGAGATGAAGCTGCGCAGGTCGGCCAGGCTGAAGCGCGCCGATGCCAGAAAGAACAGCAGCAGCAGGCCCCAGGCGCAGTCGCGGAAGAAGTTGGAGATGCCCAGCAGGTTGAAGGTGCTCGACAGCAGCTGCAGCGCCACGGCCGAGAAGAACAGGCACACCATGCGCCCGTAGCCGCCCTGCGGCCGCACGCCCGCCATCACGGTGATGAGGATGGCGATCAGCAGGTAGGAGTTGCCGTAGTCCGACTTCACGCTGGCCGTGCGGCCCGCGATGATCACGCCCGCCACCGCCGCCAGCACGCCGCACAGCGCGTAGGTGGCGATCAGCATGCGGCCCTGCGGAATGCCCGCGTAGCGCGCCGCCTTGGCGTTGGTGCCCAGCAGGAAGAGCCGGATGCCGAACGGGCTCTGCTTGAGCAGCCAGCCCACGGCCAGCAGCATCGCGATGAAGATCGCGAACGGAATGGGCACGCCCAGCACGTTCTCGTTGCCGATGGCCGAGAGCGGCTCCGCATTGCCCACGCGCAGGCTGGAACCGCCCGTGAGCACCACGGCCAGGCCGGTGTAGAGCAGTTGCGTGCCCAGCGTGCACAGAATGGGCGTGAGGCCGGCGCGCGCAATCAGCACGCCGTTGAGCAGCCCGCCTACCAGCCCCGTCGCGAGCGCGACCGCGGCAAAGGCTCCGGTATAGGCCCACGGCGCAGCATCGGCATCGATCAGCATCGGCGCCAGCGTGGCCGCCACCACGCCCGAGAGATTGGCCAGCGCCACGCCCGAGAGGTCGATGCCGCCGTTGCCGGAGATCATGGACAGCGCCACACCCATGGCCAGCAGGCCGAGCTCGGGCAGCTGGCCGCCCATCGACTGGAAGTTGTAGACGTCGAGGAACTCGCCCTTCGACAGCACCGTGGCGACCACGAGGATCGCGACGTTGATGCCGACCAGGAAGTTGAGCTCGCGGTCTGAAAACCTGAATTTCACGGAAGGCTCCTTTGCGGCTCGCGTTCTCAGGCTGCGGCCCGGCCCAGCAGCGCATCGACCTCGGCACGCGTGGGCATCGAAGGCGCGGTGCCGGCGCGCGTGACCGAGATGGCTGCCACGGCCGAGCCGAAGCGAGCGGCTTCCAGCGGAGACGCGCCCTCGGCCAACGCGGCCGCGAAGCCGCCGTTGAACGCATCGCCAGCGCCGGCCGTTTCCTTCACCGCGCCGGCATGGAACACGGGCAGGTGCACCGACTCGCTCGCGCTATGCAGCAGCGCGCCCTTGTCGCCGAGCGTGATGAGCGCGCAGCCCACGCCCTTCGACAGGAAGAAGTCGCCCGCGCGGCGCGCATCCTCGACGGTCTCGACGGCGATGCCGCTCAGCGCCGCGGCTTCGTGCTCGTTCGGCGTGATGAAGTCGCACAGCGGGTACACCGCATCGTCGAACGGCAGCGCGGGCGCGGGGTTGAACACCGTCACCGTGCCGGCAGCGCGCGCAAGCTCCAGACCGCGCTGCGCGGCGCCGGCGGGCTGCTCCAGCTGCGTGACGAACACCCGCGCGCCGCGAATGGCGTCGGCGGCCGCATCCACGTCCGCCGAGTCGATGAGCGCCGCGGCGCCAGGCACCACGATGATGGCGTTGTCGCCCGTGACCTCGTGCACGTAGATGAAGGCCGCGCCGGTCGGCTGCGTCGTCACCTGCGGCACGCGCGGCGTGATGCCCTCCTCGGCCCAGAGTGCGAGCGCATTGGCGCCGAAGGCGTCCTGCCCGAGCTTGGAGATGAAGGTCACCTGCGCGCCGGCGCGCGCCGCCGCCACCGACTGGTTCGAGCCCTTGCCGCCGGGGCCCATGGCGAAGCCGGAGCCGGCGATGGTCTGGCCCACGCCCGGAAGGTCGGCCGCGCGGAAGGCGAGGTCGGCCACGAAGATGCCGAGCACGGCGACGCCGCGCTGCTGATGCGAAGAAGCCGTGCTCATCGCGATCAGGCCTCGGGGGCGATCACGCCCTTCTTGAACACGAAGCAGCCGTAGAAGCGGCGCTCCCCGGTGGCGATCACGCAGTAGGCGCGGCGCGCGGCTTCATAGAAGGCGAAGCGCTCGATGGAGCCCATCGGACGCGGGCGCCCTTCGGCCGCGTCGATCTCGCGCTGCATCTCCTGCTGCACGGGCGGGATCTCATCGGGCGCCCCCATGATCTCCATGCGCCTCGCCGGATCTTCCACCGCGTTGTCCAGCGGCAGCACCGAAAGAATGGCGCGCGCCGCCTCGGTGGTGCCCACGCCGTCGATGCGCAGCAGCCGGCCCAGCGAGGTCTGGCGGGCGACCGAGTCGGCCGGGAAATTGGCGTCGCACAGCACCAGCTCGTCGCCGTGGCCCATCGCGCGCAAGGCGTAGAGCACGTCTGCGTTGAGCAGCGGATGGATGGACTTCAGCATTCGGTCTCCTGAATTGGTATGGCTTTCGCGGCTGCGATCTTAGATAAAGAAAACGTTTGCGCAAACGTTTGCTTCTCGGGGATTTCCCTTGGTTTCGATAACAGGCACAACGGCTGCCCGTTCATTCGCCATAGGGAATCCAGATGTTCTTGACCTGCGTGGCGTGCCGCAGGAACACCGCGCCTTCGCCCGATGCCGGGTCGTGCCAGTCGGTGGCCAGGCCGTGGTCGACCAGCGTGCGCTTGAGGTTGCCGACAGACAGGCGCTCGGCATCGCGCGACAGTGCCTTATCACCGAAGACCCAGAGCGCGTCGACGTCGTCGTGCTCCGCCAGCGTGCGCACGAGGCCCGCGGCCGGGCCGGTCACGATGTTGACGACGCCGCCCGGCAGGTCGGAGGTTTCGAGCACCTGGTAGAAGTCGGTGGCGACCAGCGCGTGCTTCTCGCCCGGCACGATGACCGTGCGGTTGCCCATGGCGAGGTTCGGCGCCAGCAGGCTCACGAAGGACAGCAGCGGCGCCTCGTCGGGGCAGACCACACCCACCACGCCGATCGCCTCGACCGTGGCCAGCGCCACGCCTCGCAAGGGCGGCACATGCACCGTGCCCTCGTACTTGTCGGCCCAGGCCCCGTAGGCGAAGAGGCGGCTCACCGATGCATCGACCTCGGCCTGCGCGGCCTTCGCTGCGACGCCGGTGAGGCTCGCGATGCGCACGGCGAACTCGCCTGCGCGCGCCGAGAGGTTCTCCGCGAGGTAGTAAAGCGCCTGTGCGCGGCGATGCGGCGTCGCGCTCGACCACCCGGCAGCCGAGCGCGCTGCGGCGACCGCGTTGCGGATGTCCTTGCGGTTGCCCGTGCCCACCTCGCCGGCACGCTGCCCGTTGGCGGCGAAAATGCTGCTGGAGAGTTCGCCATCGGGCCGCACCTGCTTGCCGCCGATGAAGAGCTTGGCGGTGCGGTCGATGGCAGGCAATGCGAGCGCAGATTCGTTCTTCGCATCCGCAGCCTCGTTCGCAGCGACACTCGCTGCAGCAGAACGCGGCTTGCGCTGCGCCCACGCGCGCGGCTTCAGATATTCGTAGCAGCCCTCTCGCCCGCCCTCGCGGCCGTAGCCCGATTCGCGGTAGCCCCCGAAGCCCACGCCAGCGTCGAACAGGTTGGTCGCGTTGACCCACACCACGCCGGCCTGCAGCTGCGGCGCGATGCCCAGCGCGAGGCCGATGGTCTCGCTCCACACGCTGGCCGCGAGGCCGTAGCGCGTGTTGTTGGCAAGCGCGATGGCTTCGTCTGGCGTGCGGAAGGTCATCGTCACCAGCACGGGGCCGAAGATCTCCTCGGTCGCGACGGTGGATGCCGGCTGCACGCCCGTCAGCAGGGTCGGCGGAAAGAAGCTGCCGCCCGGCGGCAGCGCGCCCGGCGCCTGGTAGCAGCTCGCGCCCTCGCGCACGCCGGTGGCAACGAGCGAGCGCACGCGCTCCAGTTGCGTGGAGTCGATCAGGCTGCCCATGTCGATCGCCTTGTCCAGCGGCGGGCCCACGCGCAGGGTCTGCATGCGGCGCTTGAGCCGCGCGATGAAATCGTCGGCGATGCCTTCCTGCAGCAGCAGCCGCGAACCGGCGCAGCACACCTGGCCCTGGTTGAACCAGATCGCGTCGACCACGCCTTCGACAGCGGCGTCGATGTCCGCGTCGTCGAACACGATGAAGGGCGACTTGCCGCCAAGCTCCAGCGTGAGCGACTTGCCCGTGCCCGCCGTCGCGGTGCGAATCAGCCGCCCCACTTCCGTCGAGCCGGTGAAAGCGATCTTGTCCACGCCCTCGTGCGCGACCAGTGCAGCGCCGGTGGCGCCGTCGCCCGTCACCACGTTGAGCACGCCGCGCGGCAGGCCCGCCTGCGCCGCGAGCTCGGCGAAGAGCAAGGCGCTCAGCGGCGTGAACTCGGCGGGCTTCAGCACCACGGTGTTGCCCAGCGCGAGCGCGGGTGCGATCTTCCACGCGAGCATCAGCAGCGGGAAGTTCCACGGAATGATCTGGCCGACCACGCCCAGCGGCACCTGGTCGGCGAACTCGCGCTCCTGCAGCTGCGCCCAGCCGGCATGGTGATAGAAGTGGCGCGCGGCCAGCGGCACGTCGAGGTCGCGCGTCTCGCGGATCGGCTTGCCGTTGTCGAGTGCCTCGACCACCGCGAGCAGGCGCGCATGGCGCTGCACCATGCGGGCGAGCGCATACAGATGCCGCGCACGGCCATGGCCGCCGAGCGCGAACCAGCCCGGCTGCGCTGCGCGCGCGGCCGCCACCGCGGCATCCACGTCCTTCGCCGAACCTTGCGCGATGCGCGCGAGGCGCTGGCCGGTGGCCGGCTCGGCCGTGTCGAAGTGCGCGCCCTCGGCAGCAGGCGTGAAGCGCCCGTCGATGAAGTGCCCGAAGCCTTCGGCATGGCGCGCGAGCCATTCGCGCGCGTCGGTATCGCTCTCGGGCGCGGGGCCGTAGTCCATGGTGTCGAAATAGCGTGCGACGTTGTTGTTGCTGCTGCTCATCGGGCTCATCCGATCGGGTGGCGGTTGTAGGCCGAGTAGCGGCCGGTGACGTGGTGCTCCAGCTGGCGCTCGATGTCGGCCAGCAGCGTGGAGGCGCCGATGCGGAACAGGTCGGGCTCGAGCCAGTCGCGGCCCAGCTCCTCCTTCATGAGCACCTGGTAGTCGAGCGCCGTCTTCGCGGTGGAGACGCCGCCCGCGGGCTTGTAGCCCACGCGCAGGCCGGTGCGGGCCTCGTACTGGCGGATCATCCGCAGCATCGCGAGCGTGACCAGCGGCGTGGCGTTCACGCCTTCCTTGCCGGTGGAGGTCTTGATGAAATCGGCGCCGGCCATCATGCAGACCATCGAGGCCTTCGCGACGTTGCGCAGCGTCTTGAGCTCGCCCGTCGCGAGGATCGCCTTCACGTGCGCCTCGCCCGCCGCGCGGCGGAAGTCGAGCATCTCGTCGTAGAGCTTCTTCCACTGGCCGGCGAGCACGTGCTCGCGGGTGATGACGATGTCGATCTCCGAAGCGCCGTCGCGCACCGAGGCCTCGATCTCCTTGAGCTTGAGCTCGTGCGGGATCAGCCCCGCCGGAAAGCCCGTGGATACCGCCGCCACCGGAATGCCGCTGCCTGCCAGCGCCTCGACCGCCGTGGAGACGAAGCGGTGATAGACGCACACAGCACCCGTGTGCAGCTTGCGGTCGGCAAACCCGAGTGCGGCCAGCAGGTCGGGGCGAACCGGCGTCACGGCCTTGGCGCAGAGCCGCTTCACGCGCTCTGCCGTGTCGTCGCCGCTGAGCGTGGTGAGATCGATGCAGGTGATGGCCTTGAGCAGCCAGCCGGCCTGTGAGTCCTTCTTGACCGAGCGGCGGCCGGGCAGCGTGGCCACGCGGCGCTCGGCGGCAGAGAGGTTGAAGCGGATGCCGTCGATCCAGCCGAGGTCGAAGGGCTGGGCGGTGTTGCGCGCGGCAGCGGGGTGGGTCTGCGCCGGCGTCCCGGCGGGCGCCTGGGGCGCGGCCGCAGGCGAAGCCGGGCGCGAGCGCACCGCGCCGCTGGGGCGAACGAGGGAAGTGGAAGTCATGGATGGGCGAGCGCCGTGGCGCGCAAGGGCCGCGACTGCGGCGGGACGGCTGGGTACATGTCTTTTGTCTCCGGGCCTCATCGCATCGCATTGCATCGCGGCAGGCCTTGGTGTTCGTGTTGGGATAAATGTTATTACAACAACATTTAAATGCGCAATATGTTTTTCAAACAACATTGAAACGACATGCGATGCCCGATACTCCAGAGCGTGGACCTGAGGAAACGAACATGAGAAGAACCGCCGGAGCCGAGGCCCGGGCCGTGCGCCTGGCCAGGATGCAGGAACTCGTCGAGGCCGGCGGCCCGCTGCCGATCAAGCAGGCGGCGCAGCAACTCGATGTGACGGAAATGACCATCCGCCGCGACCTGGCGTCGGCGGAATCTCCCCTCTCCGCCCTCGGCGGCTACGTGCTCGCGACCACGCTGCCGGGCGCCGAACGCTACTCGCTCGACGAGGCCAGCGACCAGCATGCGGCCAACAAGCGCCTGGCCTGCGAGCGCGCCGCCGGGCTGGTGCAGCCGCACGACAGCCTCTTCATCGACTGCGGCACCACCATGGTCCATTTCGCCGAGGCGCTGCCGCCCGAAATGCCTTTGAGCGTCGTGTGTTATTCCACGAACATCGCGCAGGTGCTGAGCCGCCGCCCGAACACGCAGCTGATGCTGCTGGGCGGGCTCTACCACCCCTCCTCGGCCACCTTCTTCTCCGACGAGGGCCTGCAGTACCTCGCCAGGCTGGGCGTGAACAAGGCCTTCATCTCGGCGGGCGGCATCGACCTGGAGCGCGGCGCGAGCTGCTCCAACTTCCACGAGGTGCCGGTGAAGCAGGCGGCCATCCGCAGCGCGTCGCAGAGCTTCCTGATCGTCGACGAAAGCAAGCTCGGCACGCTGCGGCCGGCCTTCTTCAGCCCGCTCGACGCCTTCGCGCGCATCGTGGTCGGCGGCTCGCCCGAGGCCTCGCTGAAGAAGCAGTTCAAGGACCTGCCGCTGGAATTCGCGCGCGCCGCCGACGCATAGGCGCTGCATTGCCCTGACGCATCGATCGGGGAGAATCGCGACGACGGAGGGGATCGGCACTCGATCCCCCTCTGAACCCCATCACTACACGCGACTGCGCGATGAATGCCGGCACCGTTTCCCTCGACGAGCACTGCCTCAAGATTCTCTCCGCGCTGCAGCACGACGGCCGCCAGACCGTGCAGCAGATCTCCGAGGCCGTCGGCCTCTCGCCCACGCCCTGCTGGAAGCGCATCAAGGACATGGAAGCCGCCGGCGTCATCCGCGGCTACACCACGCTGGTCGACCCCGAGCTCGTGGGCCTGCACGTATCGGCCGTCGCCGAAGTGAACCTCGACCGCCACAGCGAGGCGATGGTGCAGCGCTTCGAGGAAGCGGTGGCCGCGAGCCCGCAGATCATCCGCTGCGTGTCGGCCACCGGGCCGGCCGACTACATCCTCAACGTGACCGTGCCCGACATGAAGCACTACGAGCGCTTCCTGCACGAGGTGCTGTTCAGCCTGCCGGGCGTGACGCACGTGAGGTCGAGCATCGTGCTGCGCGAGATCAAGTCGGAAACCGCGCTGCCGTTGGACCACCTGCTGCCGGGCACGCCGCGCGCGACCGGCTCGAGGCGCGGCGCCGGATGAACTGAGCTCTCCCAGAGGCTTCTTCGAAAACGGGGCGTGCCTGTAGCAAGCACTGAACACTCCCGCCGGCCTCCAGCGACATCGTCAGAAGTCGGCCGTTTCTCGAGAGTCTGTAATAGACCGTAATGGAACGGCCTGCAATCGAGCACCAAGATGCCCGGACCTCCATACTCACACAAGGAATATGTGATGGTCCCGTCTACTTCGGGCAATTGCAGCCACCATGCGAGATAAGTACTCGTTTGTTCCTGATCCCGTCGCACCGCCCAGCCACCACGGCCGGCGTGACGAAATCTCGGCGCTGTTCGGTATCAACAAGAACATGCGGAAGCGCCACTCGACCGAGGCGGCCAACGCGCTGGCGCAGAACCTTGCTGTAGCTGCAGACTTCAATGCGATTCATACCGCGCTACACACCTATGAGAAGGCGCATCTGAACGGTGGCGGCAACTGGCCGCGACTCAAAGGCGCGCTATTGCTCCGCTATCGCGGAGTACTCGATTTCGTGGACAACCTCCCTCATTCGTCAGATTGCTTCATGCGGGTCGGAGGTATCAGGGCCAAGGTTGGTACCGTCTTCTTCGGCGAAGGCCGCTTCCATCTCATCGGCCGCCCGCTGCTCGCACATAACGACGTCTACCATCGCCACGGTGACAACAATGTTCCCCCTCGTCACTACATTTCGCTCACCACCTCGGCCACGCACGTCAAGCGTTTCGTCACCCGCGGCCTGAGCGCATTCGATGCCATGGCCATCACGCAGGGGCGACCGCTGCGCTCCGTGCTCGGCACCGTGAATGCCCAGCTCACCGAGGTCGGGGGAGCCTTCATGCACGGCGTGGGCGCGGGAATCGCGCTGACTGAAGCCCAGCAGATCCTGACTCATACACGCGGCTGGGGCGGCAACAAGCGCTACATTTCCACCGGCGTCTCCAACAGACCCGCGCTGTCCACGCGCGGAATACCTTTCGTCAGCATGTACGGTGTAGTGACGGTGGATCTCGCGCTCGTGCCGGCCGCGACCATCTTCGACGTGCACCGCCACGACGTGGCTTCGGCCTGGCTGGGCTTGCCGGCGACCGACGTTCTGAACAACGGCCATCACACCAATACCGGCGACATCGCCGAACAACAATATCTGGGCCTGCGCGACACCATCCGCACACGCGAACTCCTGATCAAAGGCAGCATCCCCATCGCGGCCTTGCATCGCACTTCGGCCGGCCGCGTCTTGCTAGGATTGGGGTCCACCACCAACCTGATGCACGATGGTCATGCCAAGCGCAGGGTCAACGGCTTCGGCGATGGCGGTACCGAGCATCTGATCAGCACGCTGGCGCCGGGAATACGCGGCACCATCGTCGGACAGGATCACATGAGCTTTCGCGACCCACACACCAATCTGCGCTGGCACTTCCTTGAGTTCAATGCCCCGGGTGCGGTCGTTGCCGCCCAATTGGTGCTGCAGCCCCTGCTCGCCGGCCGGAACATGGTTGCATTCGAAAAGTTCACCCCCATCCGGCCGCCGGGCATGGTGTAGCTCTCGACAGGGCTTTCCATTGTCATACCGCACGCCCGCGCCTTCGCCTGACGCCTCTTTTGCCCGCCTGGTACTGGATTCCGACGTGCCGGAAGTACCGCGCCTGCAATCGTCCTGGCAACCGACAGGAGCCTTCACCACCTCCGGCAGCGCGCAGTTTTCGATGGCCGGCTGGCAACAACTGCACGCCACCGTCATCCAGAGGCAACCAGCGACCTTCGTGGTGGTGGATCTCCGCAAGGAATCGCACGGATTCATCAACGGCGCCGCTATCAGTTGGTACGCGGCGGGCAGCAACTGGGGCTGTGCAGGTCTTTCCCCGGCCGATGCCGAGGAACTGGAACGTTTGCGCTTGACCATCGTCTCGAACTCACCGGAAGTCACGGTGACAACCAAGACGCAGGTGCAGCTCGGCGCACCAGGTGGCGAGACGTGGCAGGTAGAGCAAGTCTGCAGCGAGAAGCGTCTCGTTGAGGACGACGACGTGCGGTATGTGCGTCTGCCCGTGGATGATCATTGCGCACCCGATGCTGCGGCGTTGAACGCCCTGGTCGAGCTGTTCGACTCCCTGCCTGCCGGCAGCCATCTTCACTTTCATTGTCGCGGTGGAAAAGGCCGGACAGCCACGGCCCTCGCCTTGCTTGATATTCATCAGCATGCCGGCTCCACGCCCTTTGCACAGATCATCGAACGCCAGGCGATATCGACTGGCTATGCATTGGATGGGCATGTGCACGACACGCAACAACCCAAGTTCCCTCACTTGCGGGCTCGGCTGGAAATATTGAAGCAGTTTCATGCGGATCGCGCGTCCAGGTGACGGAACTGGACGTAGAAAAGAATGGCGGCATCGCAGCCACAACGACAACACGAACATGAACCTGCCGTTTCGCCTCGCGCTCGCCGCGCTCATCCTTTCGATGGGCACCTCGGCCCTCGCAGCAACGCCGGCCACGCCGCCGGCCGCAACGCAGGCCGCCGCCAAGCCCGTCCCCGGCGTGCCGGTACCCGCAGGCTCTCCGCAGCAGGCCGGCCCCATCCGCTTCCAGTTCGCCATCTACTACGCCAAGACGCCGGCCACCGACCCGATGGCCGCGCTGCGCGGTGCGCTCGGCAAGACCGGCGGCAGCCCGAAGCTCCTGGCGTCGATGCCGACGCCTTCCTCCGTCAGCGCGCCCGTGGTCTTTGCGAACTGGAACACCACCACCGTGCTGAAGGAGTACCGCGCACCCGACATGGAGTCGCTGCAGCGCTTCGGCCGCGGCATCTCGCGCGAGCAGGCGGAAGCGCTGCAGAAGGCGGACAAGGCGCTGATCCTCGATTTCGCGCACCCCTCGCAGCAGTCTTCCGCCGCCATGCAGAAGGCGCTGCAGGTCACGCTGCAGGTCGCGCGCGACACCGGCGGCCTGCTGTGGGACGAGGAGACGCGCGAAGTCTTCTCGCCCGACGAATGGCAGAAGCGGCGCATCGACAGCTGGGCCAACGGCCTGCCCGACGTGTCGCAGCACATGACCATCCACGCTTACCGCAGCGGCGAGATGGTGCGGGCCATCACGCTCGGCATGGGCAAGTTCGGCCTGCCCGACGTGGTGGTGAGCGATTTCTCGTGGTCGAGCAACCGGCCCATGGGCAGCCTGCTCAATGCCTTCTCCCAGGCGATGGCCGAGGGCATCACGCTGGCGAAGCCCGGCCAGTTCGACATGGACCTGCGCGCGCTCAAGCATGCGGCCGCGCGCGACCCGCTGCTTTCGGGTCTGAAACCCAACGCCGCCGCGGTGGCAAGGCTCTCGCTCGTCAACGGCACCTGGGAAAGCGGCGATCCGCAGAACAGGCTCTACGAGATCCGCTTCGACCGCTACAAGGGCTCCGACCGCTACGCGCAGCAGAACGCACTGCTGAGCTCGGTGTTCGGCGCCGACGAAGACCCGGTCACCCGCCTGAAGCACAACGACGAACTGCTCGCCGCCAGCAAGGCCGCCACCGCTCAGTTGCCCAAGCTGCGCGATGCCTTTGCCAAGGGCCTGCAGCCCGGCGAATACATCCTCGTGAAGGCCCCGTTCACCACGGCCGCGGGCGGCAACGAATGGATGTGGGTGGAAGTCGCGCGCTGGAACGGCGATGCCATCGAGGGCCTGCTGAAGAACGAGCCTGTCGACGTCCAGGGCCTCCACGCCGGCCAGATGGTGAAGGTCTCGCAGGCCAAGGTCTTCGACTACATCCGCATCTATCCGGATGGCCGCCGGGAAGGCAACGAGACGTCGAAGATCATCGCGCGCATGCAGGGCGCGAAGAAGTAGCAGTAGCGGCAGCAACAGCAGCCGGCTGCCCGCCGGGAATGAAGACGGTGAACGCGCATCCCCGTCCGCCCGGCGCCTGCGCGAGCCCGATGGTGCCGCCCATGCGCTGGCAGGCTTGACGCGCTATCGACAGCCCCAGCCCCGTGCCCTGCGCGAGGGTGGCCGAGCCGCGATGGAAGCGTTCGAACACCAGTTCGTGCTCCTCGACCGGAATGCCGGGCCCGCTGTCGACCACGGAAAGAACCAGCCCCTGCGCCTCGCGCCGCAGCGTCACCACCACCTGCCCGCCGGTTTCCACGTACTTCACCGCGTTGTCGAGCAGATTGCGCAGCACCGACTCGAACAGCGGCACGGGCAGTTCGAAGACCAGGCTGTCGGAGGATTCGAGCATCAGCTCCAGCCGGCGCTGGTCGGCGTCCCTGGCGGCCTGCGCGAGATGCCGCCGAGTGAGCTCCGCCACGTCGACGAACTGCGTCTCGGGGCGCTCTGCGCCGTCCATGGTGGCCATCTCCAGCAGCTGCTGGATCAGGTGCGAGCCGCGCGCGATGGCGTGCGCCAGGTGCTGCGCCGCCCCCTGCCGCTCCTGCGGATCGGTCGAGCGCGACAGCACGTGGGCCTGTGCGCCGATCACCGCCAGCGGCGTGCGCAGCTCGTGCGCCGCATCGTTCACGAAGGAGCGCTCGCGCTCGACCTTGCCCCGCAGTTGCGCAAGCAGCCCCTCGAGCGCCTTCAACAATGGCTCGAGCTCGGCGTACTTCGGATCGAAGCCCAGCGGCGACAGGTCTTCCGCGCTGCGCAGCTTGATGCGCTCGCCCAGTTGCCGCAGTGGCTTGATGCCCTGCGCGGCGGCGATCCACACCGGCGCGAGCACGAAGGGAAACGCGATCAGGAAAGGCAGGAAGAGCGAGCTGCCGAAGAGGCCGATCAGCCACGGTATGCCCGAATGCGGCTCGCCCAGCCACACTCGCCAGCGCTCGCTGCTGCCTTCGTACAGCCAGTAGCGCTGGCCGCCCAGCGTCACGTCGACCATCTTGTCGTGCTCGCCGCTCAGCACGAGGCCCTCGACCTCGGGGGAGACGTACAGCAGACGGCCCTCGTGGTTCTTGAGCTGGAAGACCACGTTGCCGGGCAGGTCGCCTTCGAGGCGGCGCAGCTCGTTGATGATCCGCCCCATCGCGTCCATCACGCCGGCGGCGACTTCGTCGTTCTCGATGCCGGCCAGCGCGGTGTTGATCTCCCGGCCTGCGCGCACCACGCTCGAGTCGGTGTTCATGTTCATGCTGAAGCTCATGAACATGTAGATCACCAGCGCGCCCCATGCCAGCGAGAAGGCGATCAGCACCGACAGCGCCACGCGCCGCACCAGGCTGCGGCGCAACAGCCACATCATGAGGCGAGCATGTAGCCGACGCCGCGCACGGTCTTGATCCGCTCCGCGCCGATCTTGCGGCGCAGGTTCGACACGTGCACTTCGATGGCGCCGAAGTCCACCGGCTCGCCCAGCGGATCGAGCCGCTGCGAGAGCGTGCCCTTCGGGATCACCGCGCCGGGCTCGCGGGCAAGTTCCAGCACCAGCTGGAACTCGCGCGGCGACAGGTCCAGCGCCACGCCGCCCAGCCGCGCGACATGGCTGCGCGGCTCGATCTCCAGTTCGCCGAAGGACCACACGTCGCTGGCCTGGTGTGCGTAGCGCCGGCGCACGGCATGGATGCGCGCGACCAGCTCGGGCGTGGCGAAGGGCTTGACCACGTAGTCGTCGGCGCCGCCGTCCAGGCCCGCAAGCCGGTCTTGGAGGGCCGAACGCGCGGTGATGACCACGATGGGCACCGTCACGCCCGAGCGGCGCCAGCGCGACAGCAGCTGCAGGCCCGAGCCGTCGGGCAGGCTCACGTCGAGCAGCACGCAGCCGCAGGCATCGCCGTCGAAGGAGCGCGGTGCGTCGGCGATGCGGCGCAGCCACTCGATGCTGAAGCCCTCGGCCTTCAGCGCCTGCGAGAGGGCTCGGCCCAGGTCCAGGTCGTCTTCGATGAGCAGGAGGTGCATCGCCCGGATTGTCCGGCGGGAACCTTAAGCATTGCCAAAGGTTCGGAGGCGAACAATGATGCGGTCTTCCCTCGCCTTCCTCGCCTTCCTCGCTTTCCTTCTTCCTGGTCTCCCCGGTCTTCCGGGCCGCCGTCCGCGCGCACCGGCGGCAGCCCGAGCAAAACGGAGTCGTACAGAGTGAACACCGCCTTCGCAACCCTGCTCGTCGCCGCCGCGCTCCTGTCGGCCTGCGGCAACCAAGATGCCGGCCCGCAGCCGGCCGCCCCCGGCCTGCAACAGCGCGCCGACGCCGTCACGGGCCGCGTCACGGCGTTGGATGGCGACTTCGAAGGCGCGGGCCTGGCTGGCGCCAGGGTGCTCTTTCCGGTGGGCGCCGACGCGAAGGCGATGACGGCCGTGATCGCCGCGCGCCTGGTCGAGCGCGGCTCCCTGCGCTGGAACACGCGCATCGCCGAGGCCCTGCCCGAACTGCGCCGCCTGATGCTGCCCGCCTACCGCAACGTGACGCTCGAAGACCTGCTCGCGCACCGCGCCGGCCTGCCCGCCTTCACCACCGAAGAAGAGTTCGGCCGCTTCCTGGCCGTTCTTCCCGAGGCCGTGCCTGCCGGCGCGCTGCCCACCACCGACGCCGGGCGCCGCCTCTTCTTCGCGCGCTGGCTGGTGCGCCAGCCGCCCGCGGCCGACAGCACCGGCTTCCGCTATTCGAACGCAGGCTACGCACTCGCGACCACGATGATGGAACGCGCCACCGGCCTGAGCTACCGCGCGATGTTCGAGCAGGAACTGGCCCGCCCGCTCGCCATCGCCGGCACCTGGCGCGAAGCCGATGCACGCGGCCCCGCCAGCCCGCAGGCCTGGCTCGACGCGATCATGCCGGCCGGCCGCTTCGCCACCACGGCGTCGACCTACGCCGGCTGGCTGCGCTGGCACCTGCGCGCATTGCAGGGCGACCAAACGCCCCTGCCCTCCAGCTACGTGGAGCGCCTGCGCGGACTCGCCCCCGGCGGCTACGCACTCGGATGGACAGGCACGCTCGTGCAAGGCCGCCCGGTGCTGCGGCACGCACGCGGCGGCGCTGAAGCCTCGCTGGCCGAGACGCAGTCCGACGCGGTGGTCGACACCGACGGCGGCAGCGCGAGCTTCGCGCTCTCGCTCGCCGGCCAGCGCGAAGGCGGCGTGCGTGCTTCGGCGGTGCTTGACCGGCTCATGGCCGGGCTGAACGGCCTGAACGGCCTGAACGGCGACGAGCCCACCACCAAGCCGCTCTTCGCGCAACTGCGCTGCAGGCTCAGCCGCTGCAGCTTCGTGATGCGACTGCGGCGCATCGCCTGGGTGCAGGCGCTGCTGCGCTGATCCAGACCGATCTGGCGCAAACTGGAGGCCCGCCCGATCACCGAGGAGCCCCCGATGCGCATCCGCGAACTCGCCACCGGCCTGCAGTTTCCCGAAGGCCCGATCGCCATGGACGACGGCTCCGTACTGCTGGTGGAGATCGCGCGCGGCACGCTCACGCGCGTGCGCGCCGACGGCCTCGTGCAGGTGGTGGCCGACCTGGGCGGCGGACCCAACGGCGCGGCCATCGGGCCCGATGGCGCTGTCTACGTCTGCAACAACGGCGGCTTCAGGTGGCACACCGAGGCCGACGGCTGCATGCGGCCCGTCGGCCAGGCCGAGGACTACTCGGGTGGGCGCATCGAGCGCGTGAACCTCGCGACCGGCCGTGCCGAGCGCCTCTACGACACGGTGGATGGCGGCGCCCTGTGCGGGCCCAACGACATCGTGTTCGATGCTCATGGCGGCTTCTACTTCACCGACCTGGGCAAGGTGCGCGAGCGCGACATGGACCGCGGCGGCCTCTTCTACGGCCACGCCGACGGCAGCACCGCCAGCGTGATCGCGCGACCGGTGATGACGCCCAACGGCATCGCGCTCTCGCCCGACGGCGGCACGCTCTACTACGCCGAGACCGAGGGCGCGCGCGTCTGGGCCTTCGACATCACGGCGCCCGGCCGCGTGCGCAAGGACGGCTGGCCCTCGCCGCACGGCGGCCGCATGCTCTGCGCCTCGCCGGGCGGGCACTACCAGCGCTTCGATTCGATGGCGGTCGACGCGCTCGGCAATCTCTGCGTGGCGACGCTGCTGCACGGCGGCATCAGCATCGTGGCGCCGGACGGCGGCGCGGTCGAGCACGTGCCGCTGCCAGACCGCTACACCACCAACATCTGCTTCGGAGGACGAGACCGGCGCACGGCCTATGTCACTCTCTCGGGCAGCGGGAGGCTGATCGCCATCGACGACTGGCCCACGCCCGGCCTTGCGCTGAACTTCGAAGCCTAGGAAACCACCTGGTAGTACAGGTTCTGCGGATGCCGGGCCTGCGCGAAGAAGAACCAGCGCTCCGCCAGCAGCCCCGGCGCCTGCACCAGCGCCGCGAGCAGCCACGGCAACGTTCCCGCGCCGGCGATGCCCCACGCGAGCAACAGCGCCGGCAGCACGAAGGCCAGCAGCTGGAAGCCCAGCTTCATGTTGCCCAGCGCCGCGAGCGAAGCGCCATGGAAGAACTCGCGCGTGTTGAACGAGCCGGCCGACATGCCCATCGACTTCTGCACCAGCTTCTGCGTGCGGATGCCGGTGGCCGACTGCAGCGTCGACTTGTGGCGAATGCCCGCGTTGCGCCGCAGCGCCGTGCCGCGCGCCGCCCATGCCGCCAGAGTGGCGACGAGCGCATAGGGCCCGAACGCGTGCACGAGGCGCGCCTCGCCGGCCAGCGCCGCCATCGCGCAGGCCAGCACCAGACCGGACGACAGCCCGATCAGCGTGAAGTTGAGAATGGTCAGCGGATGCGCCCATTCCTCGATGAAGCGCAGGCAGGCGTAGATCATCGCGGTGCAGTACCAGAGCAGCACCGCGCCGCACAGCGCGAGCACCGGCAACAACCATGACCACGGCGCGCCGACACCCAGCCGCAGCGACAGCCACCACAGCGCCACCAGCGCGATGAAGGCCGGCAGCACGATCACCTCGCGCGACATCCACGAGGTGCGCCACATCAGCACCGCGCGCCACGCGCGCGTCTTGCGGCCCAGGTGCATGAACGAGGCGGCCAGTCCGGCCACCAGCAGCACCTCGGCCACGCCCAGCGCCAGGGCCAGGAAGCCCGGCGCGAGTTCGAGCCCGAAGAGCACGGCCAGCGCGAGCGCGAACACCAGCCCCTGCGCGGCGCCGGCCAGCGTGGTGAAGAAAAGAATCGAGAACGCCGGATGCATGCGGCCTACTCCTGTTCCGAAGGCGTGATCCGCCTCGGCAGATAGCGATTGGCCGGGTTGGTCTCCCACTCGGGCATGAGCTGGTAGCCGCCGCGCTCGCGGATCGCCTTCGACACGTCGGACTCAGGGTCCTTCACGTCGCCGAAGAGCCGCGCGCCGGTCGGGCAGGCCTTCACGCAGGCGGGCTTGCGGTCTTCCCTGGGCAGTTGCTCGTCGTGGATTCTGTCAACGCACAGCGTGCACTTGGTCATGACCTGGCGCTCCTCGTCGAGCTCGCGCGCGCCGTAGGGGCAGGCCCATGCGCAGTACTTGCAGCCGATGCACTTGTCGTAGTCGACGAGCACGATGCCGTCTTCCTTGCGCTTGTAGCTCGCGCCCGTGGGGCACACCGGTACGCAGGGCGGGTCTTCGCAGTGCAGGCAGCTCTTCGGGAAGTGGATGGTCTCCGTCGCCGGAAAGGCGCCGGCCTCGTAGGTCTGCACGCGGTTGAAGAAGGTGCCGGTAGGGTCGGCCGCGTAGGGCCGCTCGTCGGCCAGCGGTCCGGCGCTGCCGGAGGTGTTCCATTGCTTGCACGAGGTCACGCAGGCATGGCAGCCCACGCAGACGTTGAGGTCGATGACGAGGGCGAGCTGTTTGGCGAGAGTTTCACCGGGCTCGGCACGAGCTGTGCCGGTATTGCTCCCTCTCCCTCTTGCGGGAGAAGGTTGGGGTGAGGGTGCAACGGCTTTCATCACCCCACCGCTTCCAACTCCAGCGGTGCCGCCCTCACCCCAGCCCTCTCCCGCAAGCGGGAGAGGGGGCAAAACCGGAGCCGGCGCCATCAGGTCCTTCAGCCATTGCATCATTTCCTGTTCCTCCCCGCGAAGTAGGTCAGCACGCTCGCCGCCTTGCCCAGCACGCCGGGCACCGCCGGCATGCTCGCGACCTGCGGATAGCTCTCCTCGGGCTCCCCCGGATCGGCCGGCCGTATGCGCACCCGCACGTCGTACCAGCCGGCCTGCCCGGTGATCGGGTCGGAGTTGCTGATGGTCCCGCTCGCGGTGCCTGCACAGGGCAGCTCCTCGCTGATGAGATGGTTCAGCAGGAAGCCCTTGCGCGCCTCGTCCGCGCCCGGCGCGAGCTGCCATGCGCCGTCGGCCTTGCCGATGGCGTTCCAGGTCCACACGGTGCCCGGCTCCACCGCCTCGCTGTGGCGCAGCATGCAGCGCACCTTGCCCCAACGGCTCTCGACCCAGCACCAGCCGCCGTCGGCGATACCCGCGGCCTGCGCCGTCACCGGGTTCACGTGCAGGTAGTTGTGGCTGTGGATCTGCCGCAGCCATGCGTTCTGCGAGTCCCACGAGTGGTACATGGCCATGGGCCGCTGCGTGAGCGCGTTGAGCGGAAACGCATCGAGGTCGGTCGCGGCCTCTTCGAGCGGCGGATACCAGAAGGGCAGCGGATCGAAGTACTTGTCGATGCGCTCGCGCAGCGCCTCGGGCGGCTGCCGCCCTGCGCTCTTGCCCTGCGCCGCGAGCCTGAAGGTCTGCAGCGTGTCGGAGTAGAGCGCCAGTTGCACCGGGTCGTTGCGCTGGCGCCAGCCCTTGTCCTTCGCGAAGTCGAGGTACTCGCGGTTCCAGTTGCGCATGTAGTGCATGCCCTCGGGCATGTGGTACTGGAAAACGCAGTTGTTCTTCTCGTAGGCCTCCCACTGCTTCGGGTTGGGCGCGCCGCGCAGGTGCTCGGTGCCGTCCTTGCCGCGCCATCCCATGAGAAAGCCGATGCCCGGCTGCGGCTCGAAGTTGACGATGAAGTCGGGGTAGCCGCTGTACTTGCGCCCACCCTCGGGCGTGGTGAAGGCCGGAAACTTCAGCCGCGAGGCCAGCTCGATCAGCACCTCCTGGAAGGGCTTGCACTGCCCCGTGGGCGGCACCACCGGGATGCGCACCGAATCCACCGGCCCGTCGAACTCCGAGATGGGCCGGTCGAGCATGCCCATCACGTCATGCCGCTCGAGGTAGGTGGTGTCGGGCAGCACGAGGTCGGCGAATGCCACGGTCTCGCTCTGGAAGGCGTCGCACACCACCAGGAAGGGGATCATGTGCTCGCCCTTCTCGTCCTTGCGGTTGAGCATCTCGCGCACCGCCATGGTGTTCATGCTGGAGTTCCAGGCCATGTTGGCCATGAAGATCAGCAGCGTGTCGATGCGGTACGGGTCGCCCTTCACCGCATTGGTGATCACGTTGTGCATGAGCCCGTGCGCCGACAGCGGGTGCTCCCACGAGAAGGCATGGTCGATGCGGATCGGCGAGCCGTCGGGGTTGATCGCCAGCTCTTCGGGACTGGCCGGAAAGCCCAGCGGCGCGGCATTGAGCGGCGTGTTCGGCTGGATCATTCCGGGGTCGTTGAAGGCGCGGTAGTTCGGCACGATGTGGCGTGGGTAAGGCGCCTTGTGCCTGAAGCCGCCCGGCGCATCGATGGTGCCGAGCACGCTCATCAGCACCGCGAGCGCGCGCACCGTCTGGAAGCCGTTGGAATGCGCAGCCAGCCCGCGCATCGCATGGAAGGCCACGGGCCGGGCCTGTGTGGTCCCGTGCCGCTTGCCCCATGCGTCGGTCCATGGAATGGGCAGCTCGAAGGCCTGCTTCAGCGCCGTCTCGCCCATCTCGCGCGCCAGCTTGCGGATGCGCGCCGCGTCGATGCCGGTGATGGCCTGCGCCCATTCGGGCGTGCAGCTCGCCACGCGCTCGCGCAGCAGCTGGAACGAGGGCGCAACGCGCGTGCCGTCGGCCAGCGTGTAGTGGCCTTCGAGCGCGGGGTCGCAGCCGTCGGCGATGCCTTCGGGGTACGCGGGCTTCACGCTGCCGCTGGCCTTGTCCCACACCAGCTTGTTGTGCGGGTTGCGGCCGTCGCCCGGTGGGCCTCGCTCGGGATCGAAGGCGAACAGACCTTCGCGCTCGCAGTCGTCGAGCACCACCAGCTGCGGCGCGTTGGTGAAGCGCTTGAGGAACGCATGGTCCACCAGCTCGTTGCCGATCAGCTCGTGCAGCAGCGCCATGAACAGCGCGCCGTCGGTGCCGGGCTTGATCGGAATCCACTCGTCGGCGATGGCCGAGTAGCCGGTGCGCACCGGGTTGATGGAGATGAAGCGCCCGCCCGCGCGCTTGAACTTGCTGATGGCGATCTTCATCGGGTTGCTGTGATGGTCCTCGGCCGTGCCGATCATCACGAAGAGCTTTGCGCGTTCCAGGTCGGGCCCGCCGAACTCCCAGAAGCTGCCGCCGATGGTGTAGATCATTCCCGCGGCCATGTTGACCGAGCAGAAGCCGCCGTGCGCCGCGTAGTTGGGCGTGCCGAACTGCCGCGCGAAGAGGCCCGTGAGCGCCTGCATCTGGTCGCGCCCGGTGAAGAGCGCGAACTTCTTCGGATCGGTGGCGCGGATCTTCGCGAGCCGCTCGGTCAGCATGTCGAAGGCGCGCTCCCAGCTGATGGGCTCGAACTCGCCCGCTCCGCGCTCGCTGCCGGCCTTGCGCAGCAGCGGCTGCGTGATGCGCGCGGGAGACACCTGCTTCATGATCCCCGAGGAGCCCTTGGCGCAGATCACGCCCTGGTTCAGGGGGTGGTTCGGGTTGCCGTCGATGTAGCGCACCTCGGGGCCCTTCTCGCCCTCCCGCAGGTGCACGCGAATGCCGCAGCGGCAGGCGCACATGTAGCAGGTGGTGGTCTTGACCGTGGTGTCGGCCGTGGGCGTGGGCGCCACCAGCGGGTCGTGCACGGGCTCGCGAGACAGGAAGCTGAACACTTGGCGGTCCTTTGTTTTCAGGCGGGGGTCCGCTCGATGGTATGCAGCCTCGATCAAACGAAAAAGCAGAGAATATCGCTCACCATGACCGGAAAAACTGATCAGCAGCAGGGCACCGCATCGAGCTCCCGCCTGCGCCTGAACCTGCGCCAGCTCGAAGTGTTCGTCGCCACCGCGCGCGAAGGCAGCACCCGCGCCGCGGCCGACCGCATCGCGCGTTCGCAGTCGGCTGCCAGCAGCGCCCTGGCCGACCTGGAGTCTTCGGTGGGCGTCCAGCTCTTCGACCGGCTCGGGCGCCGGCTGGTGCTCAACGAGAACGGCCGTGCCTTGCTGCCCAAGGCACAGGCGCTGCTGGACCAGGCCGCGGAGGTCGAGGCGCTTTTCAGCGGCGAGCATGCGGCGCCGCTGCGCGTGGCGGCCAGCTTCACCATCGGCGAGTACCTGCTGCCGGAGCGGGTGTCGACCTGGACGGCGCTGCATCCGCAGAGCCAGGTGCACCTGCACATCGCGAACACGCACGACGTGATCGAGGCAGTGGCCGGCTTCGACGTGGACGTGGGCTTCATCGAAGGCCCGCAGACGCACCCCGACCTCGTGGTGCGGCCCTGGCGCGAAGACGAACTGGTGATCGTCGCTGCGCCCGGCCACGAGCTGGCGGGCCGCGTCGCCACGCACAGGCAGCTCTCGCAGGCCACCTGGGTGTTGCGCGAGCATGGCTCGGGCACGCGGCAGGTGACGGACGCATGGCTCATCCAGAACCTGGAGCAGGTGCACGTGGGCTTCGAACTGGGCAGCACCGAGGCCATCAAGCGCGTGGTGGCATCGGGCACCGGGCTCGCGTGCCTCTCGCGCTACACGGTGGCGCAGGCGCTGGAAGACGGGCATCTGGTGGAGCTGCGCACGAGGCTGCCGGCCGGCGTGCGGCGGCTGGCGACGGTGATGCACCGCGACAAGCTGCTGGGCCGCGCGACGGCAGACTTTTTGCGCCACTGCGGCGCCATCGTGCCGCGCCGCTAGAAGTCTTCAGCCGGCGGCTCGCAGCACACGCGCCGTGTGCCTGGCGATCACGGCTTCTTCATCGGTGCGCAGCACCCACGCGCTTACGGGACTCTCGGCCGTAGTCAGCCGCGCGGCACCGCTGCGGTTCGCGGCGGCATCGACATTCACGCCCAGCCACTCGCAGTCTTCGAGGATGCGTTCGCGCAACGCCGCGCCGTTCTCGCCGATGCCGCCGGTGAAGATGATGGCATCGACGCCGCGCAGCGCCGCCGCGAGGCTGCCCATGTGCCGCACCACCTGCTCGGCGAAGTGGCCGATGGCCTCGGCGGCGGCAGGCTCGGCCGAGGCCTCCAGCACGCGCATGTCGCTGGACACGCCCGAGATGCCGAGCAGCCCCGACTGGCGGAACAGCAGCGCCTCGACCTCGTCGGCCGACATGCCGCGCGAGCGCATCAGGTAGAGCACGACGGCCGCGTCGAGTTGGCCGCAGCGCGTGCCCATGGTCAGCCCGTCGAGCGGCGAGAAGGTCATCGTCGTCACGACCGATCGGCCTTGCGCGATGGCGCACATCGAGGCGCCGTTGCCCAGGTGCGCGACGATCACGCGCCGCTGCGCGAGCTCGGGCGCGATACGGGCGAACTGCGCGACGATGGATTCGTAGGAAAGGCCGTGGAAGCCGTAGCGACGCACGCCCGCGTCGTGCAGCTCGCGCGGCAGCGCGAAGCGCCGGTTGACCTCGGGCTGCACCGCGTGGAAGGCGGTGTCGAAGCAGGCGACCTGCGGCACACCGTCGAATGCCGCCATCGCCGCGCGCACGCCCGCAAGGTTGTGCGGCTGGTGCAGCGGCGCCAGCGGTTCCAGTTTCGCCAGCGCGTCGAGCACGCCGGCATCGATGCGCACCGGCGCCACGAAGTCCGCGCCGCCATGCACGATGCGATGGCCCACGGCCGCGATGCGCCCTCCTCCCGACTGCTTCGCGTGCCAGTCGAGCAGCGCCGCAAGCGCCCCCTGGTGCGAAGCCTGTGCGCCTTCGAGCGGCGCGTCGTGCAAGGCCTGCCCGTCGGCATCTCGCACACGAAGCCGCGCCTTCAGGCCCGCGCCCAGCCCATCGGCCTGCCCCGACCAGCGCGCCGCCGGCAGCGCGGCGTCGCCATCGCCGGCCGCGTCGAACAGCGCGACCTTGATGGAAGACGAACCCGCGTTGAGCGTCAGCAGCGAACCGGTCATAGGGTGGCTTGAGTTCAGACGTAGTCCTTGTACTTGTCGAGGAATCGTACCGGCTTGGACAGCGCGTCGCGGCGGAACGGGTCGCCCAGCTCGCGGGTGCACATGATCTCGATCACGCAGGTCTTGCCTTCGTTCATCTGCATGTCGATGGCCTTCTTCAGCGCCGGTCCCACGTCCTCGAGCCTGTCGACCACGATGCCCTCTGCGCCCATGGCCTTGGCGATGCCCGCGAAGCTCTCGCTCTCGAGCTCCCCGGCGACGAAGCGGCGGTTGTAGAAGTCGACCTGGTTCTTCTTCTCCGCGCCCCACTGGCGGTTGTGGAAGACCACCGCCGTCACCGGGATGTCGTGGCGCACGGCCGTCATGATCTCGACCATGCTCATGCCCCAGGCGCCGTCGCCGGCATAGGCCACGGCCGGGCGGTCGGGCGCCGCGCACTTGGCGCCGATCATGGTGGGCAGCGAATAGCCGCAGTTGCCGAAGCTCATCGGCGCGAAGAAGCTGCGCGGCTCCTCGAAGCGCAGGTAGCTGTTGGCGATGGCGTTGATGTTGCCGATGTCGGTGGACACCATCACGCGCGGCGGCATGGCCTTCTCGAGTTCGCGCAGCACCTGGCGCGGGTGCAGGTAGCTGCCGCCGGTGGGCGTCTTCTCGCCTTTCGCTTCCTCGATGGCGTCGAGGCTGAACTGGTCGCGCTCGTGGGTCCACTCGTCGAGCTCTTTCTCCCACGCGGCCTTCTCGGCCTTGATCTTCTCGGCGCGCTCGGCCTTGGTGGCATCGCAGGCCAGTGTCTTGCCCTGCAGGCGCTTGAGCAGCTCCTTGGCCGTGGCCTTGGCGTCGCCGTGGATGCCCACGGTGATCTTCTTCACCAGGCCCAGGTTGGTGTGGTCGGCCTCGACCTGGATGATCTTCGCTTCCTTCGGCCAGTAGTCCATGCCGTGCTGCGGCAGCGTGCCGAAGGGGCCCATGCGCGAGCCGAGCGCGAGCACCACGTCGGCCTGCGCGATCAGCTTCATCGCGGCCTTGGAGCCCTGATAGCCCAGCGGGCCGGCCCACAGCGGGTGGCTCGCGGGGAAGGAGTCGTTGCGCAGGTAGCCGTTGGCCACCGGCGCGCCCAGGCGCTCGGCGAGTGCCTTGCACTCTTCCACTGCGTCGCCCATGACCACGCCGCCGCCCGAGAGGATCACCGGGAACTTGGCCGAGGCCAGCAGTTCGACCGCCGCATTCAGGCTGTTCTCGCCGCCCGCGCCGCGCTCCACGCGCATCGGCTTCGGGATCTCGCACTGGATCTCGCCGTAGAAGTAGTCGCGCGGAATGTTCAGCTGCGTCGGGCCCATCTCGGAGATGGCGCGGTCGAAGCAGCGCGCCGTGTACTCGGCCATGCGCTTGGGGTTGTTGACGTGGCCCTGGTACTTGGTGAACTCCTGGAACATCGGCAGCTGGTTGGCTTCCTGGAAGCCGCCGAGTCCCATGCCCATGGTGCCGGTCTCGGGCGTGATCATCACGACCGGGCTGTGCGCCCAGTAGGCAGCCGCGACGGCCGTCACGCAGTTGCTGATGCCGGGGCCGTTCTGGCCGATGACGAGGCCGTGGCGGCCCGACACGCGCGCATAGCCGTCGGCCATGTGGGCGCCGCCCTGCTCGTGCACCACCGGAATGAGGCGGATGCCCGCGGGCGCGAAGATGTCCATCGCGTCCATGAAGGCCGAGCCCATGATGCCGAAGATGTCGGTCACGCCATTGGCGACCATGGTCTCGACGAAAGCCTCGGAGGGCGTCATCTTCTGCACGCCCTTGACGGCTTCGCGTGCGGGGGCTGCGGCTTGCTTCTGGCTCATGGGAGGCGTCTCCTGGAAGGATGAAGGGGCGGGTTTCGCTCTAAAAGTCGGAACTTCTTGTTCCGGAATTCATTCCGGCGGAATATAGGACGGCATCGGCACCGCGTCAAACAATTTACAAAAATCGGAACGTCTTGTCTCTTTTTTTGTAAAACACCTATGATTCGCGCCATGAAGATCGTCAAAGGGCTTTCCGTGGACGCCGCCGAACCGACCGGCTCGGGTGGTGACTCGCCCACCATGCGCCTGTTCGCGCTGCTCGAAGTCATGGCCGCGAAAGACCAGCGCTATTCGCTGCAGGGCCTGGTGGAAGAAACCGGCCTGCCCAAACCGACCTTGCACCGCATGCTGCAGCAGCTCGAAGGCGCGGGGCTGCTGCAGCGCGAAGGCGACGGCCGGCACTACGGCATCGGCACGCGGCTGCGGCGGCTGGCCGAGAACCTGCTGCTCAACGACAGCCTGCACGGCGCGCGCCACACGGTGCTGCGCCAGCTGGTGGAAGAGATCGGCGAGAGCTGCAACCTCACTGCCCTTTCGGGCAGCGAGGTCGTCTACCTCGACCGCGTGGAGACCGCCGCGCCGCTGCGCTTCTACCTGCACTCGGGCTCGCGCGTGCCTGTGCACTGCTCGGCCAGCGGCAAGATCTTTCTCTCGCAGATGAGCGCGGCGCAGCGCCGCCGGCTGCTGTCTCATGCGCCGCTCGAAACCTACACGCCCCGCACGCTGACCGATCCCGAGGCGCTGGAAAAGGAAGTACAGCGCGTACGCAAGGACGGCTACGCCATCGACCACGAGGAGTTCCTGCCCGGCCTGCTGTGCATCGCCACGCCGGTGCCCTCGGGCGACGACGCCCCCTCCAACCTCTGCATCGCGGTGCAGGCGCCGGTGATGCGGCTCGACGCGGCCAAGGCGAAGACGCTGCTGCCCGCATTGCAGCGTGCCGCTCAGGCACTGAGCCGCATCGACGCCGACGCGGCCTCCGACCGCGCGCAAGCCTGAAGAACTCCATTTCGCTGGAACCGCCATGACCGACACCGCCGACCTTCGACCCGACCGGATGCTCAGCGTACGCGAGGTGTTCGGCATCGACTCCGACCTGCGCGTGCCTGCATTCAGCGAGCGCGATGACCATGTGCCTGAGGTCGACGCGGTCTACCGCTTCAACACCGACGTGACGCTCGCCATCCTTGCGGGCTTCATGCGCGACCGGCGCGTGATGGTGCAGGGCCTGCACGGCACCGGCAAGTCGACCCACATCGAGCAGGTGGCGGCGCGGCTGAACTGGCCCTGCGTGCGCCTGAACCTCGACGGCCACATCAGCCGGCTCGACCTCGTGGGAAAAGACGCGGTGGTGCTGCGCGAAGGCAAGCAGGTCACCGAGTTCCAGGAAGGCATCGTGCCCTGGGCTCTGCAGCGGCCGGTAGCGCTGATCTTCGACGAGTACGACGCGGGCCGGCCCGACGTGATGTTCGTCATCCAGCGCATCCTGGAGCGCGACGGCAAGTTCACGCTGATGGACCAGAACCGGGTGCTGCGCCCGCATCCCTTCTTCCGCCTCTTCGCCACCGCCAACACCGTGGGCCTGGGCAACCTCAATGGCCTCTACCACGGCGCGCAGCGGCTCAACCACGCGCAGATCGACCGATGGAACATCGTGGCCTCGCTCGACTACCTGCCGGCCGCGGAAGAGATCGCCATCGTGCAGGCGCGCGTGCCTTCGCTGGCCGACGAGGCGGGCACGAAGCTGGTCGCATCGATGGTGGCCGTGGCCGACCTCACGCGAAAGGGCTTCGCGGCCGGCGACCTCTCGACGCTGATGTCGCCGCGCACCGTCATCACCTGGGCCGAGAACATCGAGATATTCAAGGACCCGGCGCTGGCCTTCCGCCTTTCCTTCGTCAACAAGTGCGACGACGCTGAACGCCCGCTGGTGGCCGAGTACTTCCAGCGCTGCTTCGACCGCGAACTGAAGGAATCGCACCAGCTCTCGGCGGGCCCGCGCGAATGACCGCCGGCCCCGCGAGCGCGATGCAGCGCCGCGTGCGGCAGGAAGAACTCGTCGCCGAGCTCTGCGCGGGCGTGGTGCGCGCATTCAGCGGCGAGCGCGACCTGCACTTTCGCGGACGGCGCCTGCACCGCGGCCGCATGGCGCTGCCCTGGTTCGCGCCGCACCTGCATCCCTCGCCCGACACCGACGATTTCGCGTCCTTCCGTGGCGTGGCCGACGGGCTCGCGCTGCGGCTCACCGCATCGGATGCGGCGCTGCACCAGAGCCTGCGCCCCGAGGAGCCGGTGGAGCGCATGCTGTTCGAGATGCTGGAGCAGTTCCGCGCCGAGGCGATGGCGCCAGAGGTCATGGTGGGCATGCGGCACAACCTGCGGCACCGGCACGAGGAGTGGTCGCTCGCCTTTCATCACTCCGGGCTGACCGACACCGCGCGCGGCCTGCTGCTGTATGCCGTCGCGCAGATCTGCCGTGCGCGCGTCAACGGCGAACAGGTCGTCGAGGAAACCGAGGACATGCTCGAAGCCACGCGCTTCGCGCTCGCACCGCTGATCGGCCACGCGCTGGCCGGCCTGCGCAAGGACCGTGCCGACCAGGCGGCCTATGCGGTGCACGCCCGCGCCATCGCGCGCATCGTTGCCGCGATGCTGCACGAGGCCGGCGACGGAGACAGCGAAGCCGCGCGCGATGCCCACGTGGATGACAAACGCAGCGTGTTCAGCCTCGTGGCCGATATGGACCAGGAGATCGTCGAGCGCTTCACCACCGCCGAGTCGGGCCGCAGCGAGGCGCTCGAAGGCGCTGGCGGTGCCTACCGCGTTTTCACCGACGCCTACGACCGCGAACACGATGCCGCCACGCTCGCACGCAAGGAAGTGCTCGCAGGCCATCGCGAGAAGCTCGACCGCCGCATCGCCGCGCAGGGCGTGAACATCGCCCGCCTCGCGCGCGAGCTGCGCGCACTGCTAGCCGAGCCCGAACGCGACGGTTGGGACGGTGCGCAGGAGGAAGGCCTCGTCGATGGCCGCCGCCTCGCGCAGCTCGTGGCCTCGCCCACCGAGCGCCGCCTGTTCCGCACCGAGCGCATGGAGCCGCTGGCCGATTGCATCGTCACCTTCCTCATCGACTGCTCGGGTTCGATGAAGGAGCACGCCGAACCGGTGGCGATGATGGTCGACGTGTTCGCGCGCGCACTCGAACAGGCTGGCGTGGCCTGCGAGGTGCTGGGCTTCACCACCGGCGCGTGGAACGGTGGACGCCCGCAGCGCGAGTGGGTGCGCGCGGGCAGGCCGCCGCATCCGGGGCGGCTCAACGAGCGCTGCCACATCGTCTTCAAGGCCGCGGCCACGCCATGGCGACGCGCGCGCCCCGCAATGGCGGCGCTGCTCAAGGCGGACCTGTTCCGCGAAGGCATCGACGGCGAGGCGGTCGACTGGGCCTGCATGCGGCTGCGCCAGCGCGGCGAGGCGCGCAAGCTGCTGATGGTGATCTCCGATGGCTCGCCGATGGACAGCGCCACGCACCTCGCCAACGACGCGCACTACCTCGACCACCACCTGCGCGACGTGGTCGCGCGCCAGGAACAGCGCGGCGACATCGAGATCGCCGGCATCGGCGTGGGCCTCGACCTGAGCCCCTGCTACAGCCGCAGCCATGTGCTCGATCTGGCGAACCCGAGCGGCAACACCATCTTCCGCGAAGTGATCGGGCTCATGGCGGGACGCCATCGCCGCTGAGGCATTTAGAACTACATCCAAGTCCCTGATTGACAAGGGGCACCAGGCGTTCTTACATTGCGTTTCACATCCGAGAACGCTGTTCCAATATTTGGAACAACAAGGAAAGCCAAGCCTCATGGACTCCACGCTTGCCAAGGGCCTCGCCGCCATCGAATGGATGGTGCGCCAGCAGCGCGACTGCCGCGTCACCGAACTGGCGCAGGCATTCGGCATGGCGCGCAGCAACGCGCACCGCACGCTGCAGACGCTGGTCGAATGCGGCTGGGCCGTGCAGGACCCGGGCACGAGCACCTACCGGCCCAGCCTCAGGCTCTTCGAACTCGGGGCGATGGTTTCCGAGGCATCCGACATCGGCTCGCTGCTGCGCCCTCATCTCGCGCAGCTCGCGCAGGCCACGGGCGAGACCATCCACCTCGCGGTGCTCGACGGCGCGGAGATCGTCTACCTCGACAAGTTCGACAGCCCCCTGCCGGTGGCCGCCTACTCGCGCATCGGCGGTCGCGCGGCGGCGTACTGCGTGGCTTCGGGCAAGGCGCTGCTCGCCGCGGCAGGCCTGAGCGTGCCGGCGCTGCAGGAGTGCCTGGGCACGCTGGAGCCGCACACCAGGAACAGCATCACCGACTTCGGCACCCTTTTCAACGAACTGGAACGCTCCCGCGCCCGCGGTTATGCAGAAAACCGCGAGGAATGGCGCATCGGCGTTTGCGGCCTCGGCGTGCCCGTGCTCAATGCACGCGGCGAGGCCGTGGCGGCCGTCGGCATGAGCGTGCCCTCGATCCGCTTCGCGCGCACGCAGGCGCGCGGGCTGGCCGATCACCTGATGGCCTGCGCGCGCGATGCCAGCGTCACGCTGGGCTATCGCGTGGGCGCCGCACCGGCCGGGCCGTCGCCGATGTCCATCACAAAGAGAAGGAGACCCGAATGAAGTTGTTCTTCGCCCCCTGGCATCGCGCCGGGATGCTGGCTCTCGCCGCGCTCGCTGCCTTCGCCTCGCCCCTTGCCGCGCAGGCGGAAAACGGCAGCGACTACCCCAACAAGCCGATCCGCCTCGTCGTGCCCTACCCGCCCGGCGGCGGCACCGACGTGATCGCGCGCATCGTGCAGGAGCGCTTCTCGGCGTTGCTGGGCCAGCAGGTGCTCATCGACAACCGCGGCGGCGCGGCGGGCTCCATCGGTACCGAGCTGGTGGCCAAGTCGCCGCCGGACGGCTACACGGTGCTGTTCACGCTCTCGTCACACACCATCAACCCGGCCATCTACGCGAAGCTGAGCTTCGACACCGCGAAGGACTTCGCACCCGTGGGCATGGTCGCCTCGCTGCCGCAGATCCTGGTGGCCAACACGCAGTTTCCGGCGAACACGGTGGCGGAACTGGTCGCGCTGGCCAAGGCCAAGCCCGACAGCATCTCCTTCGCATCGGTGGGCAACGGCTCGCCAGGCCACTTGGCCGGCGAGCTCCTGAAGCTGCGCACCGGCACGCAGATGACGCACGTGCCGTACCGCGGCGGCGGCCCGGCCGTGACCGACGTGATGGGCGGGCAGGTGCCGCTGCTGTGGGTGTCGATTCCGGCGGCCGCGCAGTTCGTGAAGGCCGGCAAGCTCAAAGCGCTCGCGGTATCGACCACCAGGCGCAGCGCGGCCTTTCCCGACGTGCCGACGATGCAGGAGGCCGGCATCGCCGACTTCGACGTCGACTCCTGGTACGCCGTGTTCGTGCCCGCGAAGACGCCCAAGCCCGCCATCGACAGGCTCAACCGCGTGATCAACACCGTCGTCAAGGAACCCGAGATTCGCGACAAGCTGCTCGCACAGGGCAGCGAAGGCGTGGGCGGCACGCCGGAGCAACTGGGCAAGGTCGTGACCGCCGAACTCGTGCGCTGGCAGAAGCTCGCCAGGGAAGCAAACATCAAGGTGGATTGATCCACGCAGGCCCCATGGAACACCCGAACACCCCCTCTTCCCCCATCGCCGAATTGGTGGCGCGCGCCCGCGCCGCGCAGCGCATCTACGAGACCTGGTCGCAGGCGCAGGTCGACACCGCCGTTGTCGCGGCGGGCTGGGCCATCATCGAGCCGGCACGCAACCGCGAGCTGGCCGAGCTGGCCGTGGCCGACACCGGCGTGGGCAACGTCGAGGACAAGGTGCGCAAGAACCACCGCAAGACCTTCGGCCTGCTGCGCGACCTGCACGGCGCACGCTCGGTGGGCGTGATCGCTGAAGACCCGGCGCGCGGCATCGTCGAGATCGCGCGGCCCGTGGGCGTGGTGTGCGCCATCACGCCATCGACCAACCCGGGCGCGACGCCGGCCAACAAGATCATCAATGCGCTCAAAGGGCGCAACGCGGTCATCGTCGCGCCCTCGCCCAAGGGCTGGTCGACGGCGGCGCGGCTCATCGAGTTCATCCACGCGCAGTTCGACCGCATCGGCGCACCGCGCGACCTGGTGCAGCTGCTGCCCGCGCCGGTCAACAAGCAGTCGACCGCCGAGCTGATGCGGCTGTGCGACCTGGTGGTGGCCACCGGCTCGCAGGCCAACGTGCGCGCGGCGTACGCGAGCGGCACGCCGGCCTTCGGCGTGGGCGCGGGCAACGTGGCGGGCATCGTCGACGAGACGGCGGACGTAGAGGCCGCAGCCGATCGCATCGTGCGCTCCAAGACCTTCGACAACGCGACCAGCTGCTCGTCGGAGAACAGCCTCGTCGTCGTCGATGCGGTGCGCGCGAAGATGCTCCCCGCCCTGAAGGACCGCGGCGCCGTCATGCTCGCCGACGCGCAGAAGGCCACGCTGCAGAAGCTGATGTGGCCCGAGGGCAAGCTCTCGGCCGCCGTCATCGGGCAGTCGGCACGCGTTATCGCCGAGCGCGCGGCCGAGGTCGATGGCGCCAACCGCGCGGCGTGGCAGGCGATTGCCGAGGCCGATCCGCGCATCCTCATGGTGGCCGAGGACGGCGTGGGCCACGACCATCCGTTCTCCGGCGAAAAGCTGAGCCCGGTGCTCGCGGTGTACGCCGCGCGCGACTTCGACGAGGCCGCCGCCACCGTGGCGCGCATCTATTCGTACGAAGGCGCCGGCCACTCCGTGGGCCTTCACAGCGCGGTGCCCGAACGCGCACTCTCGCTCGGCCTCACGTTGCCGGTCTCGCGCGTCATCGTCGACCAGGCGCACTGCATCGCCACCGGCGGCAGCTTCGACAACGGGCTGCCCTTCTCGCTCTCGATGGGCTGCGGCACCTGGGGCAGGAACAACTTCTCGGACAACATGAACTACCGGCACTACCTGAACATCACGCGCGTGTCGCGGCCGATTCCCGAGGTGGTGCCGAGCGAGGAAGACATCTTCGGCGCCTTCTTCGCCAGCCACGGCGCGAAGTGAACATGACGGCGGCCGCGACCACGGTGCATGCGCTGATCGAGCGCCAGGCACGAGAGCAGCCGCACGCGGTCTACGCGCGCGCCACGGAATCGGAGAAGCACATCGCCTACGGCGAACTCGCGCGCGGATGCCGCCGCGTCTCGGCCGTGCTGCGCGGGCTCGGCATGCAGCCGGGCGACACGGTCTCGGTCGTCATGCCCAACGGCCTGCAGACGCTGCGGCTGCTGCTGGGTGCGATGCACGGCGGCTTTCGCGTGAACCCGGTCAACCTGCTGTCTCAGCCCGAGCAGATGCGCTACGTGCTCTCGCATTCCGACTGCCGCCTGGTCTGCGTCGCGCCCGAATGGGAATCGCGCGTGCGCGGCATGGTCGAAGCCTTCGACCGGCGCGTGGAGCTGATCGTGGTCGACCCCGAGGGCGACGCGCTGCCCGGCGAGGAAGAAGCCGCCGCGGACGTGCCGCCGCCCTCGCCCGACGCGGTTGCGCTGCTGATGTACACCTCGGGCACAACCGGCAACCCCAAGGGCGTGATGCTCACGCAGCGCAACCTCGCCGCCAATGCGCACGCCATCAGCGAGGAGCACGGGCTGCGACCGTCCGACCGCGTGCTGGCGGTACTGCCGCTGTATCACATCAACGCCTTCACCGTGACCATGCTCGCGCCGCTGGCGCACGGCGGCAGCCTCGCGATGCCGCCGAAGTTCTCTGCCGGCCGCTTCTGGGAACAGGCCACGCAGACGCAGTGCAGCTGGATCAACGTGGTGCCCACCATGATCTCGTACCTGCTCGAAGGCCCGAAGCCGCCGCTCGCGCAGACGCTGTCGATCCGCTTCTGCCGCTCGGCCTCGGCCGCACTGCCGCCGGAGCACCTGCGCGCCTTCGAGCAGATGTTCGGCATCGGCATCGTCGAGACCATGGGGCTCACCGAGACGGCAGCGCCCTCTTTCTCGAACCCCATGGACCCTGCCGCGCGCAAGCTCGGCTCGGTCGGCCGCGCCTCGGGCTGCATGGCCGGCGTGGTCGACGCGCAGCTCGCGGCCGTGCCCGACGGCACCACCGGCGAACTCGTCATTCGCGGGCCGAACGTGATGCTCGGTTACTACAAGAACGAAGAAGCCACGCGCGCAGGCTTCACGCCCGACGGCTGGCTGCGTACCGGCGACCTCGGCCACCGCGACGAGGAAGGCTTCTTCTTCGTTACCGGCCGCATCAAGGAACTCATCATCAAGGGCGGCGAGAACATCGCGCCGCGCGAGATCGACGAGGCCCTGCTGAAGCACCCCGCCGTGCTCGAGGCCGCCTCGGTGGGCGTGCCCGACCGCCACTACGGCCAGGAGATCGGCGTGTGCATCGTGCTGCGCGAAGGCTGCGCCTGCACCGAGGAAGAACTGCGCGAGTTCGCCGCCACCGCGCTCGGCCGCTACAAATCGCCCGGCCACTACCGCTTCGTACAGGACCTGCCGCGAGGCCCCTCCGGAAAGGTGCAGCGACTGAAGCTGATGCCGCTCTTCGAGGCATGACGGCTGCCGAACTGCTGGTACCGCCGCTGGCGCCAGCAACGCTGGCCTACAGCCTCTGCGTGGTGTTCGCGGCCGGCATCGTGCGCGGCTTCGCGGGCTTCGGCTTCTCGGCCATCACCGTGGCGGGCATGTCACTGGTGATCTCACCCGCGCTCGTGGTGCCCGCGATCTTCATGCTGGAGATCCTCGCCAGCCTGAGCCAGCTGCGCGGCATCGCGCGCGACGTCGACATGCCATGGCTGGGCTGGCTGATGCTGGGCAACCTGATCTGCATTCCGCTTGGCGTGGCGCTGCTCGCGTGGTTGCCCGAGACGCCGCTGCGCCTGCTGATCGGCATTCTTCTGATGGCCGCCGCGCTGTTGCTGCGCAGCGGCGCGCATGTCGCGCTGGAGCCCACGCGCGGTCTGCGACTGGCCGCCGGGCTGCCTCGGGCTTCATCAACGGCGTGGCAGCCATCGGCGGCATTGCGGTCGCGGTGCTGCTGAGCACGGCGAAGATGGCGCCCGCCGCGCTGCGCGCCACGCTGATCGCGCTGCTGCTCTTCAGCGACGTGGTGTCGCTCATCAGCGCTGCGCTGATGCCCTCGTCGACGCACGCATCGGGCAACCTACTGGGGCCGGACACGCTCAAGTGGGCGCTGTGGCTGGCGCCTGCGATGCTGGCGGGCATCTGGTGGGGGCAGCGCTCTTTCAAGGGTGTGTCGCCGGAGCAGTTCAGGCGGCTGGTGTTGAATCTGCTGATCGGGCTGGCGGCGATGAGCGTGGTGCGGTCGGTGGCCGGGCTGGTGTGGTGAAGACTGTCGGCAGTCAGGCCGGCGGCGCCATCAACCCCGCGTCATACGCCTCGCAATAGCTCCCCCAATCCTCCACCACCTGCGCCGCACACTCATGCGCCGCATCCAGCAAGTCCCCGCGCCACGATTTCGCCGACGCGCCGAAGTCGATCAGCGCATCCGCGATGGCCGAGCCCTGGCGGCCCGAGCTGCGCAGTTGCGCCCAGGCCATGAGCTGGCCCATCTCGGCGATCACGCCGCGGATGTCGGCGAGGCGCGCGCGGTTCACGTCGAGCATCACGCGGTCTTCGCTGGGTTGGAGGCCGCGCAGCACGTACGAAGACTTGCGGCCGACGATGGGATGCAGGAAGGCCATCGACACGGCCTGCATGCGGCGCTGCAGGCCGACCACGCGGTGCGCCTCCGAAGGCCATTCGGGCTGCTTCGTCTTCTTCAGGTGCGGCACGAGCGACGACGGCAGCGCCTGCTTCAGGTCGAGCAGGAAGTTGGCGTCGGGCGAGCCCTTGCCTTCGATCAGCACGATGTAGCGCTCCACGCCGAGGCTGCCGGTGCCGGCGATGCGGCGGGCCACGTCGAGCACCTTGAAGAAGCCGGGGTTGGGCTGCGAGGCGGCGAAGTTGTCGATGAGCCTGGTGACCCGCTCGCGCTGCGCCTCGGTGGCCTGCAGCGCGTGCTTGCCGTCGCAGCGGATGGAGCGCCTGCGGCCCTTGCGGTCGCTGCGCCGGTCGAGGAACGCGGGGCGGGTGCGTGCCTTGAGGGTGTCGAGCAGGTCCCTGACGAGACCGCCTGCGGTGTCGCGCTCGATCCAGCGGGCCTTGCCCAGCACGAGCGCGCAGGCATAGGCATCGAGGAAGGTCCTGCACAGGGCATCTGCATCGGTGCTCTTGCACAGGCCCTCGCCCGCCACCAGGATGCTGGAGAGGAAGCGCGCCAGCTCCCACGTCACCGGCGCGAGCGCGGCTTCGTCGAAGTCGTTGAGGTCGAAGTAGACGAGCCGGTTGTCGCCCTTGTAGCTGCCGAAGTTCTCCAGGTGCGCGTCGCCGCACAGCCATGCAGTGGGGGCCTTGGAGAAGAGCGCGCCGGCCGGCAGGCGGTCGTAGAACAGGTGGCAGGTGCCGCGCAGGAAGACGAAGGGGCTGGAGCGCAGGTTGGCGTATTTCATCGCCAATCGTTCCGGATCGCGCCCGGCGTTGAAGCTGCGGATGGTCTTGGCGGCGTTGGGCATGCGTTTCGTCTTTCTTCCTCTTGCGCGGGTCGCGAGCGGCGGATTCTGTGGCCGCTCGCCCACTCGAAGCTGACGAAGCTGCGAGGCTGAAGAGGCCGAAGTCAGAGCAGCCCGGCCATCTTCTGCGCCGCCGCCTTCAGCGCATCGATGCGCCCGATCGCGTCGTCCATCGACATGCGCGCCGTGGGCGCATGCACGGCCAGCGCGGCGCGCACCGCGCCGGCCGCATCGCGCACCGGCACGGCCACCGCCACGAGGCCGGCGATGAATTCCTCGCGATCGCAGGAGTAGCCCTGCTTCGCGATTGCCTCGCACTCGGCGCGCAGCGCGGCTGCCTTGACGATGGTGTTGGGCGTCATGCGCTCCAGCGGCAGTCCGTCGATGAACGCATCGCGCTCCTTTGCCTGCATCTGCGCCAGGAAGAGCTTGCCGCTGGCCGTGCAGTGCAGCGGCACGTGCGAGCCCACGTCGAGCGTCAGGCGCAGCGGCCATTGCGCCTCGACGCGGTCGAGGTAGAGCACCTGCGCGCCGTCGAGGGTGGTGAGGTTGCAGGTCTCGCCGACCTGGCGCACCAGGGCCGACAGCACCTCGTGCCGCAGCCCGCGCACCACGCCGTGGTTGAGCGTGTCGAAGGCCAGCCGGCGCAGCGCGGGGCCGACGGTGAAGGAGCGCTCGTCCACGTCGCGCGCCAGGAAGCCGGTTGCCAGCAGCTGCGTGCAGATGCGGTGCGCCGTGCCCTTGGGCAGGCCGAGCTGCGCGGCCAGGTCGGCCAGCGTGAGCGCGCGGCCTTCGCTGGCGAGCAGCGCCAGCAGGCGCAGGCTGCGCTCGGCGGAGGAACCGGAGACGCCGGCGGACTCCACGTCGTCCTGGAGGGGCGCTGCGGCGGGAATCACTGCGGCGGATGCGCGCGCGGAACGTGGCATGCGGATAAACCTTGTGAAGAAAAGAAGTCGGTCCGGAAAGGTATGGCCATGGACGCAGCCTGGCCACGGCGATTGTTCCACTGCCCGGCCCCGCTATCTCCAGGCCCCATTCAGCGCATGCAGTGCGGCAAAGGCAGGCGCATTCGGCTGGGCTCCCAAAAGAATGTCCGGGATTTTTTTCGTAAACGAATTCGATGAATTTGTGATCAAAAAAAAGGCCGCGCATGGCCTCAAGAACCCGAAATCCCGACCGAAAAGAAAAGCACGGAATTCGCGCCGATTGAAGGGCGCCCAATTCCGACGGCGCTTATTGCGATCCCGCTTTTTCCTACCCTGACACCGGACCCATGAAAAATATCTCGACCCGGAAACTGCTCGCCGGGACTTTCACGATCCTCGCGCTGCTGGTGCTGCTTGTGAGCCTGCTGGCACTGCGTTCGCTGAATGCGGCCGACCACCGGTTCTCCAGCTACGTCGCCGGCATCGCGCACCGCAAGGCGCTGACGGCCGAGATCGGCATCGCCGCCAGCCGGAGGGCCATCGGCGTGCGCGAAATGGTGCTCGTGCAATCGGCGGCGGAGCGCGACCGGGCCAAGGCGATGGCGGTCGACAGCAACGAGAAGCTGCAATCCGCGCTGAAGCAACTCAAGAAGGCGCTCGACACGGAAAGCGATGTGACGCAGCGCGAACGGGCCATCTTCGAAAAGATGGAAAAGACCGAAAGGGAATACCTGCCCATTGCCCTTTCCATCGTCGAACTCGCCGCCGCCGGAAAACGCGAGGAGGCGATCGAAAGAATGAATACTGCGTGCAGGCCGTTGCTCCTGCAGCTGCTGCTCGCCTCGGTCGAATACGCGGACTACAACGCGGAAATATCGCAAAAGGATGTCGAGGCTTCCGCGGCGGCCTATTCAAGGCAGCTGACGCTGCTGCTCGCGCTGAGTTGCTTCGCGGTGCTGGCGGCGGTGGCGCTCGGCGTCTTCATTGCGCGCCGTCTCTTCTCGGCGCTGGGCGGAGAGCCAGCCATGCTCAGCGTGGCGGCCCACAGGGCAGCGTGCTGGCATCCATGGTCGCCATGCGGCGCCAGCTGGTCGCGCTGATCGGGCAGGTCCGCTCCTGTGCCGACAGCATCGCCGTCGCGAGCGCGGAGATCGCCCAGGGCAACAACGACCTTTCCCGCCGGACGGAGGCCGAGGCCTCTTCCCTTCAGGAAACCGCGGCCTCCATGGAAGAACTCAACGCCGCCGTCAGGCGCAACGCCGCCAGCGCGACCGAGGCGAACAGGCTCGCCCACGGCGCGAGCAACGTGGCGATGCGCGGTGGCGAAGTCGTGGTGCAGGTCGTGGAGACGATGAAGAGCATCAACGACGGCAGCAAGCGGATCGCGGACATCATCGGCGTGATCGACGGCATCGCGTTCCAGACCAACATCCTTGCGCTGAACGCCGCCGTGGAGGCCGCGCGCGCGGGCGAGAAGGGCCGGGGCTTCGCGGTGGTCGCCTCCGAAGTGCGCAGCCTCGCGGGACGCTCGGCCGACGCTGCGAAGGAGATCAAGGCGCTGATCGGCGCGAGCGTCGATCGCGTCGAGGCCGGCTCGGCGCTGGTCGACCGCGCGGGGGCCACCATGGCGGAAGTGGTCGACTCCATCAGGCGGGTCGCGAACATCGTCGGCGAGATCAGCACGGCCAGCTCCGCGCAAAGCGCCGGTGTCGCGCAGGTCAACGCAGCCGTGACGCAGCTGGACCAGGCCACGCAGCAGAACGCGGCGCTGGTCGAACAGAGCGCGGCCGCGGCGCAGAGCATGAACATCCAGGTCGAGCAGCTGATGCAGGCGGTCTCGGCCTTCCGGGTCGGCAAGGCGCGCCCTGACGCCGTTGCCAAGCGCGCCGCCGAGCCGGTGCTTCGGCTCTCGGCGGATAGCGCACTGGCTTAGGAATCGGAAGGCCCGCCCCGCCGCCACCCGGCTCGGCATGCGGGTAAACGTTAAAAACGGAACATTGCGTTCCGAAAATCAATGACCTAGGATCGGTTCGAACAAGGGCGCTCGCCCCTCCAGAACTTCCCCCGGGACCATTGCATGCCTGAAGAAGAGTTCGACTACATCGTCGTCGGCGCGGGTTCCGCCGGCTGCGTGCTGGCCGGCCGGCTCAGTGAAGACCCGGCCACGCGGGTGCTGCTGCTCGAAGCCGGCCCGGCGGACCGGTCGCTGTGGATCCACCTTCCCATCGGCTACGGCAAGACGATGTGGAGCTCCACCTACAACTGGCGCTTCGAGACCGACCCCGACCCGAACATGAACGGCCGGCGCATCTACTGGCCGCGCGGCAAGACCCTGGGCGGCTCCAGCTCGATCAACGGCCTGATCTACATCCGCGGCCAGCGCGAGGACTACGACCACTGGGCCGCGCTGGGCAACGCCGGCTGGGGCTACGACGATGTGCTGCCCTACTTCATCAGGTCGGAAGGCAACCAGCGCGGCGGCGACGCCTTCCATGGTGGCGAGGGGCCGCTGAAGGTTTCGGACATCGCGGCGAAGCACGAACTCATCGAAGCCTTCATCGATGGCGCCGTGCAGACCGGCGTGCCGCGCACCGACGACTTCAACGGCGCCGCGCAGGAAGGCGCCGGCTACTACCAGCTCACCACGCACAAGGGCTGGCGCTGCAGCACGGCCAAGGCCTACCTGACCCCGGCGGTGAAGCGGCGGCCCAACCTGCGCATCGAGACCGAGGCGATGGCCGGGCGGCTGCTGTTCGACGGCAGGCGCGCCACGGGCATCGCCTACCGCCAGCGCGGCGAACTGAAGACCGCGCGCTGCCGCGCAGAGGTGCTGCTGTCGGCGGGCTCGCTGCAGTCGCCGCAGCTGCTGCAGCTCTCGGGCATCGGGCCGCGCGCGCTGCTCGATCGCTTCGGCATTCCGGTGGTGCAAGAGCTGCCCGGCGTCGGCGAGAACCTGCAGGACCACCTGCAGATCCGCCTGGGCTACGAATGCACCAAGCCCATCACCACCAACGACCAGCTCAACTCCTGGTTCGGACAGATGGGCATGGGCCTCGAATGGCTGCTGCACCGCACCGGCCCGCTGGCGGTGGGCATCAACCAGGGCGGCTGCTTCATGCGCGCGCTGAAGGATGCCGAGGGCCGGCCGGTGGCGGCCACGCCCGACATCCAGTTCCACGTGGCCACGCTCTCGGCCGACATGGCGGGTGGCAAGGTGCATCCGTACTCGGGCTTCACGATGTCGGTGTGCCAGTTGCGGCCCGAGTCGCGCGGCCACGTGCGCATCCGCTCGCTCGACGCGGCCGAGCCCCCCGAGATGCAGCCCAACTACCTTTCGACCGAACTGGACCGCGCGACCACCGTGGCCGGCGTGAAGGCCGCGCGCGCCATCGCCGAATCGCCCGCGATGCGCCCCTACGTGAAGCGCGAGGTGAAGCCCGGCCCCGGCGCGGCGAGCGACGCCGACCTGCTGGAGTTCTGCCGCAACAACGGCGCCACCATCTTCCACCCCACCGGCACCTGCCGCATGGGCGCCGACGCGCTCGCGGTGGTCGACGCGCGCCTGCGCGTGCACGGCATGGCGGGGCTGCGCGTGATCGACTGCTCGGCGATGCCGACGCTGGTGTCGGGCAACACCAACGCGCCCGCCGTGATGATGGCCGAGAAGGCCGTCGACCTGATCAGAGAGGACGCGAGAGCGACAGCCGCCGCGCAGTGAGTTCCCGCATCGAACGAATCCCACGGTCCGCAGAGACCGCCACGACAACCTCATCGGAGACAGACATGAGCGCAAGCGACGAGAAAGCGATTCGCAGGGTGGTGGTTTCGGCCCTGGTGGGCGCCACCATCGAGTGGTACGACTTCTTCCTGTACGGCGTGGTGGCCGGCATCGTGTTCAACAAGCTCTACTTCCCGGGCAGCGACCCGGTGGTGTCGACCCTGCTGGCCTACACGACCTTCGCGGTGGGCTTCGTCACGCGGCCGCTGGGCGGCGTGATCTTCGGCCACTTCGGCGACAAGATCGGCCGCAAGAGCATGCTCATCATCACGCTGATGATCATGGGCGTGGCCACCTTCCTCATCGGCCTGGTGCCCACCTACGCGCAGATCGGCATCGCGGCGCCGCTCTTGCTGTTGCTGCTGCGCGTGGCGCAGGGCATCGGGCTGGGTGGCGAATGGGGCGGCGCAGTGCTCATGGCCTACGAGTACGCGCCGAAGGAGAAGCGCGGCTTCTACGCCTCGCTGCCGCAGATCGGGCTGGCCATCGGCCTGTGCATGGCCTCGGGCGTGGTGGCGCTGCTGTCGTGGCTGCTCACCGACGAGCAGTTCCTCTCGTGGGGCTGGCGCATCGCCTTCCTGATCTCGGGCGCGATGGTGATGGTGGGCATGTACATCCGCCTGCACGTGAAGGAAACGCCGGAGTTCGCGGCCGTGAAGGCGCGCAACGCCGAGCTGCGCATTCCCTTCATGGACATGCTGCGCCGCTACCCCGGCAACGTGTTGAAGGGCATGGGCGCGCGCTACATCGACGGCGTGTTCTTCAACATCTTCGGCGTGTTCTCCATCAACTACCTCACGAGCACCATCAAGATCAACCGCACCGAGGCGCTGCTGGGCGTGATGGCCGCGGCGGTGGTGATGTGCTTCGCCATTCCCTTCTTCGGGCGCATGTCCGACCGGCTGGGGCGCCCGCGCGTGTACATGTGGGGTTCGCTCATCACGGCCGTGTCGGCGTTCCCGGGCTTCTGGCTCATGACGCACAGCGGCGGCAACGTGCTGCTGGTGTGGCTGTCGATCATCATTCCCTTCGGCATCCTGTACGCCTCGGTGTACGGACCGGAGGCCGCCCTCTTCTGCGACCTGTTCGACGCGAAGGTGCGCTACACGGGCATCAGCTTCGTCTACCAGTTCTCGGGCATCTTCGCCTCGGGCATCACGCCGATCATCGCGACGGCGCTGCTGAAGTCGGGCGGCGGCGAGCCATGGCAGATCTGCCTGTATGTGCTGTTCGCGGGCGTGGTGTCGGCGGTGTGCGCGTGGATGATCGGGCGCGGCGCCTCACCTGCGGATGCACCGGCGGCGGTGGCCTCGCGCTGAGGGCCACGCAAACCTTTCAGAGCGCGCTGCCTATGCCGAGCGCGCGCATCACGGCCGCGGTGCGCGTCTCCACGCCCAGCTTCACGTACACGTGCTCCAGGTGCTTGTGCACCGTGCGGGGGCTGATCTGGAGCAGGGCGGCGATCTCGGCGTCGGTCTTGCCGCGCGCCAGCCAGTGCATGACCTCGCCTTCGCGCGGCGTGAGGGCCGGAGTGCGCTTTGGCGGCGAGACGGCGCGCGCGGATACCTCCGCGCAGGTCAACCGGTACAGCAACGCCACCGCGACCACATGCTCCAGCCCCGCGCGGCGATAGTGCTCGGCCTGCATCGATGCGCGGCGGAACTCTCGCCGGCCCGGTGCCTTCGCGGCGTTGCGCCGGATTGCATGCACGCCGTGATGCCGCACGGGCGACTGCCCGGATTCCAGCTGTTCCAGCAGGCGGAGTGCGCTCGCGCAGTCGCCGCGCGTGAGATGCGTCATGGCATGCCCCTTTCTTCGTGCATACGCATTGCTGCGTATGGCGCCCGTACGCATCGGGACGGAGGATCGCCCTTCGTCCCTCTGCCGCGAGCCCAGTATAGGCAGGCAAGGGACGCGCGAGCCGTCCGCCGGCGAAGGGGAAACACATGGCTATCGACGAAACAAGGCTTAACGCGTTCATGGGTAACTTCGTCCATGACATCGGCGCCGTGATGCACGCCGCAACCATCGTCGTGGGCGACCAGCTCGGCCTGTACAAGGAAATGGCGAAAGGACCGGGCACCGTGGAAGAGCTGGCCAAACGCACCGAGACCGATCCGCGCTACCTGCGCGAGTGGCTCTCGGCACAGGCCGCCAGCGGCTATGTGGAGTACGACCCGAAGAGCGAGCGCTTCTCGCTCACCGAAGAGCAGGCCTTCGCGCTCGCCGAGGAAGGCAGCCCGGCCTTCGTGCCCGGCGCGTTCCAGATCGCCGTGGCGCAGTTCAAGGCCGTACCCAAGATGGTCCAGGCCATGCGCACCGGCCTGGGCATCGGCTGGCACGAGCACGACCCCGCCCTCTTCCACGGCACGGAGCGCTTCTTCAGGCCGGGCTATGCGGCCAACCTGGTGAGCCAGTGGATACCGGCGCTCGAAGGCGTTTCCGCCGCGCTCGAGCGCGGCGCGCGCGTGGCCGACGTGGGCTGCGGACACGGCGCCTCCACGCTGCTGATGGCACAGGCCTACCCCGAGTCGAGCTTCGTCGGCTTCGACTACCACGCCCCCTCGATCGAGCGTGCGCGCGAGACGGCGCGCAAGGCCGGCATCGACGATCCGAAGCGCCTGAGCTTCGAGGTCGCGAGCGCGAAGGACTTCCCGGGCAAGGACTACGACCTTGTCGCTTTCTTCGACTGCCTGCACGACATGGGCGACCCGGTGGGCGCGGCGGCGCACGTGCGCGGCAGCCTGAAGCCGCAGGGCACCTGGATGCTGGTGGAGCCCTTCGCCAACGACCGCCTGGAGGACAACATGAACCCGGTGGGGCGCGTGTTCTATTCGGCCTCGAACTTCATCTGCACGCCCGCCTCGCGCTCGCAGGAAGTGGGACTGTGCCTCGGCGCGCAGGCCGGCGAGGCGCGGCTTCGCGACGTGGCTTCCAAGGGCGGCTTCGCGCATTTCCGCCGCGCCAGCGAGACGCCCTTCAACCTGATCTTCGAAGCACGTCCGTGAGGACATCCAAGGAGCTGCCGCCATGTCACGCCAATACATCGACTGCCGCGAATACCCGAGCACCATGAACTGCAGCGTCGCGCTCAGCGCCGACAGCGAGAGCGAGCTGCTCGATGCCGCCGTACAGCACGCCGTGACCGTTCACGGCCACACCGACACGCCCGAGCTTCGCAAGCAGCTCGCGAGCATGTTCAAGACCGGCACGCCGCCGCTGCAGGCACCTGCCGCGCAGAAGTTGCCCGCCTGACAGCTGAGCCGGCCGCGGCGGTCGCTGCGCCGCCGGCCGGTCCCTGACTCTTGGCTGACCGATGGCCGGCTGGCCACCGGGTATCGCCGCATCTACACTGCGGCCATGAAGAGAACAGGGGAAGCACAGCGCTGCCTGCAGCCCGTGGTGGAGCTGCGGAAGGAAGTTTCGTCCTACGCCTACTCCGTTCGCGCGCCCCGCTCCAGGGGCGTGATACCTCCCAGCTCGTACCGCAACGGCGGCTTCGCCACGCTGGCCGAATGCCTCGGCGACGTGGCGCGCGCAATGGGCGGCGACTTCTCGCGCATCTACGTGCGGCTCGAGGGCTTGTGCGTCGGCGAGCGCGACATCGTGGAGTTGCGCCGCGACCCCGAGAGGGTCGCCGTCGAACTGAAGGCCGGACTCGAGGCCGAACTGAAGGCGAAGGCCGCCTTCGAGGTCAGGGCCGAGAGCGTGTCCGAGCCCGGCGAAGGCTGATCGCGATAACCAGCCCCATCGCCGCGGCGCCGCAGCCGGCAAGGAACACGCCGCCGTACCCAGCCCTGTCCGCGAGCAGCCCGGCCAGCGGGCCCGTCAGCCCGTAGGCGACGTCCTGGAAGGCGGAGAACCCGCCCAGCGCCGTGCCGCGCAGATGAGGCTGCACCAGATGCACGACCTCTCGCCCCATGGACGGAAAGATCATCGAGCAGCCGAGCCCCGTGAGGAACGCGCCGACAAGGGCAACCACAGGATCGGAAGCGCTCCAGATCAGCGCCTGCCCCACCGTCTCGACCGCAAGCGAGCCGATGGCCACGGGCAGTCCGCCCACGCGGTCCGGCAGGTGGCCGAAGAGCACGCGCACCAGCACGAAGCCGCCGCCGAAGGCCGTCAGGCCCAGCCCGGCGTAGCGCCAGTGCTGGTCGAGGAAATGCAGCGTGAAGAACGCGCCGATCGCCGCGAAGCCGATGCCCTGCAGGCACACGATGGTGCCGTGCGGCCAGACCTGGCCGATCACGCGCCAGAACGGCGGCCGCTCGGCGCCCGGATGCGCGGGCACGCCGGACATGCGCCAGATCGCGAGCATGCCGAGGCAGGGCAGGATCACGCCGACGCTCATCACGCCGGCGTATCCGAAGCGCTGCTGCAGCGCGAGGCCGATCGGCCCGCCGACCGCCAGCGCGCCGTAGATGGCGGCGCCCACCAGCGCCAGCACCTTACCCGAGCGCACCGGGCCGACGAGCCCGATGCCCCAGCCGATGATGCCGACGCCGACCAGGCTTTCGCCGAGGCCGACCAGCAGCCGGCCCGCCAGCAGGACGAAGTAGGCCGTCCAGGGCGACTGCACCAGCAGGCCAGCGACCAGCGAGACCAGTGCGCCGCTCACATAGAAGACCAGCCCGCGCGACACCGCGGCCTTGGCCCCGGCGCGGTCGGACTGCGTGCCGGCATGGGCCCGGCTCAGCACGGTGGCGAGAAAGGCGATGCCGACGCCGAGCCCAGCCCACACGTTGCCCAGCCCGAGCTGCCCCGTCACGAAGATCGGAACGACGGGCAGGGACATGCCGACGCAGAGATAGGAAATGAAGAGGATGGCCGTCAGCAGCAGCAGTCGGCCCTGCGCGGGGTCGCGCGTCGATGATGGTGGCGATGACGATGAAGTCGTGGCCCGTGTCGATGGAGAAGTCATGGTGTCGTCCAGGTTCGTGGTGTTCTCCCGGCCGACCGGAGCGCGCATGCGAACGCACCCCGACCGGCAAGGGTCGTGGAGTGCGTTGGTTGACGTCAGACGCTTACGGCCAGTGCGACTGGCACTGCGGACACCGTGGCGTCCGCGTTGGAGTGGTGGCGGTAGTCAGCCGGGCTGCTCGATGCCGCTCGACAGACGAAGGCCGGCCGGTTTCATGCGAGCCGCATCGACAGTTCGACGTCATCGCCGAAGGGCGTGGACATGTAGCCCGAGGCGGGCGAGCGCACATGCGCGAGGTACTCGGGGCAGTAGTCGGCGTTGTCGGCGACGACGAATGCGCCGGGCCTCAGGCGGCTTTCGACCAGCGCGAGGATCTCCGGGTAAAGGGCCTTGGCGCCGTCGAGCAGCAGCAGGTCGATCGACCCGGGCAAGTCGGCTGCGAGCGTGCGCAGCGCGTCGCCCTCGCGAATCTCGACCAGGTCGGCGAGGCCGCCAGCCTCGAGGTTGCGGCGGGCGCGCGCCACCTTGGAGGGCTCGAACTCTGTGGTGACGACACGGCCGCCGCCGTTGTCGCGCAGGGCGGCGGCGAGGTGCAGCGTAGAGATGCCGAAGGAAGTGCCGAACTCGACGATGTTCCGCGCGCCGCCGCTGCGCGCCAGCATGTAGAGCAGCAGGCCGGTCTCGCGCGAGACGGGCAGCGGGACGTCCTTGAGCCGCGCGTAGAGATCGATGTAACCGGTCTTGCTGCGCATCAGCTTCGAGCGCTCTTCGTCGGACAGGCCGGCGATCGCCGCGCTCATCGCGGGCGATGCCTCGGCGGCCTCGGCGAACAGGCGCTCCAGCAGGGGCGCCAGTGGTTTGTTGGTGAGGGTTGTCACAGGGGTTCTTCGTGTCGGAGTGAAGGTCGGCCAATAATATGAAGGAACATTCACATTTCCTATTCGCGTTGCGAACCCCGCCCATGGCCGACCGTCAGAACCCGCCGATCTCCTCCCGAAGAAAGCCCAAGCAGGCCCGCTCCAACGACCTCGTCGCGGCCATCCTCGAGGCAGCCCTTCAGGTTCTGGAGAAGGAAGGCGCGCAGCGCTTCACCACCACGCGCGTGGCCGAGAGGGCCGGCGTCAGCGTCGGGTCGGTGTATCAGTACTTCCCCAACAAGGCGTCGATCCTCTTCCGGCTGCAAAGTGACGAGTGGAAGCAGACGAGCGACATGCTCTGCGGCATCCTCGAAGACGCCCAGCGCCCGCCGCTGGAGCGGCTGCGCATGCTGGTGCACGCCTTCGTGCGATCGGAGTGCGAGGAAGCCGGAATGCGCGTGGCGCTCAACGACGCCGCCCCGCTCTACCGCGACGCGCCCGAGGCGCACGAGGCACGCGCCGCCGGCGACCGCATCATGCAGGCCTTCATGCGCGAGGCCTTGCCCGACGCCGGCGAAGCCACGCGGGCGCTGGCGGCCGACCTGATCACGACCACGTTCAGCTCGGTGGGCAAGCAGTTCTCGGAAAGTCCGCGCACCGACGCGGAGATCAAGATCTATTCGGACGCCATGGCCGACATGTTCTGCGCCTACCTCCAGAGCCTCGGGCACGGCCAGCAGAAGAAGCGCCCTCGCCGACCGGCAGGCCTCTAGCCCTCGCACCTTTGTCTTTGTATTTCGCACGAAACACTGCTTACCTCTTGATGCAGTTCAGGGTATGCCTGCGCCACACGGCGTCACGCCCGTAGCGCGCTGGGCCTCAACCGGCGGTGCAGGCGAGCATTGCCCGCACCCGCCTCGGCAGCCATCGGCCCCCGCTTGGGTACCCGCTTCCGGGCATATCGCCCGCCGCAACGCGTACTTACATTTTTGGCTTGCAAATCGAAAACGACGGCATGTGCAGGCGGAGGACAGATTCGCGCCCGCACGCGGGAGCCTGCCCGTTCAGGCGACGAACGAACAAGTTGGGAAGCCATGAACAAGGTTTTTCGGACCCTCTGGAATCAAGCCCGCGGCACCTGGGTCGCCGCACCCGAGACCTCGCGCGGCCATGCGCGATCGGCGCAACAGCCGGCCGAGGCGATGGCCATTGCCTTCGCGCTCGCCCCTGCCTTCGCGGCGCTGCTGCTGGGTGCCGGCCCGGCGCTGGCGGCGGGCGGCGCGGGCGGCCAGCCCGCCAACGACACCTCGCTGCACGCCGGCTCAGGCGGTGCCGACGGCAGTGGCGGCAGCGGCGGGCTCAACGACACCACGGTGAATGCGAACGGCGGCGCCGGCGGATCGTCGACCGACGCGGGCCCGACGGCCGGCTCCGCAGCCAACATCGGCTCCTTCGCCGGCGCCACCGCCGGCACGGGCGGCGCGGCGGGCGCGGGCAGCAACGTCGTCAGCCCCGGCGTGCTGCAGGGTGACAACGGCGCGGCCGGCCAGTCGCAGACCGGCGACTTCAGCAACGGAAACGGCTACGGCGGCGGCGGCGGTGGCGGCTTCCAGGGCGCGTCCATCGGCACTGGCGTCACCACCTCTTCCGACAGCTACACGGGCGGCGCTGGCGGCGCGGGCGGCAACGGCTACTGGGCGGCCGGTGGAGGCGGTGCGGGAGGCTACGGCTCCATCCTCATCGGGCCGACCGGCAACTACACCGCCACCGGCAGCTCGACCGGCGGCGCCGGCGGCAAGGGCGGCGACGCCTTCTCGCAAGCCGGTGGCGGCGGCAGCGGCGGCGCCGGCTTCTTCCTGAATGCGACGACCTCGGGCATCGTCTTCACCAACAACGGCGTCATCGCCGGCGGTGCCGGCGGCGCGGGCGGCTCCGAGCTGCTGCCGGCGCGCAGCAACGCGTCGGGCGGCGGCGGCGGCGCCGGCGGCAGCGGCATCACGCTGGCGGGCAGCGCGGTCTCGGTGACCAACACGGGGGCGGTCAGCGGCGGCGCCGGTGGCGCGGGGGGGGCCGGCGGCGGCGGCGCGGGCGGAACCGGCTCACCGGGCGCCGGCGGCGATGGCGGCATCGGCCTGCGGGCGACGGGCGCCAGCACGATGATCACCAACAGCGGCTCCATCACCGGCGGCAACGGCGGCGTCGGCGGCGCCAGCAGCAACGGGGGCGCGAGCGGTGCCAACGGCGCGGGCGGTGTGGGCGTGTCGGGCGCCAACCTCGGCATCGTGCACAGCGGCAGCATCACCGGCGGCATGGGCGGCGACGGCGTCACCCGCGCGGCGGCCGTGGAGTTCACCGGCGGCAGCAACAGCCTGACGCTGAACGCCGGGGCGGCGCTGACGGGCGCCGTGGCCATCGACGGCGGCGCCACCGCCAGCATCGTCGCGGGCGCCGATGGCCTGAGCCTGAGCAGCCCGCTGCTGCTGGGCGGCACCGGCACCATCGACACCAACGGGCACGACATGGGCTGGTCGGGCCCCGTCTCCGGAACCGCCGGCCTGGTGAAGAGCGGCGCGGGCACGCTGACGCTGTCGGGCGCCAACGTCTACACCGGCGCCACCAGCGTCAACGCCGGCACCCTGCGCGCCGGAGCGGCCAATGCGCTCAGCAACGCGAGCGCATTCACGGTCGCGTCGGGCGCCACGCTGGACCTCGCCGGCCAGAGCCAGACCATCGCGTCGATGGCCAATGGCGGCACCGTCTCGCTCGTCGGCTCCGCGCCGGGCACCACGCTCACCGTGACCGGCCCGTGGGTCGGCAACGGCGGCACCTTGCGCCTGGGCACCGCGCTGGGCGACAGCAGCAGCGCGAGCGACCGGCTGGTGCTCAGCGGCGCGACCGCCATCGCCAGCGGCACGACCAACGTGCAGATCACCAACCTCGGCGGACTCGGCGCGCTGACCACCGGCAATGGCATCGAGGTCGTCAGCGCGATCAACGGCGCCACCACCACCGCGCAGACCACGAAGAACGCCTTTGTGCTGGCGGGCGGCCACGTCGATGCCGGCGCCTACGAGTACCGGCTGTACGCCGCCGATGCGAGCGGCGCGGGCGAGAACTGGTACCTGCGCTCCAGCGCCGTGGTCACGCCTCCCGCCAACGGCGGCGGAGGCGGAAGCACCGGCGGCACCGGTAGCGGCGGCGGCACCGGCGGCGTGAGCGTGCCAACCTACCGCACCGAAGTGCCGCTGTACGCCGCGCTGCCCGAGCAGTTCCGCCAGGCCAACCTGTCGATGCTCGGCAGCATGCGCCAGCGCTTCGGCGACGACGGCCCGCCCGGCAGCAACGACGCCGGCCCGGCCATGCAGGACCGGAGCTACCGCCAGGTCTGGGCCCGCATCGTCAGCACCGACCGCACCATCAGCCAGGGCGGCACCGTGAACCCCACCAGCAAGGGACGCCTCACCGGCTTCCAGGCCGGCACCGATCTCTGGGCCGACGCCCACTGGCGCGCCGGCGTCTACCTCGGCGAACTCAACGGCGACATGCGCGTGAACGGCTTCGCGCGCGGCATCGTCAACTACGCGGCCGGCTCCAACGACCTGCGCAGCCAGTACCTGGGCGCCTACGCCACCTGGAAGAACGACAGCGGCCTGTACGTCGACGGCGTGCTGCAGGCCGGGCGCCATCACTACACGGCATCGCCCGCGCTGAGCTATTCCAGCTCCGGCAAGGGCAGCAGCCTGCTGGCCTCCATCGAGGTCGGCCAGTCATTCGCCATCGCGCCGGGCTGGACCATCGAGCCGCAGCTGCAACTGGTGCACCAGCGCATCAGCCTGGACGACGGCGGCATCGCCGCCGCGCTGGTGCAGCAGCACAGCCACAGCGGCTGGATGGCGCGCGCCGGCGTGCGGGTGAAGGGGGAGATCGCCACCTCCGCCGGCCTGCTGCAGCCCTATGTGCGCTTCAACGTCTACCGCAACGGCAGCGGCACCGACACCGCCCGCTTCATCGGACCCGCGGCCTACACCGACATCGCCACGCGCACCGGCGGCACCAGCACCGAACTGGCGGCGGGCGCCACGCTGCAGCTCACGCAGAACGCGAGCCTGTACGCGGAGCTGGGCAAGCTCTGGGCCTCGGGCGGCGGCGTGCGCACGAAGAGCAGCGGCATCGAGGGCAGCGTGGGCGTGAAGTTCCGCTGGTAATGCAAGGACGCGGCGGCGCGCTCAACGCCGCCCGCCGCCGTCCTCGCGAACCATCTCGACGACCGACAGCACCGCCTCGATCACCGCCTCCGGGTCGTCGAACTGGATGTCGTGGCTGGAGTTCGGCAGCGACAGGTGCCTGCCGCGCGAAGACCACTCCGCTTCTTCCATGTGGAGCTGCTGCCAGATGGCCAGCACCTCGCGGCCCTGTGCGGGCGTGATCTTCATTCCCCGGAGCTCGGCCTCGGTGTACGGCGCCATCGCGGTGAGCACCACCAGCGCACGCCTGCCCAGGTCGCGGAAGGCGCCCGCCTCGGCGAGCATGGCATCGGTCGCGTCGCTCTCCGCCATCTGCGTGACCATCGACTTCGGCGCGTAGGCCCGGACCGCCCGCGCATCGCGCTCGCTCTGGTTCGGCGCACGGGGCAGCAGCCTCGGGGCCGCCGCCCTCAGCAGGCCGGTCCACGCGAGCGACACCGCGACGCGCGAACGCAGCGAGCGGGTTTCCGTCATGTAGGCCGCGACGCGCGCCACCTGGTCTGGATGCGACGGGTCCACCAGAACCAGCCCCGCCACCTCGTCGCCGAAGTACCGCGTGAAGGTCGTGGCGAACAGTCCACCCAGCGACTGCCCGACCAGCACGAAAGGCCCGCGCTCTCCCGCTCGCGCCAGAGCCTCGTGAAGATCGCTTGCCACCTGCTTCGCGCTGATCGGCGCACCCGACGGGTCGCTCCACATCAGCCCCGCGCGGCTGTAGGCGCACGCCCGCGTGCGCGCCGCGATGGCCGGCTGCACCGCCGACCAGCTCAGCGAGCCATCGACGCTGAGCCCGGCTTCGAACACGACCGTGGGCGAACCGGAGCCCCGGCAGTCGAGCTGGATACGGCGCCCGCCGCCGACATCGACCATCTTTCCCGGCGCGGGGAAGTCCCGCTGCGCCCGGTAGCGGCCGACCTGCTCGTACACCACGCCCGCGAGGATGGCCAGCGCGAGAAGTGCCGTGCTCCAGAAGACGATGCGCATCATCACCAAGGAAGATCTGTTCGACGAAGGCTTCACCGCGGCCATGGTGCCACCGCCAGGCGGCCAAGGCCACCGGCTAATGCTTCGAGCGATCGCCGCGCACCGGCCCCGGCACGAAGGCGTTGGTGCGCGCCATGTAGTCGAGATAGGCGGGGCGGCGCTCGCCGATGTCGCTTTCGAGCATGCGCACACCCGAGACCTTCAGCAGCAGCCAGGTCATGAGCAGCGGCGACACGATGCTCCACGCCCCGCCCCACCCCGCGCCGCCGATGGCCATGAGCCAGATGCCCCACCATGTGCAGGCCTCGCCGAAGTAGTTGGGATGCCGCGTGTAGCGCCACAGGCCGCGGTCCATCACCTGGCCACGGTTCGCGGGGTCGGCCTTGAAGCGCGCCATCTGCGCGTCGCCGATGGCTTCGAAGAGGATGCCGAAGAGCGCCAGCGCGCCGCCGACCGCATCGAGCGGACCGAGCGACCGCGCAGCCGCCATGCCCGGAAGGAAAGGCGCCGACACGATCCAAGCCAGCACCGCCTGCAGCGCGAACACCAGATACAGGCTCCTGAAGCCGAAGTTCGGCTGGTTGCGCGCGCGTATCGCCTGGTATCGGCGGTCTTCGCCATGCCCCCAGTTGCGCCACGTGACGTAGATGCACAGCCGCAGCGCCCAAGCGGTGCCCAGTACCGCCATGCACAGTCCGCGCGCGGTCTGCGCGGGCAGCAGCAGGAAGTACACGAGGCCGGCACCCGCAATGAAGACCGACCACATCCGGTCGACGAGGCTCGCGTCGTGCCGTGCGAGGCTCACGGCCCAGGTCGGCAGCGCCAGCGATGCGGTCCACGCCAAGCCCGCAAGAGCGACCACGGTCATGCCGCTGCTCATGCGCGGCACTCGAAGAGATGGCGGTCCACCGGGCGGCGCTTCCGGTGGTCGAAGCAGGAGAACGGCTGCAGCCCCTTCAAGGCCCGGCGGATGGCGAATGCGATGTCCTGCGGCATGTGCGTCTGGTCTTTCCCCTGGGGACACGCGCGGGGGCGTGCATGGACAGGTGTACGCGGCGAATCGGGTTTTGGATGAGCCTCGGCTAAAGTCGGCCACGACCTTACCCACATCCCGAAGACATGCGTGACGTTCTCTACTACTCGTTGATGCTCCTGCTGGGCTTCGCCTGGTACAGGTTCGGGCAAAACCTGCTGCGCAAGGGCAACCGCGACGAGAACGACGAGCTCACCAAGGGAATCGTGGGGCCCGTGGGCTTCCTGATGGCTGGCGGCATCGCCTGCTACCTCTTCTTCGGCGTGCTGCGCGCGCTGGTCCGGGCAGAGGTGCCATGCATCGGCAAGGGCTGTGCGGGACAGCTCTACACCCTGGCGGCCAATCCCGGCGAATTCTGGGCCAACGTGCTCTTCATGGTGTGGATGGTGCTCGCCCTGGGCTATGCGCTGTACGTGACGCTCAGGATCTGGTTCAGGGTCTAGGGCGCGATTGCCGGTGCGCCATCGGTCGAACGGGTCACCTGCGTGACCTCGCACCGACACCGGCTACGGCGGCTACCCCAGCTGAAAGGGCGGTAACATTTCTGCGTGCTCCGCCGCCCCACCCTGGTCGGACCACCATGAGAACAGCAGGAACTCCGGGGTGTCACCGCAAATGGAGCCCCCTGATGTGGAGCATCCTGGCCGATCTTTTTGTCGGCATCTTCGATTTCGTTGCCGATGTCTTCCTGTTCCGGCGTCTGCGCCACAAGCGCGGCCACCGTGACCGCGGCCTTGCCGAAGACACGCTGGCGGTCGCCCGGTTCGACTTCGTCACCCTCGTTTTCATCGGCCTGGCCTGCGCCGGATTGATGCTGCTCCTGGCACTCGGATTCGGCTTGCCGGCCGGCTGGAGCGTCGGGATCGGTCTCGCCGTCGGCGTCGTGTGGGGAATGTGGCGATATTTCCGGCTGGTTCGCGAGCGATGAGCGGGGCCGGCGCCCGGCTTGAACCAAATATCGTTGGCTCGCTGCGCAACAAAGCCTCAGAATGCGTCGCGCCTATCTGGTCCTCGACAGTGGAGCTCCGACATGAAGAATCGCCTTGCGCTGGTATTGGCCCTGTTGATTGCTGTGCTGTGCACAGCCAATGCCGGAGCACAACCGGCCTTCCCGAGCAGCTTCAAGACCCGGACCGTCACCCTGGCGGATGGCGCGAGCATCTTTGTCCGCTCCGGCGGTGCCGGCCCCGCCGTGGTGCTCATCCACGGGTTCGGCGACACGGGCGACATGTGGGCCCCGCTGGCGCAAGAGCTCGCGAAGACGCACCTGGTGATCGTGCCGGACCTCCGCGGCATGGGGAAATCGTCGAAGGCCACCAGTGGCTACGACAAGAAGTCGCAGGCTGCTGACATACGCGCGGTCGTGACTGCCCTGAAGCAGGACCAGAGCGCCGTCGTCGGGCATGACATCGGCACGATGGTCGCCTATGCATATGCGGCCAGCTACCCCGACAAGGTCGACAAACTCGTCGTGATGGACGCGCCCGTGCCCGGCGTCGCGCCATGGGACCAGATCATCCTGTGGCCCGCGTTGTGGCACTTCAACGCCGGCGGCCGCGATTTCGAGCGACTGGTCGCCGGCAGGGAGCGCATCTATCTCGACCGGTTCTGGAACGAGTTTGCCGGCACGCCTTCGAAGATCGACGAGGCGACGCGGCGGCACTACGCCAGGCTCTATGCGCAGCCGGGCGCGATGCGCGCCGCCTTCGCGCAGTTCAACACCATCGCCAGCAACGACGTTGCCGACAACATCGCGTTCTCCAAGACCAGGCTCGCCATGCCGGTGCTCGCCATTGGCGGAGAGAAGTCCTTCGGCGACAACATGGCGATCGTCATGCGCAATGCGGCAACCAATGTGCGCGGAGAAGTCGTGCCGGGTGCAGGACACTGGTTGATGGAAGAGAGTACCGGCGTTACGGTCGGGTTGATCAGCAAATTCCTGGCTGCTTCGCAGTAGCGCCGTCTGCGCACCTTTGCTGACGGACGCCGGATTCAGAGAAGAGACGACACCACCTCGCGGCAGGTGCGGAACATCCTGCGGGGCCCCAGGTCGTCGATACGCTGATCCTCGCCGTACTGACGCGGCTGGCCGGCGAGTGGCGGATCAAGGCGCTCGAGAACGTGACGCTGGCGAATCCCGCACGGGGGAAGCGGTGCCGCGACCGACACAGGCTCAGTAGGACCCCGGCGGCGGCGTGTGCCTCATTCGCCGCGACGTGGCCATGCTGATGAAGCGCGCACGCGCAGCGCCGAGCCGGGCGCGGCCGGCGCCGACGAAACCGCCGATGGCCGACTTCACCGCATCCGCTACCGGCGACTCCCGCGGGTATGAGGGCGACAGGCCGCACTTGCGCATCAGCCGGTTCACCTGGTGGATGCGGGCCACCTCGCGCGTGGCGGCGGTGTAGAAGGTCACGCCGATCGAGATCGACAGGCGATCGCCGGCGCCGGTCCCGCCGACCTGCGAGCGGGTCATGTGGGGCGAGGTGCTGGGGAAGTAGATGACATCGCCCGGCCGTGCGTCGAACTCCAGCCCCAGCGGCATGAACGCTTCGCTGAAGCGAACCTTCTTCAGCGACTGAGTGACGATGAAATCCTCCACGGCGTCGGCCGGCACGATGCCGCGGTCGCGGTGGTCCCACACGTTGAGGATCTTGTGGCCATGCAGCTGCAGCCAGAAGTTGTTCTCGCGGTCGATGTGAAAGGGCGTGACGGAAGGCGGCGCCGAGAAGAACACGAAGCCGTTCACCCTGAAGATGTCCGGCTGCTCGCGCTCCACGAGCGCGCGCATGGAGTTCACCACCGACATCAGCAAGGCCTGGTAGCGGGGAACGACTTCGATGTTGTAGAAGGCGCACGACGAGCCCGGCTCCTCCATGCGCTCGAAGAACTCGTCGATGCTGCGCCCGCCCGGCGGCCTGCCCTCGTGCGAGAGCGCCGAGGAAATCGTTCTCTTCGGGTCCATGAACCTGCACTGGTCCACCTTCGAGAGCTCCATGCCGAGCTTCACGAGTTCGGGCACCTGGAACAGCGGATGCTCGTGGAAGTTGTGGTGCATCGGCGTGATGCGCTGGGTCGAGAAACCCTCGGGGTCGTCGGTCCAGACCCGATATGTCGCCGGCCCCGAAGTCCCGACGGAATTCATGCTGGTCAAGCGCATGGCAGCACCTCCGGAACGCTTTCCGGACTCCAGCCCCCGAACGAAGGCGAGGCCGCAGCCCACGAGCAGAAGTAGTACTTTGGAGTTCAATACTGGAGCGGGTTTATGAACACTCCCTGACCACTCCCATGCGCTTTCGCAGGCTTGATCCGCAGTCGCAAAAAGGAGGTCCCGTGGTTCTTCGCGCCGCTGCCTGCGCCAGGGCATCGCCATCGAAATCGACGGCTGCGCGCGCGACGGCTCCAGCATCTTCACCAGGTTCGATGCCGCATCGCGAGGCCCTTCCTCCGGGCTGCGCGCCGCCCCCGCCGCGAGCCGGGGCGGCGACGGCACCTGGCTGCGCCGCTCAGGCCGAAGCCGTTTCCCGGTGGTTCGCCACGGCGCGGCGCCCGCGCTTGACGGAGTACATGGCCTCGTCGGCCAGCCGCAGCGCCTGCGCCGCGGAGGTGGTGCGCGGGTCGATGGCGACCACGCCGACGCTCGCGCCGCGGTAGTCGAGCGTGGCGCCCTGCAGCCGCAGTTCGCCCACGGTGCTTTCGCCCAGCCGCTCGGCGAGCGAACGCGCCGCGGCGTTCGGCGCCTGGTCGAAGGCCGGGCCGGCGCCGATCACCACGAACTCGTCGCCGCCGTTGCGCGCCAGCATGTCGCCCGCGCGCAGCGAGGCCGACATGCGGGCGGTCATGGCGACGAGAAACTCGTCGCCGATGTCGTGGCCGTGGGTGTCGTTGATCTTCTTGAAGCCGTCCATGTCTATGAAGCCGACCAGCACGCTGGTGCCGTCGCGCTCGGCCTGCGCCATCAGCCTGCGCAGGCCGTCGACGAGCGTGCGGCGGTTCGGCAGGCCCGTGAGCGCGTCGGTGGAAGCGAGGGTGACGACTTCGGCATGGGCCTTCTCCAGCTTCCTGTAGAGCAGCTCGCGCTCCACCTGCTGGCCGATCAGCCGCGCGAACAGCTGCAGCACGGGCTCGGCATGCGGCGCCAGGGGCTGCTGCGTCGAGCTCGCGGCGCACAGGGTGCCGAACAGGTCGCCGCCCTCGGTCTTGACCGGCGTGCTTACGTACGTCTGGATGCCGAGCTCCTTTGCCGCGTCGGAATCGCCCCAGCAGCTGGCGACGTCGCCGGTGTAGGTGCGGCCCTCTTCCATGGCGCGCTTGCAAAGCGTGTCGGCCCAAGGCACGGTGAGGCCCTCTGGAATGCTCAGCTGCCGCACATTGCGCGAGAAGAGGATGTGCTGCTGTCCCTTGTCGAGGTCGATGGTGGTGAGGTAGGTCGACTCCAGCCCGGTCACCGCGCCGAGCATCTCGAGCATCGGACGGGTCAGGTCTTCCAGCGTCCGGGCCGAAGCCACCGAGTCGGAGAGTTGTTCGATCAGAGATTCCATGGCCGGCATTTTGACGGCGAAGCGGCCCCGGCAGCGGTTCCCCGGTCGCCAGGAGGCTTTCGGGCCGCGTCGCGCCCCCGGAATCACGGGTTTATGCTTGCGCCGGCCTTGGGCCGCCCGGCCTCCACAGATCTTGAAACAACAGGAAACTCATGTTTGACCATGTCAAATTCGGCGTGAGCGACTACGCGGCGAGCAAGGCGTTTTTCTTAAGGGCGCTCGAACCGCTCGGCGTGGCCGTCGTTTCCGAGGGCGTACCGAGCTACGGCGTCGAACTCGCCTCGAAGAGCAAGGCCTCGCTGTGCCTGTTCCAGACCGACGAGAAGCCGGCGCACCTTCACCTCGCGTTCAAGGCCGAGACCCGCCAGCAGGTCGACGCGTTTTATCGCGCGGCGCTGGAGGCGGGAGGCAGGGACAACGGACCGCCCGGCCTGCGCCCGCAATACCACGCGAACTACTACGCGGCCTTCGTCATCGGCCCGGACGGGCACAACATCGAAGCGGTCTGCAACGAGCCCCGGGCCTGACCCGGTAGCTCAGCGCGTCGCGCGCGACCAGGCCTCGTACAGGTCCTCGCCCTCGTCGCGCACCGGCAGCGCGCGCACGGGCATCTCGCGCTGTTCGATGGGCCGCGCGATCTCCAGGTAGCCACGCTCGGCCGACAGGTCGTGCGGCTCGCCGTCCTCGTTGGAGTAGGCGTAGTAGACCTCCTTCACTCCCGCCAGGTACATCGCCGTGAGGCACATCGGGCACGGATAGCCGCTGGCGTACACCACGCTGCCCGACAGGTCGGTGCCGCCCTGCGCCTTGGCGGCGATGCGCACGGCCTGCATCTCGGCATGGGCCGTGGGGTCGCACAGGGCATCGACCTCGTTGACGGCATGGGCCAGCACCTTGCCGTTGCGCACCAGCACGGCGCCGAAGGGCCAGGTCCTGCGCTCGCGCACGTTGCGCATGGCCAGGCGGATGGCGTCGACCATGTATTTCTCTGCGTTGGGTTCGGATTGGAGTTGGGGTTGGGTCATCGCTATGGGCTCCGGCGGCAGTCAGCTGCCGCGATACGTTGAAAAGAACCAGGGCGCGCACAGCATCGGCACGTGGTAGTGCTGCGCGGCGTCGAAGATGGAGAAGCGAACGGGCACCACGTCCGAGAGCCCATCGGCGGCCTTGAAGTGGTCGCCGACGTGGAAGCGCATTTCGAAGTGGCCGGTGCGCGCGTCCTTGGCCGCGAGCATGGGCGCGTCGGTGCGGCCGTCGGCGTTGGTGCGGGTGCTGTTCAGGCGCGTGGGCGGAGTGGTCGCCATGTCGTAGAGCTCCACCTGCAGGCCGGCCAGGGGCCTTCCGTTGGTGATGTCGAGCACGTGGGTCGAGATGCCGGTCATGTCGTGTCCTTTCGTGAATCCGGTGAGCTCAGCTGCCGCGCGAATAGGTGTAGCTCCACGGGCCGAACTGGATCGGCAGGTGGATGCGCTCGGCGACGTTGGCCACGCGGATGCGCACCGGCAGCCTGGTCAGGAAGGGCGGCATGGGCAGCACGGCCTTCCTGCTGGCGAAGTAGTCGTCCACGTGCAGCAGCAGCTCGTAGTCGCCGGCCTGATAGCTGTCGCCGATCAGCAGCGGTTCTTCGGAGCGGCCGTTGCCGTTCATGACGACGCTGCGCAGCGGCCTGTAGCTGCCGCCTTCCAGCCGCGAGAAATCGATGCGCAAGCCGGTGGCGGCCGCGCCGTGGAAGGTGTCCAGCGCATGCACCGTCAGGCGCGGGCTCGCGCCATGCAGCACGATGGGGCCGCTGGCCTGGGCCGGGCCGGCCGGCGCGGCGTTGGGCTGTTGTTGCGCGAGTGCTCCACGCGTGGTCAGCGCCGCGGCACCCAGCGCCAGTCCCGAGAGCGCGAACTGCCTGCGCGCGGGTTGGGATACGACTTGATTCGCCATGCTGTTGTCTCCTGTCGTTGTTGCCTTTTTCGGGCGATGGAAGGCCTCGCCGGTGCATGGGATGCACCAGCCGGCGGGAACGGGAACGTGTCCGTCGGGAAGAGAGGGGAAAGGCGCCTTCAGCCGTCCAGCAGCGCGTCGATGCGCCCCCGGGTGATGAGCCCGATCTGGTCGAGCGCGGCGCGGTGCTCGGCCTGCGTGCTCGCTTCGGCGCGCGCGCGCATTGCCTCGAAGATCTGCTGCTTGGTGTTGCGGCGCACGGCGATGATGAAGGGGAAGCCGTGGCGCTCGCGGTACGCACGGTTCAGCCGTTGCATTTCGTCCAGCTCTTCGCGGCTGAGCGCGTCGAGCCCGGCGCTGCGCTGCTCGCCGACGGATTCGGTGGTCATCGTGCCGGCCTGGGCTTCGCGGCCGGCCAGTTCGGGGTGGCCGCAGAGGAAAGCGATGCGGCGCTCGTGCGGCGCCTCGCGCACCACGTCGAGCATTGCGGCATGCAGCGCGTCGGTGTCCGCGAAGGGCCTGCGAGCCCACGCGGCCTGCGCAACCCAGGGGGAGTTCTCGAAGGTCGCACCGACGGCGGCGACGAAGGCGTCGCGGTCCATGGCGTTGAGCGCGGCCAGGTCCAGGCGGGTGGCGGTGAGGGTCATTGGTTGTTCTCTCTCATGACTGCTTGCGATGCGAAGGCACGCAGGCCAGGATCAGCAGGGTGGCGCAGACCTCGACCGCCGCCACCACGTAGAGGCCGGGCGAGAGGCTGCCGGTGGAGGTCTTGATGAGCCCCAGCATCCAGGGCGCACCGAAGCCGGCGAGGTTGGCGATGGAGTTGATCAGCGCCACGCCGCCGGCTGCGGCGGTGCCGGCCAGGAAGCGGTTGGGCATCTGCCAGAACACCGGAATGGCACTCATGGTGCCGACGATGGCCAGCGTGAGCCCAACAAGCACCGCCAGCGCGCTGTGCCCCAGGAAGAGCGCCACGACCAGCAGCGAGGCAGCGCCCAGCGCGGCGGCCAGGGCGCAGTGCCAGCGCGATTCCTGCTGCCTGTCGGAGTGGAAGCCGTTCCAGATCATGCCGGCCGCGCCGCACAGGTAGGCCACGGCCATGATCCAGCCCACCGTCACCGGGCTGGTGAAGCCCACTTCCTTGACCAGCGTGGGACCGTAAAAGGTCAGCGAGGAATTGGCCGCGATGATGCAGAAGAAGATCAGGATCAGCAGCCAGATGCGCCCGCTCCTGAGCGAAGCCAGCATGCTGTGCTCGCGCTGGCCCAGCGAGCGGCCGTCGCGCTCGAGGTCTTCATGCACCAGCTGGCGTTCGCGCGCCGTGAGCCATCGGGCCTGCTCGGGCCTGTCGGTCAGGTAGAAGTACGTGACGAAGCCGGCAATGACCGAGGGAATGCCTTCGAGCAGCAGCACCCATTGCCAGCCCGACCAGCCGTTCACGCCGTGCATGCCGGTCATGATGGCGCCGGCCAGCGGCCCGCCGATCACGCCCGCGAAGGCCGAGGCCGACATGAACATGCCGAAGGCCTTGGCCCGCCGGTCGTTGGGGAACCAGTAGGTCAGGTACAGGATGATGCCGGGGTAGAAGCCGGCCTCGAACACGCCCAGAAGGAAACGCAGGAAATAGAACATCTCCGGCGTCTTCACGAACATCGTGGCGATGGAGGTCAGGCCCCAGCCGATGGTGATGCGCATGATGGTCTTCTTGGCCCCGATGCGCTGCAGCAGCAGGTTGCTGGGCACCTCGAAGAAGAAATAGCCCAGGAAGAAAATGCCCGCGCCCAGGCCGTACATCGCCTCGCTCCACTTGAGCTCGTCGAGCATCGTCAGCTTGATGAAGCCGATGTTGACCCGGTCGATCCAGGCCAGCACCCACAGCAGCATCAGGAAGGGAATGAGCCGCCAGATGATCTTGCGGTAGACCCCGTCCAGCTCGGACGGGGTGTCGGAAGGCCGGGCGGGTGCGGCCGCCGTGGTTGTCGATGTCATGCTTTGTCTCCAGGTCCTTGGTGTGGGGCTTCGCGATCCGCTCCATCGCCGAGAAGGAACGCCGCCTGCCGGGGCACTGTAGGCACAATGGTCCCGCCGCGCGCACGGCGCGCGGAATGTGCGGCATAAACCAGAGCGATAGGTCGCGCCCCGCGAGGGTGCGCCATCCGGTCGAACCCCTAGACACATGACGAGAAGCCAGGACCTTGTCGACATCCATCTGCTGCGCGTGCTGGCGGTGCTGGTGGCCGAGCGCAGCGTTTCTCGCGCGGCTGTCCGCATGAACCAGACGCAGCCGGCCGTCAGCGCGGCCTTGCGGCGCCTGCGCGACGCCTTCGGCGACCCGATCCTGGTGCGCGAGCGCGGCGGCATGGTGCCCACCGCCCGCGCGCTGCAGCTGCGCGACAGCGCGCGCGAGGTGCTCGGAGAAATCGACCGCATGCTGGCCGGCCCCGAGCGCTTCGAGCCCGGCTCCAGCACCATGACCTTCACCATCGCCACGCCGGACTACCTGGCCGCGAGCTTCATGGCCGAGGCAGTGGCGCGATTTCGCGCCGAGGCGCCGCAGGCACGCCTGCTGATCCACCCCCTCACCCCCGGCTACGACTACGAGCGCGCGCTGGCGCAGGGCGAGCTCGACATCGTCATCGGCAACTGGCCGCTGCCGCCGGAGCGCATGCACCTGTCTCTGCTGATCGAGGACGACCTGGTCTGCATGATGAGCCCGACCAATCCGCTGGCCGCGCCGGGCGCGATGACGCTGCAGCGCTACCTGGCGGCCGCCCATGTCGTGCCCACGCCCTTCGCCAAGTCGCACCGCGCGGTCGTCGACAGCCACCTCGCCGGGCTCAGGCAGACCCGCGACGCACGCGTCTTCGTGCCCTACTACGCAATGGCCCCCTGCCTCGTGGCCGAGAGCGACCTCGTCTTCACCACCGCGCGCCACTTCGCCGAGCAGTTCACGCGCAGCCTGCCGGTGGTGAACATGCCCGCGCCCGAAGGATTTCCGCGCATGCGCTTCTACCAGCTGTGGCACGAGCGCTCGCAGCACCAGGGCGCCCATCGCTGGCTGCGCGGGCTGCTGTCGACGGTGGGTAGGCACCTGGCGCAGTCGGCGCCCGGTGCGACGAGCGAGCCCGCTGCGGACTAGGTTTCGCCTTCCGCAAGGTCCCGGCACAGCTCCAGCACCATGCCGCGCAGCCATCGGTGCGCGGGATCTCGGTCCATGCGCGGATGCCACATCTGCGAGATGGTGATCTGCTCCGTGTGCATCGGCAGCGGGAACGAGCGCAGCGTGCTCTGCGCCCTCAGACGTTCGAAGTACGAGGCCGGTACCAAGGCCACAAGATCGGTCGCCGCCGCTATCGACAAGGCAGCACCGAAGCTCGGCACCGTGACCGCGACGTTGCGCGCCAGCCCCATCGCCGCGAGAGCCACGTCCGCCGGCCCTTCCTTGCGGCCGTGGCGCGACATGACCACGTGGTCGCAGGCGGCATAGCGCTCGGGCGTGATCCCGGCCTCGGCCAGCAGCGGATGGCCTTCGCGCACCGCGGCGATGAAGCGGTCCCGATAGAGCGCCTGGACGCGCACCTCCGGCCCCGCCGAGTCGCCCAGCACGCCGACGTCGAGATCGATCAGGCCTTCGCGCAGCGGGCGCACGTCCTTGTCGGGCTTGGGCGCGAAGCGCAGGCGAACGCCGGGCGCCTCCTTCGCGACACGGGCCACCAGCACATGCGCGAAGGCCTCGATGAAGCCGTCGTTGGCCCGTATGGTGAAGAGGCGCTGCAGCGTGCGCGGGTCCAGGCACGCGTCGGCGGGCTGCAGGACCGCGTGCGACTCCTGCACCAGGTCTCTCACGCGATCGCGCAGCGCCAGCGCATGCGGCGTGGGCACCATCCCGCGCCCGGCGCGCACCAGCAGTTGATCGCCTGTGGCCTCCCGCAGCCGCGCCAGCGTGCGGCTCATGGCCGATTCGCTCAGGCCCATGCGCTCGGCGGCCTTCGCCACGTTGCCTTCTGAAAGCAGTGCGTTCAGCGCGGTCAGCAGGTTGAGATCGGCGTCTTGCATGCCCGACGCTAGCACAGGCGCGCGGATCCAGGCAGGCGCCGCATGCAGGAACAACCTGCGCGCCACGCTCTGGGCCGGCGCGTCTTCGCGACCTATTCTGGGTCGACGCAATCGAGCGTCTTCCATCAAGGCCACTCCCATGCTTCTCTCACCTTCACTCCGCTCCAGCACTTCTTCCATCGGGACCGAGGCGGCGAACGATGCCGACGGCCTGCCGATGCCCCGGCGCATCGCGGCCGTCGCCGCCATCCTCGGCGCGGGCACCCTGGTGGTGCTCGACGGCGCGATCGCCAACGTGGCGCTGCCGAGCATCTCCCGGCAACTGCAGGCGACGCCTGCCGATGCGGTCTGGATCATCACGGCGTACCAGCTCGCGGTCGTGATGTTCCTGCTGCCTGCTTCCGCCGTCGGCGCGCGACTCGGCTATCACCGAGTGTTCGCCGGCGGCGTCGCGCTGTTCACCGCGGCGTCGGTGCTGTGCGCGCTTTCTCCGTCGCTGCCATGGCTGGTCGCCGCGCGATGCCTGCAAGGGCTGGGCGCGGCGGCAGTGATGCCGCTCGGCCTGGCGCTGCTGCGCTTCACCTATCCACGCCGGCTGCTGGCGAGCGCGATAGGCTGGAACGCACTCGCCATTGCGAGCGCCACGGCGGCGGGGCCTTCCATCGGCGCATTCATTCTTTCGGCGGCGAGCTGGCCGTGGCTCTTCGCGGTGAACCTGCCCATCGGCCTCCTCGTGCTCGCCGCTTGCACGAAGCTGCCGCGCCCCGAGTCGACGAAGGACAGCATCGACCTCTGGAGCATTGCGCTCAACGCGATCATGTTCGCCGCCTTCGTGCTCGGCAGCGACCGGCTGCCGTCGAGCCTGCCGCACGGCGGCGCGCTGCTCGGCGTGGCGATCGCCTCGATGGTCCTGCTGGTGCGCCGCGAGATGGCGAAGAAGGCGCCGCTGGTCCCGCTCGACCTGCTGCGCGTGCACTCGTTCCGCATCTCCGTCATCGCTTCGGTCTGCTGCTTCACCGGCCAGATGGCGAGCTACGTGGCACTGCCCTTCTACATCCAGCACGAACTCGGCCAGAGCACAACTGCCACCGGCCTGCTGATGACCCCCTGGCCATTGGCGGTGATGCTGGCCGCGCCGCTGTCGGCACGCATGGCGCAGCGGGTGCCGACCGCATGGCTCTGCGCGGCGGGAAGCGCGTTTCTCGCAACCGGGCTGGCGCTGTGCGCGCTGTGGCCCATACACGGCGACCCGGCCTTTCCGATCGCGCTCTTCACCAGCCTCGCCGGCTTCGGCTTCGGCCTCTTCCAGACGCCCAACAACCAGAACATGCTGCTCTCGGCGCCCAAGGAACGCAGCGGCGCGGCCGGTGGAGCGCAAGGAACCGCGCGGCTCACCGGGCTGACGCTCGGAAGCCTGGCGATGAGCCTGGTGTTCGGGGTACTGCCTTCGCACAGTGCCGTGCACCTGGGGCTCACGATGGCGGCGCTGGCTGCCCTGGCGGGGAGCGTGGTGAGCCTGCTCAGGAGCCCTGCAAGGCCGCGGCTCTCGTGAACAGGAAGCCCTAGGCCGGCAGTTGCAGCAACGGCAGGTGCCAGCCGCCGTAGATGCCACCCACGCGCAGCGCCACGATCAGCACCACGCCCGCATGGAAGGCCCAGCGCCTGCTTGCTCCCGCGGCCTGGAGCAGCAGATAGGCGGCGATGCCCGCGATGGCGGCAGAACCATAGATGCCGCTGCTCAGCAGCAGCGGAACATGCGCGGTGAACACATCGCGCATCAGGCCGCCGGCTGCGCCGGTCATGGTGCCGACCAGTGTCACGATGACCGCCGGCAGCCGCCGCTCTTCGGCGATCTGCGCCCCGGTGATCGCGAAGAGCCCCAGTCCCAGCGCATCGGCCAATGCCAGCGCGTGCTCCGGTATCGGTATGAAGTGCACCCACGCGATGCTCGCCACGGTCGCCACGAGGATCACGTAGACATGGCGCACGTCACTGATCCAGAACACCGGATGGCGGTTGAGCAGCAGGTCGCGCAGGGTTCCGCCACCCACCGCGGTGACGGAGGCGATCACCAGCACGCCCAGCCAGTCGAGTCCCGCGTGGCCTGCGGCCAGCACGCCGCTGACTGCGAACACGGCAACGCCGGCAAGATCGAACAGATACAGCAGCATGGCTTCCGCCGATGCGGGTGTCGGCGCCCTGCCTGGCTCTTCTCGCTCGGAATGTTCCATCGGTCGGTGTGAAGAGAAGGTTGGAAGATCGGTGCCCGGCATTCTGCATGCGAGTGCCGGGCGCGTTCCCGAGGACAGACCGGGTCCGCCTTCCAAAGCCCGCTTCCACCCGGAGACTGCGATCTCCGGTGGTCATGTTGACAAATGTGAACTGGCACACATTCGCCGTCCGAAAGCGAATGCGGCCTCCTACTGCAATCCGTAGTATTCATTTTGTTTCACAACTGTTCTACGGAGCTTGCACGTGATGGCCTGCAGACCCTCGTTCCACCGAACGTACGAGCCGCTGAATGCGGTTCGCGGGTCCGCCGCACGAACGCGTGGCCCCGCTGAGCCGAAGGCCACGTCCATGCCGTACACCTAGCCGTTCCCGCGTGCCGCGCCGAAGTTCTCGCGCGAACCGCACGCCCTCTCTCCCGTGACCCGATAGCCGATCGCCGGCACTCCTCGAAGGGGTGCGTGTCGCGTGATGCCTTCGCTCGTCCGGTGATTTCCTGTCTTCCGTCTTGATCCTGCGCCGCGGCGCGGGATGGAGAAGTGCTGCCGCAAGAAGCGCGGCCTCTTTCTTCTCTCTTCACCGGGTTCGAGCAAAAGAAATTCGATCGAGGACGCAAATGGCCGCTCTCTCATCACCGACCGCCTGGCCTGCAGGCACGCACCGGCCCGCCGCCTGGGCGCAGCGCACGCCCGCAGGAAGCCGCGTTCACGGCGCACATGGCCCGCATGCCGAGCCCGTGGCCCGGAACTCCACCGCGGCTGCGGAACGCATCGCCGCTCGCAGGGCCTGCGCCTTCGTGTTCATCGCGAACCTGCCGTATCTGGTCGAGGCCTACGGGCAGGACTTCGCGTCCGCCACGAGCCTCGAAGTGCAGCGCCGGCTGTGCGCCAACTTCATCTCGCTGCCCTCGTCCGACATGGCCCGGCTGCGTGACGACTGCTTCCTGCTGTGGGAGAACGAGGCATTCGATTGCGCGGCTCACGGCATGCGCGATCGAGGTGACGCGCCGCATGCCTCCCGCCCCATCGAGACGCTGCTCGCGGTGCTCGGCGCCGAGCCCGTGCGGGCCGGCGGCATCGCCGCGCTGGTGCAGCTGCATGCCGACTGGATCGACGTGCGCTCGCCGCAGCAGCTCGGCGCCTCCGAGATCGAGCTCACTCTGTGGACCGCGCAGCCCTTCCCCGACTCGCGCGAGAGCCGAGCCGACGGCTGGCGCCAGCTCTACCGCGCCGACATGGACGTGGCCGTGCGCGTGAGCGAAGCGCTGCGCGCCGAAGACCTCTCGTTCTCGTGGCAACCGGTGGTGCACCCGGGCAGCGTGGCCACCACTCTCTACCGCGCCGGCCGTGCGCGCATCGCGCCGAGCCACGGCGAAGCGGCCTCGCTCCTGCCCGAAGTCTTCATGCCCTGCCTGCAGCGACTGGGCCTCACGCGCGCCTTCGACCGCACCGTGATGCGGCGCGCCGTGGCCGCGCTGCGGCTGCAGCCTTCGGCGCATATCGGCGTGAGCATCTCGGCGCAGGGCATCCAGGTCGACCACTGGTGGGCCTCGCTGCTCGCGGTGCTGGACAGGGAGCCTGCGCTGGCCTCGCGGCTCGTGATCGAGATCGCGGACAGCGCCGCGCTGCCCGACCTCGAGGCAGCGCACGACTTCTGCGTGCAGCTGCAGCTGCGCGGCTGCCGCATCGCCATCCGCGACTTCGGCAGCGGCACCGACAACCTCGCGGCCGTGCAGGCATGCGGGCCCGACATCGTGAAGCTCGACGCGGCCCTGCTGCGCCGCGCGCGCGACAACGAGTTCGGCCGGGAATGCCTGCGCGGAATGCTCGCGATGTGCGCGCACTTCGCGCCGCACGTGGTGGTCGACGGCGTGGAGCGCGACGACGACGTGCACATCGCATCGCACGCCGGCGCGCAATGGCTGCAGGGCTACGGCATCGGCCGCGACGGAGGCAGGCCATGAGCATTCCCGCCGACATGCAGCTGCGCCTCGCGCGCCTGAGCACCGACCTGCTGCAGATGCAGCGCGCCGTGCTGGAACTCATGCAGGAGTGCGGCCCGCAGGACCCCGAGGCCAGCGAGCACGACCTCATCGCCGCCGCGCAGTACCGCGCGCTCGAAGCTGCATTGCACGCGCCCGGGGCGGCTTCGCCATCGCGCAACGAAGCAACCAACGAGGGCGGCGAGCTGCTCGCATGGCCCGGCTTTCCCCAACCCGTGCAACGGGCGATGCGCGCATGAGCTTCAGGCGTTCACACCCGGTTCCCGTCTTTCCCATTTCCCTACGCAGGACTCCCATGCCAATCCAATTTGCCCTGGCCCCCAGCGGCGCGTCGCCCTCCTTCGCCGCGCGCTCTCTTTCCTCGAACGCCGCACGCGCCGCGCTGTGCATGCTGCTCGCCGTCGCGGCCGCGTGCGCCTCTGCCAACAACGTCGGCGAGAACAGCGCCTGGCAGTTCCAGACCTCCGCCGACAAGGCCAACCAGGCGGCGGTGCAGGACATGATCCAGCGCAAGAAGGCCGGCTCGTACGGCGCGGCCAACTACACGACCAACAACTACGTCGGCAAGCAATACAACTGCGACGTCACCTCGACCGCGCAGGGCAACCAGGGCACCAACAGCACCACCGCCAACTCGCCCGGCACCAGCGGCGCGTCGGCCAACTCCACCGGCAACTCGAGCACGGGCGTCGGCGGCACCGGCACGGTGAGCACGGGCCAGGCCAACAGCGGCGCCGTGGGCTCCGCGGTGATCGGCTCCACCACCAGCAACGTGCAGGGCTGGTCGAGCCAGGCCCTGAACTCCAACCAGACCAACACCGGCAGCCAGAGCGCAAGCATCAGCGGCAGCACGGCCTGCGCCTTCGGCGCACTCAACTGACCACCCAACCGACAGGGAAGAAAAAGGAATGACCGCATTCAAGTCGATCCGCGCGTTGCCGCTCGGAAAAAAAGCCGCATCGCGCGGACTGGTTGCAGCCGCAGCCGTCATGAGCCTGGCCGGCTGCGTCGTCGCGCCGCAGCAGCAGATGGCGCCGAAGGAAGCGCCTGTGGTGCTCGGCCCCGCCGTGCGCGAGAACGTCACGCCCATGGAGGCGGTGCTCGCCTGCTTCGGCGATCACGTGGCGTCCGCGATGACCGCAACGCAGCGCCCGCCCATCGTCATCACCGTGGGCGACGTGAAGGACTACACCGGCAAGTACAGCATCAACGAAGGCAACGCCATCACGCAGGGCGGCGCGCTCATGGTGTATTCGGCGCTGGGCAAGCTCGGCGGCGCGGTGCAGGTGGCCGAGCGCTTCGACCCGGTGATCGCCGAGCGCGAACTCGGCTATGCCGACCGCCGCCAGCTCGGCGACGGCCGCACCCACCAGCTCGCGGGCCCGAACGGCGGCCAGACGGTGCCATGGCTGCCGTACTTCGGCGGCTCGATCAACAAGTCCGACTACTTCATCGTCGGCGGCATCACCGAGCTCAACTACAACATCAACTCCGGCGGCGCCGAGATCGGCGTGAACCAGGTGGGCGTGAAGGCGCGCACCTTCAGCCAGTCGGTAGGCATCGACCTGCGCATCGTCGACACCAAGACGCTGATGATCGTGAAGACCATCAGCCTGACGAAGCAGTTCAACGGCTACGAAGTCGGCTTCAACGTCTTCCGCTTCTTCGGCAGCAAGCTCTACGACATCGACGTGGGCGCCAAGGGCCAGGAACCGGTGCAGATGGGCGTGCGCGCGGCGCTCGAGGAAGGCGTGGTGCGCCTGGTGGCTGCGGTGTCCAAGGTCGATCCGAACCCGTGCCTGGGCATGCGCATGACGGGCGAACTGACCCTCACGCCCGCCGAGCAGATGCGCAAGGTGCCCAACCCGCTGGTCGACGCCTCGGGCGCGCCGGTGCAGCAGGGCGAGGCCGTCAACGCGGCCAGCCAGACGGGCGCGAGCCTCACGGGCTCCAGCCTGCAGATTCCCTTCGAGTTCGGCGCGGCCGCGCTCACCGGCGGCACGCTGAACCTCATCGACCAGATCGCGGCGGCCGCGGCCAAGGCCCCCACCGAGGTGGTGCTGGTGGCGCGCGACACCGAGAACTGGGACGCCGGCAAGCGCGACCTGCTCACCGACCAGCGCATCGGCGTGGTCACCACCGCGCTCGCATCGCGCGGCCTCGCGCCCGGCGGCATCAGCGTCACATGGCGTCCAGACAAGGCCGACACGTCGATCCACCGCGACGGCCCCGGCCTGCAGGAGATCGCCAAGCTCCGCGTCCAGGGCGCGGGGAGGGGTGGGCCGGCCCGTCCGGTCCGTGAGGAGAACGCAACCGGAGGGAAGTAAGTCACCGAGAGGCACCACGAAGTCTTCATCCCAGGACGACGCGACGTCCGTCATTTCGCTTTTCATCGAACCAGTCTTTTTTCCAGATTCATCAAAGGAAGAACCATGCAGAAGAACCGCAAGAACCCGCGCGGCCGCGCCAACGGCGCGCCGCTCAGCAGCATCGGCCTGGCCGTGCTGGCCACGCTCGTGGCCGGCGGCGCACAGGCAGCCGACACGACGGTCTCCACCATTCCCACGGTGGCCGTCAACACCACGGCCTACCAGAGCGTGCAGTCGGTGCAGGACAAGTCGCAGCCCGTGACGGCCACGGCTGCCGGCAGCGTCATCGACGTCACCACCGCAGGCCCGCAGACCGGCGGCAGCAACACCGTCACGCAGAACAGCGTGAAGGCCAGCGCCACGGCCAACGCATTCACCAACGCCGTCGACCTGTCGCTCGCGGGCGGCAGCGGCCAGGTGCCGGCCGAAGGTGCGGCCTCGCTCGGCGTGCAGACCAACAGCGGCGTGGTCTCCAGCAGCGCCACCGGCAACACGGTGAAGGTCGACCTCGACGGCTTCTCCGGCGGCGGCGCGGCCAACACCGCCAACACCATCTCGGCGAGCACCACCATCAACAGCGGCTCGTCGACCGTCTCCGGCACGGTGCCGGTGGACTACGCCTCGACCAGCCCCGGCTCGGTGACGCTGAGCTATTCGCCTGCCGGCTCCAGCAGCGCGGCGCACGGCAGCCTGGTCGCGACCTCGGTGCAGCAGGGCACCGGCGGGGCTTCCTCCGCCTCGGCCAGCGGCAACACGGTGACGCTCACGCTGACCGCCGACGGCGAAAACAGCGTTGCCGCCGCACCCGCGCTCGACGGCAACACGGTATCCGCCACGCTCAAGGGCAACACCGCCAACAGCACCATCAGCGTGCAGTCGGGCGGCGCGCCGGCCTTCACCGGCTCGGCCGTCGTCTCCAACCAGCAGGTGAACCAGTCGGCCACGCCGGTCACGCACTCGGCTTCGGCCAACGGCGACGGTGTGATCGCCTCCATCGGCGGCAACGCCACAGGCGACACTAATACGCTGAAGGGCTCGCTCTCGGTCCAGGGCAACACCATCTCCAGCGCCGCCACGGGCAATGAAGCCCTCGGCGCCACCGCCGGCACGGCCGGCAACCGCATCGTGCTGGCCGACGGCGTGTCGGTCTCAGGCTCGGGCGGCGCGACGGCCAACACCGGCGCCTACAACGGCGGCAGCCTGTCGAGCACGCTCGCGGCCGACCTCGCCGTGTCGAGCAGCCAGGGCAACGTGGGCGTGTCGCTCTCCGCCGCCACGCAGGGTTCGGGCGTCATCGCCGCCGTGCAGTCGGTGGACGGCGGCGCGGTCACCGTAGCGAACAACGCTGCCATCGCCTCGGCCACCGGCAACGCAGCGTCGAACGCGATCCTCAGCGGCAAGGATGCCGCCGCGTTCACCGCGACCGCCGCGCTGGCCAACCAGCAGAGCAACTACAACGGCGGCGTGAGCGCCCTCTCGAGCCTGGGCGTCATCGGCGCGATCACCGGCTCCGAGGATGGCACCAACAACGCCAGCGCCGTCTCGGTCACGGGCAACCGCTCGGCCGCCACCGCCTATGGCAACAACGCCAGCCAGAGCCTCGCGCTCGCGGCCAATGCGCTGCCGCTTTCGGGTTCCACCGCCGTGCTGTCGGGCGGCAGCCTGCCCGATGGCAACGTCACCGCATCCGGCGCGGCCACCGTGACGAACCTGCAGGGCAACTACTCGGCACCGGTCTCGGCGCAGACGGTGGGTTCCGTCGTCGGCCTGATGGGCGACTCGCGCGGCACCGGCGGCGACACCATCCACGGCAGCAGCTTCACCGTGGGCGGCAACACACAGGAAGCGGTGGCCGTGAGCAACAGCGCCGGCAATGCGCTGTCGCTGACCGGCACCACCGTCGGCTCCGGCGCGGGCGTGGCCAACGTGCAGGTGACCGACGGCGGCTCGCCGGTCGGCGCCCTGCTCGCGGGCTCCACCGCCGCGGCCTACCTCGGCACGCACGCCACCGACAGCACCGTCGCGCTCACCAACAACCTGCAGCGCGCCGTGGCCTACGGCAACTCGGCGGCCAACAGCCTGAACGTGACGGCCAACAGCGCCACCGTGGCTCCCTCCGAGGCGCCCGCCTCGGTCGCAGTGCCCGCAGCCGGCTCGGCCGGTGTCACCGCGGCCTACGGCCTGCTGAGCAACCAGACCGCCGCCGGCGCCGTGAGCGCGGTGGCCGATGGCACGGGCTTCCTGCCCGTGGGCGCGCAGACGGTGCTGATCGAAGGCAACGTCACCCGCAGCAGCGTGTCGAACCAGGGCAACGCCTTCGTCGCCGCCGCCTACGGCAACGACGCGACCAACGCCGCCAAGCTGGCGCTGGGCACCGGAGGCACCGTGGCCGGCGCGGCCTCGGTGGGCAACCTCACCAGCGTGCAGAACGCCGCCGGCTCGGTCGTCACGGCGACCGCCTCGGGCGGCAACGTGGTGAACACGGCCATCGAGGACGACGTGGCCGCATCCACGGTCGCGACTTCGGGCAACCAGCTGCAGGCACTGGCCTACGGCAACCGCGCGAGCGGCAACACCCTCGACGTGTCGGGCAACACGCTGGCCACCGTCAGCGCACAGCCGCGCGCCGTGAGCAACGGCGGCACGGCCATCGCCGATGCGGCCTTCAGCGTGCAGAGCGTGCAGAACGCCTCGGGCAGCCTCACTGCCTCCCTGCGCTCCGAAGACGCCCCGGGCACGACCGCTTCGCAGATCCGCACCCAGATCGGCGGCGACGTGACGGGCTCCAGCGTGGCATCGAACGGCAACGGCGCCAGCGCGGCCGCAACGGCCAACAGCGCCGCCAACGGCCTGACGCTCGCGGGCAACGGCCTGTCGACCTCCAGCGCGGTGCAGAACGTACAGAACAGCAGCGCTTCGGTGCAGGCACTCGCGGGCCAGGCCGGCACGCCGGGCACGCCTGCGTCGCCTGCCACGCCGTTCACGTACAGCGCTCATGTGCTGGACCCTGATGCCCTTGGCGGCAGCACACTCGGCGGCAACACGACCATCACCAGCGGCACGCTGGGCGTACTTCAGTCGAGCCTGACTTCGCAGGAGATCGCCTACCTGACCTCGAACGGTTGGACGGTCGGCACCGGCGCGAACACCGGCCTGCTCACGGCACCGGCGAGCATCCTGGGCACGGTGACCACCGCCACCTACGACAACCTGCGCAACGCACAGTCGGTCCCGTTCGGCGCCACCATCCCCGGCACGTCGGCCGTCGCCGCCATCCCGAACCAGGGTGGCGTCGCGGTCGCGGTGGGAGGCAACGTCACGGGTTCGCAGCTCGCGGTCAACGGCAACAGCAGCAGCGCCGCCGTCACCGGCAACAGCGCCACCAACAGCGCCTCGGTCACCGGCAACACCATCGCCTCGGGCGGTGCCGCGACCACGGCCAGCGCGGGCAGCCTTGCGCTCGGCGCGACCGGCGCACAGGCCGACCACACGGTATCGAACCTGCAGCAGGTCACGGGCGGCGCGACGCTTTCGACCAGCGTCTACGGCACCTACGCCATCGACGCGACCGCCGGCGCGGCCATCTCCGGCTCGACGCTGAGCGTGTCCGACAACAGCCAGCGCGGCAGCGCCGTGGCGAACACGGCCACCAACAGCCTGAGCCTGAGCGGCACCAACGTGTCGAACACCACGGCCCTGTCGTCGGCGCAGTCGGGCAACGCGGCCGTCTCGGCGGCTTCCGACCTGGAGCTGTATGCACCGGGCGCGGTCTCGGCCTCGTCGGTGGACCTGTCGCGCAACAAGAACGTATCGCTGGGCGTGATCAACGATGTCGCCAACACGCTGAGCGTGAAAGCCTCCAACGCGACGCCGGCCGGCGCCACCGCCAACGCGCAGCTGGTGGCAGGCACCGCCACGGGCGACAACGTGCTGAACAACGCGCAGTCGGCCACCACCTCGGTGAGCAGCGCTGCGACGACGCGCCTGTACAACCAGGACCAGACGGCCTCGGCCACGACGGGCCTGGCCAACAGCACCGCGACGATCGCCGGCAACAGCACGACCGCCGAGGCCTCGGCCAACCGCGCCGACAACAGCGTGGCGCTCAACGGCGCCGCGGTGCTGGGCGCGAACGCCGGACTGAACAACACGCAGACCAGCAGCGCGGCCGTGTCGGCCAACGCCTCGACGTCCGCCACGTTCAAGCTCGAAGGCACCTCGCCGGCAACGGCCGCGGCGCTGAACAGCGGCATCACCATCGACGGCAACAGCACCACGGCGCTGGCACGCGGCAACGCAGCCAGCAACGCGCTGAACGTGTCGGCAGGCAGCGGCTACGCCGCGGCATCGCCGGTCGCAGGCAGCTCGGCCGGCGGCGCGATGCAGGCCACGCAGGCCACGGCGGCATTGCTCAACACGCAGGGCAACACGGGTAACGTGACGGCCAGCGCGAGCGGCACGTACCAGGTCGCGCTCAACGGCGTGACCGCCGGCACGGCGCCCGGCATCACGAACGGCACCGCCGCGCTGACGAACAACACCGTCGCCGCGCAGGCCTACGGCAACTCGGCCACCAACGCGGTGACCGTGGCTGCCACGGCGGCCAACCGTCCGACGGTCGCGGTTGGCAACTACCAGACCAACAGCGGCGCCATCACCGCGACCGCCACCGCCGTGAACTACGGCGTGGGCGTGACCGGTGCGGCCGCCGGCAGCACGCTGCGCGCGGCAGGCAACCAGGTGACGGCGACCGCGGTGGGCAACTCCGCCGTGTCGACGATCGCCTCGGCCCGCTGAGCGTCGCCCCCCTTGCCCCGGCCGGTGCGCTGCGCGCCCTGCCGGGGCTTTTTCCGCCCGCCTCCGGGCCGGGCATTCGCGCGAACCATGTACCTGCATCCCCTCATCACCAACGTGCCGCCGGCGGAGCGAGCGGCGCTCGTCCAGAGCTGCGAGCTGCGCTCATTCAGGCGCAACGAGATCGTGCTGGAGGCCGACACCTGGACCGACCGCATCTATTGCGTGGCCAGCGGGCTGCTTCGTGTCGTCGCCCACGGCAGGGGCAGCGCGCAGGCCAGCGACGTCACCACCGATTTCATCCGCCAGGACGACTTCTTCCTGAGCCCCTCATTCGCTGAAGACCGCTACCAGGCCATGCAGACGCTGGTCGCCGCGCTGCCTTCGGCCGTCTACCTGGTGCCCGTGGCCGCCATCCGCCGCATCTGCGGCGCGCACCCCGAAGTGGCCATCGGCCTGCTCGGGCTTGCAATGAAGCGCATGAGCGTCATCCGCAGCCAGCTGCGCCGCATCTCCGCGCTCTCGGCCGAGGACCTGGTGGGGCGCGTGCTGCACCAGCTCACGCTGCTGGCGCCCGCTGGCACTGGCGGCTACGACAAGCGCATCACCCAATCGGTGATCGCCTCTTATTCGGGACTGTCGCGCGAGGTGGTCAACAAGACCATGCGCGACATGGAGAGCCGCGGCCTCGTGCGGCGCGACGAGCACGGCGTGCATGTGCAGCCCGACTTCGCCGCAACCGACTTCGGCGGCCTGCTGCCGCTGGAGCAGAACCTGTCTTCGGTCGAGCCGCGGCAGCACGACCCGATGCTGCCGCCGGAATTCTTCGACCTGCCACGCACGCGGCGCGAAGCCGAACCCGGCAAGGATTGAAAACGTGCGCCCGGCGGCGAATGCGAACGCCGGGCTTTCCTTCAGGCGAAGTCGGTCGTCGCGAAATCGTTGGCGACGTGCACGCCGTCATCGTCGCGGCGCACCAGGCCACGCAGTTCGAAGTCGCGCATGGTCTTGTTGACCACCTCGCGCGACAGCCCCGAATAAGAGGCGATCACCGACTGGGTGATGCGCTTGTCATAGCCTTGCTCACCCGCGGGCGCGAGCCGCGTGAGCTGCTGCAGCACGCGAAGCACCGAGTCTTCGGCCGTGTGCACGGAGATGCGGTGGAACTGGCCCCGCAGCGTGCTCATGCGCTTCATCGCAAGGCCCAGCAGGCCGAGCGCCACTTCCGGATGTCTCTTGCAGAGGCTGCGCATCTCCCCGACCGGAATCAGGTACACCGACGAAGGCAGTGCGGCAACCAGCGTCTTCTTCGAGCAGTAGCTGTCTTCCTGCATCGACAGATGGAAGAAGAAGTCGTTGGGTCCGATGAACTCCGTGGTCATCTCCGTGTCGCCGCGCTGGTTCAACGAGACCACGCGCAGCAAGCCGCTCGCCACGCAGTAGATCTGGTCGGTCGAATCGCCGGCGGCCAACACGACTTCGTTGCGCTTGTAGGAATGCAGGCGGGTGGACTCGCCGAGCTTGGTGCGCTCCGCCAGCGGCAGACTCGCCATCAGGGGATGTAGGTACATCATCGAATGGTGCTTCCCAAGGCCGCTTCGAGGGAACACACAAACATGGGAGGCCGTGCATCCGATCCGCTCAGGCAGGCTGCGCAAATGTATGCATGACATGCACCGCCGCGCATCGCGACGCAGCAGGCCGCGCTGCTCCATGTCGCGCATGGTCTTGTTGACCACCTCGCGCGACAGGCCCGAGTACGAGGCGATCATCGATCGCGAGATGCGCTCGTCGTAGCCGCCCTCGCGCACGCGCGCCAGTTGCGTGAGCTGGCGCAGCACGCCCCGTTAAACAGCACGGCTCCCGCAGCGGGGGCATTCCAGGCGCCGGCCGCCTCTGACCAGCATTCGAACCGATGCGCTGCTGGAGCCTGTTCGGGGGCTGCGAGACTCTTTGCACCGGAATGTGATGCGCAGCACATCTGCGCCCCGAAAGCAGGTGCGCGAGGGCAAGGCGATTAATACCATCGACTTCGCTCTCCGGCGCCACGGACAGGACAACGATCCGCCAGCCGCAGGCCAGTGCAGCCTTCCACCACTTTTCATGATGCAGTCCCTCCACGCCCCAGAGGAAATCGCCGTGCCCATGCACCCAGGCCACTCCGCCCACGCCATGGCGGTGGCCGGCGCCCTGTGCGAACTGTTCACCCAGGCCAGCGAAGTTCAGCTGGCGTTCCTGCTGCGCTCCATCGAGACGGGCGACGCACCGGCCGCGGCCCGCGCCGCGCAGGGCATCCTTGGCGCCATCGCGTCTTCGGCGGCCCGATGCGAACCAGCGTCCGACGCTCCCGCCGCCCCGCTGTCGTCGCGCGAGCTCAAGGTGCTGTGCATGATCGCGGGCGGCTCGACCAACCGCCAGATCGCGGACGCGACGCATCGCTCCATCAACACCATCGAGGCGCAGGTAAAGAGCATGTACCGCAAGCTCGGCGTGCGTTCGCGCACGCAGGCCGTGCGGGAGGCAATGCAGCGAGGACTGCTGATGTGGCGCGACGAGGGCGCGCCGGTCGCCGTGGTTCGCACGCAGAGTTCAGCGCTCTGCTGAGGAGCCTGCAGGCAGCCACGCCCGCTCTCTCGCAACGGCCCTTTCAAGCGGAGGGCAAACAGGCAAGCTATATTGCCCGCTCCCAACCAAGACGAGAGAAGCCGACATGGCAAAAGCCTACTGGGTCAGCGCATACCGCGCCATCAAGAACGCCGACAAGCTCGCGGCATACGCAAAGCTGGCAGCCCCGGCAATCACCGCAGGCGGGGGCCGCTTCCTGGCACGCGGCCTGCCCACGAAGGTCTACGAGTACGGCCTGTCGGAGCGCACCGTTCTGATCGAATTCGACAGCATCGAGCAGGCCACGGCCACGCATGACAGCCCTGAATACCAGGCGGCGCTTGCTGCGCTGGGTGATGGCGCCGAGCGGGATCTGCGGGTTGTCGAGGGACTCTGATCGGCCTCTGAGCTGCTGAAGTCTTGAGGGCGTCGAGCACGCCCTGCAGTCGGACATCGTGCTCGGCCCTCGCTGAGCCTCCACATCCGGCCATCGCCGGGAGACAACCCCATGCAACCGACCGGAACCCTGCGCGGCATCGCCGCAATGCTGCTGGCCTGCGCCTTCTTTGCCTGCATGGACGCCATGCTCAAGACCCTGGCGGGGCACTATCCGCCGCTGCAGGTGATGGCGCTGCGCGGCCTCACCGCCCTGCCCCTGGTGTGCATGTACATCGCCTGGCGGCGCGAGATGGGCGGCGTTTTCAACCGCAAGCTGCGCTGGCGCCTGCATCTTCTGCGCGCCGTGCTGAACATGACGATGCTCGTGCTCTTCGTCCACGGCCTGAAGACCCTGGGCCTGGCAGAGGCCTACACGCTCACCTTCATCGCGCCGCTGCTGATGGTGCTCATCGCGGTGCCGATGCTGGGCGAATCGATACTGCCGCGGCACTGGGTCGCCATCGGGCTGGGCTTCACAGGCGTGGTGATCGCGCTGCGGCCCGAGCAGGGAGCCTTCCTTTCGACGGGTGCGCTGGCGATCCTCGTGGCCGCGGTCTGCTATGCGCTGTCGAACATGCTGGGCCGGCTCATCAGCCGTACCGAGCCGAGCGCCGCGCTGGTCTTCTGGACGACGATCGGCATGGCCGTGGGCGGAGGCCTGCTTTCGGCGCCGCAGTGGGTGCCGATCCAGCCCCAGCACACGTGGGTGCTCGCCGGCCTGGCCATGAGTGGCTTCCTGGGCCAGCTGGCCATCGCCGAGGCTTTCCGCCATGGCCAGGCCGCCGCCATCGCCCCCTTCGAATACAGCGCGCTCGCATGGGCGCTCTTGATCGACTGGCTGTTCTGGCAGACCGCGCCTGACACCTGGACGCTGGGCGGCGGCGCATTGATCATCGCGAGCGGGCTGTGGCTGGCGCGAAGCGAGGCGCCGAAGTCCGCGCGGGAGAATCAGCAGGCAGCCTGAGCCGATAACGTATCAGGGCGCGACGCGGCTCAGGAACATGTGCGTGGCACGCTCGCCCGCCACCTGCCGTTCGCAGCGGTAGCCCAGCGCCGGCAGATCCAGACCCGCGAACAGTGCCTCGCCCTTGCCAAGCAGTACCGGTCGCACTGCAAGGTGCAGTTCGTCGATCAGCCCTGCCTTCAGGTATTCGCGCACGGTGGCCACGCCGCCTCCCACGCGCACATCGCGCCCGCCCGCGGCGGCCCGCGCCTGCGTCAGCGCATCGTGGATGCCGCCGGTGACGAAGTGGAAGGTGGTACCGCCCTTCATCGTCAACGATGCACGGGGATGGTGGGTCAGCACGAATACGGGCACGTGGTACGGAGGCTCGTCGCCCCACCAGCCCTTCCAGCTTTCGTCGGGCCAGGGGCCGCGCACCGGGCCGAACATGTTGCGCCCGAGGATCCAGGCGCCCATCTCGGCGAAGCCCTGCTCGGCGATCTCGTTGTCGATGCCGGTCTCGCCATTGGCCTCACCCGTCTTCTGCATCTGTTGCCAGACGCGCGTGGGAAAGAACCAGTCCATGAGTTCCGGCCCGCGGACACCCAGTGGGTGCTCCAGGCTCTGATCGGGGCCGGCCGCGAAGCCGTCCAGCGAAACACCGAAGCTGCGCACAAGCAATCGGGACATGGGGTCGTCTCCTGCAAAAAGCGGAGCGACAGTTTAGACCTCGCAAGCCGAGAGCAGATTTCCCGGGCGAAGGGGCGAGAGTGAGCACCCTGTCCGCCCTCTGATGGACAACAATCGGCCAGCAACTCAGGACTTCATACCCTCGCACTCGCAGCCATGGCTCACCTACCAATCTCCGCTTCCGATGAAGACCTCATCAAGTTCGCAGACGAATGGGCAAGGCTCCTCGAAGCCGAAGACTACGCGGCAGCCTTCGGATTCACCGCGCAGGAACCATCGATGCAATGGACGCCGGAACTGATCCGGCAGGTCATCAAGTCGTACGGCGAATGCAGCGCCGGCCAGAAGGTCACGCTGAACGGCGAACCCACCGACATCCACCAGCGAAAGGAAGTCACGCGCTGGCAGGATGATGGCCATGGCAGCATCGGCGAGATATGGTACGACCTGAACATCGACGGATATGCCTCCGACCTCACCGCGACCTTCTACATCGAAGAAGGCCCGGATGGGCTGACGGTGCGGTTGAACGACATTCACGTCATGTAGTTTCCGTTCGGCCATCGGCAGCCCCGTACGGCCACCACACAACTCGCTCTTCGCTTTTCATCCACCAATGAACCTGCCGAATTTCGACCGCGACGCGGCGCGCGACCTGATGAAGGAGAAAGCCGGCGCGCCTTTCTCCGCGTTCGATGTGGCCACCCGCGCTCATCACCGCCAGGACAGGCAATTCCACGCGGAGGCAGCCCTTCTCTTCTGCCTTGCAGCCGAAAGAGCCGATGCCGAGCATCGCGCGGATCAGTCCAGGCCCAATCAGGCGATCAACCATCTCGTGCGGGCGGGCATCGCGTTCAACCGCGCAGCGGAGATCGAGACCGCTGAACCATTGCTGCGCCAGGCCATCGCCTTCGATTGGGCCGGAAACGGACTTTCGAACGACAGGCACATGGTCGAGTGGGCCTTCTACCAGCTGCTGCTGAACGCCCGGCAAGAGCCGGAGCGCTTTGCGCAACTGTTCGATGAAGCCGTGTCGCGATGCGCCGAAGTCGACAGGGACTACACGGCGATCCACCCGCACCAGGAAGAACTGCTGGAGATCGCCATCGGCATGGAGCATCGTCCCATCGTCGAACGGCTCGCCACAAAGATCGCGGAACGCCGCCCGGCCAAGAAGGCGACCAAGGAATTGCTGGCGCGGGCCAGGGCACTGCTCGCGAACTCCACCTGATCGATGAAGGGAATGGGAGACATGGCAGTCAAGCGAATGGACAACATCCTGATCGTTGTCGATGACCTGGAAGCGGTGAAGGCATTCTTCGTCGAACTCGGTCTCGAGCTCGAGGGCCAGACCACGGTCGAAGGGCCTTCCGTCGGCGGCCTCATAGGGCTTGGAGACGTTCGCGCCACCCTTGCGATGCTCCGGACTCCGGATGGGCAAGGAATCGAGCTGGACAAGTTCCACACGCCGGATGCGGTGCGGTTCGGCCCCGTGAATGCGCCGGTGAACACGCTGGGCCTTCGCCGCATCATGTTCGGCGTGGACGACATCGATGCCGTGGTTACCCGGATGCAGGCCCATGGCGCGGAGATCATCGGCCAGATGCAGTACGGGGAGTCGTACCGGCTCGCATATATTCGCGGGCCCGAGGGCATCATCGTCGGGCTTGCCGAGCAACTCGGGTAAGAACCGCCTCGATCAGCCAGCCACGCAACCTGCGCACGACTCTGGTAGAGGCACTCACGCCTCATCTCCTGCGAGGGCTGTACTCGGCGCAGGACTTCTTGCCTGCAGAAAGCAGGCATTGCATCCGCTCATCCTCCACACCTACCGCATCAAGGTATGGACTCGTCCCCGTCGCACCGTCGGGGTAGGTCACCAGATAGCGGTGGCTCTCCTGAGGGTCGGCGCGAACCGTCATGGCCATGTCTTCGACAACTCTCACTTCCAGGGTCATGGTTCCAGATGCCGAGGGATCGAGGTTCGGCGGAAAGAAGAGTGACTTGGGCCGCAGCCGAAGTTCATTCTTCGAAGGATCGTCCTTCACAAGGATCACAGGGAAGTACGCGAACTCCGCCTTCACGTTCGGGGTGCGAATGGCATCCTTCGCGCTCCTGAAGTTGAACTCGCTTCCATGCGAGATCACTTCCCTGCCTTTGACCAGCCGATGGTTGCTGCGGTACTTGAATGAAGTTTCCAGCGATGCCAGTTTCCACTGGCAAGCACCTCCTGCATCGATGGCGAAGCGCGCCTTGTAGGCGTCACCCGCAGTCTCCCTGACGAGATCGACCTTCTCGAAACTCAAGGCTCGCATCATGGCAGTGCCGCTCTGCGACTGGCCACCCACGCCGTAGCGCGTCGCTTCCTTGCATTTCTCAGATGCGTACCGCAGCGTGACGGGCTGGGGCTCCACACCATCCGCAGCCTTCACGATCAGCGTCAGCCAGCGTGCATCCGCGGAGGGGCTTTGCGTGCGGTCTGCCTTTCGATCCAGGTCAGATGCCGATGTGCAGCCCGCCAGGAAAGAACAGATCACGAACAGGGGAATGCCAAGTCTCTTCTTCATGTGTCTCGTGTCGACTTCGTCGAAGCGGCCGGCGATCTTGATGAGCCGGCGCGCTCCGGGTTGCCAACACTATAGGGGCCGGCAGGTTGGCCGGATGCCTGGCCCTCGGGACTTCAGAAGAGCTCAAGGCGCAAGCGTGAGCTTGAAGATCTGGTTGCCGTTCGATGCACCCACGTAGATGGTCCCGTCGCCGGCAACGGCCACGCCGATCGGGAAGTTGAACGCCAAGGCCGTGCCGCTGCTGTCCCGCAGCGTGCTGATCTCACCCGATGGCGAGACCACGCGCGCCACGCCATCCCATGCCTGGGTCAGGAACACGTTGTTGTTCGCATCGACCGTCACGCCGTAGGAGTAACCGAGCTTGGCCGGCGTGGCGGAGGTGCCGTCGACCACGCCGGCGCCCGCATTGCCGTTGGCGCAATCGCCCAACAGCGTGCTCACCGTGGCGCTGGCCACGTCGATCTTGCGCAGGCAGGGGCTGTCGGTGTCCGTGTCGTACAGCGTGCTGCCATCGCGGCTGATCGCCAGGCCCTGCGGACGAGCCATCTGGGCGGCCGTGCCTACTCCGTCCAGGTAGGCCTGCGTGCCGTCGCCCGCAAGCGTGCTCGTGGTGCCGTCGGCCGCGACCTTGCGCACGCGCTTGTTCTCCGTGTCTGCCACGAACAGGTTGCCCGCGCTGTCCAGCGCAATGCTGGCGGGGTTGTGGAACAGCGGAGTGGCCGGGCTGTCGGCATAGCCGCTCGTGCTGTCGCCAACCCAGGTGCTGAAGGTCGTGGCGTTGGGGGCGATCTTGTTGATGCGGTGATGGTCGCTCACGTACAGCGTGCCATCGGCTCCAAGCGCCAGGCCATACGGCGTATTCATGGTCGTGCCTGGTGTCACCTCTGCGCCGTTGCCGCTGGCCGTGTCGATTTTGTAGACCGAGCCATTGCCGCCCATGGCCACGTAGAGGTTCGCGCCGCTCGCATCCAGAAGCAGTTGATAGGGATGGTTGTAGCTCACACCCGTGGTCGCCAGCACGTTGGCGACCCATGGCTTGACCGTCAGCGTGGCGGCGTGGCTGGTCACGCTGCCGTCTGCGCCCGTCACCCGTACGCGCAGTTGCTGGCCGCTGTCGGCCAGTTGATTCGCAGCAGTGGTGAAGCTGTCTCCGCTGGCTCCGGAAATATCCGTCCAGCTGGTGCCTCCATCGACGCTGCGCTGCCACTGATAGGCCGTGGCGCGCACGGCTTGCACCTTCAACGTGGCGGACACACCCTGGCCAACAGTGGTATCCGATGGCTGCATCGTGATGGAGGGCGTGGTGTCTTCCGGTGCGGGCGCAGGCGCCGGTGTTCCCTGCGAAGCGGGCGCGGGCGCGGGGGCGACAGCGAACCCGGGGAACCCGCCGCCTCCTCCCCCGCCACCTCCGCAGGCGGCCAGCAGGAGATTCGTCATGAGCAGCGCGGCAGGTGCACGCCATGCACGGGAAACGGTACGAGTGGCAATCATGATGGGCCTTCCTTTTTTCAAGTGGAGTGAACGAGAAGGCCTTCACGTTAGGGAACGTAACTCCCGCAATCCAGTGTCGAAGGTCATCGGATTGCGCAGAAAAAAAGATGCTCAGGAGTGCAGGGAAGTGTCCGTCGTATCGCGTCGCTTCAACGCTGAAAGGGCCTGCAGCAACCTCTCGGCGGCCACCGGCTTGAGCAGCACCTGCAACCCGGAGTCGCGCATCTGCTGTTGTCGTTGCGGTGCGGTTTCCCCGGTGATCAGCAGCACCTGCAGGCCGGGGCCGAAGCGCGCGCGCAATCGCTGCGCCGCAGCCAGTCCGTCGGCACCATCGGCCAGGCGGACATCGCACAGCAGCACTTCGACAGGGGCACTGCCATGTGCGGCGTGCGACAGCACGGCCTCAGCCTCGGCTTCGCCAGCCACTGCATCGATGGCCACGCCGTGGGCCTGCAGCAGCCCGGTGACGGCCTGGCGGATCGCGACTTCATCGTCGACGATCAGCACGCGATGCGGCAATGGCAAGGCAGCGCCCTGGCGCGCAGCGGATGGCGCGACGCCAAGGGCCGACACCGCAGGAAGCACCAGGCGAAAGCGACTGCCGCGATGCAGGCGCGAACGCACCTGCAGCGGATGTGCCAGCAGGCGCGAGATCCGCTGCACGATGGACAGGCCGATGCCCAGCCCTCGCGCCCGGTCGCGTCCCGGATTGCCCACCTGGTAGAACTCGTCGAAGATCCGGCCGAGGTGCTCGTCCGCAATTCCGATGCCGGTGTCGCAGATGTCGATCCACACCACCGGCCCTCGCGCACGGGCGGCCACCACCACGCCGCCGCGCTGCGTGTACTTGAGCGCGTTGTCGACGAGATTGGACAGCAGCCGCTGCAGCAGCTGCGGATCGCTCAGCACCCAGCACGGCGTGGCGCGCAAGCGAAGCTGCAGTTCCTTGTCGGCCGCCTGCGCCGCAAACACATTGTTGAGCGCGAGAAACAGTGGATTGAGCTCCACGGGCCGTATCTGCGGCGCCACCTCGCCGGCATCCAGCCGCGAGATGTCCAGCAGCGTGTCGAGCGAATCGCCGAGCGTTCCGACCGCATCCATCAGCCGCGCAGCGTGATCCCAATCCTCGCTGCCGCGAAGCTTCTTCTCGATGACGGCTCCGAACAGCGCGATGGCATGCATGGGCTGGCGCAGGTCGTGGCTCGCAGCGGCGAGAAAGCGCGTCTTCTCCTCGCTGGCGCGCTGCGTGGCTGCAATCTGGTGGCTCAGCTGCTCGGCCAGCGCCTCCTTCTCGAAACGCATCGTCAACGAAGCGGTCAGCAACCGGTGATGCTGCAGCGCGAACATGATCATCACGCACATGTACAACAGACAGCCGCTGGCCAGGAACAGGTGCGTGCTGTCGCCCCGCCAGGCCAGTGCCAGGGTAAGGCTGGCCATGCTGGGCACGATGAAGCGCGGAATGTTGCGCTTGAGAACCGCCAGCGACAGCGCTCCGCCCGCGCAGCCGCCCATCATCATGACGATGACCATGACCCAGAGCCCCAGGTTGCGCCCCGCCGGAACGCACAACCAAGGCGCAAGGCCCCAGACGCAGGAGCGCAGCAGCACATTGCGCGCATTGAAGCGCGCCCAGTACTCGGGGTGCTCCGCCGCATCGGGGCTGCGCTGATAGCGCCTGTAGGCGCGCCGCAGCGTCAGCGCCAGGTGCAGCGCCATCCACAGCAGGACTTGCCAGCGCCACGTGGCCAGGAACAGGCCGATGCCCAGCGACTGCGCCGTGAGGAAGTCCGCAAGATAGGCCGCAGGCGCGTTGGCATGGACCGCGGCGACCTGCTCGCGCAGCACCCGCTGGGCCAGTTCGGGCGGATGCAGGTCATTCATGCAGGCATCGCCACGTCGAAGGCCGCATGACGCAAAGAGATCAGCTCACCGAAGGCTGCTGATGAGCTGGGCCCGCGAGCGCATGCCGAACAGCAACAGCAGGGTGGACACATGGTTCTTCACCGTGCCTTCGGTCAGATGCGACAGCTGCGCGATCTCCTTGTTCGACTTGCCGGACAGCACCCAGTCGAGGATCTCGACCTGACGCGCATTGAGCTGCGGCTGCAGCTCGGCTGGTACTGGTGTTGCGCAGATCGAGACCGCAGGCGCAGGCTGCGAGACCGGCTGAACGACCAGATCGTTGTCCCTCACGTAGCGCAACACCTCGCCCAGATGACCGGTCTTGGGCAGGAAGGCCTGAGCCCCGAGCGCCATCACTCCCTGCATCAGCGCATGGCTGTCCTTGCCCGAAAGCACGACCACGCGCGACGCGGGAAAGGCACGCCTGAAGCGCACCAGCGTATCCAGGCCTTGAGAGTCGGGCAGATCGAGATCGAGCAGCACCAGAAGATGCGACGAGATATGGAACTCGTACAAGCGCAATGCGTCGGCGAGGCTGCGTGCCTCGTGCACCGGCACGCTTGCGGTCTCGGCCAGCAGCAGCGCCCGAAGGCCCAGACGCACCAGCTCGTGGTCGTCGACCACCAGGATGCCCCGCGCCGATATGGCGACACCGGCCTCGCTACGCAACGGTGCGGCATGCGAAGACAGTGATGCGGCGTTGGCCATGGTGCGGGCATCTTAGTTCCGATGTTTGCGAAGCTGAAATGACCAAAGTCATGAGGAACAGGGCACTGTTGCTTGCAGCGGCGGCTGTTCTCTTGCCCTGGCGACGCATGAACTCTGCGGATCTGGCTGGCGATCAAGTTGATCTCCAACGGTTCGATACCAGCTCTCACAGAGGAGAGAAGCGTCAGAAGCATCGCTCTCGCCGACTCCAGATGCCTGACCACGATGCCGGACGTGCTCGCCCTTCCGGAGTTCGGTTGCCTCGCAAATAGGAAGGCATACGCAAGAAGACATATGCCTTCAGAACGCCTCGCTTCAGGAAGCATGGAGCACTCGCCCTGCAGACCTGATGCCTCGCGTGCGGGCCCGTGCTCCATGCCGCTGGATAAAATGCGTGACTGCTTCCCTGGCCAAGCCCCATCGGGCTCTGCGCCGCTGCTCCTCAACCACTTGCCAAACTCCTTGCATCCCACGGACTCGCCGATGAGAAAGGCTCTGCTCCGTCCATCAATCTGGGTAGGCATCAGCATGAGCCTTGCCGCGACGCTCGCCGGCGCAACGGCGGGGGTTCAGGTGGAAAAGATATCGCGAGACATGCCCGCAGGCGTCGCGCTCCCGGGGCCGGATGAAGTTGTCCCTGCAAGCGCCGCAGCCAGTACGCCCGCGGCAGAGGCCGCCTCGCTCGCCGAGCGAAGAATCCGTGCGGTTCGCGCTCAGTGGCCCATCGAGGACGAATCATTGCGTCGCGTGATCATGCACTGGGGCTCCACCGTGGGCGTAGAGGTCCGCTGGGACAGCACTCGCGACTACACCCTCACACCCGAGGTACGCGCCGGACATTTCAGCGGGTCGTTCAAGGATGCGTTGTTCCAGCTCGCGCAGAAGTATCAGATGCTGGATGCGCCGCTGCTGCTCGAGTTTTCGGAGGACGGCACCGTTCTTCGGGTGAGCGATCAGGAAAGGCCGTAGTAGGTTCTTCGCTCCTTGTGGCGATGCGTGAGCTGCGCTCCGCGAGTGCGGTGCCAACCTTCCTTCAACTACAGTCGGCCGTGGGCGGACGCATGATGTCCCCCCGAACGTCCACCGTTCCACAAGGAGTTTCGATGAACTTCAGGCCATCAAAGTCCGCACGTTCCCTGCCGGCGACCGCAACAGGCGCGCACGCCGTCGGTACAGCCGCAGTGGGCTCCATCGTGATTGGCGCCGCAGCCCTCGGCGCCCTCGCCGTCGGGGCCTTGGCTATCGGTCGGCTCTTCGTGGGCCGGGCACGAATCCGTCGGCTGGAGATTGACGAACTTGTTGTTCGTCGCATTCGAATCATTGAGCAACTGACGCCGCCGCCGGCGTCGATGCCTGTCGGCGAGCCCATCAAGACACGGGCCGAGGCGGCGAAGTAGCCGCAACGGCTACCGGTCATCAGCCTGGGCAACATGAACCCACACCGGAACATGACCTCCGCCAAAGCACGCGCCGTCCCCATGCCCAGCAACAGCGCGCTGACACCGCTCTACGCCGTTGCCGACCTCCTGGACGCTTTCGCAATCCGACTGCCGGCAGAGGCCAGCAACGATATCGAGGTGCTGGCACGCTTCGCGCTCGAGCGGCAGGCGGGGTGGATTCGCGCGCTCACGTTTGCACGTGACGTGGTGATGGCCCCATTCGGCGTGAAGTCATCTCGCGCCGTCGGTCTTGCCGGAAAGGCGCGTGGGCCAGTCACCAGGAGTAAGGCCTATTCCCGTCGTATGGGTTGCTTTCCAGCCGGTCGCCTGGGTTAGGAAGCCTCGTTATCTCCATTCGGCGACCGCTTCTGGGCGTATCGGGCGACAGCAAGAGCTTTTCTCGCACCTACAACCTATCCGGCATTGGTCGACCAAGACCCACTTTCCCTCAGTCGCTTGATCCATCGTCCATCCATGAAGAGCTACGTCCTTGCTCTCGATCTTGAAGGCACCTTGATCTCGAACGCCATGAGCCAGATACCGCGCCCGGGCTTGGTTGAGTTCTTGACTCGTTGTGCCGAACTCTTTCCGCGCATCGTCATGTTCACCACGGTCAAGGAAGAGCGATTTAGAACGATCGCGTGCTTGCTGGTGGATGAGGAAGTCGTGCCCGCCTGGTTTGCGGATATGGAATACATCACCTGGCACGGCGAGACAAAGGACCTCCGGTTTGTCCCCAGCGTGCATCCATACCAAGTATTGCTAGGGGGCCTGCTCGCTTCGCATCTCGGCCTTCAGCCCACGCACGCCGCGTCCAAGCTTGCGACGCAGCAAGGCCCTGAGCGTTGCCGAGTTGGCGTAGCCGACTTCGGTGGCAATGTCCTCGAGGCTGTAGCCTATGGACGTGAGATGCAAGGCGTGTTCGACCCGCAAATCCTGCACGAACGACAGAGGCGTCTTACCAAGCACTGCTTCGAGGCGTCGGTGCAGAGTGCGCGGACCGACAGACAGCGCATCGGCAGCCTCCTGAATCGAGAAGCCGCGCGTGAGGTTGTCGCGCACCCAGCGATCGAAGCGCGCGATCAGCGGATCCGCCTGCGACAGGTGATCCTGAATCATGTAATTCGCCTGAGACGAGCGCTTGTCTATCAGCAGGAAGCTGGCCACGCGCTGTGCAAGCTCAGGGCTGCGCTGGCGCACCATCCATAGAGCAAGATCCAGGTGCGCCATCGCGGCACCGGCCGTCACAACGGCCCCGGAAGGCACAACCATGCGCTTGTCGTCCAGCTTCACCGCCGGATAGCGCTTGCGAAACATCGATGCCAACGACCATGTGGTCGTGGCGTGTTGTCCGTCGAGCACGCCTGCCTCCCCCAGCAGGAAGGTACCACCGCACGCCGCTGCGATGTTGACACCCGCGTTGCTCCAGGTGCTGAGCAAGCCGATGGCTTCTCGAACGTCGGTCCGCGACAACGCGCGCTCCAGCAGTTCCGGCAGCTTTGCATTGAGTGCTGGCACTACCACCCAGTCCACGCGCGGTAGCGTCGGAGCCACTTCGGTGGTGAGCGTCAGTCCATGCGCGGTCCGCACGCGTCGCCGCACGCCTATTGCGCTCACGGTGATCGGTAATCTGCGCGCCCCCTGCAGCGCGGCCAGTTCGTTGGCCGTAGAGAACGTATCGAGCAGCACGGAGAGCCCGGAGTCGAACACGCCGTCGAGCGTTAGTATTGCAATACGCATGTCAAAATCGATGCCAAAGTAGTCATTTTTGACTGTAGCTTATCGGCCTGGTCAAGCCTAGAGTTCGTGCACTCTTCAGCTCCATCACCGCCGATGCCACACGATCTCGCCTCAAGGCTCCCTCCCGAACTTCACAGCCTCGCCCTGGTCACGCTGACCACAGCGCTGATGTGGATTCCCTATCTGCTGGCGCGAGTCCTAGCCCACGGCTTGTGGCCTGCGCTCGCCAATCCGCCTTTGGCGCCGCCCGCCATCCGACCGTGGGCAGATCGCGCGAAGCGCGCGCATGCCAACGCCGTCGAGAATCTGGCCGTGTTCGCGCCGCTCTTGCTCACCGCGTCAGCAATCGGCGCGGCCGACGCAACAGTCGTCCTTGCAGCACAGGCCTATCTAGTCGCGCGTGTGGTGCACTACGTGGTCTACGTGTTCGGCATCCCCATCGCGCGCACGCTGGCTTTCCTGTGCGGCTTCGCGGCTACGCTGGTTGTGGCTTGGCGAATTCTCGGCATGGCTGCGTGACGGAGAGTTTCACCATGAACGCGTCTGGGAATAAGGGTATTGCAATAGCTTCGTCGATTCTTGATGAGGTGACTTGGGCGGCGCTCGGCGGCCCTCAGGCCCATCTGGCGCAACTCGACGCCGATGGGCGGCGATACACGCCGGAGGTAGCACCCTTCGCGGCCGTCCGGGGGGACGATGTCAAATTGGTCGCGGCGATGGTAGGTCGACTGGGTGCAGCGGAAACGCTGGCGTTCGCGACGCTGGCGCCGCTTGGCGAGGTCGATGGAGCGGTCACAGTAATGCGTGCGATGCTCCTGCAGATGGTGCTTGGCGACGCGGCGGCGGCTATAGACGGTCCGACGCGGGCCGACATCGGGAAGTTGTCCGCTAATGATGTGCCGGCGATGCTCTGCCTTGCGCAGGCGACACGGCCCGGTCCGTTTGGGCCACGCACGATCGAAATGGGCAGCTACCTCGGTATTCGTGTCGATGGTGCGCTGGTCGCCATGGCGGGAGAGCGTCAGCGCGTGCCCGGATTCTCTGAAGTCAGCGCGGTCTGCGTGGACCCGGCATGCCGCGGAAGAGGCTACGCCGGCGCGCTCGTGGCACGGCTCGCACTTGACATTCTTGATCGCGGTGCAGTCCCGTTCCTGCATGTCGTGAAGGAAAACGTCAATGCGATCGCGCTCTATCAACGGCTGGGCTTTGTGACACGCCGAGAGCTTCATCTCGCGATCTTCAAAAACGGCTTGCGCGACCAGACCTGAACTCGCCAGAGGAATGGATCCGAAACGCGAACATCAAAGCGAGTGATATTTATCGGCCCACGCGCGATCGCTGGCAGCGGCTTAAGCAGCAGTCACTTCAGCCATGACCGTCCGGCGACCGGATTAGAGGGGCAAATATCAAGGAGCGACTGTCTTGTACTGGCCCCAAGCTGCCGCCCAACGCTCCAGCACCCTGTCGACATCAACCGCCCCCAGAAGCAAGCCCCCGAGCCCCGCGCCTGCTCTCCCGAACCAGCACCATCACCCCCGAAATCAGAAAGTACACAGCCCCGACCGCCGCGTACCCCACGATCGTCTGAAGCACCGGCGCACCACTCCCCTGCTGCGCCACGAAGAACCCACCAGCCAGCGCTGACTGCGCCCCGCTCAGCATCATCACCCACTGTCCTCCGTTGTCCTTGCGGCGGCGAACGGCCGTGGCCAACTGCAGCAGGCCTGCAACGATCGCCCAGCCCCCGAAGATCGCCAGTGCGATGTGCAGCTTGAACACGAGGGAGCCCGCGACCGCCAGCGTAACCAGCGCGCTGATCCAGATGTTGAGCAGCTGCGTGGCATTGGCCTTCGCACCACCTGTCATCCTCACGTCCAGCAGGTTCGCAAACGCATCCCAGGCGGGATAGACGATCAGCAGCACGGTCGCCAGTGCGGGCGATTGCTTCGCGACGGTGAAGACCGCCGCGACCCACGCGAACGAGAAGGCGGCACGGACGAGGTAGTACTTGCGCAGCCAGGCGGCTCGCTGGGATTCGGTTTTCAAGGGGTCGGACATGATGAGGAATGAAAAGGAGAAAAGATCGTCGTCCATCGAGTGAACGGTACGGACGCACCCATTCTTTTCCCTCCCCGCCGCACGCGGTATCCGTCGGATGACCGACAGAGCCCCGAAAAACTGTGCGATGCTGGGTGCCCGCCGCCGCGATTCCCTCCTGCCCCCATGTCCGACGACACGACGACCATCACCGTTTTCGACGCGGTCCGCGCGCTGGCCTTCATCGGCGACCTGAGCATGGGCCAGCCGACGGACCACTCGCTGCGCACGGCCTGGCTGGCCGGGAAGATCGCCGCCGAGGCCGGGTGCGACGCGTCGCAGGTCGAGGCCGTGCGGCATGTCGCGCTGTTGCGATGGTCGGGCTGCACAGCCAATGCGCAGGAGTTCGCGGATTTCCTCGAAGACGATGTACAGGGCCGGCAAGCGCTGCTCGCATCGCGGGCACCCCGCATGCGCCAGCCGCACATCAGCGGACCGGTGCCCGATGCCGTGCTGGCCATGGCCGACATCCATTGCGAGATTGCCGGCGACATCGCGAACACGCTGGGGCTGAGCCGCGAGACCGAAGCCGCGCTGCGCACGGTGTTCGAGGCTTACGACGGCAGCGGCGTGCCCGGCGTGCTTCAGGGCGAAGACGTTCCGCTTGCGACCTACGTGGTGGCGCTGGCGAGCGATCTGGAAATCTTCGGGCGTCTCTACGGAATCGATGAAGCGCTCACTGTGGCGCGCGGACGTGCGGACAGTCTCTACCCGGCCTTCCTCGTCGATGCGAGCATGCCCTTCGCCCCGGCATGGATGAAGGAGCTGGATTCCCCCGCCGCGCCATGGACCGAGCCGGCGGAGCAGCCCGCATCGATGCTGCGACGCATGGGCCTGGAACTGGTCGGCGATGTGATCGACCTCAAGCTGCCGTGGATGACGGGCTACTCGCGCCGCGTGGCCAGCCTGGCGCGCGATTGCGGCGCACAACTCGGTCTGGACGAGGCCGCATGCCACCGCACGTACAAGGCCGGCCTGATCCACGGCATCGGTCGGGCGGCGGTTCCCAACGCGATCTGGAATGCACCCGAGCCGCTGCCGGCGTCGTCGCTGGAGCGCGTGCGGCTCGTGCCCTACTGGACTTCGCGCGCTGCCGGGCAGATCGACGGTCTCGCAGCCGAAGCGGAGATCGCATCCTTCGCCTTCGAGCGGCGTGACGGCTCGGGCCACTTCCGCGGCCGCTCGGGCTCGGCGATGCCGCTGGAGGGGCAGATCGTCGCCGCGGCCGAGCAGTGGCAATCGCACCGCACCCGCCGTCCCTGGCGGCCGGAACTCACGCAGGCACAGGCGCTCGACTGCATGAAGGAAGACGCCAAGGCAGGCCGCTTCGATCAGGAAGTCGTCACGGCGCTGCTCGCATGCGTTCAGCCGGGCAGCGTTTCAAAGCCCGTTGTGCCGGCACAGGTCGATGCGTCCCTTTCCCAGCGCGAACTCGAAGTCCTGCGCTGCATCAGCCAGGGCCACAACACGAAGGAAGTGGCCCGTGTGCTGGGCATCAGCCCGAGCACGGTGCGCACTCATGTCGAGCGCGTGTTCCAGAAGCTCGGGTGCACGACCCGTGCGGCCGCGACGCTGAAAGCCGCGACCAGGGGGCTCATCTAGCAGCAACGGCGGCACGCAACGACCGCAGCGTGCCCTCGGCCGCCTCGATGCGCCGGCGCAGTTCGTCGTTGACGACGCGCACCAGCGCGCTGAGTTCGGAGCGGCTGGAGCAGACCTCCTCCGCATCGTTCACGCGCTGCGGGCAGATGAGCCTTTCGAGGCCGGCGTAGGCGTGCCGGACCTCGTGCAGGCTATCGATGTCGTCACAGGCCTGCAGCGCAAGCGATTCGGCGCCGGTGGATTCTTGAGAGTCGGGGAATGAAGAGACGCGCGCGGACGCGCGAGCGGATGCAGCCATGAATTGGCCTCCAAGACGTTCAGTTATTAAAAACAATGCCGCTGGCCAAGAGGCGCTTGCGGCGGCGTCGCAGAGGTGACTCGGGAGACCAAGCCCGGTCACGCCTTTTTGTGACGTGACGGGGCGCAGTATAGCTACGGAGGTATTCATGGCAGCGGCCCCAAACCGGCGATGTCCCTACACCCGACGGCCTCATCCCGGAAGCTGGAACAATCCGGCCACCATGGACGGTCTGGATCTCATCAAAACATTTCGCGAAGTCGCCTTTCGCCGCAGCTTCTCCCGCGCGGCGATCTCGCTGGGCATGTCCAAGGCCACCGTGAGCCGCTACGTGGCCGAACTCGAAGCCCGCAGCGGCGTGCGGCTGCTCAACCGCTCCACCCGCTCCCTGAGCCTCACCGACGCCGGCCAGGTGCTGCTGGAACGCAGCACGCAGTTGGTGACGATGGCCGAGAACACGCTCAACGACCTGCAGGCGCACGGCTCGCATCCGCGCGGGCGGCTGCGCATGAGCGCGCCGCACGGGTTGATTGCCGGATGGCTCTCCGACGTGATCGCGGGCTTCATCAAGCTCTACCCCGACGTGTACGTGAGCCTTGTATTCACCAACGACGACCTCGACCTGATCGAGGAAGGCATCGACATCCACCTGACCGGCGGGCGCATCGACGACATGAACCTGATCGTGCGCCGCCTCGTGCAGTTCGACATGGTGGTGTGCGCGGCGCCTTCCTACTGGGCGCAGCGCGGCATGCCGCAGGTGCCCGAAGACCTGAGCCGCCACGACGTGCTGAGCTTCTCGGCCAAGCAGACGACCAACCTGCCCTTCGAGACCGACGGCGAGCCGTACGAGGTGCCGGTGCACAGCCGCATGGAAGCCAACGATGCCGTCGCGCTGATCGAACTGGCGCTGCGCGGCGTGGGCGTGGCCTACGTGCCGGAGCCGCTGGCGCAGTCGCACCTGGAGCGCGGCGCCCTGGTGCCGGTGCTGCGCGACCACATGCCGCGCGAGCACTGGCTGTACGCAGCCTACTCGCAGCGCCGCCACAACAGCGCCGCGATGCGCGCGATGCTCGACTACCTCGAGCAGTCGATGGACGCGCTCACCGAAGGCCCTGCCCTGCCGCCTCCGATGCCCGTGACGGTGGCACCGCCGCCACCGGTCACATGCGCCCTTTCCAAGGCACAAGGCGCCGCTCGAGCCACCGCATCAGCAGGTCGAAAAGATAGGCCACCACGCCAATGACGACGATGCCCATGATCACGATGTCGGTGCGCAGGAAGTTCGACGCGTTCAGCACCATCTGACCCAGCCCCATGTTGGCCGCCACCATCTCGGCGGCCACCAGCGTGGTCCAGCCGAAGCCGATGGCGATGCGCATGCCCACCAGGATGTCTGGCAGCGCCGAGGGCAGGATCACGTGGCGGATCACCTGCATGTAACTCGCACCCATCGAGTAAGCCGCGTTGATCTGCTCCTGCGACGCGCTGCGCATGCCCGAGCGCGCGGCCAGCGCCAGCGGCGCGAAGCAGCTCAGAAAGATCAGCAGCACCTTCGGCAGCTCGTCGATGCCGAACCAGATGATGATGAGCGGCAGGTACGCCAGCGGCGGCAGCGGCCGGTAGAACTCCAGCGGCGGATCGAAGATGCCACGCCAGAAGCGGCTCATGCCCATCGCGATGCCCACCGGAATGGCCGTGGCACAGGCCAGCAGGAAGGCCGAGAACACGCGGAACATGCTCGCCAGGAAGTGCTGCCACAGCGGCTTGTCGTTGGCCTGGCCGGTGAGGTATTCGTAGAACTGCTGGAACACCGCCTGCGGCGTGGGCAGGAAGAGCGGCTTCACCCAGCCCATGTTCGTGACGAGGAACCACAGCGCCACCAGCGCGATCACCGTGACGATGCTGATCGTCAGGCTGGAGCCCTCGCCCGGCACCTTGAAGGAGCTGGTCTTGAGCTTGGCGCCCGTTGCCGGTGGTGCTGCAGGCGTCGGCGATGCGGCGGGCTTGGAAGGTGTTGGCGTCATGGCGACGGGGGATGCGATCGACACCTCAGGCATGTGCAACCTCGCGATGATGAATGATCGACAAGACTTCTTCACGCATGCGGATGAAACCGGGCTCCGACTTCACCTTGCGCGAATCGCCGTGCGAGAGGTACTGGCGCGAGAACGGCACGTCGTCATACACGTGCGAGATGCGCCCCGGGCTCGGGCTCATCACGATCAGCCGGGTGGCGAGGAACAGCGCCTCCTCCACCGAGTGGGTGATGAAGAACACCATCTTGTTCGACTTCGACCAGGCTTGGAGAAGAATCTCCTGCACCTGCTCGCGCGTGAACGCATCGAGCGCGCCCATGGGCTCGTCCATCAGCAGCACGGCCGGGTCGCTCGCCAGTGCGCGCGCAATGCCCACGCGCTGCTGCATGCCGCCCGAGAGCTCGTACACCGCGCGATCGGCGTACTTCTGCAGGCCGACAAGATTCAGTTTCTCTTCGGCAATGCGGTCGCGCTCGGCCTTGCCCATGCCGCCGAGCCGGAGGCCCAGCGCCACGTTGTCGCGCACGTTGAGCCAGGGCATCAGCGCGTGCTTCTGGAACACCACGCCGCGGTCGGCACCGGGGCCGGCCACGGGCTTGCCGTCGAGCAGGATCTCGCCGGTCGAAGGCGGCAGGAAGCCCGCGATGCTGTTGAGCAGCGTGGTCTTGCCGCAGCCCGAGGCGCCGAGCGCGACGACGAAGTCGCCGTCGTGCATCGTAAGGTTCACCGGCGCCAGCGCTTGGAGCGTGCCGCCCTTGACCGCGTAGTTGACCGTCAGGTCGCGAATGTCGAGCGTGGGCATGTGGTGCCGCTCCGGTTCACTTGCCCATGGCCTTTTCGACGTACGCCGTCGTCACGTAGGCGCTGTAGTCGGGCTTCACCTCCTGCACCCGCCCCTGCTCCTTGAGGAACACGGCCGTGTTCGCCATCGCCTTGGCCGCGCCGCCACCCAGCCACGTGGGCGAGACCTGCTCGGCCATGGTCGGGAACGAATAGAGCGCCATCGCCGGGCCCACGTCCTTCGGGTCGGCCTTGGTCCACTTGGCCATGGCTTTTGTCTGCGGCGAATCGGGTGTCCAGCTCTTGCCCGTGGCCTTGTATTCCTCGTTCGCGCGGTTGAGCGCCTTCACGAACGCGACCATGAAAGCCTCGTTGGCGGCTGCCCACTTGGCGTTCACCACGATGCCCTCGAAGGTGGGCGCGCCGCGCTTGCCGATGCTGCCCGACGTGGCGATGGTCTTGCCCGTGCCCTTGATCTTGGAGAGCACCGGGTCCCAGATGAAGGTCGCGTCGATGTCGCCGCGCTCCCATGCGGCGGCGATCTCCGGCGGGCGCATGTTCATCACGTTCACGCTCTTGGGGTCGACACCGTCCATCTTCATGCCGGCCATCAGCTGGTAGTGCGCGGTCGACACGAAGGGCGTGGCTACCTTCTTGCCGGCCAGGTCCTTCATGCTGTTGATGCCCGACGCGTTGCGGGCAATGAGCGCCTCGGCGTTCGCGATGTCGGCCGAGATCCAGAACAGCTTGATGTCCTGCCCCTGGCTCGCCGCGGCGGTCAGCGGGCTAGAGCCGGTCTCACCCATCTGCACGTCGCCTGAAGCCATCGCGCGGATCACGTCGCCGCCGCCGGAGAACATGCGCCAGTTGATCTTGTAGCCCGTGGCTTTCTCGACCTCGCCGGATTCCATGACCAGGCGCAGGGGGACGAGCATGTCCTGGTGGGCGAAGGTAACTTCCTTGGCCTGCTGGGCGTAAGCCGTGCCGCACAGGGCTGACAGCGTGGCGGCGAGAACGGCGAACTGGAGGGGGAGACGGCGGGACATGGTCATCTGGTTGCTCCGGTGGGTGAATTGAGTCTCGCCGGACTTTGCACCCATCGGGAGCAGCCAGGAAGTACCAGCGACTGTGTCGGCATGGAGCCAGTCGGTGAGTGAATACCCTTGTTGTGGTGCGTTCTGCACGGGGGAGGTGCACTTTGGAAGTTGGCTTTGCCTCGGTGAGACGCTGCTGGGTGGTTGCTTCCCGAGGCCGGGTCTCGGCCCGGCGGCCGACCTACTTTTCTTTGCTTCGCCAAAGAAACGTAGGCAAAAGAAAGGCGACCCTACTGTCTGCGTCCCTCCGCTTCGCTACGGGCAACCTGCGGTGCTCGACGTAGGAGGGGGTCCGCAGAACTCGCTTCGCTCAAACAGCTGCGGCCCTTATCCCTCCTACGTCTGCGCTCCTCGGCGCAGCCAGAAGGGAGTTGGAAACCAACAGGCCATCGCTGCGCTCGGCCTTCTGAACAGCCTGCACTGGCCTTCGCTTCGCTCGGCGAGGCGTCCGACCTCAGCATCAACTTCAACGGCTCCAGTAGCCACAAGAACTCATTCCAAGCACGGCAGGCGCGCAGCGCCTGCCGTGCCTTGGGGGCCGAGCAACGCGATGGCCCGAGCATCTCCCCTCCCCTCTGGCTGCGCCGAGGAGCGCAGCGTTTCGCGGATCAGGGCTCGCAGCTGTCTGAGCGAAGCGAGTTCTGCGAGACCCCGCGAAACGCGAGCACCGCAGGTTGCCCCTTCGCAAAGCGAAGGGGTCGCAGACAGTGGGGTCGCCTTTTCTTTGCCTACTTTCTTTTGGCGAAGCAAAAGAAAGTAGGTCGCCCGCCGGGGCGAGTCCCGGCCTCGGGAAGCAAACAAACTCAGTGATTGAACCCGCTAAAAGAACGCACTTCCCCACGAGCCAAAGCCAGTTCCCCCACAGCCAAAGCCAAAGCCCGAATCCCAGCCGGAATCTGCCCAGCAGCAATAGAAGAAAGCCTCAACCGAAAGAACGGACAAGGATAAGGAGGCCGAGCAAAGAACACATCCCCCGCCTCGATCAACACCCCATGGCTTCGAGCCATCAACGCCAACTCAGTCGCATCCACCCAAGTAGGCGCCTGCACCCATATGGAAGCCCCTCCGGAAGGCAGCCGAAACTCGAAATCAGGCAAGTGCTCCCGCAACGCCTGCGCCGCAATGGCCAGCCGCTCCTGCATCGCATGATTGACGCGCCGCGCATGCGACTCGTGATGCCCCAGCGAAAGAAACAGCGCGTACGCATGCTGCAGAAAGGCACTCGGATGCCGCACCATCGCATGCCGAATCACCCTCAGCTCCTTGATCAAGGCGCGCGGCGCCACGATGAACCCCAGCCGCAGCGCAGGCGAAAGGCTCTTAGAAACAGACCCCACGTAAATCACCCGCCCCGTCTTGTCCAGGCTCTTGAGCGCCGGCATGGGTGTGCCTTCATAAAGGTTCTCAGCCTCGTAGTCGTCCTCGATGATCACGAAGTCCTGCAGCTCCGCCTTGCGCAACAGCCACTGCCGCCGCTCCAGGCTCAGCGTGGCGGTGGTAGGGCTCTGGTGCGAAGGCGTGACGAACAGATAGTCCGCAGCGGGCAGCGCATCGACCACCAGCCCGTCTTCATCCACATCGACCTCCACCCACTTCGGTTGCCGCAGCGAAAAGCTGTTGCGCGCATGCGGGTGCCCCGGCTCCTCCAGCCCCACGCGGGTCTGTTCGTCGAAGAGCGCCTCGGCCAGCAGGTAGTAAGCGTGCTGCGCGCCCATGGTCACGAGGATCTCTTCCTTCAGCGCGAACACGCCGCGCTTGGGCAGCAGTCGCGTACGGATCTGCTCGATGAGGTCGGGAACGTCGTCGGTCTCGAAATCCGGCGTCCAGTGCGGCAGCTGCGAGCGCGCCAGGCTGCGCGCACAGCACTCGCGGAAGTCTTCGGTGGGAAACAGCTGCGGGTCGTAGTTGCCGTAGACGAAGGGGTACGGATAGTCGCGCCACTGGTCGGGCTTCGACAGCGTGGGCTTGTCGACCAGCGAGCGCAGCACGCGGCCCGACCAGTCCGGCGGCTGGCTGGCCTGGCCGCTGCGTCCCACCAGCGGTTCGGCGGGCACCGCAGTCAGAGGGCGGGCGCCATGCGCGACGAACACGCCGCTGCGCGGGCGCGCCTCCAGGAAGCCTTCGTCGATGAGCTGTAGATAGGCCGAAGTGACGGTGTTGCGGCTGAGCCCCAGCAGGGCGGCGAGTTCGCGCGACGAGGGCAGCGGCGCGCCGGGCGCGAGGTGTTCTTCGAGGATGGCCTGCACCACGCTGGCGCGCAGACGGGCCTGCAGAGGCAGCGCCGGTTGATCGGGCAGCGCGAACAGCTGCGCCCACTGGATGGCTCGCGGATTCGGGGGCATGGTGCGCCGCAGTTTAGGGCAGCCATGCCGGTCCGTGGCGCATTGGCGGCACATCCGAGGCGCATCCGCGGCGCTCTGGCTCGGTCGAATCCCACCATCTGGCCCTATCGCGCAGGCAGGCCGCTGCCTACGCTTGCTCCATCGAATTCCTGGGCCTTCGTGCAGCCAACGCCATTTCCAACGCCATGCCTTCCTCGAATACCGCCACCGTGACCACCGACACCCTCGCCGCCTTCAGCGATGCCTGGAACCGCCACGACATCGACGCGCTGATGAGCTTCATGACGCCCGACTGCATCTTCCAGACCGCCGCCGGCCCCGAGGCCTGCGGCACGCGCCACATCGGCACCGAAGCTGTGAGGAAGGCCTTCGCCGCCGCATGGGCCACGGTGCCAGACGCGCAATGGACCAACGGCGTGCACTTCGTGCATGGCGACTTCGGCACCTCGCAGTGGACCTTCACCGGCACCGCCGCCGACGGCAGCCGCATCGAGACCGACGGCATCGACGTCTTCACCTTCAGGGACGGAAAGATCCACCTGAAGAACGTGTTCCGCAAGGCACGGCCGAACCTGCCCGCCGCGAAGTGACACGCCAGTCTCCTTTCCCTTCCTTCGATTGGAGCCCCTCATGACCATGACAGGCACCGCACAGCGGGACAACGCCGGCACGGCCAGCATCGACGGCGCAGCGCTCCGCCAGCAGCAGCAACTGCAGCAGCCCAAGGCCCCCTCCCGCCCCTACGATCCGCAATACGACCCGCTGCTCGCTCCCGACCCCGGCTCGGGCCGCGCCTACGCACCCACCTGGTGGGTGGCCAGTGCTGGTACGCCGCCGGAGGACGACGGCCCGGTCACGAGCGACATCGACGTGGACGTGGCCGTCATCGGCTCTGGCGCCACCGGCATGTCGACTGCGCTCTACCTCGCGCAGGAGCACGGCATACAGGCCACGGTGCTGGAGGCCAACCAGGCGGCCTGGGGCTGCTCCAGCCGCAGCGGCGGCCAGGGGCAGAACGCGAGCGGCCGCCTCAAGCGCTCGCAGTGGATCGAGCGCTGGGGCCTCGACACCGCGAAGAAGCTCGACGCCGAGATCCGCAGCGGCTTCGAGAACTTCCGCCACCTCACCACGCAGATCGACTGCGACGCCTGCGACGGCGGGCATCTCTATCTTGCGCACCGCAAGGAGAAGCTGCCCATCCTCGACGCCGAGGCGCGGCTGATGCGCGAGAAGTTCGGCTACGCCACCCGCATGATGAGCGCGGAGGAGGTGCGCCGCGACTACTGCGACGAGCGCGAGACCGTCGGCGCGCTGTACGAGGCCGAGGGCATCGGCATCCATCCGCTGAAGTTCACCTTCGGACTGATGCGGCGTGCGCGCGCACTTGGCGTGAAGGTGCACACGGCGAGCCCCGTGCAGGGCTGGGAGACCATCGACGGCGTGCACCACCTGCGCACGCCCGGCGGCGTGGTGCGCGCGCGCCGCGTGGCGGTGTGCACCGGGGGCTACACGGGGCAGGCGCTCAACCCGATGCTGAAGGACCGGATCATGCCGATCCTGTCGAACTCGGTGGTCACGCGCCCGCTCACCGATGCAGAGCTGCAGGCAACCAACTTCCGATCGAAGACCTTCCTGACCGACACGCGCACCCTGCGCTTCTACTACCGCCTGCTCGAAGGCAACCGGCTGCAGCTGGGCAGCCGCAGCGCGGTGACCGGCGCCGATGCCGAGGGTGCGGTGCACCTGAAGCTGCTCACCGACGCCATCGCACGCAAGTTCCCGCCGCTGGCGGGCATCCGCATCGACTACTCGTGGTGGGGCTGGGTCGACATGAGCCACGACATGATGCCGCGCATCACGCAGCCCGACGCAAGCAAGAGCATCTGGTACGCGGTGGGCTACGGCGGCAACGGCGTGTCGTTCTCGACCTGGGCCGGCAAGCGGCTGGCCGAGCGCGTGGCGGGCAAGGACGCGGGCCGCGAGGTGTTCGAGCTGCCCATCTACCACTCACAGCTGCCCTTTCCCAACGTGATGGGCATGGTGGAGTCGCGTGCATTCGCGCCCTTCCGTCGCGTGGGGCAGCGCATGCTCTACAAGTGGTATTGGCTGCGGGACGAGAAATAGAAAGGGCTTGCCAGGCGCACCGCCAGCGCGCATTCCCCGAAGTGGCGCACGGCACTGCCGCACAACGGGGCAAACCCACCCCTTCTGGCCCTGCGAGTCGCAGCGGGTTGGCTCTTCGCCCGCATGCACCCAGCGCCTATCTTCGACACAAGGTCCTCGCCCTGGCGAGGTCCGAATCCGATTGCCTGTGTCGAACTCCCCGAGGTCCTGTCATGCAGCTCCCGCTCCCTCCTCTTCCTCCCCTGCTCACGCGCCGCGCCACCCTGCTTTCCGCCACGCTGCTGGCAGCGAGCACCCTGCTCCCGCTGCCCGCTTCCGCGGCCGAGGAGCCGAAGCGCGGCGGCACGCTGGTGATCGGCAGCACGCAGACGCCGCGGCATCTCAACGGCGCGGTGCAGTCGGGCATTGCCACCGCCATGCCCTCCACGCAGATCTTCGCGAGCCCGCTGCGCTTCGACGACAAGTGGAACCCGCAGCCTTACCTGGCCGAGTCGTGGAAGCTGGCGGAAGACGGCAAGTCGCTCACGCTCAAGCTGCGCAAGGACGCGGTGTTCCACGACGGCAAGCCGATCACCTCGGCCGACGTGGCCTTCTCCATCATGGCCATCAAGGCCAACCACCCGTTCACGACCATGATGGGCCCGGTCGAGAAGGTGGACACGCCCGACCCGTACACCGCCGTCATCCGCATGAGCGTGCCGCACCCGGCCATCGTGCTGGCGATGTCGCCGGCGCTGTGCCCCATTCTTCCCAAGCACATCTACGGCGACGGGCAGGACCTGAAGAACCACCCGCGCAACACCACGGACGTTGTCGGCTCGGGCCCCTTCCGCGTGACCGAGTTCAAGCCCGCGCAGCGCATCGTGATGGAGCGCTTCGACAAGTTCTTCCTGCCCGGCAAGCCATACCTCGACAAGGTGATCGTCAACGTCACGCCCGACATGGCCAGCCTGGTGCTGGGCCTGGAGCGCGGCGACATCCAGATGCTGCCCTTCGCCACGCTGCCCACGGACCTGAAGCGCTTCGCGAACGACCCGCGAGTGTCGCTCACGCCCAAGGGCTACGACGGCATCGGTGCGCTCAACTGGCTGGCCTTCAACACCGCGAAGAAGCCGCTGTCGGACGTGCAGGTGCGCAAGGCCATCGCCACGGCCATCGACAAGAACTTCATCGCCAAGGCGCTGATGGGCGGCTTCGCGACCGTCTCCGACGGTCCGCTGGTGGCCAGCAGCCCCTTCGCGGTGCCCGACCTGGTGCGCTATCCGCTCGACCTGAAGAAGGCCGGCGAGATGCTCGACGCCGCCGGCTACAAGGCCGGCGCGGGCGGCGAGCGCTTCAAGCTCACCATCGACTACCTGCCTGGCGCGGACGACCAGCAGAAGAACGTGGCCGAGTACATCCGCGGGCAGCTTAAGAAGGTGGGCATCACGGTGGAGGTGCGCGCCTCGGCCGACTTCCCGGCCTGGGCCAAGCGGCTGGCCTCGCACGACTTCGACATGTCGATGGACACGGTCTTCAACTGGGGCGACCCGATCATCGGCGTGCACCGCACCTACCTGTCGACCAACATCAAGCCCATCGTCTGGACCAACACTCAGTCGTACGCCAATCCGAAGGTGGACGAGCTGCTCAACACCGCCGGGGGCCTGATCGATCCGACGCAGCGCAAGGCCTACTACGCGACCTTCCAGAAGATCGTGACCGACGAGCTGCCCATCGAGTTCATCAACCAGGTGCCGTACCACACCATCACCAGCAAGAAGGTAGCGAACGTGCCGGTCACTATCTGGGGGCCGCTGTCGCCGCTCGACGAGGTGTACCTGAAGTAGGCGGGCGGGCGACATCATGGGCACACTTCGCTACGCCGCCTCGCGGCTGCTCCAGGCCCTGGGCCTGGTGCTGGCCGTGGTGGTGCTCAATTTCGTGCTGGTGCACGCGGCGCCGGGCGATCCGGTGGAAACCATCGCGGGCGCCAGCGGCGGCATGTCGCCCGAGCTGATGGCGCAGTTGCGCACGCAGTACGGGCTCGACCGCTCGCTGCCGGTGCAGCTGGGCGTGTACCTCGGCAAGGTGGCGCAGGGCGACCTGGGCTACTCGTACTTCTTCAACCTGCCGGTGACCAGCATGATCGCCGAGCGCGTGCCGGCCACGCTGCTGCTGGTGCTGAGCGCGGTGCTGCTGGCCTTCTTCGTGGGCACCGCGCTGGGCGTGCTTTCATCGCGCAGGCCCAACGGGCTGCTGTCGCAGTTCATCACCGTGCTGTCGCTGGTGGGCTTCGCGGCGCCGGTGTTCTGGCTGGGGATCATGCTGGTGATACTGCTGGCCTCGGTGTTTCCGGTGCTGCCGGTGGCGGGCATGCGCTCCATCGACTCGACGGGCAGCGGCGGCTTCGCCGACATGCTCGACGTGGCGCACCACCTGGTGCTGCCCACGCTCACGTTGAGCCTGGTGTATCTCGCGCAGTACAGCCGGCTCGCGCGCTCGTCGATGCTCGACGTGCTGGGCTCCGACTTCATCCGCACCGCGCGCGCCAAGGGGCTGGCCGACCGCGTCGTGCTCTACAAGCATGCGCTGCGCAACGCGCTGCTGCCGGTGGTGACGGTGCTGGGCCTGCAGTTCGGCAACGTGCTGGCGGGCGCGATCCTGGTGGAGACGGTGTTCAACTGGCCCGGGCTCGGCCGGCTGGCCTTCGAGTCGGTGCTGCGGCGCGACTACCCGACCATCCTCGGCGTGCTGCTGTTCTCCTCCATCGTGGTGGTGGTGATGAACCAGCTCACCGACCTGTGCTATCGCTTCATCGATCCGCGGATCAAGGCCTCATGAGCAAGGTGATTCCAATGTCGACCGCTGCTGCTTCCGCTGCCGCATCCCCCAGGCCCGCGGTGCGCGTCGAGCACCCGGGCATGGAGGCGATGCGCATGTTCCTGCGCAATCCGGCAGCCATCATCGGCATGGCGATGCTCGTCGCCGTGCTGCTGGTGGCCATCCTCGGGCCGTGGCTCTACCCCGCCGACCCGTTCGAGATCAAGGCCGCGCCGCTCACGCCGCCCTTCAGCGAAGACGCCTGGCTCGGCAGCGACTACCTCGGCCGCGACGTGCTCACCGCGCTGATCTACGGCGGCCGCGCAACCTTGCTGGTGGGCGCGGTGGCCGCGCTGCTGTCGGTGCTGATCGGCATCACGCTGGGCGCCTTCGCCGGCTACTACGGCGGCAAGGTCGATGCCGCGCTGATGAAGCTCACCGAGTTCTTCCAGGTGCTGCCGGCACTGCTGTTCGCGATGGTGGTGGTGACGCTGTTCTCGCCCACGCTGGTGACGGTGACGCTGGCCATCGGCATCGTGAGCTGGACCGGCACCGCGCGGCTCACGCGCGCCGAGTTCATGAAGTACCGGGGGCTGGAGTTCGTGCGGGCAGAGCGGGCCATCGGCGCGCGCGACGCACGCATCATCTGGAAGGTGATCCTGCCGAACGCGCTGCCGCCGCTGGTGGTGTCGGCCACGCTGGCCATCGGCGCGTCGATCCTTTTCGAAGCGGGGCTCTCCTTCCTCGGCCTGGGCGATCCGAACCAGATGAGCTGGGGCCTGATGATCGGCTCCAGCCGGCAGTACGTGCTGTCGTGCTGGTGGGCCGTGGCCTTTCCGGGTGCGGCGATCTTCATCACCGTTCTGGCCGTGAGCCTGATCGGCGACGGCCTGAACGATGCCCTCAACCCGAAGCTGAGGGAAAGATGAAGTCCACCGTGCGTGCGAAAGGTATCTCTGTATGACTCCGCCTTCCGATGACACGCTGCTGCGCGTGCAGGACCTGCACGTCGAGTTCAGCACGCGGCGCGGCAAGGCGCTGGTGCTCAACGGGGTCGACTTCGAGATCCGCGCTGGCGAGACGCTGTGCGTGGTGGGCGAATCGGGCTGCGGCAAGAGCATGACGGCGCTGGCGCTGCTGCGGCTCATTCCCTCGCCGCCGGGGCGCATCCGCGGCGGACGGGTGCTGTTCCAGGGCGAAGACCTGGTGCAGGCCACCGACGCCCGCATGCGCGAGGTGCGCGGCAACCGCATCTCGATGATCTTCCAGGAGCCGATGACGTCGCTGAACCCGGTGTTCACCGTGGGCGACCAGATCGGCGAATCGCTGCAGCTGCACGCCAGCATGAACGCGCACGCGGCGCGGCAGCGCGCCATCGAGATGCTGCGGCAGGTGGGCATTCCGGCGCCCGAGCGGCGCGTGGACGAGTACCCGCACCAGCTCTCCGGCGGCATGCGACAGCGGGTGATGATCGCGATGGCGCTGGCCTGCAGGCCCGACATACTGATCGCCGACGAGCCCACCACCGCGCTCGACGTGACGGTGCAGGCGCAGATCTTCGACCTGCTGCGCGAGCTGCAGCGCGAGAAGGGCACGGCCATCATGCTCATCACGCACGACATGGGCGCAGTGGCCGAGATGGCCGATCGCGTGATGGTGATGTACGCGGGCCGCGTCATCGAGCAGGGCATCACCGAGCAAGTGCTGTCGGAACCCGGCCACCCCTACACGCGCGGGCTGATCGACTGCCTGCCCGAACTCGGCAGCAGCGCGACGCAGGAAAGCGACGGGCGCCACGACCTCGCCGAGATCGCCGGCGTGGTGCCTTCGATCTGGGAGCTGGGCACCGGCTGCGCCTTCCGCGAGCGCTGTCCGCGCGCGATGCCGCGCTGCGCGGCCGAGGTGCCGCCGATGTTCGCAGTGCATGGCGAGGTGGCCTCCGGCGTGCCGCATGGCGCAGCCTGCTGGCTGCATGCCGAGCCGGCGGCTGCGGCACAACCCCGAAGGGAGGCCGCATGACGTTCATCGGCAAGACCGATACGCTGCTTTCGGTCGACGACCTGAAGGTGCACTTCCCGCGCGGCAAGTCCGGCTGGGGCCGAACGCCCGAGGTGGTGAAGGCGGTGGACGGCGTGTCCTTCGCGGTGCGCCGCGGCAGCACGCTGGCGGTGGTCGGCGAATCGGGCTCGGGCAAGACCACGACCGCGCTGGCGGTGATGCGGCTCGCGCCGGTCACCTCGGGGCGCATGCAGCTGGGCGACACCGATCTGGGTGCGCTGCAGGGCGAGGCGCTGCGTCAGGCGCGCACGCGCATGCAGATCATCTTCCAGGACCCGTTCTCCTCGTTGAACCCGCGCGAGCGCGCGGGCGCCGCGGTGCGTGCGCCGCTCGACCTGATGCGGGTGGGCACGCCCGAGGAGCGCACGCGCCGCGTGGCCGAGCTCTTCGAGGCGGTGGGCCTGCGGCCGGAGCAGCAGCACCTGTTTCCGCACCAGTTCTCGGGTGGGCAGCGCCAGCGCATCAACATCGCCCGGGCGCTGGCCACCAACCCGGAGCTGGTGGTGTGCGACGAGCCGGTGTCGGCGCTCGACATCGCCATTCGCGCGCAGATCCTGAACCTGCTGGCACGGCTGCAGCGCGAGCTGGGCCTGACCTACCTCTTCATCTCGCATGACATGGCGGTGGTGGAGCACATCTGCGACGACATCGCAGTGATGTACCTGGGCCAGATCGTCGAGCGCGCGCCGCGCCGCAGCTTCTTCGCGCGGCCGCTGCACCCGTACAGCGTGGCGCTGATGTCGGCGGTGCCGACCGTGAGCGGCGGAAGGCGTCGCGCCGCGAACCGCATCAAGCTGAGCGGAGACCCGCCCAGCCCCATCGACCCGCCCAAAGGCTGCCGCTTCGCCGGCCGCTGCCCGGTGGCGGAAGCGGCCTGCGCGGCGGAACTGCCGCCGCTGCGCGAGGTCGCGCCCGATCATTGGGTACGCTGCAGGCGCGTCGACGTCGTCGACGTCGTCGACGTCGTCGACGGGCTGCCGCGCCCTCCTCTTTCGATTCCCGAGTCGCCATGAGCCAGACGAACAACACCACCATCTTCGCCGCCCGCAAGATCATCACCATGAACCCGATGCAGCCGCATGCCACCCACGTGGCGGTGCGCAACGGCCGCGTGCTGGCCGTCGGCGCGCTCGCGGACATGCAGGGCTGGGGGCCCTTCACGCTCGACGAGCGCTTCGCCGGCAAGGTGCTGATGCCGGGCCTCGTCGAAGGCCACTGCCACCTGAAGGAAGGCAGCATGTGGGACTGGACGTATCTCGGCTGGTTCGACCGCCGCGACCCCGAGGGCAAGGTGTGGAGCGGCCTGCGCTCGATGGACGAGGTGGTCTCGCGCCTCTCCGACGTGGCCGCGAGGATGACGGCCGAGGGCATTCCCGACACCGAGCCGCTCGTCGCCTGGGGATTCGATCCGATCTACTTCGGCGGCGAGCGCATGACGGTGCGCCACGTGGACCGGGCGAGCAGCACGCGGCCCATCGTCATCGGCCATGCCAACGGCCACCTGATGAACGTCAACAGCGCGATGCTGCGCATCGCCGAGATCACGCGCGACAACGAGGTCGAAGGCGTGGTCAAGTTCGCCGATGGCGACAGCGCGGGCGAGCCCACCGGCGAGCTGCAGGAGCCGGCCGCGATGTTCCTGGTGCTGCGCAAGATCGGCAATGCCGGCCTGCTCGCGCCGATGACCGAGGCCGGCGTGCGCTCCTTCGCGCGGCTGGCCTGCCTGCAGGGCGTGACCACCGCGACCGACCTGGTCAACAAGCTCACGCCCGAGGACTGCAGCGTGCTGGAAAAGGCCACGGGCGACGACGGTTTCGGCGTGCGCATCCTGCCCGCGTTCCAGGCCTTCCACGGCACGCACGGTGCCGCGCAGGGTGCGGAGCACGTGAAGTCGCTGATGCCGCGCAACACCGACCGGCTGCGCTACGGCCTGGTGAAGATGATGCTCGACGGCTCGATCCAGGGCTTCTCGGCGCGGCTGCGCTGGCCGGGCCACTTCAACGGCGCGCCCAACGGCATCTGGGTGACCGCACCCGCACAGTACGAGGCCGACTTCGAGACCTACCACCGCGCGGGCCTCACGATCCACACGCACACCAACGGCGACGAGGCCAGCGAGGTGGCCATCGACGCCATCGAGCGGGTGCTCGCGCGCGCGCCGCGTCCCGACCACCGCCACACGCTGCAGCACGGCCAGATGATCGACGCGCCGCTGTTCCGCCGCATGGCATCGCTGGGCCTGTGCGCCAACCTGTTCGCCAACCACATCTGGTACTGGGGCGACCAGCACTACGAAATGACCATGGGCCCCGACCGCGCCAACCGCCTCGACGCCTGCGGTAGCGCGCTCGCGGCCGGCGTGCCGCTGGCCATTCACTCCGACGCGCCGGTGACGCCGCTCGGCCCGCTCTTCACCGCATGGTGCGCCGTCAACCGCATCACGCCCCAGGGCCGGGTGCTGGGCGAGGCAGAGCGCATCACCGTGCCGCAGGCGCTGCGCGCCATCACGCTCGGTGCCGCATGGACGCTGAAGCTCGACGGCGAGATCGGCAGCATCGAATGCGGCAAGCGCGCCGACTTCTGCGTGCTGGAAGACGACCCGCTGGAGATGGACCCGATGGCGCTGAAGGACGCGCGCGTGTGGGGCACGGTGCTGTCGGGCCGCGTGTTCGAGGCGCAGAGGGTTCAAGTGAGCCGGGGCGCGTGATGCCGGCAAGTCGCTTGCCGTTCACCGTCATCGGCGGCTTTCTGGGGGCAGGCAAGACCACGCTGCTCAACCGCTGGCTGCGCGAGGCGAAGGGGCTGCGCATGGCGGTCCTGGTGAACGACTTCGGCGCGCTCAACATCGATGCCGATCTCATCGCCGCCACCCACGGCGACACCACCGCGCTGACCAACGGCTGCGTGTGCTGCCAGATCGGCGACGACCTGGGCCGCGCGCTGGTGGACGTGATCGAGGCGAAGAAGCCCTTCGACGCGGTGGTGATCGAGGCCAGCGGCGTGTCGGACCCGTGGCGCATCGCGCAGATCGGCATGGCGGCGCCGGAGTTGAGCCTCGAGGGCGTGATCGTGATGGTGGATGCGAGCGCGGCGGCGCGGCAGTCGACGGACCCGCTGCTGGCCGATACGCTGGCGCGGCAGTTGAAGTCGGCCGATCTCGTGGTGCTGAACAAGGCCGACATCGCAGCGCCCGATGCGCTGGTCGCGGCGAGGTCATGGGTCGAGGCGAACGCGCCCGGAACGCCGTGCATCGAGACCACGGAAGCGGCGGTGCCGCTGGCGCTGCTGTCGGGGCTGCCGCAGCAGGCCTTGGGCACCGCTCACGCATGCGGCCCCGACTGCGATCACGGCCATCACGCACCCGACCACGGCGCACTGTTCCAGACCTGGAGCGCGCAGCCCGGCGCGATGATTCCCGCGGCCGCGCTTCGCGCCTGGCTGCGCGAAATGCCTGCGGGCGTGCTGCGCCTGAAAGGCCTGCTGCGCACCGGTCATGGTGCCGTCGGCGAGGAGTGGTCGGAGGTGCAGTACGCCGGCCGCCACGGCTCGCTGCGCAAGGCGGCACCGCCCTCGGGGCTTGCCCGCGCCGGAGTGGTCGCCATCGGCCTGCATGGCCAGCTGCCTGAAAAGGCACTGAAGGAATTCTTCGTTCGCTGAGCGCCGGCCGTGTTGCCCATGTTGCAATTGCACGTTTTCAACGCGCAGTTTCCGACGACATGACCTCTTCCCTGCTGATCCGCCCTCCGGTGCCAGAAGACTACGCGGCATGGAAGCCGCTCTGGGACGGCTACAACGCCTTCTACGGCCGAGAGGGCCCGAGCGCCCTCGCCGACGAGATCACGCAGGCCACCTGGCAGCGCTTCTTCGACGCCTACGAACCCGTGCATGCGCTGGTCGCCGAGCGCGACGGGCAACTGGTCGGCCTCACCCACTACCTCTTTCACCGCAGCACCACCCGGCTGGAGCCGACCTGCTACCTGCAGGACCTGTTCACCCTGCCTTCCGAACGCGGCAGGGGCGTCGGCCGCCAGCTGATCAGCGGTGTGTACGAGCGCGTGAAGCTCGCGGGCGGCCATCGCGTGTACTGGCAGACGCACGTGACCAACACGGCGGGCCGCACGCTCTACGACAAGGTCGCGACGCACGACGGCTTCATCGTGTACGGCACGCTGGTCTGATCCGCGCTCAGTACTTGATCGTCACACCGGCCTTCACGCCGTTGTTGGCCTTTCCATCCGACTGCACGCCCCCCGAGAACGACACGTTGCCGCCGGTGCTCGCGCCCAGCGAGTACGTGGGCCGGGGCGTGGACGTGTCGGTGCCGATGTAGGTGCCGCTGCCGTCGGGGCGCTGTACGCCGACGGTGGCGCCGTTGACGGTGGCCGATGTCTCGGTGGGATTGACGTTGGGGGCGACGTAGACGGAGCCCTTCTCGTCGCTGTCTACAGGCAGCTTGATGGGCTCTGCCCTCGCCGCGAAGCCGAGCATGCCCACCAGCGCAGTGGTGGCAAATATCAATCGATGCATTCCGGCGATGTTTGGCGAAGCGGCGGTTGCTGCCCGTAGGACGAAAGGAAATCCGGCGCACGGACCGTGCCGCCGGTTGCCGTCACGAGTTAACTTGTTGTTGACTTGAGTACTTGCGTACTCAAGCTCGAACCTGTGGCAATGGACCCGATCACGCTCTACGATCCATGCACGAAATCGAGCAGGAGAACGTCCCCCATGTCCATCAACGAAGTCGTCATGCCGGAGCAATTGCTGAACGCGCTGGAGGCCCAGAGCCGCACGCCCATCGCGCGCATCGGCGAGGCGCTCATCTCGCTGGGGATGGTCACGCAGGAGCAGCTTCGCGCGGGCCTGGACCGGCAGAAGCTGGACCCGATGGTGCCGCTGGGCGAGACGCTGGTGCGCATGGGCGTGGTGAGCCGGGGCCAGTTGCAGACGGCGCTGGTTCGCAAGATGGGCTATCCGCTGGTCAACCTGCATCTCTATCCGCCGGCGGCCGAGGCGCTGCGCAAGCTGCCGCACGCGGTGGCGCGGCGGCTGCAGGTCATGCCGCTGATGCTGCACGAGGGGCGACTCATCGTCGCCATCGACGATCCGACCAGCCGGCATTCGGCGCTCGACGAGGTGGAGTTCATCGCACAGCTGAAGGTCACGCCGGTGGTGGGCCAGTGTCTGGACCTCGACGGCGTGCTGAACGCGGTGTACGAGAAGATCGGCGAGCACACGGGCGCGGCGCCCAACCCCTTCGCGGCCCACTTCGACCCGAGCCAGCCGCTGGACTTCGACGTGGCCGGCACGAGCGAGCTGCTGCAGACGCTGGAGAAGGAAGTCGCCGCGCCGCCGGCGGCAAGCGAGGCGCCCATCGAGCAGTCCGACAACTCGCTGGTGCGCATGATCAACAGCATGATCATCGAGGCGCACCGCGAGGGCGTCTCCGACATCCACATCGAGAGCTACCCGGGCCAGGAAAAGACCCGCATCCGCTTCCGGCGCGACGGCCTGCTCTACACCTACCTGGAGCTGCCGCCGAGCTACCGCAACGCGATCGTCGCGCGCGTGAAGATCATGTGCGACCTCGACATCAGCGAGAAGCGCAATCCGCAGGATGGCAAGATCAACTTCGCGAAGTACTCGCCACAGCACCGCATCGAGTTGCGCGTGGCGACCATTCCCACCAACAACGGCCTCGAAGACGTGGTGATGCGCATCCTGGCGTCGGCCAAGCCCATTCCGATGGACCGGCTGGGCCTGTCGCCCGACAACCTCGCGCAGTTGACGAAGGCGGTCGAGCGCCCCTACGGCATGGTGCTGTGCGTGGGCCCCACGGGCTCGGGCAAGACCACCACGCTGCACTCGGCGCTGATGCACATCAACACGCCCGAGCGCAAGATCTGGACGGCGGAAGACCCGGTGGAAATCACCCAGGCGGGGCTTCGGCAGGTACAGATCAATCCGCGCATCGACTGGACCTTCGCGAAGGCGCTGCGCGCCTTCGTGCGCGCCGACCCGGACGTGATCATGGTCGGCGAGATCCGCGACGAGGAAACCGCCAAGACCGCCATCGAGGCCTCGCTGACAGGCCACCTGGTGCTCTCGACCCTGCACACCAACAGCGCGCCCGAGACCGTCACCCGCCTGCTGGACATGGGCATGGACCCGTTCAACTTCGCCGACTCGCTGCTGGCCGTGCTCGCCCAGCGGCTGGTGCGCCGCCTGTGCACGCAGTGCACCACCGGCACGCCCGCGAGCCCCGAGGCTTTAGAGGAACTGCTGGACGACTACATGCACGCCTTCGGCCCCGAGCAGCAGCGCGACGCGGCCCAGCGCCAGGCGGTGCTGGCCGGCTGGGTGCAGCGCCATGGCCGCGACGGACGGCTGCACACCTACACAAGCAAGGGCTGCAAGCACTGCGGCGACACCGGCTTCAAGGGCCGCGTGGGCATCCACGAGCTGATGAGCATGTCGAAGACGCTGCGGCGGCTGGTGCAGACCGGCGCGCGCGCCGAGGAGCTCCAGCAGGCCGCGCTGCAGGAAGGCATGCGCACGCTGCGCCAGGACGGCATCGAGAAGGTGCTGGCCGGGCAGACCAGCATCGAGGAAGTGCGCGCGACCAGCAACGCCTAGGCGGCCAGCCGACGTTGCCCGTGTCCCCCACCCGGCGCGGTCACCCGGCGCAGGCGGCGCCTTGCTGCGCCGGGTACTCCATCTCCAGCATCACCCAGTCGCGCCGGGCATCGCCGTGTCGACCGGCGATCTCACACAGCGTGCGGTCGAGTTGCGGCACCGGCTTGAGCGTGGCCGACAGGGGCAGCCGGGGCGCGCCATCACTGACGCCATCGCCGGCGGAGGCGGGCCTGGCCAGCAGCACCAGTCCGCTGCGCAGCCTGACCGGGCCCGAGGCCGACACCGCCTCGACACGCACGCGCCCGGTGCGCTCCCATGCGTCCACAGCCAGCGCGAGGGAAACGTCGTCCGTGCCGTCGCGCACCTCGACGCTCCAGCGCTCGACGCGCCAGAACGCGGCCTTGTTGAGCAGGTAGGCGAAGCGCTTGCCGGCGTCGAGGCCGAAGGGCGTGCTGTCGTGCGCTGGGCTCCACGAGGCCACGCCCAGTTCGGCCGCGAGCGCGGAGGCCTTTTCGCGTCCGCCGATGGCCTCCACCAGCGCCAGCATCGCGGGCACCGATGCGGTAATGCCGGTGGTGGTGGCCACGCCGCGGTCCACCACGTAGCGCCGGTGCGGCAAGTGCGTCGAGCCCGCATGGCGCTTCAGCAGCGTGCCGCGGTCGTACCAGTGGCCCGCGAAGCGCCGGCCGTCGAGCAGCCCGGCCTGCCCCACCACAAGCGCGCCGGAACACACGCCGATCACCCGTGCGCCCTGCTGCGACTGCCGCCGCAGCCAGGCGGTGATCTCGGGCGCATCGTCCTTGAGCATCGCGGGGACGATCACGTAGTCGGCACCGGCGGGATGCGTGCGGTCGAAGCCGGCGAAGTCCTGCGCGCCGTCCACCTGCAGCGCGGGAAACAGGTCGATGCGGCCGGCGCGCGGCGCCACGATGCGCACGTCGGCGATGTCGGCGCGCCCGAGCACCGCGTACGGCAGGAGCAGATCGGTCATTTCGGTGCCGTCGTTGGACGCGAGCACGGCGATCACCGGCCGGCTGCCGCCCGGGCTGCGAGGCTTCATCGCATCAACGAAGGCCTGCTGGTCGCGCTGGAGCGCGGCCGCATCGTCGCGCGGCGGTGGCGGCAGCGGCGCGCCAGAGGAGCAGCCCGCCAGAACGAGCACCGCCATGCCGGCGGCAACCAGCGCGCGTGAAAATGACCCCGTGAACATCGCCGTTCCTCCATGGCTGCAAGCAATGCCCCGAGACTACGAATGCCCACCCTGCCCCACAAGGACGAAGAAGCCGCTGTTTCTGCCAGCCATGGCGCCGGCGGCGCGGTGGTGCTGCTCGCCTTCGATGGCGTCGAGGCCATCGACATCGCCGGCCCGGCCAGCGTCTTCAGCAAGGCCGAGCAGATGCGCCCCGGCACTTATCGGCTGCATATCGCGTCGCCCGCGGGCGGCAGCGTGCCCACCAACGGCGGCCTGAGCTTCGCGGGCACGCTGGCGCTGCGCGAACTGCCAGCCGCGATCGACACGCTGATCGTGGCCGGCGGCGACGAGCCCTCGGTGCGCTCTGCCATCCTCGAACAGAAGGTGAGCGAATGGATCGCCGAGGTCGCACCGCGCGTGCGCCGCGTGGGCAGCGTATGCACCGGAGCCTTCGCGCTCGCAGCCGCCGGCCTGCTCGACGGGCGCGAGGCCACCACCCACTGGAGCGCCTGCGACATGCTGCAGCAGCTGCGCCCACGGGTGCGCGTGCAGCGCGAGCGAATCTACGTGCAGGACGGCCCGATGTGGACCTCCGCCGGCGTCACCACCGGCATCGAGCTGGCGCTGGCCCTCGTGGAAGACGACCTGGGCCATGCAGTGTCGATGGACATCGCCCGCACGCTGGCGCTGCCGATGCTGCGCGGCGGCGAGCAGCCGCAGCTGAGCCAGGCACTGGAGGCACAGGCCACGGCCAGCCACCGGCTGCGCGAGCTGGTCGCGTGGATAGGCACGCATCCGCAGGAAGACCTGTCGGTCGAGGCGATGGCAGGGCGCGTTCAGATGAGCCCGCGTAATTTCGCGCGCGCCTTCGCCACCCAGACCGGCTGCACGCCCGCGCGCTTCGTCGAGCAGACCCGTGTGGCCGCCGCCGCGCAACTGCTGCGGCAGACGGGCTGGACGCAGGAGAAGATCGCCAGCCGCAGCGGCTTCCGCTCGGTGGATGCGCTGCAGCGCGCGTTCGCGCGCCAGCACGGGGTGACGCCGCAAGGCTATCGCGACGTGGGCGGCCGCGAGGGCCGCTGAGCAGTCCGATCGCGGCGGCCGCCCTTCGCATTCCCACCGAACGGCAGCCCGGCGGGCGAAGGCTCATGAACGGCCCCGAAAGGGCCGGATTTACCAGTTCTCGGGGATGGCGGTACTGGAAACAAAAACACACACTCGTGCTGTTTTTTTGTCTGTCTGCCGTTTCAGCGAAGGAGGAACTCATGACCACTCAGCCCAAACACGTACTCAGAAGCCTGCAGGCCGCCGCATTGCTCGCCATCGGAAGCGCCCACGCGGCAGGCTATGTAGCCGGCGCCCCGGGCAACCCGGGGCCCAACCAGCCGGGCTGGACGAGTTCCAGCGGCGGTGCCGCCGCCACGGTCCAGGGTGACGGCGCTACCGCCATCGGCGCGGGCGGCGACGGCAGCAACGGAACCGCCGGCGGAAGCGGCGGCATAGGCGGAGCCGGCGCCAGCGCGAGCGCGAACGGCGCGACGGCCATCGGCGGCGGCGGCACTGCCGGCCAGGGCTTCGCGGGTGGCACGGGCGGCGCCGGCGGCAGCGGCGCGCAGGCCTCGGCCAGCGGTGCCATCGCGGTCGGCGCGGGAGGCCAGGGCGCGGAAGGCTGCTGCGGCTTCCCCGGCACGGCCGGCGGCAGCGGCGCACAGGCATCGGGCACCTCGGCGGTCGCCATCGGCAGCGCATCGGGCACCACCCGGGGCGCGGTGGCATCGGGCAACGGCAGCACGGCGATCGGCGGCGCCTACAACGGTTCCGCCGGCGCGTCGGCACTGGCCACCGGCGGCGTGGCCATCGGCTCGGGCAGCCAGGTCGCGGCCGGCGCTGCCAACAGCATCGCCATCGGCGCCAACTCGGTCGCCACCGCGGCGAACACGGTTTCCTTCGGCTCGGCGGGCCAGACGCGCACCCTCGTCAACGTGAGCGCGGGCGCGGTGAACGCCACCAGCACCGACGCAGTCAACGGCAGCCAGCTCCACACCGTGCAGCAGACCTCCGACACCGCACTGGGCCTCGCCCAGAACTCGGCGCAGTACGGCGCCGGCGGCACCGCGCTGCAGCTCAACGCCAACGGCGGCGCGGGCACCACCATCAACAACGTGGCCGCCGGCCAGGCGAGCAGCGACGCGGCCAACGTCGGCCAGGTGCAGCAGGCGCAGCAGACGGCCATCACCACCGCCAACAACTTCACCGTGCAGCAGGTCAGCGCGCTGCAGTCGCTGATGAACCAGGCGCTTTCCAGCGGCGTGTGCGCGGTGAGCGCAAGCGGCTCCGTGGCCTGCGGCCCAGGCGCGGGCGCCAGCGGCGCAGGCAGCACCTCGATGGGCACCAACGCGCAGGCCAGCGGCGAGAACACCGTGGCCGTCGGCAACGGCGCGCAGGCCAACCATGCGGGCTCGGTCGCCATCGGCGCGGGCGCGAAGGCGCTGGCCGACCCGACCACCGCAGTGGGCAACAACGCCGTGGCCACCGGCAACAACGCCGTCGCGCTGGGCGCCAACACGCTGGCCAGCGGCAACAACGCGGTGGCGCTGGGCCAGGGCTCCGTGGCCGACCGGGACAACACCGTGTCGGTCGGCAACGCAGCCACCAACCAGTTGCGCGGCATCACGAATGTCGCGCCCGGCCTACTGGCCACCGACGCCGTCAACCTCGGCCAGCTGCAGCAGGCGGTGGCCAACGCGACCAGCCAGGCGAACGCCTTCGCCGCGCAGGGCGTCGCGGCCGCGCTGGCCATGCCGTCGATGCCGACATTGGCTGCAGGGAAGAAATGGATGGGCGCCGCCGTGGGCAACTACGCGGGCGCGTCGGGGGTGGGCGTGGCCTTCGGCTATCAGTTCAGCGACAACCTGAACCTGGGCGTGGGGATTTCGACCGCGACCAGCAGCGGGAGCGGCAGCCGGGTGGCTGCTCGGGTGCAGGCGGGGTATGCGTGGTGAGGCGCGGGTGCAGCATCGGTTGGTCGTGGGCCGGCGGCTTCAGCGAACGACGAATGCCGCATTGGCCAGCACATAGCCGACGGGCGTGAACACGCCGCCTCCCACGTATTGCAGCTCCAGCGAGTCCTGCTGCCCTCCGGAAATCGACCCGGCCGTGCCGAGGGTGGTCGAAGTGCGACGCGTGCCGAGTTGGATGGCCGAGCCCGCCTTGGCGGCGGCCACCTTCAGGCCGTCGGTGCTGCTCGCGACCGCAGTCCAGCTACCGCCGTCGCTGGTCGCGCGCCAGGTCCGGCCGCTGTCGCTGGACTCGTAGAGGCGGCCACCGCTGGTGGCGGCCACGACGTAGCGGCCGTCGGCGGACGTGGCAATGCCTCGCCAATCACGGCTGACGGTCTGCGCTTCCCATGTGGTACCCGAATCGATGGAGAGCCAGATCGCGCCCGTGTCCACGGTGGCGTACAGGGTGCTGCCGTCCGCCGATGCCGCCACCGACCACCAGAACTGGCCGCTCGCGCGCGGGGTCCAGCTCACGCCATAGTCGGTCGAGACAAACAGCTGGGAGCCATTGGTGGCCGCCACCAGAACCCGGCCATCGGCCGAAGAGGCCACGGCGCGCCAGGCGCGGCTCGATTCACGCGCCGTCCAACTGCCACCGCCATCCGCCGAGGTCCAGATCTGCCCGAGGTAGGCGGTCGCGACCAGGTGCGACCCGTCGGCGGAACTGGCCACCGCGCTCCAGGCGCGGGACGATCCGTCGTTGGTCCAGTTGAGGCCGCCATCGGCCGAGCGGTAAAGCGCACCGCCGTTGGATGCAGCAATCAGCGACAGGCCATCGCTGGAAGAAGCGATCCCACTCCAGGGCTGTCCCATGAGGCGCGGGATCCAGGTCGCACCGGAATCGTCCGAGGTGTACAGCTCGCCGCTGGTGGACACTGCCGCCAGGCGGGTGGCATCGGCGGACGAGGCAATGCCGCTCCAGCTGCCGGCGGGCGACACCGGGCGCCAGTCGAAGTCCGTTCCGCCAGGCAGGCCGCGCGTGTCGATGCGCTGCCCCGCGTTCTGCGCGATGGTCCACCCGCCGCTGCCCACTCCCACCACCTTGATCCAATCGCCCACCGTGGGCGCGGGCGGCAGCGTGAGCGTGACGCCGGTGCTCGAATTCGCCTGATAGCCGGTGTTCGACTCGGTCTGGAAACTCGAGGCGGTGACGCTGACCCAGCGCGTGTCGGCCGGCGCGGCCGCGCACACGTAGGCCGTGGCCGTGACCTCCGCGGCGTCGAGCACGCCGTTGGCGTTCAGGTCCAGCCCGGACTGCACTCGTTGACCGCCATAGGCGCAGGTGCCGCCCGGTGCTTCAGCGGCGAATGCGAGCAGGCTGTCGCGGCCATTCGACCCTACAGCACCCGCTGCGCCCGTGGCGCCCGGCGCACCGCCGCAGACGTATGCAGAACTCGTCACCTCCGCATCCTCGAGCACGTCATTGCGGTTCAGGTCCTTGCCGGCCAGCACCTGCGAGCCGCCCTGCGCGCAGTTGCTGCCGGCAGGCTCGGCCCGCATGCGCACCAGCGTGCTGAGGCCATCCGCCCCGGCGGTGGCGTTGCAGATGTACTGGGTGGACGTGACTTCGCTGTCCGCGAGCACGTGATTGTTGTCGGCGTCCAGGCCGGCCTCGACGCGTGCACCGCCCAGGGTGCAGTTGACGCCGACCGCCTCCGGCTTGATGCGCATCAGGACGGTGGATTCGCCGGATGTGCCGCCGGGCGCAGGCGCGGCGGGCTGCTGCGCGGGGGGAACGAAGAATGCCCCGCTGCCCGCACCGCCTCCGCCACCGCCACCGCCACACGCGGCCAACGCCACAGCGGAAATCAGGCCTGCGGCCAGGCGGGCATTGCGAACGCAGAAGCAGGCAAATCTGGACGAGGGCATGAGCGGGCGCGGTGAATGTACGAAGGCGCGATTTGGGTTGCACCGGCGAAGTGAAACGCAACGCATTGTAAGAAACTGCCGCACAAATTCACATCTCGACAAGCAGGCGTACAGAGACGTCGGCCGGCATGCCAAGAGCCCGGAACGAGGCGCTCGTTGCAACAGAACCCGCTTTTTGCCGCTGAATGGACAGGTCACGCGCCGCCGCGGCTGCCCCCGCGTTCTCGATCAGGGCAGATGCTTGCGCCCTCGCACGCTCTCCCGCGTCGGCCCGAAGGAGCCGAAACGAACCGGCAGGCCGCTCAGCGCCTCTGCGTGCTCCACCCACGCATGCGGCGTGGCGATGAGATTCGGCTCGTAGATCGGCTCGGCGCTTTGCAGCAACTGCGTCAGCGCCTGCTGGTGATCGAGGTCCCGCACGCCGCCCAGCGGCAGCGAAGCGATCCGCCCCGCATCGTCCGTGCGATAGCCCGCGCACCATCGCAAACCTGCCCTCTCGATGGCATCCAGGTGACTCACCGCCAGCCCGTCGAGCGTTCCGACCACATCGAGCGCATAGCGCAGCAGCACCGCATCGGGGTGCCCCCTGCGGAATGCGCCCTGCCAGCCTTCGTCGGCGTTGTGCGGTTCGGCCAGCCGCGCATCGAGCATGCGGTCGTGCGTGGGCAGCGGGCCCGGGCCGTGGCGCGTGAGGTAGCTGCGCAGCACGCCCAGATGCTGGACGGGGGCGTCGATGCCGGCATCGTGCAGCACGGCTTCGACGGCGGCGGTCGAGATGGTGCTCCAGGTGGTGTGCGGATGGAAGCCGTGCCATTCGTCGAGCAGCACGCCCTGGGCGCCCTCGAAGATCACGGTGCCGGACCGCGCGAGGCGTTCGGCGATGCGGTCGATGCTCGCGGGCGGCGATTGCGCCACGCATGGTGCGGCGGCTTCGAGCCAGCGCCGCGCAAGCGTGTCGTCGCGCAGCATGGCGATTTCCTGCGCGGCATCGGCATGCCGCAGCGCCGGGCTGGCCGCGAACTCGTGCAGAAGCGCGGTGCGCAGCGCTTCGATCTTTTCGAATGCACGTGCAGGATTGCGCAGATCGCCATAGCGCAGCGCTTCATCGGGCGAGGCCAGCGCCTGCCGCGCGGTCTCGCCCACGCCGACGCCGCAGCTGCCGTGCGCGGCCTCGCCCCGTTCCAATTCGCGCAGGCGGCCTGCGGCCTGGTGGAACGGCGTGGTCACGCGGCAGCGCGCGTCGACGAGCAGCCGCCCGAAGGCGTCTTCCACGCCGACCCGGCGCAGCGCGGCTTCCTCCACGCGCAGCGCCGTGGGGTGCACGACCACCGGGCTCGCAAGTACGGTGCCCACGCCCGCATGGAAGCTGCCGGCGCCGAACTGCGAGAAGGTGTGGTGCCGCCCGTCGGCCAGCACGACGTTGTGTCCGGCCTGTGCGCCGCCGTTGAAGCGCACCACGGTGTGGGCGTCCAGCGCGCCGCCGAGGTGGTCGGTGAAGAGCCCCTTGCCGCAGTCCCCGAAGCCGAGGCCCAGCAGCGAGACGTAGTGCGTACGAGCGTGCGCCGTCACACGGCCGTCAGCCGAACAACCGCTTCCACCACGACGAGCGCGCACCGGCCGCGGCTGCCGCCACGCTGGGCGGCGCATGACGTGGCGCGCCCGGGTCGAGCAGCGCGGCGTAGGCGTCGAGCGCGTGCAGCACGCCGCCCACGCGTTCCTTCTCCATGCCGGTGGCGCTCATCACGCCGGCCAGCGCTTCGAGGCTGGGCACGGCCTTCTCGGTGAGGGCGACGATGCCGGCGGCCACGGCGCAGGCGTCGTCGGGCGAGTCCATGCAGATGACGTGGTCGCCCAGCAGTTCGCGCCAGCGGCCTTCGCAGCGGCGGCGGCGCTGCGCGTCGGGGATAAGGAAGAACAGATGCGTGGTCTCGGCCGCGGCGGCGATGACTTCCTCGATGGGAATGTCCTCGTCGAGCTTCTCGCCGATGAGGCCCTCGATCTGGTGGCGCGAGACGGCCGGATAGGGCAGCTCGTCGCCGGTCACGAACAGGTAGCCGCGCTTCCTGCGCTTGACCCAGCAGTCCATGTCGGTGTGCTGCGCCATCACGTAGAAGGCGAGCTCGTAGCTTTCCTCGCCGGTGCCGCCGCCACCGCCTTCCAGGTAGCTCCAGGTGAGCCACTGGTCCATGAGGTTGGCGGTCGATTCGAACTGGCCGACCTGCAGCGGTGCATGGTCGGAGTTGGCGTCGCCGATGGCCATGAACAGGAGCTGCGGGTCCGCCACGCCGCAATCGGTCAGCAGCTTCATGAAGGTGGGCAGCTCGCGGCGCGCGAGGAGCTGCGGGATGTCGCCCATGGAGCCCGTCACGTCGAGCGCGAAGGCGATGCCCAGCGAGTTCGGATGGTCGGCGTTGTCGCGCGACTCGCGCACCTTGAGCCCTTGCGGGTTCATCAGCGGATGCGTGGAACGCTGCGTGAAGACTTCCGCGCCCGGTCTCGCGGCGCGGTCGGCGATGAGTGCCGTGTGGGCGGCGTGCGAGTAGTTTCCGTAGCCCATGGGTTCTGCTCCTCTGTGACTGTTGTACGTATGCCTTGCGTCAGGCGCCGGCGTGCGGTGCGGGCGTCGGATCGAAATGGACGAACCTCGGCGCACCGAAAGCTTCGCGCGAAGCCGCCGACAGCGCCTGCTCGATGCCCTGCGCGCCCAGGCGCCCGCAGGCGGCTGCGTCCTCGCTGCATTCGCGCAGCAAGGCGGCGAGAGGCGCGGGTGTGTGGGAACCAAGGCCGGGCTCGCCGGCTGCTGCGCCGTGCAGAACGGCGCGCACGGCCCAGGCCGATTGCATCAGGTCGCGCGTGACGGCCGCGTCGTGCGCCGGCCCGGTGGCCTGCTGCGCGCGCGACCAGCCGATGAGCAGCACGCCATGGTCGCGCGGATGCACGAGCGCGTGCGAGGGCGACAGGTCGCGGTGCGTCCAGCCGGCGCCATGAACGAAGGCCAGCACTTCCAGCATGCGGCGCCAGATCCATACGGCGTGGCGCGGGTCGATGCCTTGCGGGTTGGCCTGCCGCACGTCTTGCAGGCCGCCCCAGAAACCGGTCGGGTGGCGCAACACCAGCGCCTGCCGCGAGCCGTCGCTCATTGCACTCGCCAGCCCTTCGGCCACGCCGATGCCCAGCGGCTGCGGCAGGCGGCGGGTGAAGTAGGCCGCGCCGGGCACGGAAAGATCCTGCAGGGCTTGCAGCACGGTGAATTCGCGCTGCAGCACGCCGTCTGCCGAACTCTCGCGTGCAAGCTTGAAGGTGACGCGCTCGGGCAGCGCGCCCAGTCGTTCGGCCAGCAGTACATCGCTGTGCTCGCCGGTGGCCAGCGGCGCGAGCACGCGGTAGCGACCGCCGCGCCACGCAAGAACGCGGCCGCCGGGCACGTCGGCATTGGCCCGGCGCCATGCGGCACGGAAGCTCTCGCGCTCGACGGTCTCCTGCCCGCGCACCACGGTGGCGCCGCAGTAGCTGCAGTTCACCGTGCGCCACCGGGCGGCGCGCGGCAGGGGCGCGGAGCACTGGGGGCAGCTGAGAGCCTGCAGCGACAGCATGGCCCGCGCCCTACTCTTCCCTGGGCGGGGCCGTCGGGTCCGGCGAGGCCAGCACCCGGTCGATGCGGCGGCCTTCGAGCGCGACGATCTCGAAGCACCAGCCGGCGCAGTCGATCTGCTCGCCCACCTCCGGCAGGTGGCCCGACACGGCCATCAGCAGGCCGGCCACGGTGTTGTAGAGGCCACGCTCCTCGTCGGGCAACTCGCGAATGCCCAGGCGCGCGCGCAACTCCGACACGGGCATGAGGCCGTCGAGCTCCCAGAGGCCGTCGGCGCGCTGGTGCGCCCAGGCGTCGGTCTGCATGCCGGGCTGCAACTCGCCGGTGATGGCTTCGAGCAGGTCGCGCGGCGTCATGAGGCCCTGCACCACGCCGTATTCGTCGACCACGAACACGAGCCGGCCGGCGCGGGCGCGGAACTGCTCCAGCAGCTCCATGCCGGTGAGGGTCTCGGGCACGAACACGGCGGGCGACGCCTCCTGGCCCAGCACGCCGGTGTGCGCGGGGCCCAGGCGCAGCAGGTGCGCAACGCTGATCACACCGACCACGTCGTCCAGCGAATTGCGGCACACCGGATACCAGGAGTGCACCAGGTTGAGCGCGCCCGCGTCGGCCACCTTCTGCAGCGCCTGCTGCACGGTGAAGGAGGCGTCGAGCCATTCGATGTCGGCGCGCGGGATCATCAGCGACGACAGGCGCCTGTCGTCGAGGTGGAACACGTTGCGCACCATCTGGTGCTCGTGCTGCTCGATGACGCCGGCGTCCACGCCCTCCTCGAGGCTGGCGGAGATTTCCTCCTCGGTCACCGAACGCGCCGCGTTGGCGTCGATGCGCAGCACCTTCAGCGTGGCGGCGGTAGCGCCCGCCAGCAGCCACACGAAGGGCTTCGCACCCTTGGCCAGCCCGCGCATCGGGCGAGACACCCAGCGCGCCACCGGCTCGGGATAGAGCTGGCCGATGCGCTTGGGCACCAGCTCGCCGAAGATGATGGTGAAGAAGGTGATGCAGGTGACCACCAGCGCGGTCGACGCGATGCTGGCCGTGCCGCGGCCCATGCCCAGCCCTTCCATCCACACGCCGAGCGGCTCGGCGAAGGCGGCCTCGCCCACGATGCCGCTGAGCATGCCGATGGAGGTGATGCCGATCTGCACCGTCGAGAGGAACTGCGTGGGCGATTCCATCAGCTTCAGCGCGGCCACCGCGCCGGCGTCTCCCGTTTCGGCCAATGCCGCGAGACGTGCGCGCCGGCTGGTGGAAAGGGCCATTTCGGACATTGCGAACAACGCGTTCAGCGTGGTCAGCAAGGCCAGGAGGAAGACATCCATGAACTGAGGGAGAGAATGGGGGAATGGCACTTTACTTGATCGGCGACCTGCAAGGCTGCGACGCCCCCTTCCGGCGGCTGCTGCGGAAGATCGACTTCTCCCCCAGCCGCGACACCCTCGTGCTGCTGGGCGACCTGGTGAACCGGGGCCCCGATTCGCTCTCGGTGCTGCGCCACGTGCAGGGCTACGGCGCCTCGGCACTGAGCCTGCTGGGCAACCACGACCTGCACCTGCTGGGCGTGGCGCACGGCGCGCGCAAGGCCGGCCGCAAGGACACGCTGGGCGAGCTTCTCGCCGCCGCGGATGCCGAGGCGCTGCTCGACTGGCTGCGCAACCAGCACATGGCGCTGCACATGCGCATAGGCGCCGGCGACCTGCTGATGGTGCATGCGGGCGTGCTGCCGCAATGGACGGTGGGCGACACGCTGGTGCTGGCCTCCGAACTCGAGTCGGTGCTGCGCGGCCCGGCGCTGGGCGAATTCCTGATGTCGATGTACGGCAACGAGCCGGCCCGATGGAGCGACACGCTCACCGGAAGCGCCCGCCTGCGCGCCATCGTCAACGCGCTGACGCGCATGCGCTTCTGCACCGCGGACGGCGTGATGGAGTTCGAGGCGAAAGACAGCGCCGCCACCGCGCCCGAGGGCTACATGCCGTGGTTCGACGTGCCCGGGCGCAAGACGGCCAACGCCACCGTCGCATTCGGCCACTGGTCCACGCTGGGCTGGCTCTCGCGGCCCGACCTGCTGTCCACCGACACCGGCTGCGTCTGGGGCGGCTGCCTCAGCGCGGTACGCATCGGCGCGACGCTGGACGAGCGCGAGCTGATCCAGGTCGAGTGCGAGCAGGCGCAGAAGCCGGGCAAGTAGCCGGCGGCGGAGGAGTCAGGAAGAAGGCAGCCGGAACTTGTCGAGCGACATGCGCTGGCCGCCCTTCTCGTCGAAGTTGCCGGGCGCCAGCCAGCGCTCGAAGGCCGTGCGCAGCGCCGGCCACTCGCTGTCGATGATCGAGAACCACGCCGTATCGCGTGTGCGGCCCTTGTAGATCACCGCCTGGCGGAACAGCCCCTCGTACCTGAAGCCCAGCCGCAGCGCCGCGCGCTTCGAGGGCTCGTTGAAGTTGTCGCACTTCCATTCGTAGCGGCGGTACCCCAGCTCGTCGAAGGCGAACTTCATCAGCAGGTACTGCGCCTCGGTGGACATCGGCGTGTTCTTGAGCAGTGGCGAGAAGTTGACGGTGCCCACCTCGATGGCCCCGTTGGCCGGATCGATGCGCATCAGCGCCAGCGAACCCACCGCGCGGCCGCTTCGCACGTCGACGACGGCGAAGTGCAGCGGATCGCTGCTCTTCGCGATGCGCTCGACATAGGCCCGCAGGCCGGCCAGATCGGCGGGCCGCTCCACGCCAAGGTAGGTCCAGTCGCGACCATCGGGCGCCTGCGCATAGGCGGCGTACAGATCGTCGGCGTGCTTCGCAACGTCGAGCGGCTCGAGCCTGCAGAAACGGCCCTCGATGACGCGGCGCGGCGGCAGGGCGCGGGGCGTCCATTCGGGAACCTCGGGGCCGATGGACTGGCCGAACTCGTTCTGGCGGGCTGACATGGGTGGAAGCTCTTTCGGTGGATGGTGAACGGCGGGGCCGAAGAGCGCTAAAGTAGCCGCAACGTGGCGCCACGAGAAGTGCCATGCAGAGCCAATTTCATGGTGCCACGCTCCACTTCCCCCTTGCCGCCTCCCCCCTTGCCGCCTTCTTCCTTGCTCGAATCCCCGCTCTCCAGGGAGCGCCGGTCGGGCCCGATGCAGCGCCAGCTGCACGACCGCCTCAAGAACGCCATCCTCGACGGCAGCCTCGCCCCCGGCAGCCGCCTGCCGGGCTCGCGTGCGCTGGCCGAGGCGCTCGGCATCTCGCGCAATACGGTCACCGCCACCTACGAGCATCTGGCGGCCGAAGGCTATGTGCGGCCCGACAGGCAGGGCACACGCGTGGCCGAGCTCTCGTCGCCGGCGCCATCGAAGCGTGAGCGTGCTGGCAAGCAGGCCGGCACGCCGGCCACCGCGCAGCGCCTCGCAAGGATCCTGCCGAGCGCTTCACGTGCCGACATGGGCGCGGCGCTGCGTCCCGGGGTGCCCGCGCTGTCGCACTTTCCGCTGGCCGCATGGCGTCGCTCGCTGGAACGTGCGATCCGCGGCGGCGGCTGCGCGGCTCTGGGCTACGGCGACGCGCTGGGCGAGCCGGCGCTGCGCGCTGCCATTGCGCAGCACCTGTCGGTGGCGCGCGGCGTGCGCTGCGAGCCGCGGCAGGTCGTCATCGCCGAAGGCGCGCAGGAAGCCATCTCGCTGTGCGTGCGGCTGCTGTCCAACCCGGGGGACACCGGCTGGGTCGAAGATCCGGGCTACCGCGGCGCGAAAGCCGCCATGCATGCGGGCGACATGCGCATCGTGCCCATGCGCGTCGATGCCGAGGGCCTCTGCGTGAGCGAGCGCGACTGGCGCAAGCACCCGCCGCGGCTGGTCTACACCACGCCGTCGCACCAGTACCCGGCCGGCTCGGTGCTGAGCATCGCGCGCCGGCTGGAACTGATCGCGCAGGCCCGGCGGCACGGCGCGTGGATCGTCGAGGACGACTACGACAGCGAGTTCCGCCACACGGGCGAGCCCATCGTGGCCATGCAGGGGCTGGTGGACGACGCGCCGGTGCTCTACGTCGGCTCCTTCAGCAAGACCATGTTCCCGTCGCTGCGGCTCGGCTTCCTGGTGCTGCCCGAGCGCCTGGTGTCCGCCGTGCAGGCACCGCTGGAGGAGATGCTGCGCGGCGGCCATCGCCACGAGCAGCTCGCCATGGCCGACTTCATCGAGAGCGGCCAGTTCAGCAGGCACCTGGGCCGCATGCGCAGGCTGTACCGCGATCGCCAGCAGGCACTGCGGCTCGCGCTCGAAAAGCATTTCGAGGTACCGCACGAGATCGACGGCGGCCACTGCGGCATGCATCTCACCGTGCGCTTGCCCGGGCGCTTCGACGACCGGAGGATCGCCGCCGAGGCGCTGCGCCAGCGCATCGCGCCCACGCCGCTGTCGGGCTTCGCGATGCGGCCGATGCCATCGGACAACGGGCTGGTGCTGGGCTATGGAAACACGGCGAGCGAGCTCTTCGCGCCGCTGGTCACGCGGCTGTCGCAGCTCGCGCGAGCCTCGGAACCCGGCGGCGTCTAGCCGAGCTTGCCCACCACGTGCTCGCGCCTGAAATTGCGCGGCGTGCTCCCCACCACCTGCCGGAAGCGCCGGTTGAAGTACGCCTCGTCGGCAAAGCCGCACTGGTGCGCGATCTCCCGCACCAGCAGCGAGGTGGACGCGAGCAGTTCCTTCGCGCGTTCGATGCGGCGCTCGGTCACGAGGTCGGTGAAGGTTCGGTCGGTTTCCTTGCGCAGCAGGTTGGCCAGGTAGTTGGGCGAAAGGAATGCGGCCGCCGCGGCGTCGGTGAGCGACAGCGGCTTGTCGAGGTTGTCGCGCACGTAGCGCACCACGCGCTGCAGGGCGTCGCGCTGCGAAGTCTTGCCGTCGTGCTGCAGCGAAAGCCGCATCAGCGCGTTCTCCTGCCGCATGCAGGCCAGGCCGACGATCTGCTGCAGGATGCCGCGCATGGCGGTCTTGGCGCCGAAGCTGCGGCTCGCGTTCAGCGCATGCAGTTCGTCGAGCCAGCCGCGGATGCGCGCGAAGTCGGCCTCGTCGAAGGCGAAGTCGACGTACTCCTGGAACAGGAAGGGCGCGAGGTCGGGATGACGCGCGAGCGGCACGTCTTCCAGGTCGAGCGCGTCGACGTCGAGCTCGGGCCACAGGAAGCGCTGGTCGAAATTGACGATGCAGTACAGCGCCTCGGGCGGATGCGGGATCACGTGCACCCGGTACGGCAGCACGAAGCTCAGGTGGCGCGGTCCGAAGGGGCGCACCTCGCCGCCGATGGACTGCTGCGAGCTGCCCTCGATGCCGACCTGGATCTGGAAGTACGCATGCCGGTGCGGCAGCGTGAGTTCGTTGCGCGCACCCTGGAAGCGGATGTCGAAGTCCAGGTGGTCGGCACGCTCGTGCATGCCGTAGGTGCGGACGGACGTGGGTGTGGAGGGGCGCATCGGGGCAGGCGTCTTCGTCTTTCGCCCGTGAGGGTACGCCATCTGGCGCACCGGCGATCCGGCCGCACCCGCCGGATCTGGCGAGCGCCCTGTCTTCGGGCTCAGACGACCGCGACTTCGAGCACGCCCACGCCGGCCACGCTGCCGCGCATGCGGTCGCCGCGCTGCACCGCCGCCACGCCGGCCGGGGTGCCCGTGAAGATCAGGTCGCCGGGCTGCAGCGTGAACAGCGTCGAGAGGTAGGCGATGGTGTCGGGCACGTTCCAGATCATGTCGGCGAGGTCGCCCACCTGGCGCTGGGCGCCGTTCACGTCGAGGCGGATCTCGCCGTTGGCCGGATGGCCGGCCCTGGCCACTGGCACCAGCTCGCCGCAGGGCGCGGAGCCGTCGAAGGCCTTGCCGGTGTCCCAGGGGCGGCCCATCTTCTTGGCCTCGCCCTGCAGGTCGCGGCGGGTCATGTCGAGGCCGACGGCGTAGCCGTAGACGTGACCGAGCGCGTCGGCGGCGGCGATGTTCGCGCCGCCGGTCTTCAGCGCGACCACGAGTTCGATCTCGTGGTGCACGTCGTTCGACAGCGGCGGATAGGCGAACTCGCCGCCGTCGGCCACGATGGCACTGGCCGGCTTCATGAAGAAGAACGGCGGCTCGCGGTCGGGGTTGTGGCCCATCTCGCGGGCGTGCTCGGAGTAGTTGCGGCCCACGCAGAAGATGCGGTTGACAGGGAAGCGGACCTGATCGCCCTGGATGGGCAGCGAATGGACGGGTGCGGGGGAAATGGCATAGGAAGTCATGCGACGACTCTAGCCAGCGCAACTCCGCGCCCCGCGCACGCAACTACGCGAGTCTTGGACTCAGCTACGGTCGTGCGTTTTTCTTTCAGCCGGCCACGCCGAAGCCGGTGTCGAAGGTGCCCTTCACATCCAGCGGCTGCCTGATGAGCCCGACCTGCCGGTAGAAATCGGCCGTGCCCTGCTGGTCGGCGATGACCTGCGCGTCGATGGCCACCCACTTCTGCTGCCGCCGCTCGAACTGCAGCTTCGCCGCCTCGAGCGGGATGCCGATGATGCGCGCCAGCGCGGCCGAGTAGGCATCGACGTTGCGGTACGACCAGAGTTGCGCCTTCACCACACGCTGCAGAAAATCCTGCAGCACCGGCCGCTTGGCGGCGATGGCGCTGTCGGTGGCCGCGAGGTAGCTCAGCCCCGGCAGCAGCCCGCGCCCGCTCACGAGCACGCGTGCGTGCTTGCTCACCTCGGCCAGCGCGGTGTAGGGCTCCCACGTGGCCCAGGCATCGACCGAACCCTGCGTGAGCGCGAGCTTGGCATCCGCCGGCGCCAGGAAGCGCAGGTTCACGTCCTCCGGCTTGAGGCCGGCCGAGGTGATGGCCTTGAGCGTGACGTAATGGCCGATGGAGCCGCGATTGGTCGCGACGCTCTTGCCCTTCAGGTCTGCGGCGGTCTTCAGCGGCGAGTCGGGCCGCACGAGCACGGCCGTGCCGTAGGAGTCGGAGCGGTTCGCGCCGATGGCCTTCACGCGCGTGCCGGCCGCCAGCGCGAAGATCAGCGGCGCGTCGCCGATGGGGCCCGAGTCGACGGCGGCGGCATTGAGCGCCTCGGCCAGCGGCGCGGCGGCCGGGAACTCCGACCACTGGATGTCGTAGCTGAGCCCTTCGAGCCCGCCAGCGGCTTCGAGCAATGCTCGCAGCCCGCCCTTCTGGTCGCCGGCTTTGAGCACCGGGCGGCCCTGCGCTGAAACCACGCCGGGGAAGGCTATGGAAGAAGCGACGGCAGCGGCGACGGCCGTGCCTTGAGCGAGGAACTGACGACGGGAACTGTGGTTCATGCTGATGCGGCTTCCGTCCGTGTTCATGCCAGGGGATCGAAGGAAACGTGGTCGGCGAAGCGCACCGGGTCGGTGGTCTTCTTGAGCACGCCCACGCCGCGGAAGTCGCGCGCGTAGAACTCGACCTCGTCGCGCAGGTTGCGCCCCAGCGGGTGGTGCTTGTGCGTGAGCGTGCCCAGCAGCGCGCGCAGGTCTTCCACCGCCACGTTGGGCGAGTACTTCGAAAAGAGCCTGGCCGACTCGTTCGGGTTCTCGGCCACGTAGTCGGAGGCCTGCGCGATGGCGCGCACCAGCGAGGCGACCGTCGCCTTGTCCTTGCGCACCAGTTCGCCGCGCGCGCCGACGATGCAGCAGACCTTGTCCTTGTATTCGCCAGAAAGGTTGCTCGCCACCTCGACGAAGGCGCCCTGGTTGCGCTTCTCGATCAGGTAGATGTTGGGATCGCCGTCGGCAATGGCCTGGATCTCGCCCTTCTTCACCGCGATGTCGAGCAGGTCGGCCGGGTACTGGCGCCAGGTCACGTCCTTGTCGGCGTCGATGCCGTTCTTCGCGAGCAGGATCGAGAAGAAGTTCTTGCCCGGGCTCGCGATGTCCGACACGCCGATGGTCTTGCCCTTCAGGCTCGCGAGGTCGATGACGCCCGCGCTCTTCGCGCCCACCAGCCGCACGCAGCCGCCATGCGAGCTGCCGACGATCTTCACGTCGAAGCCCGATTCGAGCGGCTTGAGCCAGCGGTGGATCATGCCCACGGCCGCATCCGCCTTGGCGGTGGCGAGCGACTCCAGCAGTTGGTCGGTGGAGCCCGTGTAGTTGATGAGGTCGACCTGCAGCCCGTTGCGCTCGAAGTAGCCGCGCTCCTGCGCCACCACCACGGGCGAAAGGCAGAAGGCCGAGGCGTTCCAGGCGAAGGTGAGCTTGCGGGACTGCTGCGAGAAGGCCTGCGAGGCGATCAGGCCACCCGAGGCGACCACGGCGGCGGCGCCGCCTGCGCGCAGCACGCTGCGGCGGGAAAGAGTGGGGGTCATCATGTTCGCGTCAGAGCAGCAGTTCGGGCTCGGCCTCGACCAGGCCTTCGTAGAGGCTGTCGAAGGAATGGATGGCGCCTTCGGGCCCGCCGATCTGGCCGTGCGTGTGGCGCGCGGTGGCTTCGTCGATAGGCTGCGGCTTGCCGGCGGCCTCGGCCAGCAGCTGCGTGTGGCAGGCGTTGTCCAGCGCGATGTACCACCACGCGGCGGCCTCCACCGTGGGCCCCGCCGTGAGGATGCCGTGGTTCTTGAGGATCGCGCCCTTCCTGTCGCCCAGCGCCTGGGCGATGCGCTCGCCCTCGCCGGTGTCGACCACCATCCCGGTGAAGTCGTCGAACAGCGCCACGTCGTCGTGGAACACGCAGCTGTCCTGCGTGATGGTGTCGAGCTTGCGGCCCAGCGTCGACCAGGCCTTGCCGTAGGTCGAGTGCGTGTGGGCGGCGGCGACGATCTTCGGGTTGTGCTCGTGGATGGCCGCGTGGATCGCAAAGGCCGCCTTGTTGAGCGGCCTGTCGCCGATCACGGTCTCGCCCTTCGAGTTGACGAGCAGCAGGTCGGAGACCTTGATGCGCGAGAAATGGATGCCCAGCGGGTTCACCCAGAAGTGGTCGGTGAGCTCCGGGTCGCGCGCCGTGATGTGGCCGGCAAGCCCCTGCGCGAAACCGAAGCGTGCGAACAGGCGGAAGGCGCCCGCCAGGCGCTCCTGCCGGTGGCGGCGCTCCGCCTGCACGGTGGTGCGCGGCGGGACGGGATCGAACCAGTATTTCTGCTGCGGGTTCTGGTTGAGCTTCAGGGGCTGCGAAGCCGCGCTGCGGTCGATGGAAAGAACTGCGCTCATGGTGATTCCTCAGGCCGCCTTGCGTTGTTGCTGCGCGCGCTGCGCCACCAGCTCGCGCGTGCGCGGGATCAGCTCGCGGCCGTAGTCGAGCGCGTCTTCCAGTGGATCGAAGCCGCGGATCAGGAAGGTGGTCACGCCCAGGTCGTAGTAGTCGAGCAGCGCATCGGCCACCTGCTCGGGCGTGCCGACCAGCGCGGTGCTGTTGGAACGCCCACCGATTTCCTGCGCCACCGCGGTCCACAGCCGCTTGTCGAGCCGTGAGCCCTTCTCCGCCGCGGCCAGCAGGCGCTTGGCGCCTTCGCTCTGCTGGGGGCCGCCGCGGTTGTAGCCCTGCACCACGCGCAACCTTTTGGTCTCGGCCAGGATGTTCTCGGCGCGCGCCCATGCGGCCTCCTCGGTATCGGCCAGGATCGGCCGGAACGACACCGAGAAGCGCACGCTGCGCCCATGCTTCGCCGCCTCGGCGCGCACGCGCGCGGTGAGTTCGCGCGCCTGGTCGAGCGATTCGCCCCACAGCGCGTAGACGTCGGCGTACTTGCCCGCCACCGGAATCGCTGCCTCCGATGCGCCGCCGAAGTACACCGGCACGTGCGGCCTGCCGTTGCGCGTCTGCAGCGGCCTCACTTCGGAGAAGGCGTTCTGGAAGCGGTAGTGCGCGCCTTCGTGGTCGAAGGGCTTCTCCGCCGTCCACACCTTGTGCAGCACCTCGAGGTACTCGTCGGTGCGCGCGTAGCGCTGGTCGTGGTCGAGCCAGTCGCCGTCGCGGCGCTGCTCCTCGTCGGAGCCGCCGGAGATGTAGTGCACGCCGAGCCGGCCGCCGCTGAACTGGTCGAGCGAGGCGAACTGCCGTGCGGCCAGCGTGGGCGCGACGAAGCCGGGGCGGTGCGCGAGCATGAAGTGGATGCGCTCGGTCACCGAGGCCGCATAGGCCACGGTGAGCGTGGCGTCGGGGCTGGTGGAGTGGTGAGGCACGAGCACGCGGTCGAAGCCCGCCGCCTCGTGGGCCTGCGCGAAGGCGCGCACGTAGTCGCGGTCGAGCGCGGGGCCCTTGGCCGGGTGGATCTCCGAGACTTTCTGGCCCTGGATCATGCCGATGAATTCGACGAGGCCGTCTTGTTGCTGTGGCTGCTGGCTCATGGTGCTGTCCTTGTTTGAATGTTCATGGGAGATGGTTGTCAGGCGGCGGGCAGGCGCAGCACGCTCTCGAAGCTGCGGTCCCACAGGGGCTTCACGTCGGCCGGGCCGTCGAGCACGCCGATCTTCAGGAAGGTGTCGGCCACGTCCTGGTGGCTGCGCACCACCGCGTCGCTGACCGGGCCCAGGCTGTAGTCGCCGCTGCGGCGGTTGAACAGCTCGACGATGTCGCCCACGGGCACGCGCGTCTCGGCCGACTGGGCGCGGGCGTAGGCGAGGAAATTGCCGTTGATCCACGCGAACGAACGCTGCAGCCGCTGCAGCAGGTCGGCCAGCGCGGCGCGGCGAAGCTGGTCGTCGAGCGCGCGCGGATTGGCGTAGATCGGGAAGTTGCCCGAGAGATAGCCCACGCCGGTCTTGATGACCCGCGCCCCGTACTGGGTGCGCGCGAGCTGGCCGTTGTAGCCGTAGATGGCCCAGGCATCGAGGTCGCCGCGCGCGAAAGCCGAGAGGCCGTCCGAAGGCGTGAGGCTCACGGCTTGGATGTCGTTGAACGTGAGGCCCGCCTCGGCCAGCTGCTTGGCGAGGTAGTAGTGCGAAGTGGTGGCGCGCACGTAGCCCACGCGCTTGCCCTTGAAGTCGGCGATGCTGCGGATCGGCGCGTCCTTGCGCGCCAGCGTGGCCTGGTTGTTCAGGTCCTCGTGCGTCACGGCCACCAGCTTCACGCTGGATTTCTGCCGCGCCGCGAACACCGGCGGAATCTCGCTGCCCGAGCCCAGGTCGAGCGCGTCGCCGTTGATGGCCTCGATGTGCAGCACGCCGTTGTTGAGCTCGCGCCAGTCGATCTTGTACGGCGTGCCGGCCTGGCCCGACGCAGTGAGCAACGGCCGCCACAGGCCCTTGTAGGTGCCCACGCGCAACGTGACGCCAGAGAGATCGCGTGATGGCGCAGCGGCTTGCGCCCAGCTGCCAGAGCCGGTGGCGGCGAGCGCCGCGGCGGTCTGCAGCAGCCGGCGACGGTCCGGAAGAAAGTCTGATTTCATGCAGCCGGACCGTAACCAGACGCCTCGCGGAAACGAACGCAGAAAAACGAGTTTGCATATGCGGGATGCGTCGTTTTCGCGCGGCGGGCGGGCCGCTACCGTGCGGAAACCATGAGTGCACTTCCCTTGCGCCGCGCCAGCGCCGCGCCCGAACACCCCTCCCCCGCCACCGTCGATGCTTCCGTGCTGGCCCGACTCACGGCCCAGTTCGCAGCCACCGCCGCCGACCACGACCTGAGCGGCGCCTTCCCTCGCGAGAACTTCGCGGCGCTGCAGGCGCGCGGCCTGATCGGCCTGGTCGCGCCCGCCGAGCACGGCGGCGGCGGCGCCACGCTGGCGACGGCCCGGCGCGTGATCTCGGCGGTGGCGCGCGGCGAGCCGGCCACGGCGCTGATCCTCACGATGACCTACCTGCAGCACCATGCGCTGACGCGCCCGGACAGCCGCTGGCCCGCGCACCTGCGCGAGCGCGTGGTGCGCGACGCGGTGGAGAACGGCGCACTCATCAACGCGCTGCGCGTGGAGCCGGCGCTGGGCTCGCCCGCGCGCGGCGGCCTGCCCGGCACGGTCGCACGTCGCGACGGTGACGGCTGGCAGATCGACGGCCACAAGCTCTATACCACCGGCATCGAAGGCCTGAGCTGGCTCGCCGTGTGGGCGCGCACGGACGAGGCGCAGCCGCGCACCGGCGTGTTCCTGGTGCCGCGCAACGCGCCCGGCGTGCGCGTGATCGCGAGCTGGGACCACCTGGGCCTGCGCGCCTCGGGCAGCCACGAAGTCGTCTTCGAGAACGTCGCGATCGACGCCGACCATGCGGTGGACCTGCGCGCGCCGGCCGACTGGGCGCCCGACGCGGGCAGCCAGACCGACATCGACGCCCACGCCACGCAGCAGGCGTGGATGACCGTGCTGCTCGGCAGCCTCTACGACGCGGTGGCGCAAGCCGCGCGCGACTGGCTGGTCGACTTCCTGAACCGGCGCGCGCCTGGCAGCCTCGGCGCGCCGCTGGCCAGCCTGCCGCGCGTGCAGGAGCACGTCGGCGAGATCGAGGCGCTGCTGCGCACCAACCGCGTGCTGCTAGCCGACGCAGCCGCAGCGGTCGATGACGGCCATGCGCAGCCGGCAGCCGACAGCGGCCTGCTCAAGTACACGGTGACGGGCAACGCGATCCGCGTGGTCGAACTCGCGCTGCAGCTGAGCGGCAACCACGGCCTCTCGCGGCGCAACCCGCTGGAGCGGCACTACCGCGACGTGCTGTGCAGCCGCATCCACACGCCGCAGAACGACGCGATTCTGGTGGCGGCGGGCAAGCGCGCGCTGTTGTCTTCGGGGGCTGCGGCATGACGTCTGCACTCTTCTCCAGGTCATCACGGCGTGGCTGGCTCAAGCAAGGCGCCGCGCTGTCGCTGACCGCTGCCGGCTCGCTGCGCGCCTTTGCGCAGCCCCAGACCGCGCTGGTGCTCGGCGACCAGGCCGGTGGCCTGCGTTCCCTGTTCGAGGCCTCGCGCGCGCTCGACGGTGTCCCCTTTGCCTACCGCTGGGCCAACTTCCAGGGCGCCGCGCCGCTCTTCGAGGCGCAGCGCAGCTCGGCGGTGGACACCGCCATGGCCGGCGACCTGCCCGTGCTTGCCGCAGCCGTGGGCAAGACGCCGCTGAAGATCGTCGCCACGCGCGTCGGCAAGGCCGAATCGCTGGGCATCGTGGTGCAGCCCGATTCGCCACTGCGCAGCGTCGCGGACCTGCGCGGCAAGACGGTGATCGTGTCTTCCGCGCGCGGCAGCATCTCGCAGTACCAGCTCTACGGCGCGCTCGAAGAAGCCGGCGTGAAGCGCGAGGAGGTGACGGTGAAGTTCGTGCTGCCCACCGACGCGGCCGCGGCCTTCGCGTCGAGGCAGATCGACGCCTGGGCCATCTTCGACCCCTACTACACCATCGCCGTGCAGCAGGGCGGGCGCATCTTGCGCGACGGGCGCGGCATCAACACCGCGCTGGGCTTCATCACGGCCACCGAGTCTTCGCTGGCCGACCCTGCCAAGCGCGCGGCCATCGTGCAGTTCCTCGACCGGCTCGCGCGCGCGGGCGACTGGGCGCTGGCCAATCCCGAGGCATATGCCCAGGCCTACAGCCAGCTCACGCGGCTGCCCATCGAGTCGTCGCGCATCATCACCGCGCGGGCCTCGGTGGCGGGACGGCCGGTGAGCGAGGCCGACATCGCCGCGCTGCAGACGGTGGCCGACCGCTCGGCACGCGACGGCATCCTGCCGGTGCGGGTGGACGTGCGCGCAATCACCGACACTGGGGTCTGGAAACGCCCCGCATGACGACAAACTCCCTGACCCCACTTCGCGAATTCGTCGGCGCCTTCGGCAGGCTGCTCGATGGCGCGCCCGACGAGCCGCGCATTCTTTCGGAAGGCGGCGAGCTGCTGCGCACGCTGGTGTCGCGCGACGACTGGCTGCCGGAAGCCTTCGCACAACCCGACCCCGTGTACTACCGGCAGTTCCTGCTGCACGCCGACAGCACCGAGCGCTTCTCGATCGTGAGCTTCGTGTGGGGACCGGGGCAGGCCACGCCCGTGCACGACCACACGGTGTGGGGGCTGATCGGCATGCTGCGCGGCTCGGAGTACAGCCAGGGCTATGCGCTGGACAGCGGCGGGAACGCGCGCCCGCATGGCGAGGCGGTGCGGCTCGACCCCGGCCAGGTGGAGGCGGTGTCGCCCACCGTCGGCGACCTGCACCGCGTGCACAACGCGCACGCCGACCGGGTGTCGATCAGCATCCACGTGTACGGCGCGAACATCGGCGCCGTGCGGCGGCATACTTACCCGGCGGAGGGCGGCCGCAAGCCCTTCGTCTCCGGTTACTCCAACACGCTGCTGCCCAACCTGTGGGACCGCAGCGCAGAACTCAGAGCCTCGACAGACGCATGACGACGACCACCGCCAACAGCTTTCCCGTTCTTTCCTACGCCGCCGTGCGCGAGCGGCTCATCGCCCGCGAAGAGACCGCGCTGCTCGACGTGCGCGAGGAAGACCCGTTCGCGCAGGAGCACCCGCTGTGGGCGGCCAACCTGCCGCTGTCGCGCATCGAGATCGAGGCCTGGCGGCGCATTCCGCGGCGCGACACGCTCATCGTGCTGTACGGCGAACACGCCGGCACCGACCTCGCGCCGCAGGCCGCGCGCACCCTTGCCGCCCTGGGCTACACCAACGTGCACCTGCTCGACGGCGGCCTCGAAGGCTGGCGCAAGGCCGGCGGCGAACTGTTCCGCGACGTGAACGTGCCGAGCAAGTCCTTCGGCGAGCTGGTCGAGCACGAGCGGCACACGCCGTCGCTCTCGGCGCCCGAGGTGAAGGCGCTGATCGACGCGAAGGCCGACGTGGTGGTGCTCGACGCGCGCCGCTTCGATGAATACCAGACGATGAGCATTCCCTCGGCCACGAGCGTGCCGGGCGCGGAACTGGTGCTGCGCGTGCGCGAACTGGCGCCCGATCCGGCGACGCGGGTGATCGTGAACTGCGCGGGCCGCACCCGCAGCATCATCGGCACGCAGTCGCTGGTGAATGCGGGCATCCCGAACCCCGTGGCGGCGCTGCGCAACGGCACCATCGGCTGGAAGCTGGCCGGACAGGTGCTCGACCACGGCGCGGACAGGCAGGCCCCGGCGGCCGTGTCCGAAGCCCATCGCGCGCATGCGCAGGCCGATGCGCGACGCGTGGCCGACAAGGCGGGCGTGCATCGCATCGCGCTGGACGCGCTGCACACACTGGAAGCGCCCGGACGCACCGTCTACCGCTTCGACGTGCGCACGCCCGGGGAATACGCGGCGGGCCACCTGCCCGGCTTCGCCAGCGCGCCCGGCGGGCAGCTGGTGCAGGAAACCGATCACCAGGTGCCGGTACGCGGCGCGCGCATCGTACTGGCGGACGACGACGGCGTGCGCGCATCGATGAGCGCATCGTGGCTGGCGCAGATGGGGTGGGAGGTCTATGTGCTCGATACGGTGCCGGCAGCGGCCGAGTTCAGCGAGACGACTACTCCTGCGAGCGCATACCCCCCGGTTGCCGTCGCGGTGAGCGAGATCGCACCGGCCGAGCTGGCTGCGCTGCTGAAGCAGCCGGGCACCGCGGTGATCGACGTGACCACCAGCGCCAACTACGTGAAGCGCCACATTCCGGGCGCCTGGTATGCGATCCGCGCGCAGTTGCCGCAGGCGCTCGACACGGCCATCCCGCCCTCGTCGCGCTACGTGCTGACCTGCGGCAGCAGCCTGCTCGCCCGCTATGCCGCGGCCGACCTGCGCGCGCTGCTCGATGCTCGCGGCCAGCGCGATGTGCAGGTGCTGGTACTGGCCGGCGGCAATGCGGCATGGTTCGCCGCGGGCCTCGGCCAGGAGAGCGGCGAAATCCGCCTCGCGACCGCGCGCACCGACCGTTATCGCCGCCCCTATGAAGGCACCGATGCGCCAGCCGAGGCGATGCAGGCTTACCTGGATTGGGAGTACGGCCTTGTCGCGCAGTTGGGTCGCGATGGAACGCACCATTTCAAGGCGATCTGAAGACCTGGCAAGCGCGAAAGCGTTCTGAAAGGAAAGAGACACGCCGGTCACAGTGTGTCGCCCGGGTAAAGGCCGTCATCCGGCGGTACTGGACGACGTTGGAGGTTCACACCGACAACAACTCGTTCCAGGAGCTTCGCCATGAGATTCCCATCTCTTCTTGCAGTGTCCGCCACCGCCGTGCTGGCGGCCACGCTCACCGGCTGCGTGGTCGCGCCGGCCGCCCCTGCCCCCGTGTACGCGGCGCCTCCTGGCGTGGCCTACGTGGCGCCTACGTATGTATCGCCGGGCGTCGGCTTCGTTTGGGCATATCACCCGCGCTATGGCTGGGGCTGGCACCACCCGCAATACGGCTGGCATCGCGGCTGGAGGTGACCAGGCTCACCCCCAGGCTGCGCGCACTTCGTGTCGCTGCGCCCGCTAACGGGGGGCGATACCTGAGGCCCGGCAAGGCCGGTTCCTCGGTGTTCTCGAATCAGAAAAAGGGGAGTGCCAGTGCCCTGTCGGGCGATCAGCTCGGCTCGGCGCTCTTGAACAGGGCTGGGACCTTGCGCTTGGACTTGATGTTGCTGGAGATGCCGCGTCCGGGCGTCGAGGCCTTGGCGGCGGCTTCCCATGCCGGCGTCGCGTCGGGCTGGCCGGGCTCGTAGGGCTTGTCGAAGAACGGGTCGCGCGGCGCCGCGGGTGCGCGATGCGGCCGTCCGCCGCCGCCACGACGGGCGTCGGCGTCACGGCGTTCGCGCGGCTGGTCGAGCACGTCGCGTGCATCGCCCGCTTCGCCTTCCTCGCGCCAGTGGCGGCGTCCGTCGTTGATGCGGCCGCGCGGGCGGTCTTCCTCGAATTCGACGGGCTCGAGTTCGATCTTCTTCTTGATCAGCTTCTCGATGTCGGCCACCAGGCGGGCATCGTTGCCGCCGCTGGCGAAGCTCACCGCCAGGCCCGAGGCGCCGGCGCGGCCGGTGCGGCCGATGCGGTGCACGTAGTCTTCTGCGTTGAACGGAATGTCGAAGTTGAAGACGGCGGGCACGTCCTTGATGTCGAGGCCGCGGGCCGCGACGTCGGTGCACACCAGCAGGTCGACCTCGCCGGCCTTGAAGGCCGCGAGCGACTTCAGGCGCTCGTCCTGGCTCTTGTCGCCGTGCAGGGCCGAGGTGCGAAGGCCATCGCGCTCCAGCGAACGCGCGAGCCGCGCGCAGCCAAGCTTGCTGTTGACGAAGACGAAGGCCTGCGTGATGCCGCGCTGGCGCACGATCTGCCTGAGCGCGCGGCGCTTGTCGTCGTCGGCCACACTGTAGAAATGCTGCTCGACGGTGGAAGCCGTTTCGTTGGGCCGTGCCACTTCGATGGTGACCGGGTTCTGCAGGTAGCTGCCGGCCAGCCGCTTGATTTCGGGCGAGAAGGTCGCGGAGAACAGCAGCGTGGTGCGCTGCTTGGGCAGGTAGCTCAGGATGCGCTGCAGGTCGGGCAGGAAGCCGATGTCGAGCATGCGGTCGGCCTCGTCGAGCACCACGTACTCGACCTGGTTGAGCACCGCGTTCTTGGCTTCGATGTGATCGAGCAGCCGGCCCGGCGTGGCCACCAGCACTTCGACGCCCTTCTTCAGTTCCAGCGTCTGCGGCTTCATGTCGATGCCGCCGAACACCACCGTGCTGCGCAGGTTGGTGTACTTGGCATACAGCTTTATCTGCTGCGCAACCTGGTCGGCCAGCTCGCGCGTGGGCAGCAGCACCAGGGCCCGCACCGGATGCCGCGCGGGCGAGGTCGAGGCGTTTTCGTGCTTGAGCATGCGCTGCAGCAGCGGGAGGGAGAAAGCCGCCGTCTTGCCGGTCCCGGTCTGGGCGGCGCCCATCACGTCCTGGCCCGAGAGCACGACCGGAATGGCCTGCGCCTGGATCGGAGTCATGGTCTCGTAGCCCATTTCGGCCACGGCGCGCGCCAGCGGTTCAGCCAGCAGTAGATTGGAGAAGGAGCTTGTCATTGAGCCCGCTATTGTCGCATTGCCGCAAAAAACGGCAGTGACCGCGCCATGACAACGCCCGCGCCGGCCAAATTGCTATTTATTTTATAGCATTCGAGCCAGCTTCAACGGGCGCTTGCAGCTACCGCAGCTCAGAGGCTGCGTGCGTTGAAGGTGTCGCAGGCCTTGATGTCGCCGCTCTGGTAGCCCGTGCCGAACCAGCGCTGGCGCTGGGCGCTGGAGCCATGGGTGAAGCTGTCGGGCACCACCGCGCGGCCCGCGGAGCGCTGCAGCGCATCGTCGCCGATCTTCTGCGCGGCATTCATGGCGGCCTCGATGTCGCCCGGGTCGAGCCACTTCTTCGACTCCTGCGAATGATGGGCCCACACGCCCGCGAAGCAGTCGGCCTGCAGCTCGACGCGCACGCTCATCGCGTTGTTCTGCGTCTGGCTCAGGCGGCTGCGCATGCCGTCGACCTTGGCGGTGATGCCCAGTTCGTCCTGCACGTGATGGCCGACCTCGTGCGCGATGACGTAGGCCTGCGCGAACTCGCCCGGCGCGCCGAGCTGGTTCTTGAGCGTGTCGTAGAAGCCCAGGTCGATGTAGACCTTCTGGTCGCCCGGGCAGTAGAACGGTCCCATGGCCGACTGCCCGGTGCCGCAGGCCGTGGGCGTCGCGTTGCGGAACAGCACGAGCCGCGGCGGATGGTAGGTGCCGCCGTTCTTGCGGAAGATGTCCGTCCAGACAACTTCGGTGTTCTTGAGCACGGTCGAAACGAAGGCGGCCTCGCGGTCGTTCGACGGCGGCCTGGGCGCGGGCCCCTGTTGCTGCTGTTGCACCTGGGCCGGGCCACCGCCGCCGCTGAGAAGGCTCAGCACCGTGAGCGGGTTGATGCCGAAGACCCAGCCGGCGATCAGCGCGACCGCGATGGTCCCGATGCCGATGCCGCGGCCGCCGATGAAGCCGCCACCGCCTCCGCCGCCTTCACCGCGGCGGTCCTCGACGTTGTCCGATTGTTCGTTGCCTTCCCATCTCATCGCGCTCTCCTTGCCGGCCTTTTGCAGGAGTGATGGCCGGTGACCGCAGGATGGTACTTCGGGTGCGGCGCACCCGTGTAAGCGCTTATGCCGAACCGATCAGGTCTTCGGCAGGGTCACGCCACGCTGGCCCTGGTACTTGCCGCCGCGGTCCTTGTAGCTGGTTTCGCAGACCTCGTCGCTCTCGAAGAACAGCACCTGCGCGCAGCCCTCGCCCGCGTAGATCTTGGCGGGCAGCGGCGTGGTGTTGCTGAATTCGAGCGTCACGTAGCCTTCCCATTCGGGCTCGAAGGGGGTCACGTTGACGATGATGCCGCAGCGCGCGTAGGTGCTCTTGCCCAGGCAGATGGTCAGCACGTTGCGCGGTATGCGGAAGTACTCGACGGTGCGCGCCAGCGCGAAGCTGTTGGGCGGGATGATGCAGTAGTCGCCGTGCATGTCGACGAAGCTTTTCTCGTCGAAGTTCTTCGGGTCGACCACCGTGCTGTGGATGTTGGTGAAGACCTTGAATTCAGGCGCGCACCGGATGTCGTAGCCGTAGCTCGAGGTGCCGTAGCTGATGATCTTGTGGCCGGAGGCCTCGCGCACCTGGCCGGGCTCGAAAGGCTCGATCATGCCGTGCTGCTCGGCCATGCGCCGGATCCATTTGTCGCTCTTGATAGACATTGAAAAACACCCCAGTCTTCGCGCACTTCGTGTCGCTACGCCAACCCCTCGAGGGGCAACACCAGCGGCCCGGCAAAGCCGGTTCCGCGGGGTTCCTGGAAAGGTGTCGCCGCGCCCGCTGGGTCGGCGATTGTGGCATGGGCGGATTCGCCCTCTGCAGGCTCAGCCAGCCTGAGAGATCACCGTGCGTTCGACCAGCCGGTCGTCGCCCAGCACGATCATCGCGAAGAGCATTTCTTCCAGCGAGTTCGCCTGCTTCGTCTTGCGTGCCAGCAGCGGCGTGGCCGCCGGGTTCAGCACCAGGAAGTCGGCCTCGCAGCCCGGCTGCAGGTTGCCGATGACGCCGTCGAGCCCCAGCGCGCGCGCCGCGCCGCCGGTGTGGCGCCACCAGAGTTCCGACGGCGCGATGCTCAGGCCGGCCTTGGTCTGGCCCTCACGGCCGACGTAGTAGGCGGCCATCATGGTGTGGAACGGGCTGAAGCTGGTGCCGCCGCCCACGTCGCTGGCCAGGCCGTAGGGGTAGCCGACGCGGTCGGCCGCGCCGAAGTCGAAGAAGCCGCTGCCCAGGAACAGGTTGCTGGTCGGACTCACGGCCGCAGCCGTCTTGGTCTCGCGCAGCAGGGCGCGGTCGGCCTCGTCGAGGTAGATGCAGTGGGCGTACACGGCCCGCTCGCGCATCAGGCCGAAGCCTGCATACACGTCGAGGTACGAGCGCGCCTTGGGGTACAGCTCGCGCACCCAGCTCACCTCGTCGCGGTTCTCGGCCACGTGCGACTGGATCCAGGTGTCGGCGTATCTCGCGGCGAGCTCGCCCGCGCCGCGCATCTGGGCGTCGGTGCTCGCAGGCGCAAAGCGCGGCGTGATGGCGTAGCCCAGCCGATCGACCTTGTGCCACTTGCGAATCAGCGCCTCGGTGTCGACGAGGCTCTGCTCGGTCTTGTCGCGCACGCCGTCGGGCGAGTGGCGGTCCTGCAGCACCTTGCCGGTGATCAGGCGCATGCCGCGGCGCTGCGCGCCTTCGAAGAGCGCGTCGACCGAGGCGACGTGCGACGTCGCGAAGGTCAGCGAGGTGGTCACGCCATTGCGCAGCAGCTCGTCGAGGAAGAACTGCGCCACTTCGTTCGAATGCGCGGGGTCGGCGAACTTGCTCTCCGCGGGAAAGGTGTAGTTCTCGAGCCAGGGCAGCAGGCCCGGCGCCGGCGAGCCGATGATGTCGGTCTGCGGATAGTGGATGTGCATGTCCACGAATCCCGGCGCGAGGATGCGCCCTGGCAGGTGGGTCGTATGTGCGCCGGGATGGCGGGCCGCGACGTCGGCATGGCTGCCGGCATCGAGCACGCGCTGGCGGCCGGCGGCATCGGGTGCGACGACCAGCAGGCCGTCCGCGTCGAAAACGGGCTTGCCGGAGGCGTCGAATCGCAGGAGGGAGGCGCGGTAGGCTTTTTTCATCGTGGGTGCGGAGGGTAATCCACCCCCGCTCAGCCGCAATTTCCATGCGCATATGAGTGCTATATGCGCAGCGCACTCGCCGCGGCGCCGCGCCTAACGGGGCAGCGCGCGCGACTGGATGTCGAAGGGCACGCCGGTCGGCACCGGTCCGTCGCCCTCCTTGCGCCTGGTGAGCAGCGAGTACTTCGACTCGATGAAGTAGACGCGGTCGCCCCACACCGCGCCGGACGAGGGATCGTTGAGCCCCGCAACCACCGTCCGCAGGCCGAGCCTCGCGCCTTCGACGCGCGCCACAGTGATCTGCCCGCCGTAGGGGCCTTCGCCGAAGGCATTGCTCTCGAACAGCACGAGCCGCCCGGGCTTCCACGCGCGGATCGCGTCCACATTCTTCAACTCGCGCGGCGCCTCGACGCGCGTCACCTCGCCGGCCTTGCCGTCCGCGACTAGACCGATGCGCAGCACGTAAGGCGCCGCCGCCACAAGGCTCACGTAGACGTCGCGCCCGCCGTCGATGGCGATGCCGTTCAGGCCCTTGTAGGGGCCCGAGCCGGCCAGCGCGGGATCCTCCTTCCACGTAACCAGCGAGGCAGCGCCCGGTGCGAGCTTCAGCACGCGCGGGTGGTAGGAGTCGGTCACGTAGAGATTGCCGCGCGCGTCCTGCGCGAGGTCGTTGCAGTAGCCGCCGTCGGGCATGGTGTAGCTCGCGCGCGGCGCGCCGGTGGCAAGGTCATAGCGCTTGAGCGCGCTCGGCGTCGACGGCACGGTGGTGAAGCCGATGTTGCCGGAGCAGACCCACAGCGCGCGGCGCTTCGCGTCGACCAGCACGCCCTGCCCGTTCGCGAGCCCGTTGGTGCCGGGCTTGACCAGCACCTCGGCCTTCGGCGCCGAGCCCGGCTTCAGCCGGGCGACAGCGCCCTGCCGCCAGCTGCCGACATAGAACGCGCCGTCGGGCCCGATGGCCACGCTCTCCGGATACCAGTCCTCGGGCAGCGCCTGCACCACGGGAGGGACGGCGATGGCCGCCGTCGCCGCGAGCGCCAGCAGCGCGCCTGCAAGCCGTGGATGCACGCTCTTCATTGCCACACGCGGAAGACGCGTCCCGTCAGCGGACCTTCGACGCTGCGCACATAGGCCAGCGCCACGCGCGCGGCTGATACGGTTTCGACGCCCGGAAAGAGCGCGCCATACGCCTCCATCGATTCAGTCAGCAGCGTCGGGCTCACCGCGTTGATGCGCAGCCCGCGCGCCAGTTCGACCGCCGCGCCCTTCACGAAGCCCTCGACCCCGGCATTGACGGCAGCCGCATTGCCTCCGCCGCGAACCGGATCGTCGGCCGCGACGCCCGTGGTCAGCGTGATCGAGCCGCCGTCGCGCAGCACATGCTGGCCGAGCAGCGCGAGCCGCACCTGCCCCAGCAGCTTGTCCTGCAGGCCTACATTGAAGTCCGCCGGCGTCATCTCGAACAGCGGCCCGAAGAAGAGCCCGCCCGCCGTCGAGACGATCGCATCGACACGGCCGACCGCTGCATACAGCGCCTCGACGCTCGCGTCGCTGGTGATGTCGACCTGGTGATCGCCGCGCGTGCGCCCCGCGCGTATCACCTCGTGGCCACGCCCAGCCAGCGCCTGCGCCACCGCACTGCCAATCGCGCCCGTCGCGCCCACAACAAGAACCTTCATGGAAAACCTCGCAAAGTGAATCAAACAAGCGGTGATTGTTTTGCGAACCATTCATTTGATAAATTTCCTCGCAGTTAGCTCATTCGGAATCAGGAGTTCGCAATATGGACAAGCTGCGCGCAATGGAAGTCTTCGTCGCAACGGTGGACGCGGGCAGCTTCGCCGCCGCGGCCGAGGCGCTCGATCTCTCGGCCGTGATGGTCGGCAAGCACATCCGCGCGCTCGAGGAGCAGCTGGGCGCCCGCCTGCTCGAGCGCACCACGCGCCGCCATTCGCTCACCGAGATCGGCGCCGCGTATCTGGAGCGCTGCCGCGACGTGCTGGCCAGCGTGCACACGGCCGACGGCGTGGCCGAGTCGATGCGCGCCATGCCGCAGGGCGTGCTGCGCGTCACCGCGCCCGTGGCCTACGGCGCGCACCGCCTCACGCCGGTCATCGGCGAGTACATCGCCGCCTATCCGCAGGTGAAGGTGGAGCTGAGCCTCAACGACCGCGTGGTCGACCTCGCCGAGGAAGGCTTCGACTGCGGCATCCGCTCGGGCACGGAGGTAGACGACCGGCTCATCGCAAGGCCGCTCGCGCTGGCGCGTATGTACGCGGTGGCCAGCCCCGCGTGGGTCGCGCGCCACGGGCAGCCGAAGCACCCGTCCGAGCTCGAAGCCTTCCCGCTGCTGGGCTTCGCGGCCTGGGGGCCGAACCATTCCTGGCGCTTCACGCGCGAGGGCAGGACAGTGCACGTGCCGGTGCGCGGGCCGCTCACCACCAACAACGGCCAGGCGCTGCTAGCCGCCGCCATCGCCGGCGTGGGCGTGATCGTGCAGGCCGACGCCCTGCTCGCTCCCGCCCTCGAGTCAGGCCGGGTGGTGCAACTGCTGCCCGACTGGGAACTGCCCACGCGGCCGGTTCACATCATCCGGCTGCCGGAAGCGCGGCCCAGCGCGAAGCTGCGGACCTTCGTGGATTTCGTGGTGGAGCGGCTAGGCTGAAGCGAAACGCTTCGGATGCATCTCATTCTGGACAAATTATCGAATTTGCCTAATATGAGATACACATGCCATCCACTTCCCCACCCACCACCGCCACGGCCGACCGTCGCCTTGCCACGCTAGGCCGCCGCATCCATGCACGCCGCAAGGCGTTGAAAGTCAGCGCAACCACCGCCGCAGAGGCGGCGGGCCTGTCCCGCATGACCTTGCACAGGATCGAGCGCGGAGAGCCCTCCGTCACGATGGGCGCCTACATGAACGCGCTGGGCGCCCTGGGTCTCGATGTCGACGTGGTGACATCCACCGAGCCCCCCACCCTTGCGCCGCTCCCTGGCGGCATCCGAGTTGCCGACTACCCTCAACTGCGCCGGCTTGCCTGGCAACTGGACCCGGCCACCGAACTCACACCCAAGGAGGCATGGGGCACCTACGAGCGCAACTGGCGCCATGTCGACATCGCCGCGCTGGATGCGAGGGAGCGACAGCTGCTGGCAGACCTGGCGCGCAGCCTCGGCAGAAAGCCGCTGCATGTTTGAGCGGCCACACCATCAGCGTGTCGCATTCGTGCTGGGCGCACTCGACGCGGATCTGCTCGCCCGAAGCCACTGCCTTTTCGGAGGCGGTACGGCCATCGCGCTTCGCTACGGCGAGTACCGGGAATCCGTGGACATCGACTTTCTCGTATCCGACATCGGAGGCTATCGGCATCTGCGCCAGTTGCTGACGGGAAGCCAAGGCCTCGGTGCTCTCGCGCATCGAGGCTTGCAGATACAGCAATCGGCCGAGCTCCGCGCCGATCAGTACGGCATCCGGTCGTCGGTTCGCGTGGACGACACCGAGATCAAATTCGAAATCGTGCTCGAAGCACGTATCGAGCTCGAATCGCCGGGAGCGGAAGACAGGATCGGTGACATCGCGACGCTGACGCCCCTCGACATGGCAGCGAGCAAGCTGCTCGCAAACTCGGACCGCTGGGCCGACGACAGCGTATTCAGCCGCGACGTCATCGACCTCGCGATGATGAACCCCGGCGCCAGGCTGTTGCGTCAGGCAAGGGCCAAGGCCAGCCGCGCCTATGGCGACAGCATCGAGACCGACCTGGCCAAGGCCGCCGAGGCACTGCTTTCGCGGCAGGGTCGAATGGACCGCTGCATGGCCGTTCTGCAGATGACTCCGACCGTCACGCCCGCGCTGCTTCGCCAGCGCATCAAGGCTCTGCTGCCTCGCGTTTCTCGCGACGGGCGCCAGCCGGGCTAGCGCCCGATCCGCCCCTGCACGCCCTCGGCCAGCCAGTTCATCGTCAGGATCTGCTCGTCGTTCAGTTGCGCGCCCTTGGCGATCACGACGCGGCCCTCGTTGTCGCGCACGTCCGCCAAAACAGCACGGAACGGCTGCAGCTTGCCCGCCGCGATGTCCTTCTGCCGCGCCAGCACCTCGTCCTGCACGGCCTTCGGTACCTTGGTGCCGAAATCGCCCACGCGGATCATCCCTTCCTTCACGCCGCCCCAGAGGTTGGCGCTTTTCCAGCTGCCGTCGAGCACCGCCTTCGCGCGCTGCGTGTAGTAGCCGCCCCACTGGTGCGTGACCGCGACGACCTGCGCGTCGGGCGCGATCCTGCGCATGTCGGAGTGGTAGGCGATGGCCAGCTTGCCGCGCTCCTGCGCCGCCGCCATCACGGCGGTGGAGCCGGTGTGGAAGGCGACGACGTCGGCGTTCTGGTTGAACAGCGCCATGGCGGCGTCACGCTCCTTGGGCGGATCGAACCATTCGTTGAGCCACACCACGCGCACCTGCGCCGAGGGGTTCACCGAGCGCATGCCCAGCGTGAAGGCGTTGATGCCCTGCAGCACTTCCGGGATCGGAAAGCCCGCGACGTAGCCCGCGATGTTGGTCTTCGTCATGCGTCCGGCAGCGATGCCCGCGAGATAGCGGCCTTCGTAATAGCGCGCGTTGGCCGTCGCCACGTTGGGCGCGGTCTTGTAGCCGGTGATCGACTCGAACTTCGCGTCGGGGAAGTCCTTAGCGACCTTCATCGTCGGCTCCATGTAGCCGAAGCTCGGCGTGAAGATGAGCTTGTTGCCCTGCTGCGCGAGGTCGCGGATCACGCGCTCCGCATCGGCGCCCTCGGCCACGTTCTCGACGTAGGTGGTCTTGACCCTGGCGCCCAGCGCGGCCTCGACGGCCTTGCGGCCTTCCTCGTGCTGGCGCACCCAGCCGGCGTCGGTGACGGGCGTGACGTAGACGAAACCGATCTTCAGCGGCGCCTGGGCCTGCTGCTGTGAAAAAGCGGGGGATAAAAAGCCGGCGGCCGCCAGCGCCAGAACGGCGCGGCCCGCGAGGTTTTTGTACATGGTGTTCCTCTACATGGCCCCGGAGATGCAAAACCCCGCAACCGGCCGGGACGCCCGATTGCGAGGGGCGGGATTTTAAACGGCGCCGCAGTCCGCGATGCGGCCGGGGCGTTGGCCTACTTCAATGTCGGCGCTTCGCCTCAGGCCCGATGCGCCGGGATGCAGGAGGCTTGCAGCACCGATCGATTCACTATCCAGAAAGAGAGAAAGGAAGGCCAGCCACCATGACCGCATCCACCGTCAACGATTCGCTGACCCCGCTCGACATCTCTCAAGCCGTGCTTGAAGGCGAAGAAAACCCGAACGCGGCACGGCCGCTCACGCCCAAGGAACGTGCCGCACGCGGCCTGCATGCCGAACCGGGCCGCCGCGCGCGCATTCGAGGCATGCTGCGCAGCCCTGCCCTCGCCTGGTGCGGCGCGGCGGCCACGGGGCTGGCGCTGGCGCTGCTCTACGCGCGCCGGTCCCACCGCATCTGAACCGGAAGACCCGGTTCGAGCTCACGCCGGGCCGGCGCCGACGCGGTAGCGCGCCGCGGGAGCGGTGCTGGACAACCGCCCCGACATCGCACGCCGCGCCGCATCGAAGGCCTCCCACTCGGCCAGGTCGGGCAGCGCGGGGACCGTGACCTGCTCGCCCTGGTCGAGCCCGGCCAGGGCGGCGTCGACCATGTCTTGCGCTGTCATGACGATCTCCTTGGGCAGGTGTTCCATCGGCACGCCTGCGATGCCCCAGAACTCGGTAGCCGTCGCGCCTGGCAGCACGGCCTGCACACGCACGCCCTTGTCCTTGAGCTCGTGCTGCAGCGACTGGCTCAACGCGAGGACGAAGGCCTTGCTGCCGCCGTACACGCCGTTGAGCGTCTCCGGCGAGATCGCGACGATGGAGGCAATGTTCACCAGCGTGCCTTCGCCGCGTTCCACGAAGCCGGGCACGGCCGCATAGGTGAGCCGCGTGAGCACGCTCACGTTGAGCGCGATCATCTCTTCCATCTTGTCGACGTCGGAGGCCAGCAGCGGGGCGGCGGCGCCGACGCCGGCGTTGTTCACCAGCATGGTGATGTCGCTGCGGGTGCGCAGCGCGGCCTCGACTGGCGCGAGGTCCTTGCGGCTCATCAGGTCGGCGGGAAGAACCTCGATCTTGCGGCCGGTTTCGCGCACCAGCTTCGCGGCCAGCGCCTCGAGGCGTTCGCGGTTGCGCGCCACGAGGATCAGGTCGAAGCCGCGCCGCGCGAGACGGTCCGCGTACACGGCGCCGATGCCGGACGACGCGCCGGTGACGAGGGCCGTGCCCTTGGGGGAATTTGCCGAAGCAGCAGCAGTAGTAGTAGTAGTAGTAGTAGTTGCGGTCATGGAGCTTTCCTTTTTCGCCGCATCGATGTGTGCGGCGGTGGGGAAAGTCTCCTCCTGCAAGGCTATGGCGTAAATGTCATATAAGCCACCTTTCAGGACATCCTGCCGCTCAGGCCACGGCCGCCTCCCGGCGCGCCACGCGTCGCACGCTCTGTGGCGGCTGCCCCAGCGTGCGCAGGAAGGCGCGACGCATGCGCTCGGGGTCGCCGAAGCCCGTTTCGCGCGCGACCACGCCGAGCGCGAGGCTGCCTTCGTCGATCAGCGCACGCGCCGCCTCCACGCGCAGGTTCTCCACCGCATGCGCGGGCGACTGGCCTGTCTCCGCCTTGAAGGCACGGCTGAACTGGCGCGGGCTCAGGTGCGCGACCTCGGCCAGTTCCTCCACCGACAGCGTATCGCGCAGGTTGGCCCGCGCATGCACCAGCGCCTTCTGGATGCGGTCGGACTTGGGCTCCAGCTCCAGCAGCGCGGAGTACTGCGACTGCCCGCCCGCGCGCCGGTGGTAGACGACCAGCTTGCGCGCCGCGAAGCGCGCCGCTTCCACGCCGAGGTCTTCCTCCACCAATGCCAGCACGAGGTCGATGCCCGCGGTCATGCCGGCCGACGTCCACACCGGCCCGTCGTTGATGAAGATGCGGTCGGGCTGCACCTTCACCGCGGGATGGCGCTTCTGCAGTTCGCCCGCGAAGGACCAGTGCGTGGTCGCCTTGCGGCCGTCGAGCAGCCCCGCGTCGGCCAGCCCGAAGGCGCCGGTGCAGATGCTGGCCACGCGGCGCGCATTGCGCAGCCCGGCGCGCAGGAAGCGGCACATCTTGTCGGAGGTGGGCGCGATGAAGAGCGCGCCGCTCAGCACGAGCGTGTCGTACCTCGCCGTGCCGAAGCGCCTGCTGTCCGTGCTCACGCCCGACGAACTGGCCACGAGGCCTCCCTCCTCCGACAGGAGCTCGACCTGGTAGACCGGCTTGCCGGCGTGAATGTTCGCAAGCTCGAACGCGGCGATGGCGGCGAGGTCGAGGATCTGGAAGCCGGGGAAGACGAGCACGCCGATGCGTTTCATGGCGATGTCCTGAAAGGAGGTTTACGAACGATGCAGGACGCGAGACTAAGCGACCTGGTCCAACCGCGCAGGCATCAGGGACTCGCGGCATGCCTTGCCGCGCTACGATGGCCGCCGCCGCCAATCGGCAAGCGCCATCGCGCATGCGTCGTCCCACAATGGGTGTTCCCCATGACGCAACCGACGACAACCGCAACAACGACCGCCCCTTCAGCCGAGCAGGGCGCCAATCTCCACTGGCAGCGCAACCTCGCCGTCTGCATGTTCGGCTCCTTCACGACCATCATCGCGATGACGCTGCTGCTGCCCTTCCTGCCGCTGTACGTCGAGCAGCTTGGCGTAAAGGACCACGCGGCCATCGTCCAGTGGTCGGGCGCGGCGTACGGCGCCACCTTCCTGAGCGCCGCGCTGGTGGCGCCGCTGTGGGGCCGGCTGGCCGACCGCTACGGGCGCAAGCCGATGCTGATCCGCGCGAGCCTGGGCATGGCGGTGGCAATGGCGCTGATCGGCGTCGCGGGCAATGTGTGGCAGCTGGTGGGGCTGCGGCTGCTGGCGGGGCTGCTGGGCGGCTACGCCTCGGGCTCGATGGTGCTGGTGGCCACCCAGACGCCCAAGGACCGCACCGGCTGGGCGCTGGGCACGATGTCATCGGCGATCATGGCGGGTAACCTGGTGGGGCCGCTGGTCGGTGGCGCGCTGCCGCCGCTCATCGGCATCCGCGCCACCTTTTTCGCGGCGGGCGCGATCATCTTCGTGGCCTTTCTCGCGACAGCCTTCCTCATTCGCGAGGAGCGCAAGGCACCTGCCGCACGCAAGCAGGATGGCGGCAGTGCTGCCGAGCAGACCGGCTGGGCCGCCGTGCCCGACAAGCGCCCCCTGGTCGCGATGCTCTTCACCGGCATGCTGCTGATGCTGGCGAACATGTCGATCGAGCCGATCATCACCGTCTACGTCGCCACGCTGGTGGAAGACCCGAACCGCGTGACGATGATGGCCGGCCTCGTGATGTCGGCGGCTGCGCTGGGCAGCATCCTCTCGGCCTCGCGGCTGGGCAAGCTGGCCGATCGCGTGGGTCACTGGAACGTGATCGTCGGCTGCCTCGCGGTGTCGGCGCTGCTGCTGGTGCCGCAGGCTTTCGTCAGCTCGGGCTGGCAGCTGGTGGTGCTGCGCTTCCTGATGGGGCTTTCGCTCGGCGGGCTGCTGCCGTGCATCGCGAGCGTGATCCGCCACAACGTGCCCGAGCGCGTGGCCGGCAACATGCTGGGCTACTCGACTTCGGCGCAGTACACGGGCCAGGTGGCGGGGCCGCTGCTCGGCGGCTTCGTGGGCGGGCACATCGGCATGCGCGCCGTGTTCCTCGGCACCTGCGTGCTGATGGCTGCGGGTGCCGCGTGGAACTGGCTGGTGAAGCGGCGCTGAAGCGCTACTTCGCCCCTCTGCCTCACTCGCGGATGGTCACGCTGCTGTAGGCAGCATCGGCCTTGATCTCCGATTCGGAGAACGGCAGGCGCAGCCACTGTCCGGCGCTGTAGGCCCGCGTGTAGTCGGCATTGTGCGCCGAGGCCGGGTCGTCCGACAGCGAGAAGCTCAGCAAGGTGTGGGCCTCGACGCCGCCGGCGGGGAACCGCACGATCTGCATGTAGCTGTTGCCGTTGGGGTCGCCGTCCATGGTGTAGCCGCCCTTGTCGAGCGGGTTCTCCGAGCACATGACGGTGAAATAGCCCTGGGTATCGCAACCGCCGGACAGCGGCACCTTGCGGCCGTTGCGCGTCACGAAAAGAGCTTCGCCGCGCGGCGCGTCGAGCGCGTAGCCGCTGGCCTGCACGCGCAGCACGGCCGCGCCGAAGGCCTGGCGCAGGTCGTCGGCTGCCGAGGCCTTGAGGCCGCGTGGCGTGCCGATGGGGTCGTTCGCGCTGAAGGGCACGGCATAGAGCTTGTCGGCAGGCAGGCGCACGGCGCGCGCCCAGAACTCGTCCCATACGTGAGCACCGCGCGCCGAGGCCACGCCGGTGTTGTTCCATGCCTTCAGCACCTCGCAGGCGGGACCGGTGTCGACGCCCCGCGGCGGCGAGAACGACTCGCCGGTCTGCGCGTCACCCTTCACCTCGATGCGGGGCACGCCGCACACCATCTCCAGCGCGGGGGCCTTGAACAGCTCGGCGGTGTAGGCGCGGCTGTCGAGCGTCGCACGCTCGACTGCTTGGACCGTCGCGCCCTTGGCCGTGCCCTGCGCGATGAGGTGACCGAGCCGCGTGCGGAAGCTCTGCGCGTCGCTGCCGGTCGGTCCGAAGATGGCCGGGTAGCCCGTGAGCGGTGCCTTCGGGTTGGCGAGCCAGTAGCTGTCGTTCATGTTCGCCACATAGTCGTCGCGCAACAGGTTCGGCATGCGCGAGGCGCCAATGGCACCCTTCTGCACCGAATCGGCATCGGTCTGCCAGTCGCAGGCACTGCGCGAGCCGTCGAACACGGGCACGCGCGGCAGCACGGCCGCCATCGCCTTGCCGGCCGGCGTGGTGCAGTTGGCCACCTGCTCGGGCGAAACGTTGGGCACTGCGCCGATGTCGCCGTACCAGACCTGGGCGCTGCCCCGGCCCACGGCCACGGTGTTGACCCAGGGGATCGAAGCTTCTTCGCGCTGGATGGCCATGAGCTCGTCGAGCGACTTCGCCTGCGCCCAGCGCAGCCAGGTGCGGAAGGTGCGGAAGTTGTCGGCGTTGATGTCGCGGATGGCGAAGGCAGCGGACCGGTTCCAGGCCAGCGCCGGATTGATTGCGCCCAGGTTCACGAGCGGGCCGTATTCCGAGGCGTAGAGCGTGCGCGTCACCGGCTCGACACGGCCCGAGGCCCGCTTCACCTTCACGGTGATGGCACGGGCCTGCATCCTCACGGGCTTGCCGTCGCGCAGATAGCTGGTGGCGTCGCCGGGCACGAGCGCGAGCTGGTAGAGGCCGAAGCGCCGCGCCGCCGACACGGTGTGGCTCCACGCGATGTCGTTGTTGAAGCCGATCAGCAGCACCGGCACGCCGAGGAAGGAGGTGCCGCTCGCGTCGAGCTGCCCCGGAATGGTGAGCTGCGCCTGATAGAAGCGGTCAGGCCCGCGCCAGTACCAGTGCGGGTTGCCGAAGAGCAGCGGGCTCGAATCGCCGGTGGCGGCCGTGCCGAAGCCGATCATGTTGCTGCCCACGCCCGCCGCGCCGCCGACCTGGAGCGCCATAGGCTGCGCGTCGCTCGTCCCGGGCGACGACACCCCGGCGCCGGGCGGTGCCGCGTTCGCGATGTTCGAGAGAAAGTTGCTGTAGCCCGCCGCGAGGTTGGTGGCGTACATGCGGCGGAAGATGTCTGTGGCGCTCACCGGCCGCACCCACGCTTCGTTGCGGCAGGCCGCGTGGGCATTGCCCTTGTCCACGGCGCCGCTCTTCAGGTCGCGCACGTATCGGTTGTAGCCGGCGGCGAAGCCTTCGACCATGCCCCGGATGGCCGCGGGCTGCGCGCGGTCCATGGCGTCGATCACTTCGTCCGTGATCACGTGGCGATGGAAGAAGTCCGAATCGATGTTCGCGGGCTTGCCGGTGGTGCTGCTGGCTGGCGGCTTCGCCTGCGCCCCGAAGAACTCGGAGCGCTCGCCGCGGTAGGTGAGAAAGCCGTCGGCCATGGTGCAAAGGTTGTCCTGGGCCTGTGCGTAGCCGTAGCCATAGCCCGCGCCGGCCCAGTCGCCGGCCTTGATGTGCGGCACGCCCATGGCGGTGCGGCGGATCTCGGCCTGGTAGCCCGCAGAGCGTGCCGAGGCATCGAAATGAGAAGTCGAAGACCGGCTCGAAATGCCTGAACAGGCCGCAAGGGCCATGGCAACCGGCAAGAGAAAAAGCGGCCTGAGGCCGCCTCTGAGTTTTGGGCGCATGCAGTGTGTTCCTGTTGGATGAGGAGCGCAGCTGCGTAAGCCCTGAGCGTGCGTGGCGCGTTCGCCGCCGATCTTACGGCCAGCGGCAGACGGCGCGCCCCGCACGCGCTTTTTTCATTTTTTCACTGCCCGACAGGATTGCCGGGCGCCGATCACTCGGCGACCGACTTGCTGGTGTAGTTCGCGTCGGCCTTGATCTCCGGTTCGGAGAAAGGCACCTTGAGCCACTTGCCCTCGCTGTAGGCGCGCGTGTAGTCGCCGTTGTGCGCCGAGGCCGGGTCGTCCGAGAGCGAGAAGGTCAGGAAGGTGTGGGCTTCCACGCCGCCGTCGGGGAATCGCACGACCTGCATGTAGCTGTTGCCGTTCGGGTTGCCGTCCATGGCGTAGCCGCCCTTGTCGAGCCGGTTCTCCGAGCAGGCGATGGTGAAGTAGCCCGGCCCGCCGCAGCCGCCGTACAGCGGGATCTTCTTGCCGCCGCGCGTGGCGAACAGGTAGTCACCACGGGGTGCGTCCACCGCGTAGCCGCTGGCCTGCACGCGTGCCACCGCGGCTCCGAAGGCCTCGCGAAGCTGGGTACTGGCGGCACTGTTGAGGCCGCGCGGCGTATGGATCGGGTCTGCCGGATCGAAGGGCACGGTGTAGAGCGAAGCTGCGGGAATCTGCGAAGCGCGATTCCAGAACTCGTCCCACAGGTGCGCCCCCTTCGCGCCGGTCACGCCCGTGCCGTCCCATGCCGTGAGCGCGGTACATGCAGCGCCCACATCCACGCTCGGGCCGATGGCCTCGGTGGTCAGCGGGTCCTTGGTCACCGCGATGGGCGTGCCGTCGCACACGATCGGCAGCACGTCGGCCTTGAACAGCTCCGCCGTGAGCACGCGGCTATTGAGCACCATGCGCTTGACGGTGTCGGGCGTCGCGCCCTTCGCGCCGTAGCTGTCGGAGCCGTCGATGCGTCCCTGCGCCAGCACGTTGCCCATGCGGGTGCGGAAGCTCACGGGGTCGGAGCCGGCCGGGCCCATGATGGGCGGGAAGCCGGTCATCGGCGCCTTCGGGTTGGCGAGCCAGTAGCTGTCGTTCATGTTCGCCACGTAGTCGTCGCGCAGCAGGCTGGGCATGCGCGATGCGCCGATGGCGCCCTTCTGCGCCGAGTCGGCATCGGTCTGCCAGTCGCAGGCGCTGCGCGAGCCGTCGAAGATCGGCACGCGCGGCAGCGCGGCCTGCATCGACGCGCCCGCCGGGGTGGTGCAGTCGGTGACCTGCGCGGGCGACACGTTGGGCACCGCGCCGATGTCGGCGTACCAGGCCTTGGCGCTGCCACGGCCCACGGCGACGGTATTGACCCACGGAATCGCGGTTTCTTCGCGCTGGATAGCGATGAACTCGTCGAGCGACTTCGCCTGGTTCCAGCGCAGCCAGTTGCGGAAGGTGCGGAAGTTCTCGCCGTTGATGTCGCGCATCGCGAACGCGGTGGTCTGGCTCCAGGCCAGTGCCGAGTTCATCGGGGCCAAGTTGACCATCGGGCCGTATTCGCTCTTGTAGAGCGTGCGCGTGACCTGCGTCATCGCGCCGTCGGTGCCCTTCACCTTCACGGTGATCGTGGAAGGCTGCATCTTCACGGCGATGCCGTCGCGCATGTAGCTGGTGGTGTCGCCCGCTGCGAGCTTCAGCTGGAAGAAGCCGAAACGACGCGCAGTCGACACGGTGTGGCTCCACGCGATGTTGTCGTTGAAGCCGATGAGGATCACCGGAATGCCGAGGAACGAGGTGCCGCTGATGTTCAGCTCGCCCGGAATGGTGAGCTGCGCCTGGTAGAAGCGGTCGGGCCCGCGCCAGTACCAGTGCGGGTTGCCGAAGAGCAGCGGGCTCGAATCGCCGGTGGCCGCGGTGCCGAAGCCGATCATGTTGCTGCCGACGCCCTCATGGCCGCCGACCTGCAGTTCGGGCCCGTCGATCTTCAGCGCCGCCATCTGCACCGCCGCCTTCTTCTGGGCGGGGCGGTGCGCCGACACCTTAGTGGGCGCCACCACGGCAGGCGCCGTCGCGTTGGCGATGTTCGCGAGGAAGTTGCTGTAGCCGCCCGCAAGGTTGGCCGCGTACATGCGGCGATAGATGTCGTCGGTGGTGATGGGCTGCACCCATGCCTCGTTGCGGCAGGCCGCATGGGCCGTGCCGCCGGCCTTCACCTCGCGCACGTAGCGGTTGTAGCCGGCGGCGAAGCCGACGACGAGCTTCTTCAGGTTGTCGGGCTGGGCGTCGATCATCTTCTGCAGCACGTCGGCCGAGATGACATGCCGGTGGAAGAAGTCGGAGTCGATGTTCTTCGGCAAGCCGATGGTGCTGCTGGCCACCAGCTTCGCGTCGGCGCCGAAATACTGCGAGCGCTCGCCGCGGTAGGTGAGGAACGAGTCGGCCATGGTGCAAAGGTCGTCCTCGGCCTGCGCGTAGCCGTAGCCATAGCCCACCCCGGGCCAGCTGTCGGCCTTGATGTGCGGCACGCCCATCGACGTGCGGCGGATCTCGGCCTTGTAGGTGGCCTCGGCTGGCGGATTCGTCGGCGTGGATGGCGAGGACGGGAAGAACACGAAGCCGTTGCCTCCTCCACCACCGCCTCCACAGGCGGTGAGCGCAGCGGCGGCGGCGAGCGCGAGCAACGACGGCGGCACGACGCCGCGACGGATCGAAAGTCTCATGAGGTCTCCAGTTGATGCTGATGCTCTCTTGGCGGAGCGTCCCGGAGCTTAGGCAGCCTCACGGCTCGCGGCTTGTACGCAGCCGCTGCATTGCATGCGATGGCCCCTGCGGCCGATCGCGTCAGTGCAGCGGCGCGTTCTGGCCCCACGCGTGCGAGGCATGCTCATCGGCCGTCACGCGCACCTGGCTGGCCAGGAACGAAGGCGGCAGGCCGAAGTAGCGCTGGAAGGTGCGGCTCATGTGCGCCGCATCGGTGAAGCCGCTGACCAGCGCCACGTCGGTGAGCGAACGCTGCCCGGTGAACTGCTGCACCGTGCGGCGCACCTTGGTCCACAGCGCATAGCGCTTGACCGACACGCCCACCTGCTCGGCGAACAGGTGCGTGAGCCGGTCGGGCGACAGGCAGGCCACGGCCGCGAGATCGCGCAGCGCGATCTGCCCTGCATGCGCGCGGATGGCCTGCAGCACGCGGTCGATGCGTGGATCGAGCGGCGCCTGCAGCTCGGGGCTCTCGGTGATGGCCTCGACCATCTTCGCGCTGAGCGACTGCAGCCGCTCGTTGGACAAGGCGCCGCATTGCGCCGGCCCGAAGTCGTCGCGCAGCGCGCCGAAGCGCCGAGCGTCGACGGGCTGGATGCCATGGCCGCCCATGCGGCGCGCGAGCATGCGGTAGGCGCTGGAAGCGGGGTCGAGGTTGAGCGAGAGCAGCCCGCAGCCGTCGACGTCGAGCCGCCGCGACACGTGCGGTGCGACCAGCGCGGCGGTGCAGTGCACGCGGGTGCCGTCGACCGCCTCCAGCGTGAAGGGATGCCCGCTGACCGACGCCAGCAGCGTGGCCGACGAGCGGGCCGTCAGGCCCGACTGGATGGCCGGTGTGATGTAGAGGAACCTGTCATCCCACAGGTGCAGGAAGTTTTGCGTTGCCATGCCGTATCACTTTTGTTCTTGTCTCCAGCGGCGGATTCTCACGCATCGGCAACCCGGCCGGCTGCACGTGCTGGCGAACGGCCTCCAGCAGCAGCCCGGCAAGGCGGCTCGCCGGCGCCTCGGGCAGGGCCTGCGCACGATAGAGCACGAGCGATATCTGCGGCAGCGCGGGCAGCGCAAGCGTGGAGCGGTCGATGGCCCGCACGTGCGACGGCAGGCCGAATGGCGTGCGCACCGTCAGGCCCAGCCCGGCCGATGCCGCCGCCCACAGCGCGGCGAGGCTGGCGCTGCCGAAGGCACGGCGCCACGGCACGCCGGCCTTGTCGAGCGCGGTGATGACGATCTCGCGCAGCGGACAGGGTGCGTCGAGCATGATGAGCGGCAGCGGCTCCTTGCTCTTCGGCTGGCGTGCGCCTCCGACACGCGGCTCACGCTGCTCGCGCTGCGTCCACCACGGCGCCTCGACGCGCTCCGGCGTGCGCGGGCCGATCCACAGCAGCGGCAGCCGCGCGACGCGCTCGGCATACGGCGACAGCGGCTGGTCGCCGACGTCCCACGCTAGCGCGAGATCGAGCTGGCCCAATTCGAGCCGCTCGCGCAGTTCACCGCTGCGCGCCACGCAGGCCTCGATGCGCACCTTGGGATGCGCGCGTGCGAAGCGGCCCAGCACGGCCGGCAGCAGCGTCTCGCCGAAGTCTTCCTGAAGACCCAGCCGCACCGAGCCCTGCAAGTCGACGCCGCGCATCGCGGCGCTGGCTTCGTCGTTGAGTTCGAGCATGCGGTGGGCATACGCCAGCAAGGTCTCGCCGGCATCGGTGAGCTCCAGCCCCCTGCCCGCCTTGCGGAACAACGCAGTGCCGGCCTGAGATTCGAGCTTCTTCAGCTGCGCGCTCACGGCGGAGGTAGAGCGCCCCAGCTTGTCGGCCGCACGGGCGAAGCTGCCGAGCGCGATGCCGGTGGAGAAAGTGCGCAGCACGTCTAGATCGAACATCACCTGGCTCATTGCGGTTCCTTCGGGTTTCGTGGCGATCGTCCTGTTTTTCAGGACGATTCGCCAATTATTTTCTGATTTTCAAAACCTTCGCCGAGGCGGAAACTGCCCGGCAAGATGACCCATTCACCCTCTTCCCCCATCCCCTCTTCATTCACGCCGCGCCATCGCTGGAAGGTGCTGGCGGCAGGCGTGGCTGCCAACGCCGCCTTCTCGGTGGCCTTCAGCGGCATCCCGATGACCGCCGTGCTGATGCGCACTGGCTACCAGCTCGACAACGCCACCCTCGGGCTGGTGCTCGGCCTCATGGGGCTGGGCATCGCGGTGAGCGAGCTGCCCTGGGGCCTGCTGACCGACCGCTGGGGCGACCGCCCGGTTCTGCTGGCGGGCCTGGGCAGCACGGCGCTCGCGCTGGTCGCGATGGCGCTGTGGGCCGCGCCGGCCGCGGGGCACATCCCCGGGCTGGGCTGGCTGGGCAGCGGGCTGCTGCTGGTGGGGCTGCTCGGCGGCAGTGTCAACGGCGCCAGCGGCCGCGCGGTGATGACCTGGTTCGACGCCAGCGAGCGCGGCCTCGCGATGAGCATCCGCCAGACGGCCGTGCCGATGGGCGGCGGCATCGGCGCGCTGGTGCTGCCTTACGTCGCGCTGCACTTCGGCTTCGCGGCGCTCTATGGCCTGCTCGCGCTGCTGTGCGCGCTGAGCGCTGCCATGAGTTGGGCGTGGGTGCATGAACCGCCCATCGCGGTGGCCGGCGACACGGCTTTGCCGGCTTCAGCCGCCGCGCCGAAGAGCGGACCGCTGCGCGACGAGCGCGTGTGGCGCATCGTGGCCGGCATCGGCATTCTTTGCGCGCCGCAGTTCGCGGTGCTCTCCTTCGGCACGGTGTTCCTGCACGACTTCGGCCATGCGGGCCTGGCGACCATCACCGCGACGATGGTGTTCGTGCAGGTCGGCGCGATGGCCATGCGCGTATGGAGCGGCCGCTGGACCGACCGCAACAGGAACCGGCCGGCCTACCTGCGCGCCTGCAGCGGGCTCACGGTTCTCCTGTTCGCGGGCCTCGCCGTGCTGGCGCTGGCATCGGGCGCGCATGCGGCCGACTCGGCGGCGCTGCGCATCGCGCTGGTCGTGCTGCTTGGCGTGAGCGGCGTGTGCGTATCGGCATGGCACGGCGTGGCCTACACCGAGCTCGCCACGCTGGCCGGCGCATCGCGTGCCGGCACCGCGCTGGGCATGGCGAACACCAGCGTGTTCCTGGTGTGCTTCGTCACGCCCTTCTCCATTCCGCACCTGCTGGCGCTGCAGGGCTGGCCGATGGTGTGGCTGGCGGCCAGCGCCTGTGCGCTGGTGGCGATGCCGCTGCTGGTGGCGCGGCCCGCCGCCGCCGATCAGAAGCTCGCGAAGACGGCGTTGAGCCGCTCGACGTAGGCGCGCCTGGCGGCCGCGTCGATGAAGCTGCCCTCGAAACTGTTCGCCGCGAGCTGCCAGGCCTGCTGCACGCTCAGGCCGGTGGCGGCGAAGGTCTCGGTGAAGTTCTGGTTCATGTAGCCGCCGAAGTAGGCCGGATCGTCCGAGTTGACGGTGGCCACCAGCCCCGCGTCGAGCAGCGCGCCGAGGTTGTGCTTCGACAGGTCGGGGAACACGCAGAGCTTGAGGTTCGACAGTGGGCAGACGGTCAGCGGAATGCGGTTCTTCGCGAGGCGCTTCATCAATTCCGGGTCCCTGGTGCTCTGCACGCCGTGGTCGACGCGCTCGACCTTCAGCACGTCGAGCGCGCTCCAGACGTATTCGGGCGGGCCCTCTTCTCCCGCGTGGGCGACGAGGTGGAAGCCCAGCTCGCGGCAGCGCGCGAACACGCGGGCGAACTTCTCGGGCGGATGGCCCACTTCGCTCGAATCGAGCCCCACGCCGATGAACTTGTCGCGGTAGGGCAGCGCCTGCTCCAGCGTCTCGAAGGCATCTTCCTCGCTCAGGTGCCGCAGGAAGCACAGGATGAGCGCGGCGCTCACGCCCAGCTTCGAGCGTGCATCGGTGCACGCGCGGTGCAGGCCGTTGACCACCGTCTCCATCGGCACGCCGCGCGCGGTGTGCGTCTGCGGGTCGAAGAACATTTCGGTGTGCACCACGTTGTCGGCCGCGGCGCGCTCCAGGTAGGCCCAGGCCATGTCGTAGAAGTCCTGCTCCTTGAGCAGCACGCTGGCGCCGGCGTAGTAGATGTCCAGGAAGCTCTGCAGGTTGGTGAAGGCGTAGGCCTTGCGCAGTTCCTCGACGCTGGCGTAGGGAATGGACACGCCGTTGCGCTGCGCGAGCGCGAAGATGAGCTCGGGTTCGAGCGAGCCCTCGATGTGCATGTGCAGCTCAGCCTTGGGCATGGCGCGCAGCAGCGCGGGCAGGCGGTCGGCGGCGATGCGGTCGAAGCTCTTGTCGTAGGTGGGGCGGAAATCGGTCATGGTGGGTGCGAACTGCTGCTGCGTTGTGATCCCGCACAGCATAAGGGCAGCCACCTGCCGGCGCGATGTCTGAAACCGTATAGGTCTCAGTCGATGCTGCGTGCCGAACTGGTGAGCGAGCGTGCGCACAGCAGCAGCGTGGGCGCCAGCTTGCGCACCGCCTCCTCCAGCGTCCAGCGGCTGGTGGGCGCCACCACGTGCACCGAGGCCACCGGCCGCCCCTGCGCGCCCAGCACGGGCGCGGCGACGGTCATGTCACCGAGGAAGAGCTCCTCGGCATTGGTGGCGAAGCCCTGCTGGCGCGCCTGGCGAAGCTCTTCCAGGATCTCGTCCACGCCGGTGCGGGTGTGCATGGTGTGCGCCACGCGGTCGGAGGCTTCGATGAGCGCGCGCGCCTCGTCCTCGGGCAGCGCGCTGAGAAAGGCACGCCCCGAAGCGGTGCAATACATGGGAATGCGGCTGCCGATGGGCATGTGCACCGGTACGAACTGCGCGCTGACGAAGCGCGCCACATAGACCATGTCCAGCCCGTCGGGTTCGGTGAGGCAGGAGGTCTCTGTCGTCACCTTGGTGAGCTCCGACAGGAACGGGTTGGCCACGTCGATCAGCGAATGGGCCGCGAGGTAGTTGAAGCCGATCTCCATGACCCTGGGCGTGAGCTGGTAACGCCGCGTCTTCGGGTGCTTGCGCACATAGCCCAGCTTCTCGAGCGTGAAGACCATGCGCTGGGCCGAACTCTTGGTGATGTCGGTGGCCTCGGCCACGTCGGCCAGCGTCATGGTGCGGCGCCGGGCGCTGAAGGCGCGCAGCACGGCCAGGCCCTTCTCCAGCGACTGGTTGAAAAGCAGGCTCTGGCTGTCTTCGGGGGCTGTGTCGGGGGTGGCGTCCATGGCGGTGGAGTATAGCCACATCCCTTCGAAATATCGAATATCGATATTTATGATTCGACTAGTGGTTTGTATTTATTGTCTAGAGATTCAAAAGAATCGATTATTGGCATGCATGTTGCATCGCGCTGCCCCGCATCACTTTCCTTCGCTGCCTCTTTTTTCTTGTCTCTTTCTTCAACATCCCTTGCTTCGAGGAGTGCTTCCATGAATCGCATCGTTCGCCGCCTTCATCGCCTGGCCCTGGGTCTTTGCATCGCCGGCGCCGCCTCCCTGGCCGCCGCGCAGGGCGCCGCGCCCACCTACAACGTGGGCGCCACCGCCACCGGCGTGCCCTTCACCTTCCTCGACGTGAAGACCAACAGCATCCAGGGAATGATGGTCGACACCGTCACCGCCGTGGGCAAGGCCGGAGGCTTCGGCGTGAACGTGCAGCAGACGGTGTTCTCGGCGCTGATCCCCTCGCTCACCGCGCGCAAGATCGACATCGTCTCCGCCGCCATGCTGAAGACGCCGGCGCGCCAGGAGGTAGTCGACTTCAGCGACCCGGTGTACTCCTACGGCGAGGGCCTGATCGTCAAGGCCGACGACACCCGCGCATACGTCTCGCTCGACGAGCTCAAGGGCGAGGTGGTGGGCGCGCAGGTCGGCACGGTGTTCCTCGACATGCTCAACAAGAAGGGCATCTTCAAGGAAGTGCGCAGCTACGACTCGGTGGCCGACATGACGCGCGACCTCTCGCTCGGGCGCATCAAGGCGGGCCTCGGCGACCAGCCCATCATGGCCTACCAGATCCGCCAGAACACCTTCCCCGGCGTGAAGCTGGTTGACAGCTACAAGCCAGTGAACGTGGGCGATGTGTGCCTGGTGGTGCGCAAGGGGGACGCGGAGACGCTGGCGCGCATCAACAAGGCGATCGCGGCGATCAAGGCCGACGGCACGCTCGCCAAGATCGTCCAGAAATGGGGCATCTGAGGGCGCTCTGACTCATGGCTGCTCCCTCCTTCCTCCAGCACGCGCAGGACTTCCTGCCGATCCTCCTGCAGGGTGCCGTGGTCACCGTGCAGGTGACCGTGCTCTCCTTCCTGCTGAGCAGCGTGCTCGGCCTCGGACTCGCGCTGATGAAGCTCTCGCCGGTGCGCCCGTTGTCGATGGCGGCTACTGCGGTGATCAACGTGATCCGCGGTCTGCCGATCATCGTGCAGCTCTTCTACATCTACTTCGTGCTGCCGGATTTCGGCGTGCAGCTCACGGCCTTCCAGGCCGGCGTGATCGGGCTGGGCATCGCCTATTCGGCCTACCAGGCGGAGAACTTCCGCGCGGGCATCGAGGCGGTAGACCCGGGCCAGCGCGAGGCGGCGCAGGCCATGGGCATGCGCTCGGCGCTGATCATGCGGCGGGTGATATTGCCGCAGGCCTTCCGCATCGCGCTGCCGCCCTACGGCAACACGCTGGTGATGATGCTGAAGGACTCCTCGCTGGTCTCGACCATCACCGTGGCCGAGATGACGCGCGCCGGCCAGCTCATTGCCTCGTCGACCTTCCAGAACATGACCGTCTACACGCTGGTCGCCCTGCTCTACCTGCTGATGAGCCTGCCGCTGGTGTACGGCCTGCGCCGGCTCGAGAAGCGCTTCGCCGCCGGGAGGAAGCAGCCATGATCCACGTCGAGGGACTCGAAAAGCGCTTCGGCGCGCACCGCGTGCTGCAGGGCGTGAGCCTGCATGTGGACAAGGGCGAGGTGGTGTGCCTGATCGGCCCGTCGGGCTCGGGCAAGTCGACGGTGCTTCGCTGCATCAACGCGCTGGAGTCTTACGAGGGCGGCGAGATCCGCGCCTTCGGCGAGCGCGTGGACCGCGACGCGCCGAACATCCACCGGCTGCGCAGCCGCATGGGCATGGTGTTCCAGCGCTTCAACCTGTTCCCGCACCGCACGGTGCTGGAGAACGTGATGGAAGGCCCCGTCTACGTGCTGCGCCAGAGCGCCGCGCAGGCACGCGAGGAAGCGATGGCGCTGCTGGCCAAGGTCGGGCTGGCCGAGAAGGCGCAGGCCTGGCCGGCGCAGCTCTCGGGCGGGCAGCAGCAGCGCGTGGCGATCGCCCGCGCGCTCGCGATGAAGCCCGAGGCCATGCTGTTCGACGAGCCCACGTCGGCGCTCGACCCCGAGCTGGTCGGCGACGTGCTCGGCGTGATGCGCGCGCTGGCCGACGAGGGCATGACGATGATCGTGGTCACGCACGAGATGGGTTTTGCCCGCGAGGTGGCCGACCGCGTGTGCTTCCTGCACAGCGGCAGCATCGTGGAGGAAGGCCCGTCCGCGCAGGTGCTGGGCGCGCCGCGCCATGCGCGCACGCAGGACTTCCTGCGCCGCGTGCTGCATCCTTCCGGCGCCGCGGCGTCCGCGGAGGTGCGCGCATGAGCGCTGGCGCACTGCCACCCTCCCTTTGGGCCGCCACTGCGCCGCCGGCATCGCCGACGCCGCCTCTGGCCGAGTCGCGCAGGGCCGACGTGCTGATCATTGGTGGCGGCTTCACGGGCCTCTCGGCCGCGTTGCACCTGGCCGAGGCCGGCGCACAGGTCTGCGTACTGGAAGCGCACGAGCCCGGCTGGGGCGCCTCTGGGCGCAACGGCGGACAGGTGAACCCGACGCTGAAGCACGACCCCGACGAACTCGTGCGGATCTTCGGCGCCGAGCGTGCGGAGCCGCTGATCGACGCGGTCTCTCGCTCGGCCGACCTGGTGTTCGAACTGATCGCGCGCCACGGCATCGACTGCCAGCCGGTGCGCAACGGCTGGCTGCAGCTTTCCTATTCGGAGAAGGACGTGGCCGGCCTGCACGCGCGCGCCGCGCAATGGGCCAGGCGCGGCGCGAAGACGGAGACGCTGGATCGAGCGGCCGTCGCGGCGCGGCTGGGCACCGACACCTTCGCCGGCGGATGGCTCGACGGCCGCGCCGGCGGCATCCAGCCGCTGGCCTACACGCGCGGGCTGGTGCGCGCCGCGCAAAGCCTGGGCGCGGCGGTGCACGGCGGCACCGAGGTCACGGCGCTGGAGCGTCGCGGTTCGCACTGGCATGCGAGCACGGCTACGGGCGCGAGCGTCACCGCCGGGCAGGTGCTCATCGCGACCAACGGCTACACCGGCGCGCTGTGGCCGGGGCTGAAGCGCACGGTGCTGGCGGCCAACAGCTTCATCGTGGCCACCGAGCCGCTGAAGGGCGCGGCGGCCGACGCCATCCTGCCGCGCGGCGAAACCGCTTCGACCTCGCAGCGCCTGCTGCTCTATTTCCGCAAGGACGCGCAGGGCCGCCTGCTGATGGGCGGGCGCGGCCATTTCGCCGATCCGGCCGGTCCGGCCGATTTCGCGCACCTGGAGCGCTCGCTGGAGCTGCTGTTCCCGCAGCTCGGGCGGCTGCGCTACGAGTACCGCTGGGCCGGCCGCATCGCCGTCACGCGCGACTTCATGCCGCACGTGCACACGCCGGCGCCGGGCATGACGATCGCGCTGGGCTACAACGGCCGGGGCATCGCGCTGGCCACGAGCATGGGCCGGCACGTGGCGGCGCGGATGCTGGACGCGGGGGCGGATTTTCCGTACCCGGTGTCGCCGATACGGCCAATACCGCTGCATGGTCTGCAGCGCTTCTATATCGCGGGCGGCGTGGCGTGGTACAGCCTGCTGGACCGGCTGGCCTGAAGCACGGGTCGCGGCAGAGTCGCCTAGGCGCGCGCGGCGCCTTGCCATGGCTGCCGCGCATGCGTCAAATGGCGGGCATCGACCACAACAGCCCCAGGAGACTCATGCCGATCGACACCCTCGCCACCTGGCACCGGCTCGTCAAGGAACGCAATGTCGCAGGGCTCGACGCCCTGCTCGACGACGCGGCGGTATTCCATTCACCGGTGGTGCACACGCCCCAGGTGGGCAAGCGCATCACGCAGAAATACCTGGCGGCGGCATTCCAGGTCTTCTTCAACGAGAGCTTCCGCTACGTGCGGGAGCTGAAATCGGAGCGCGACGCCGTGCTCGAATTCGCGCTGGAACTCGACGGCATCCAGATCAACGGCGTCGACATGATGAAGTGGAACGACGAAGGGAAGATCACCGAGTTCAAGGTGATGCTGCGCCCGCTGAAGGCCGTGAACCTGATCCACCAGAAGATGGGCGCCCAGCTGCAGGCGCCAAATTCCTAACCCCCTCGCGCGCCCCTCCCCATTCGCAGGACACCGCGGAACCGGCTCCGCCGGGCCGCAGGTGTCGCCCCGGAAGGGGGTTGGCGAAGCGACACGAAGTGCGCGCAGCCTGGGGGAGAACTTTATTCCGCCACTACCTGCAGCGTGCCCTGCTGGCTGTAGGCACGCACGCACATGCGGGTCAGCTGCACCAGGAACTGGAACACGGCCGGCTCGCCCAGGCAGTCGGGCGTGATCGCCATGATGTCCTTGCGTAGTTCCATCAGCCGGTTGCCCGACATCGCCATCTCGGCGGAGGCGCCGTAGTAGTTCCTCCAGAAGTCCTGCAGGAGACCTCGCTTGACCTCGTCGATCACCAGCGTGTAGCCGCGCTCCCAGACCTCCTCCTCCATCGGCAGGCAGTCGACCTGCGGATCCTCCAGGTGGCCGCCCCGGGGCACCAGGCACACGCGCCGCATGGCCACTCTCTCAACTGTTGCTTGCCGCATGTGCATGGCCGGACTCCTGGAATTCGATGGCCGCCGCCGGCACCGTGCCGGGGGTGGCTGGGTGGACAGGGTGGCGGGTGCTTCTTTTCTTCATGGTCGTCGTCCTCAACGAAGCCACAAGGCGTGTGACAGGCTTGGAGTTCTTCATGCCGCCGCGAGCATGCGCAGGCGGCTTGCGTTCGAAAGCGCCAGGCTCTCCGGCTGGTCCCAGCTTCCGTCCGCGTTCAGCGTGGTGGTCAGTGCATAGACGCCGGGCGGGTACGCCAGCTCCAGCGGGTTGCCGATCGCGCCGACGTCGATCACGTCGCCTTCCTCGAAGTCGCCGTAGGCGATGAAGTACTTCGGATGCGGCGAGAAGGTCAGGTTCTGGCCGGTGCGCGCCTGCACCGCGTACACGGTGCTGCCGCCCATGGTCACGCCCACGGCGGCGGCCGACCTGGCCGGAATGGCCGTCGACTGGGCCAGATAGAGGCGCGACTGCTCGGGCCCCTGCGAGGGATTCACGAACCGGTAGGTGCGATTGCAGTCGAGCGTGATCTTGTTGTTGGCACCGCTCGGCTCGTAGGTTTCGGTGGGGGTGAACTGCACGCCGGGCTGCAGCTCGCCGGTCTCGGCCCAGGCGAAGCCCACATCGACGCTCCACTGGAACTTGACGCGGGAGGTCGGCCCCGGGTTGGAGAACCTGGCGAACCAGGCCAGCGACAGCGCATTCGGCGCCAGTTGCGTCGGGTCGTTCTGGAACACCATGAAGTAGGCCGAGTGGCTTGCATGGTTGTTGACCGTGACGGAATAGATCATTCCCATGACGACTTCCCGAATGAAACAGAGTGGTGGGCGGCAGTACGGGCCACGATGGCACCGTGCTGGACCTCACTCTAGGGAGCGCAGGGGGTGATTTGAATTACAGACGATTACAGAGGTTGCGCTCCGCCACGAATTTCGAAGGGGTAGTTGCCCAGGCGCACGGTACCGCGCCGGCGCTCGACCAAGGGCGGCTCGGCCAGGTGCGCCGGCAGCGCGTTCAGGATCTGGTGCTTGGCGCGGAAGATCTGGATGTTCACGTAGGAAGGCTCCACGCCCAGCATGCGCGACAGCTCGTCGAGCCCGACCCAGCCCTGGCTCTGCGGCGCGATGCCGCGCTGCGCGTCCTTCTGGCGCAGGCGCGCCAGCGTGACCAGCGTGTAGTGGTGAATGCGCTCGCCCAGCGGCACCGACCTGCCCTGCGCCACCAGGTTCAGGCTGGTGTGCTCCTCGTTCTGGCTGACCTCGAAGTGCAGGGCCACGCCGGCCGACATCGGCACCGGCATGGGCGTCGATATGGGCGTCTCGGAGGTGAGGTCCAGGTCGTCGCACAGCACGAACTCCCAGGTGCCGGACGAGGTGCGCACCGTGGCGCCGTCGCTCAGCAGCTCGATGCCGTCGATGTGCTCCAGCATCCACTTGCCGTCCTGGAAATACACGTTCGCCTCGGGCTCGTGCTCGTCCGGCAGCAGGTTCTCGCGCAGGTTCAGCTCCACGATGCCGCCGGCTTCGTCGACGCCGGACGGAAAGAGGCAGGTGGCCGGCGGCGAGAGGTCTTCCACGGTCCAGACCGACTCGTCGCCGATGCCCATGCGGACCTCAGCGCCGGCCGGCAGCGCGGTCCAGCGGCCGCTGGGCAGGCGCTGGCCGTTCAGCGTGGTGCCGTTGCGGCTCTGGTCGGCGATTTCCCACGCCTGCCGGCTCCAGCGCACCATCGCGTGGACCTGGGACACGTCGGGCGCCTGCAGCACCGTCTGGCAGACCGAGGCGCGCCGGCCGAATGCATGTACCGGCCGCAGCACGGTGGCACGCCGGTCGAGCTTGTTCCTGAAGATGGCCATCGCCGCATTCTCCTACGCGATCTCACACGTACAGCGCCTGCGGATTCAGGTCGCCTTCGCGCAGGGAAGTGTCGCGCCATCCGAGGGCGACCGGCACGCCGTACAGGCGCGGATTGCCAAGTTCCGGCCAGATGTGGCACAGGCCCGGCACCACCACCTTCACCGTGCACAGGGGGAGATCGGGGCGGGTGTGGTCCAGGACGATGGTTTCCAGCCCGAGCGAGGCGGCGATGCCGACGCAGCGGCGGATCTCCCCGGCGATGTCGGACCGGGCGGCGGGGGCCGCCGCAACCGGCGCGGCGCCTGCGGGCAGGAGAAAGGCCGGCGCCCCCTCCTCCCCGGATTCGGCGGCCGGCACCGCGAAGCTCTTGCCGGCCGCGATCAGCTGGCTCATCTCGGTGAGCGCCCGCTCGCATGCCAGCGCCCGGTCGGGGCTGCACCCGAAGCCGACGGCCCAGGCGCCCGTGTCCAGATGACGACCGACGGCGACGACGACCGGAATGCCGAAATCGTGCGTGATGTCGAGCACCCAGCGCTCCCAGCGCGGGCCGCAGGTGCGCTCGATGCGCTGGAGGATCTCCGCAGACAGGCTGTCGAGCCCGACCGCCGGCCTGCGGTGCCGGCCGTACCACCAAATGGCGGCGGCGTCGCGCTCCACCAGTTCGAGAAAGCCCTGGAGGATGGCTTCCTCGCGCGTATTCCCCGCCGCGCAGCCGTTGGAGGTCCAGCCCACGTGGAACTGGCTCTGCGCCGGTGCATTGGCGAAGCAGAAGGCCAGCGGCAGGTAGCGGGGCTCGTCGGCGGTCAGCGACCAGGCGGGCGTCCACCATGACGCTGCTTCCTGCGGCGCGGCGGACGTGGTCGCCGCGTGCGGCGGCTTGTGCGTGTGGAAGCGTTCGCGCTGCCGGTCGCTGAAGAGCGCCAGCGCCTGCGGCTCGATGCAGGGCGCGTCCAGGTCGGCCGCGGGCGCGATCACCCAGGCCTCGTCGCCCTGGAAGAAGGCCGAATGCCGCTCGACCGCCTCGCAAAGCGCGCTGGCGAGGGACTGCTCCATCGACATGCCCTTGCCCAGGCACACCTGGGTCAGCACGCCGGGCAGTTCGTCGTCGCCGGCCGGCGGCGTCCTGAAGATCTCGCTGCGGTAGACCGTCAGCGCGCCCTCGGTCTCGGCGTTCAGCGGCACGATGCGCGCGACCGCGCCGGTGAGCGGGCTGACATGGCGCATCAGCCGCTCCCCGGTGACCGAGGCCGGCACGGTGCGCCAGCCGCCGTCGTGGCTCGCGGTGGGCAGGCCGGGCGCCAGCACGACGCGCTCGCGCTGCCGGCGCGCCACGAGATTCGGCGTTCCGCAATGCGGGCATTGCGGGCGGACGGCGACGAAATGAGGCTGCGGCGAATCCAGCGTCCGCACCTGGGCGCCATCCGCCTGCGCCACGATGTCGAGCGCGATCGGGAGCAGCTGGCCGAGGCGCTCGGCGACGAGCCCTTCGCCGGCACGCACCGGCGAGCCGCTTTCTTCGTTTCCGTGGCGCGATTGCCACCAGGCACGTGCCGGGCGGTTCCGGAGCCAGCGATGCGCAAGGCAGTGCCAGCACGGGCCGGAAGACCTGAAGACCGGGCCGGCCATGGCCTGCTCGCCGGTCGGCTTGACCAGCAGCCAGGGGCGGCCCGCGGCACGCTGCTGCGCGTCGATGACGGCAAGCCGGGGGTCGAGATAGTCGTCGCAGAAAACCAGGGTGAGGCCGGTGCCGGCGGGCAGCGACCGTGCCCAGTGGCCGGGCACATCGCCGCCGACGGCCTTCGACAGCGCGACCGCGTCCACATCGCCGGACAGGGCGGTGCGCACGGGCACCGCCGAATAATCGGGAACCAGCCAGGAATCGGTGTCGCCCTTCGCGACAGGCCGAACCAGCCCCTGGCGCGCCAGCGTCTCCAGCGCATGGAGCATCTGCGCGAGCTGCGCGGCGGCTTCCCCGGTACGGCAATAGGCGGCGAGGCTGACGCCTTCGCGAAGCACCCGCTCCAGGGCCATGACGCCGGGCGAGCCCAGCACCAGCAGGTCGTTCTCGCTGGCCAGCAGCAGGCGGTCTTGAAGCACCACTGGCGGCAGGAACCTGTCGTGCCAGCGGAAGACGTCGGAGAAGAAATCGGGAGTCACGGCGCTATTCATCGCCGTGGCGCCCCAGTTCGAGGCGCACCACGCCGTACGGCGATGCGCCGGTCGTGGCCCGGAATGCCGCTTCGAAGAGCCGGTGCTTTTCCGAGAACTGCCCGTAGATGTGGTCTTCCGAGAGCACCCGCATCGACGGATGCAGGCGCGCGATCTGCGCGGCGTTCTCGAAGCCCGAAACCACCGGCAGCCGCATGCCGCCCACGGCCGTCGACTGGGCCGCGAGCACCGGATGCACGTGGTCGAGCACGACGACGCAGGGTGCCGTGCCTTGCGCGAAGCGATCGGCAAGGCTGCGCAGCACGGTCTCCAGCGGAGACTGCGGCAGGTAGGGGCACACGCCCTCCAGCATCACGAGCACCGGCCGGTCGCCCGGCAGGCCGGCGGTGTCGAGCCAGCGCTCGTCGAGCACGGAGCAGGCAATGTCGGCGCCCTCGCCTTCGTCGGCGTGCGGTACGTGTTGCGCCCGCAGCCCGATGGCATCGGGCAGGTCGATGTTGAGCCAGCGCGAGCGCGCCACCAAGGCGCCGAGCCGGCTGCGGCGCGTGCACAGCCCCGCGCCCAGCGTGATGCACAGGGCGCCGGGATGATCCGAAAGAAAACCGGCCGCGAAGCGGTCGAAGAGCGCTGCGCGCAGCACGATGCTGCGCACGAAGGCCGGGTCGGCCGCATAGGCCGAGATGTCGAAAGGCAGCGACGCGGCAATGCGCCTTGCCTCGGGATCGGAGAACACCGACGCATCGGCCACGGCGCCGGAATTGGCGCGCGCGGCCAGCGTCAGCAGGAGCGTGGCCGTGGCACCCTGCAGCGCGGGCGCGCTTTCGGCCGGCTCCTGCCCTGTCGCGGACTCAGCAGGTGAAGGGATAGGGGTCGCCCGTGTTGTTGTACGAGGTCAGCGCGATGGCGCGCATGTTCTCTTCCACCGGTGCCGTCGGGTAGTTCAGGCGGATGGCGTTCTTGATCGCGGTGCCGTCGGCGTTCTTCTGGTTCCATTCGCACTTCGTCGCGTCCCAGGTGAAGGCCGAGTTGGTGGTGAACAGGATCTTGAAGTTGAACGGGTTGTTGTAGCCCAGCCATTGGCTCAGCACGTTCGCCTTGTCGGTCTCGGGGTCGCGGGTCAGCTCGTACTGCAGCTCGGGCGACTGCCATGCGATGGCGATCGCGCGCAGCACCACGCCGCCGAAGGCCAGCAGCGAGCCCTCGTTGCCGCCGGGAATGCCCAGGCCGGTGGGCAGCGCGCCGCCCACGATGCCCGGAGGAATCTCGAAGGCAGCGGAAGAACCCATGAAGTTCGGGAACAGCTGGTAGTAGGCGGCCAGGGCTTCGGTGGCGTTCGAGGCCGGAGCCTGCGGCAGCACGATGACGAAGGAGTCGTCGGGGCCGACCCAGCCGGAAGTCAGCATCGGCTTCCATTCGGCGCGCTGGGCCGGATCGGGGCTCTGGAACAGCGACACGTCCAGCTGCGGCCAGGCCGTCGGCAGGCCGAAGTCGCGGTGCAGCATCGGCTGGATGTCCTGCTGGTCGAGCAGTTCGCGGCGGTAGGCGTCGTCCTGCCACGAACGGGCGATGGCGCGCAGGTAGGCCAGGCGGAACTCGAGCAGCGGATCACCGCTTTGGACTTGGAAAGTCATGATTACTTCATCCTTGGTTCAAGAGGAAATCGGCGCGTGCGTCGGCACGCGCGCGGGCAACTCCGGCCGCAGTGCGGCCAGATTCTTCAGGCGCTCGGCGATGTCGGGCGAGGCGGAGTCCGCCAAAGCCTGCATCGCCGACAGCGCCTCGTATTCGGTCCTGTACTTGGCGCCTTCGCGCGCCACCTCGGCGGCTTTCGCGAAGCACGCGGCCACTGCGCCGCGGTCGCCGCCCGAGGCCTGCAGGTAGCGGGCCTTCTGCAGGTGCAGCTCCGAGCGGTAGAGCCCTTCCTTGAGCTCGTCGGTCATGCGCAGGCATTCGTCGATGCGCTGCAGCGCCTCGTCCCAGCGCCCGTTGGCGGCCAGCGTGTCGGCAGCGAAGGCGCGGTAGTAAGTCTGGCAGTAGCGGCAGCCCATGGCCCACAGCGCCTGGATCCAGGCATCGGCCTGCGCAATGTTGGCGACGTCGCCGGTGGCCCAGCAGCGGATGATCTCGGCGTAGCCCTGGAACGCCGGCAGGCCGTAGCGCTGCGTGATGCCCAGCAGCTCGCCGGTGCTCACCAGTGCGCGCGCTTTGTCGTTGCGGCCCTGGTGGCCCAGGCTCTGGTAGAGCAGCGCCATGCTCAGCGACGGGATGTGCGACATCTCGCGTGCCCAGCGCACGGCATTGGTGGCGTCGGCGCGCGCGGCGGCGTCGTGGCCCGCGAACCAGCGCACCAGCGCGCGGCCGGTGGTCGCCCACACGCGGGTGTCGAAGCCGAAGTCGGCCGCATGGTGCGCGTGGGCCTCGGGGTTGTAGCGCTCGACGGCGTCGGTCAGCGACTGCTCGGCGCGCTCGAAGTCGCCGTCGGAGTAGTGCGCGAGGCCGAGGTAGGTCTGCGCCGCGACGAACACGCCCTGGTCCTGCTGCTGCACGGCCTGGTCGAGCAGGCGGTTGCTCAGCTGCTGCACCTCGGCGCGATTGCTCGCCACGTGGTGGAAGGTGATCAGCGTCCAGAGATGCTGCACCTGCTTCTCGCGCGGCACCTCGTCGGACAGCAGTTCCTGCGACAGCGCGATGCGGTCGACCACCTGCGCATGCGCCCAGCCGTACTTGTTCATCATGGCCTGCGTGACGTAGCTGTTCACGTCCAGCCGCGCCTCGCGCTGCGCCTCGCCTTCCAGGTGCGCCATCCAGCCGTCGATGTGTTGCGCGTAGGAAATCGTTTCGTCGTTGAGCGAGCGGTGCTGCGTGATGCGCAGCTGGCGCACCGCCAGCGCCACCGCCTGCGCGTACTCGCCCGCATCGGCCCAGTGCTGGGCCACGTTGCCGGGTTCGTTCGCCACGTATTGCGGCTGGCTGTCCATCAGCGTCTGCGCGACGTTGCGGTGCAGCTGCCGGCGCTGCGCGACCAGCATGCTCTCGTAGGCGGTATCGCGGATCAGCGCGTGGCGGAAGATGAAGCTGCCCGGCTGGCCCGCAGGCGCGACCAGGCCCGCATCGAGCAGCACGGACATGTCCTTGTCCATCGCCTCGGCGCTCTTGCCCGAGCAGGCGCACAGCAGTTCGGCCTCGAACTGGCGTCCGATGGTGGCGGCGAGCTGCAGCAGGCCCTTGACGGCGCCGAGCCGGTCGAAGCGGCTCACCAGAGAGTCCCGCAGCGTGACCGGAATCGCCGCCGGCTGCGCCGTGTCCTTGAAGACCCAGACGTGGTCCTTCTCGACCAGGTAGGCGTCGAGCATCATGCGCGCCATTTCCTGGATGAACAGCGGCACGCCGTCGGTGCGCTGCACCACGTTGTCGATCACCTGCGGCGCGACGGCGCGCGGCGCCAGCGCCTGCCGCGCCAGCTCGGCGGCCTGCACATCTTCGAGCCGGCGCACCTCGATGCACTCGGCCTGCATGGCCTCGGGCTTCACCCATTCGGGGCGCGCAGTGAGCACCAGCAGCACGCGCCGCTGCGGCAGCTGGGCGATGAGCTGCTCGACGAACTCGATGGTCGTGGGGTCGGCCCAGTGGACGTCCTCCAGAAGCAGCAGTAACGGCGAGGCCTCGGCCATGTGCAGCAGCCACTGCGCGATCGACTGCAGCAGCAGCGCCTTCTGCATCGGCGGCGACATCTGGCTCGGCGTGCGGTCGCCCAGCGGCAGCGACAGCCACGCGCAGAAGATCGGCAGCACGGCCTCGCCATCGCAGCCTGCGGCCTGCAGGGCCTCGCGCAGGCGCTCGCGGCGCGCCTCGGGCGAGGCGGCGTCGGGCATGGCGTCGAGCCGCTGGCGCAGCAGCGCGAGGAACGGCGTCAGCGCGTTGTTCTGGTTCTCGGGCTGGCACTGCGCGACGACGGTCTGCAGCCCCTCCTTGGCGACCTGCTCGCGCAGCACGTCGGCCAGGCACGACTTGCCGATACCGGGCTCGCCGCGAATCCACACCGCGCCACCCTGCCCTTCGCGGGCCCGGGTCCATGCCGAGCGCAGCTGCTGCAGCTCGGCCTCGCGGCCGATGCAGGCCTTGTGCAGCGCCTGCTCGGCGAAGCCGTCGGAGGCCAGCGCCTGCTGCTCGCCGCCGAGGCGGTAGGTCTGGATGCCGCCTGACTGGCCCGGCAGCGTGACGGTGCCGGCCTTGTCGAAGCTCGCGTGGCGGCTCAGCAGGCGGTAGCTGCTCTCGCTCGCCAGCAGCGTGCCGGTGTCGGCCACGCCTTCGAGCCGCACCGCGACGTTGACGGCATGGCCCGAGGGAATCTCGCCGGCGGCGACGATCGCCATGCCGGTGTGCATGCCCATGCGAATACCGAGGTGCACGCCGTGCTCCTGCTCGATGGCGGCGGAGCGCTGGCGGCTCAGGGCGATGAGTTCCATGGCCGTGCGGCCGGCCTGCCGCGCGTCGGTGTCGCTGGCGTGCGGATAGCCGAAGAGCACGATCATCCGGTCGCCCAGCGTGCCCGCCAGCAGGCCGCCGCGGCGCGTGGCGGTCTCGGAGAACAGCGCGAGCTCGTTGCGCTGCAGCAGCTCCAGGTTCTCGATGTCGGAAGGCAGGGCCTCGTCGGCGCTCTCGTCGTCGGCCGCGTCGGGCCACACCGAGACGCTGCAGCACAGCACGGTGAGCTGGCGCTTCTCGGAGAAACCGCGCGTGGTGATCACGGTCTGCGCGAGCGCTTCGTCCTGCGCCTGCTTGGCTGAACGCAGCACGCCGACGAGGTCGTCCAGCCGCAGGCGTCCGAGTTCGGCCAGCAAGGTGGCGGCGGAATCGCTGCGGTCGGCCGCCTTCTTGCGCAGCGCCTGGCGCAGCACGGAGGCGACCGGGTGGCTGGCGATCTCTGCGGGCAGCGGCACCTCCTGCGGGCTGAGCTGCTGGTGAAGGATCTCCGCCGCCGAGGCGCCGCGGATGGCGGGCGCACCGGTGAGGCACTCGATGAACATCAGGCCCCACGCGTACAGGTCGGACTTCACGCCCGGCGGCTCGCCGCGCAGCTGCTCGGGCGCGCTGTAGGCCGGCGTGCCCAGGGCCTCGTCGGTCATCGTGAGCGTGGGGAACTCGTCGCCGCGGTTCGAGGGAATGACGGTGCCGATGCCGAAGTCCAGCACCTTCGCGTGCGGAACGGCGCCGGTGAACGTGACCATCACGTTGTCGGGCTTCAGGTCGCGGTGCACGATGCCCGCGCTGTGCGCGCAGTCGAGTGCGTCGAGCACCTCGGCCATCAGGTGGCCGGTCTCGGTGGCCGTGAGCGCGCCCTTGCGCCGGATCAGGCTGGTGAGCGTTTCTCCGGGCACGTACTCGAAGACGCCGTAGACGCAGGGCCCCTGCTCGCCCTTGTCGAGCAGCTGCACGATGTGCGGATGGTGCAGCGAGGCGCACAGCTTCGTCTCGCGATGGAAGCGCGCCACGCGCTGGCTGCCCACCTGCAGCTTCACGACCTTGATCGCGACCACGGTTCCCGTGCTTCGCTGCAATGCGCGATAGACGATGCCGTAGCCGCCGGCGCCCAGCTCCTCCAGCAACTCGTAACCCGGAATCTCCAGCGGCTCGGGCAAATTCGGCTGCGACGCCGCGTGCGTGGGATTGGTGACTGCGTCCTGCATTTCAGTCTCGTCGTGATGGAGCGTGGATGGTCCTCCGGGACTTGCCTCGGACTGCGTTCCGCCCTGCGACGGCACGCAATAGTGACACTAATTGTTACTTTAGCGGAGGCCGAGAGGTTTCAGGTAGGTAACCCCTTAAAAAAAGAAAACCCGCAACATGTGCGGGTCGTTAGAACTTTTCGGTGTATATGAAGCGCCCGGCGCAGCCCGGGCTCCTTCGCGAACACCGCGGAACCGGCTTTGCCGGGCCGCAGGTGTTGCCCCCGGTAGGGGGTTGGCGCAGCGGGCACGCAGTGTCCGCGCAGCCTGGGGGCGAGCTTTACTTCTTGTCGCCGCCGGGCACCTTGCCTTCCACGCCCTTGACGTAGAAGTTCACGCCCGACAGGAACTTGTCGTCGGCCACCGCGTCCTTGGCGACCACTTCCTTGCCGTCCTGGCCGAGGATCGGGCCCTTCCAGATCACGAAGCTGCCGTCCTTCAGGCCCTTCTTCACTTCCTCGACCTTGGCCTTGGTTTCGGCCGGCACGTCTTCGGCGATGGAGACGAGGTCGATCGCGCCTTCCTTCACGCCCCACCAGGCCTGGCCGGTGGTCCACTTGCCGTCCAGGGCTTCCTGGGTGGCCTTGATGTAGTACGGGGCCCAGTTGATGGTGGCCGAGGCCAGGTGGGCCTTGGGACCGTAGGCGGTCATGTCGGAGTCCCAGCCGAAGGCGCGCTTGCCCTTTTCCTGCGCGGTCTTGAGCACGGCCGGCGAGTCGGTGTTCTGGAACAGCACGTCGGCGCCGCCGTTGATGAGGGCGGTGGCGGCTTCGGTTTCCTTCGGCGGGCTGAACCACTCGTTCACCCACACGACCTTGGTCGTGATCTTCGGGTTCACCGACTGGGCGCCCAGCGTGAAGCTGTTGATGTTGCGCAGCACTTCGGGAATAGGCACCGAGCCGACCACGCCCAGCGTGTTGCTCTTGGTCATGGCGCCGGCGATCACGCCGGCCATGTACGCGCCTTCGTACGTGCGGCTGTCGTAGGTGCGCATGTTGTCGGAGGTCTTGTAGCCGGTGGCGTGCTCGAACTTCACGTCCTTGCTGTCGGCCGCGACCTTCAGCATGGGCTCCATGTAGCCGAAGGTGGTGCCGAAGATCAGCTTGTTGCCCTGGCCGACCATGTCGCGGAACACGCGCTCGGCGTCGGCGCCTTCCGGCACGCTCTCGACGAAGGTGGTCTTGATCTTGTCGCCGAATTCCTTCTCGAGCGCCTTGCGGGCGTTGTCGTGCGCGAAGGTCCAGCCGCCGTCGCCAACCGGGCCGACGTATGCGAATGCGATGTTCAGCGGCGCTGCCGGGGCCGGAGCCGCCGCGGCGGGTGCCGGGGCCGGCGCGGGTGCAGCCGCAGGAGCCGCCGCTTCTTCTTTCTTGCCGCAGCCGATCAGGGCCGCCGAAGCGACCGCCGTGAGGGCGGCCAGCTTGAGCAGGGAGCGCTTGTTCAGATCATTCATTGTCGGAAATCCTCAAAAGGACAGGTTGGCGGGAAAACGAAAAACGCGATTATGAGCCGGGGTAGAACGGTTTCCCGATGGAAGCCGGCATGTTGGCGCGGATGAAAGCCGGGTTGCGCGAGATCAGCGCCAGCACCACGATCGGCGCGATGTACTGCAGCATGCTGAGGAACTGCGCCGGCACGTCCACGCCGCTGCTTTGCAGGTGGAAGCCCAGCATCGACACCCCGCCGAACAGGTAGGCGCCCAGCAGCACGCGCACCGGCCGCCAGGTGGCGAAGGTGGTGAGCGCCAGCGCGATCCAGCCTCGGCCGGCCACCATGCCCTCGACCCACAGCGGCGTGTACACCGTCGAGAGATACGCGCCCGCCAGCCCGCACAGCGAGCCGCCCGCGATCACCGCCATGAAGCGGATGCGCCGCACCGGGTAGCCCAGCGCATGCGCCGACTCCGGCGACTCGCCCACCGAGCGCAGCACCAGGCCCGCGCGCGTGCGGTAGAGGAACCAGATCAGCCCGAAGGTCAGCACCACCGCGAAATACACCATCGGGTGATGGCGGAACAGCGCCGGCCCGACCAGCGGGATGTCGCCCAGCACCGGAATGGCGTACGAGGCGCTTTCCGGCAGCTTGGCCTGCACGAAGCTGATGCCAGCGAAGGCCGAGAAGCCCACGCCGAACAGGCTCAGCGCGAGGCCGGTCGCGTACTGGTTGGTGTTGAGCCAGATCACCAGCACGCCGAAGAAGGCCGCGAGCAAGGCGCCCGCCGCCATGCCGGCCAGGAAGCCGAGCCAGGGGTTGTGCGTGGTGACGACCGTCGCGAAGCCCGCGATGGCGGCGCAGAGCATCATGCCCTCGGCGCCGAGGTTGACGATGCCGGCCTTCTCGTTGATGAGCAGGCCCAGTGCAGCGATGGCGAGCACGGTGCCAGCGCTCAGCGTGGAACCCAAGAGGAGTGCGTAGCTTTCCATGGTCAGTTGCTCCCTTCGGTGGCACGCGCGACGGGTGCGGTAATGGGCGTGCTCGCCTGCAGCGAGGCAGTGGTCATGGAGGATGCCGCCTTCGCAGCCGCCTTGCGCCGGATGCGGTAGGCAATGAGCGTGTCGCAGGCCAGCAGCGTGAACAGCAGCAGCCCCTGGAACACGCCGGTGAGCGACTTGGGCAGCCCCAGTCGCGACTGCGCCAGCTCGCCGCCGATGTAGAACATGCTCATCAGGATGGCCGAGAAGATCATGCCCACCGGATGCAGACGCCCGACGAAGGCCACGATGATGGCCGCGAAGCCGTAGCCCGCCGGCACGTAGGGCGTGAGCTGGCCCAGCGGCCCTGCCACTTCGAGCGCGCCGGCAAGGCCGGCTGCGGCGCCCGAGGTCAGCAGCGCGACCCACACAGCGCGCCGCGCCGAGAAGCCCGCATAGCGCGAAGCCGCCGGCGCCAGCCCGCCGACCTGCTGCGCGAAGCCCGCGCGCGTGCGGAACAGGAACACCCACAGCGCCCCCGCCCCCACGAGGGCGATGACGAGGCCGATGGTCACGCGCGAGCCCTTGAACAGTCGCGGGATCTGCGTGACCGCCTCGAAGGTCTTGGTCTGCGGGAAGTTGTAGCCGTGCGGGTCCTTCCAGGGTCCGTAGACCATGTAGCCCAGCAGCAGCGTAGCCACGTAGACCAGCATCAGGCTCACCAGGATCTCGTTGGCGTTGCACCTGTCGCGCAGGAAGGCGACGATGCCCGCCCACACCATGCCGCCGACGATGCCCGCCAGCAGGATGGCCACGACGATCCACTGCCCCGTGTTCTTGTCGGCCAAAAGCGCCACGCCGCCCGCCGCGATCGCGCCGAACACGAACTGCCCCTCGGCGCCGATGTTCCACACGTTGGAGCGGAAGCACACCGCCAGCCCCAGCGCAATGATGAGCAGCGGCGTGGCCTTCACCATCAGCTCGCCGATGGCGTAGCCGCTCTTGATGGGCTCGTAGAAGAACACCAGCAGGCCCTTGACCGGGTCCTTGCCCAGCGCGGCGAAGAGCGCGACGCCGATGAGCACGGTGATCAGCAGCGCCAGGATCGGCGAGGCATAGCTCCAGAAGCGGGACAGCTCCGGACGCGGTTCAAGCTTGAGCATGGGCCGCCTCCGAGGTTTTATTGCCTTCGCCCTGCCACAGGCCACTCATCCACTCGCCGATCTGCTGCAGCGTGGCGGCCGCGCGGTCGATGGAAGGCGACAGCCGCCCCTTGGCGATCACATGCAGCCGGTCGCTGATATTGAACAGTTCGTCGAGCTCCTCGCTGATGACCAGCACGGCGCAGCCCGCGTCGCGCAACGCGAGGATCTCGGCGTGGATCAGCGCGGCCGCGCCCACGTCCACCCCCCAGGTCGGCTGCGAGACGATGAAGAGCTTCGGGTTCGCGTCGATCTCGCGCCCGACGATGAATTTCTGCAGGTTGCCGCCCGAGAGCGAGCGCGCTGCCGCCTTCGGACCTCCTGCCTTGACCTTGAAACGCTCGATGATGGCCTTGGCCTGGCGCTCCAGCGCGCCGGTGCTGATCCACCCGCCCCGGCCCACGGCCTCGCTGCGCGTGAGCAGCAGGTTGTGCGCGAGCCCCAGCGTGGGCACGGCGCCGCGGCCCAGCCGCTCCTCGGGCACGAAATGCAAGCCCAGCGCGCGTCGCGCCCGGGGGCGCAGCCGCCCTGCCGGCTTGTCGAATACGCGCACCATCGGCGCCTCGGCGCGCACGTCCTCGCCCGAGAGCGCGTAGAGCAGCTCCTTCTGGCCGTTGCCCGAGACGCCCGCGATGCCGACGACCTCGCCCGCGCGCACCTCGAAGGAAATGCCGTCGAGATCGACGCCGAACTGGTCCTCGCGCGCCAGCGACAGCCCGTCGACGCGCAGCGCCACCGCGCCCGCGTGCACCGGCCGGTGCTGCAGCGGCGGCGGCTCGCTGCCGATCATCAGCCGCGACAGCGACTGCGTGCTCTCGTTCTGCGGATTGCACACCCCCGTCACCTTGCCGCCGCGCAGCACGGTGCAGGCGCTGCACAGCTCCTGGATCTCGTGCAGCTTGTGGCTGATGTAGAGGATGCTGCAGCCCTCGGAAGACAGTTTCTTCAGCACCGTGAAGAGCTTGATCACCGCCTGCGGCGTCAGCACAGAGGTCGGCTCGTCGAGGATCAGCAGCCTGGGGTTGGTGAGCAGCGCGCGGATGATCTCCACCCGCTGCATCTCGCCCACCGACAGCGTGTGCACCGGGCGCGAGGGGTCGATGTCCAGGCCGTACTCGCTGGCCTTGGCGGTGATGCTGCGCGTGACCTCGGCCAGCTGCAGCGATTTGTCGAGTCCCAGCCAGACGTTCTCGGCCACGGTGAGCGTGTCGAACAGGCTGAAGTGCTGGAACACCATGCTGATGCCCAGCGCCCTCGCCTGCTGCGGGTTGCGCAGGCTGACGGCCTGGCCGTCGAACATCACCGTGCCCTCGTCGGGCTTCACCGAGCCGTAGATGATCTTCATCAGGGTCGACTTGCCGGCGCCGTTCTCGCCGAGCACGGCGTGGATTTCGCCGGGCGCGACGCTCAGGGAGATGTCGCTGTTGGCCACCACCGCGGGATACCGCTTGGTGATGTGAGCGAGCTGGAGTCTGGGGGTTGTCATGCCGGGTTTCGTGGATTTGTCTCGTTCAACAGCAACAAAGCGGGAACGGCCATGAGTCTAATGGCGTCCCCGCGACCATCGGCGCCCGACGGCGCTTCGCTCAGCTCACTGCTTCAGTGCCCGCCGATGTAGGCGAACTTGAAGAGGAACACGGCTGCGATGACCCAGACCATCGCATGCACTTCCCGTGCCCGCCCGGTGCACAGCTTCAGCACGGCGTAGGTGATGAAGCCGAAGGCCAGGCCGTTGGCGATCGAGTAGGTGAAGGGCATGGCCAGCGCGGTCACCGCCGCCGGGATCACTTCGGTGGTGTCCTCCCAGTCGAGCTCGACCAGGTCGCGCAGCATCAGGCAGCCCACGAAGAGCAGCGCCGGCGCGGTGGCGTAGGCCGGCACCGAGCCCGCCAGCGGCGAGATCATCAGGCAGGCCAGGAAGAGCAGCGCAACCACCACGGCCGTGAGGCCGGTGCGCCCGCCCGCCTGCACGCCGGCCGCGCTTTCCACGTAGGCCGTGGTGCTCGAGGTGCCGAGCAGCGAGCCCGCGAAGATCGCGCCGCTGTCGGCCAGCAGCGCCTTGTTCATGCGCTCCATCTTGCCCGGTACCAGCAGGCCTGCGCGCTTGGCCACGCCCATCAGCGTGCCGGTGGCGTCGAACATCTCGACCAGGAAGAACACCAGCACCACGTTCAGGATGCCGCCCTTGAGCGCGCCCAGGATGTCCAGCTGCATGAAGGTCGGCGCGATGGACGGCGGCGCGTCGAACACGCCGTGGAACTTGTTGCCGCCGAAGAAGAAGGACAGCACCGTCACCGTGATGATCCCGATCAGGATCGCGCCGCGCACCTTGAGCTTGTCCAGCGCCACGATGATGAGGAAGCCCAGCGTCGCCAGGATCACCGGCGCCGAGTGCAGGTCGCCCAGCGTGACGAAGGTGGCGGGCGATGCGGCCACCACGCCGGCGCTCTTCAGTGCGATGAGCGCCAGGAACATGCCGATGCCCACCGTGATCGCCGTTCGCAGCGACTGCGGTATGCCCTGTATGAAGAGCTCCCGCAGCCCGGTGACCGTGACGATCAGGAACAGGCAGCCCGAGATGAAGACCGCGCCCAGCGCCACCTGCCACGTGTAGCCCATGCCCAGCACCACCACGTAGGAGAAGTAGGCGTTCAGGCCCATGCCCGGCGCCATGGCGATCGGGTAGTTGGCGTACAGGCCCATGATGAGCGTGCCCAGCGCCGCGATCAGGCAGGTGGCCACGAAGACCGCGCCCTTGGGCATGCCCGCGTCGCCGAGGATCGACGGGTTCACGAAGATGATGTAGGCCATCGTCAGGAAGGTGGTCAGCCCCGCGATGACTTCGGTGCGCACCGTGGTGTTGTGCGCATCGAGCTTGAACAGGCGTTCAAGCAGACCCGAGCCGCTTGCGCTGCCCACAGCCGCGCGCGAGCGCGCGGACTCGACATGCCCCGGCGCGCGGGGCTCGGCGCCCTTGGGCGCCTGTTCAAACGTACTCATTTCGCTTGTCTCCAGCTGTTGTAGTGGCGGTTTCATCGTTCCCCCGCTCACGACGCCGGCGCGAACGGGGTTTTCTCAGGGGTCCGAGGTTTCAGGTGCGGCGGGCGGGCGCGCCGTGGCGCCTGATATGGCGGAAGCCGGAGGCCGCAGCGACGCCGCCACCTCCTTGATGCATTCGCGCAGCCAGCGCGCCGAGCTCGACGAATGGGTGCGTTCGTGCCAGAGCTGGTAGTACATGAGGCGCGGCAGCGCCACCGGGCAGTCGAGGATCTTCAGCGGCAGCCGCGCAGCGAAGCGCTCGCAGTACTGTCGGCCGGTGGTCAGCACCAGCAGGCTGGAGGCGACCATGTCCGGAATGAGCCCGAAGTGCGCGCAGCGCGCCGTGATGTTGCGCTGCCGGCCCAGCTCGTCGAGCATCTGGTCGATGATGCCGCGCCCCCCCGGGTGCATGGGCGTGGGCGCGATGTGCTCGGCCGCCAGCCAGGTCTCCAGGTCCCAGCCGCGGCGCACCGCCGGATGGTCCTTGTTGACCAGCGAGACCACGTCGTCCCCGAAGAGCCGCGCCATGTGCAGGTCTTCCGGCGGCTTGAGCCAGTTGCCGATCACCAGGTCGACCTGGCCGAGCGCCAGGTGTCCGTGGTAGTCCGAGTCGGGCGTGAGCGCGTGGATCTCGATCTGGCACAGCGGCGCGTCGCGCTTGACCTGCGCCACCAGCATGGGCAGGAACAGCGGGTCCATGTAGTCGCTGGCCGCGATGCGGAAGGTGGTGGCCGCCGACTGCGGATCGAAGCCGCGCGCATCCGAGAACAGCATCTCCGCCGCGCGCAGGATGCTGGCCGCAGGCTCGATCATGCGCAGCCCCGCGTCGGTGGGCACCATGCCAGAGCCCGATCGCACCAGCAGCGGATCGCCCGAGAGCTCGCGCAGCCGCTTCAGTGCAGCCGACACCGCCGGCTGGTACATGCCCAGCCGGATGGCCGCCCGCGAGACGCTGCGGTCGGTCAGCACGGTGTGAAGCACCCGGATGAGGTGCAGATCGATCTTGTCGAAAAGAGCCTGGTCTCTCATGGCCGCGTGCCTGGTAGTGAGCAATGCGGATGGTTATACGCCGGAAGAAATCGGGCAGCCGAACGCAGAAGGCAGACAGAAGTTGCGCAGAAGTCGCGAAAGGGACCGAAGACATTTTTTCGGTTTTCCTTCTGCGACCTTCGCGAAACCTTCGCGTCCTCTGCGTCCGGCTGTCCGCTTTCACGGCAGCCATCACCCCTGCACGGCAGTGATCGCACGCAGGATCGACTCGCTCGTGGCCGGCGCCTTCAGCGGCGGATCGACCCTGTGGCCGCCCGCGGCCGAGACCGCGTCGCGGATCGCGAAGAACACCGAGAACGGCAGCAGCAGCGGCGGCTCGCCCACGGCCTTGCTGCGGTGGATCGAGTCCTCGAAGTTCTGACCCTCGAACAGGCGCACGTTGAACACCGGCGGGCAGTCGTTGGCCGTCGGGATCTTGTAGGTGCTGGGCGCGTGCGTGGTGAGCTTGCCGCTCTGCGGATGCCACACCAGCTCCTCGGTGGTGAGCCAGCCCATGCCCTGGATGAACGCGCCCTCGACCTGGCCGATGTCCACCGCCGGGTTCAGCGACTTGCCCGCGTCGTGCAGGATGTCGGCGCGCAGCAGCTTCCATTCGCCGGTGAGCGTGTCCACGATCACCTCGCTCACCGCCGCGCCGTAGGCGTAGTAGTAGAACGGGCGGCCCTGCATCTTGTCCTTGTCCCAGCTCAGGCCGGGCGTGGCGTAGAAGCCGTCGGACCACAGCTGCCTGCGGTCGAGGTACGCCTCGCCCACCACGGTGCTGAAGGCCAGCGAGCGGCCGTTGACCTCGACCGTGTCGTTGGCGAAGCGCACCTCGGAGGCCTTGCCGCCGTGGCGCTCGGCCGCGCATTCGGCCAGGCGCTCGCGGATCTGGCGCGCCGCGTCCTGCGCGGCCTTGCCGTTCAGGTCGGCGCCGGTCGATGCGGCCGTGGCCGAGGTGTTGGCCACCTTGGTCGTGTCGGTGGCCGTGACGCGCACGCGCTCGAAGCTCACGCCCAGCTCGTGCGCCACCACCTGGGCCACCTTGGTGTTCAGGCCCTGCCCCATCTCGGTGCCGCCATGGTTCACCAGGATCGAGCCGTCGGTGTACACGTGCACCAGCGCGCCGGCCTGGTTGAAGTGCTTCACGTTGAACGAGATGCCGAACTTCAGCGGCGCCAGCGCCAGCCCGCGCTTGAGCACCGGGCTCTTCGCGTTGAAGGCAGCGATGTCCTCGCGCCGCGCGCGGTAGTCGCTGCTGGCCTCCAGGTCGGCCACGAGTTCGTGGACGATGTTGTCGGTCACGGTCTGGCGGTAAGGCGTGACGTTGTTCTCCGTCTTGCCGTAGAAGTTGACGCGCCGCACGTCCAGCGGATCGAGCCCCAGCGCACGGCCCACCGAGTCCATGATGTTCTCGATGGCGATGGCGCCCTGCGGGCCGCCGAAGCCGCGGAAGGCCGTGTTGCTCTGCGTGTTGGTCTTGCCCGAGAAGCCGTGCATGGCCACGTTGGGCAGCCAGTAGGCGTTGTCGAAGTGGCACAGCGCGCGGGTCATCACCGGACCCGAGAGGTCGGCCGAGTGGCCGGCGCGCGAGACCATGGTGATCTCCGCGCCCAGGATGCGGCCCTCGCCGTCGTAGCCCACTTCGTACTCGTACCAGAAGCAGTGGCGGCGGCCCGTGACCATGAAGTCGTCGTCGCGGTCCAGCCGCAGCTTCACCGGGCGCTGCAGCTGGCGCGCCGCGATGGCGGCCACGCAGGCGAAGAGCGCCGACTGCGATTCCTTGCCGCCGAAGCCGCCGCCCATGCGCCGGCATTCGACGTGCACCTCGTTCGACTGCAGGTGCAGCGCATGCGCCACCAGGTGCTGCATCTCGCTCGGATGCTGCGTGGAGCAGTGGATGTGCAGCGCGCCGCCTTCCTTCGGAATGGCGTAGCTGATCTGGCCTTCCAGGTAGAACTGCTCCTGCCCGCCCACGTCGAAGGTGGCCTTGTGGCGGTGCGGCGCCGCGGCGATGGCAGCCCGCACGGCCGCCTCGTCGCCCTCGTTGGCGGCACCGCCGCTGCGCACGATGTGCATCGGCGGCACCACGTACTGGCCGCGCTCGTGCGCGGCCTGCGGCGTGAGCACCGGCGGCTGCGCCTCGATGGTCAGCGCGTCCTTGGCCTTCGCGGCGGCGCGGCGCGCGGCGTCGCGGGTCTCGGCGATCACCGCGAACACCGGCTGGCCGAGGTAGCGGATCTCCCCGCCGTCGCTCACCGGCAGCAGGATCGGGTCGTCATGGATGATCGAGCCGCAGTCGTTGGTGCCCGGAATGTCGTCGGCCGTGATGACCGCGACCACGCCCGGCATCGCGCGAATGGCGTCCAGCGAGATCGCCGTGACGCGCCCGTTGGCCGCCGGTGAAAGCCCCAGCGCGCAGTGCAGCGTGCCGGCGAGCTCGGGAATGTCGTCGATGTAGGTGGCCTCGCCGGCCACGTGCAGGTGGGCCGACTCGTGCGGGCGGCTGATGCCCACGCGCATGCCGCGCTCGTGCGCCAGCGCTTCTGCGCCCACGTCGATGCGCGCGGCGGTGTTGGCCAGGTAGTCGGCGAAGGCCTCGGCGGGCTGCAGCAGGCGGGCGTCGATGGGTTTGTTCATGTTCAGATTCCTTCCGCCGCCGCGTTGACGGCATGGGGCATCACGCTCCAGACGCTGGTTTCCTCGATCGGCAGCGCGTCCTCGGCGCGCGTTTCGAGCCAGAGGCGCTGGATGAGGTTCTGCGCCACCAGCAGCCGGTAGTCGGCCGATGCGCGCATATCCGACAGCGGCTTGAAGTCCTGCGCCAGCGCGAGCTTGGCGGTGGCGACGCTGGCCTGCGTCCACGGCTTGCCGACCAATGCGGCCTCGGCGTTCGCCGCGCGCTTGACCACGGCGGCCATGCCGCCGAAGGCCAGGCGCACGGCCTTCACCGTGTCGCTGCCAGCCTCGAGCTCGATGGCGAAGCCCGCGCACAGCGCCGAGATGTCGCAGTCGAAGCGCTTGCTGATCTTGTAGGCGCGCACCTGGCGACGCATCGCGGCGTGCGGAACGGCCAGGCCCTGGACGAACTCGCCCGGCTGCAGCTGGTTCTTCATGTAGTCCAGGTAGAACTCGGGCAGCGGCATGCGGCGCACCACATCGCCTCGGCGCAGTTCGATCTGCGCATCGAGCGACATCAGCACCGGCGGCGAATCGCCGATGGGCGAGCCGTTGGCCACGTTGCCGCCCATGGTGCCGGCATGCCGGATCGGCGGCGAGGCGAAGCGCAGCCACACCTCGGCCAGGCTGGGCACGCGGTCCACCAGCGCCGCGAAGGCGGACTCGAGCGAGGCGCCGGCGCCGATGTAGAGCTCGCCGCCGTTGTCCTTGCGGTCCTCGATGGTCTTCAGCTCGGCCACGTCGCCCAGGTAGATGATGTCGCCCAGGTCGCGGAACTGCTTGTTGACCCAAAGCCCCACGTCGGTGGAGCCGGCCAGCAGCTGCGCGCGCGGCTTCTGCTCGCGCAGGGCGGCGAGCTGGGCCAGGGTCTTCGGGGCGTGGAAGTGGTCGATGCGCGCGCCCAGCGGGGCGGCGTAGTCGAAGCCCTCGTTCTTCAGCGCGGTGAGCGCGGCGATCACGGGTTGGGTGTCGAGGCGCACGGCGGGCAGGTCGAACATGCGCTGGCCTGCGTCGAGGATGGGGCGGTAGCCGGTGCAGCGGCACAGGTTGCCCGAGAGCTCGTCGGCCAGCTGCTGGCGCGTGGGCTGGGTGCCGCCGGCCTGGTGGTGCTCGTAGCTGGCCCACAGCGACATCACGAAGCCGGGCGTGCAGAAGCCGCACTGGGAGCCGTGGCAGTCGACCATCGCCTGCTGCACGGGGTGCAGCGTGTGCACCGGGTGCTTGCCGTTGCTGCCGGTCTGCGTCTTCGGCAGGCACTGCGCCTGCGCCTTGAGGTCTTCGACAGTGAACAGGGCCTTGCCGTGCAGCGTGGGCAGGAACTGGATGCAGGCGTTGACGGTCTGCAGGCTCAGGCCGTCGACGGTGCCGGGAGCCTGAGGGTCGGCGGCCAGCTCGCCGATGACGACGGTGCAGGCGCCGCAGTCGCCTTCGTTGCAGCCTTCCTTGGTGCCGGTGCAGCGGGCGTCCTCGCGCAGCCAGTCGAGCACGGAACGGGTCGGGTGGACGCCGGTGACGTCGACGATCTTTCCGCGATGGAAGAAGCGGATCGGTTGAATCTTGCTGCTGTCGGTGCTCATGCTTTTAGGGCTCGTGGGCGACCCTTCGTGGGTCAGTCATGGACGTTAGCGGCTTGTCCGGCGTCTTGCATACACAGGTGCCCATAACGCGTATGTGGGGGCCGGTATGCCACGTACGGGGAAACCCTTGCGTGGGGGTTGCAATTCCCGGGCCACCGGGGGATTTTCGGATGGCCCCGGGCGAGGTTCAGCGCTGCGCGATGGCCACCCAGGCAGTGGCCACCAGCGTCGAACCCGCCACCGCGAGCAGCCCGCCGACCAGCCACTTGAGCGTGCGCGGCTGCAGCTTGTTGGGCAGGCGGTGATGCAGCCGCGTCACGCCGTAGACCACCGGCATCGCGCAGCCGGCCAGCAGCGCCGAATGCCATGAGAAGTGCCCCGTGGGCACCACGATCACCAGCCGCACCAGCGAGTTGAAGGCGAACATCAGCAAGAGCGCGCGGCGCACCAGCTCGCGGTCCAGCGGCTGGCGGTACATGTGGAACACGATGGGCGGCCCCGAACTGGAGAAGAGCCCGCCCAGCACGCCCGACAGCCCGCCGATGACGGCGAAGCTCGCGCGCCCCGACACCACCGGCAGCGGCTTCGCCTGCAGCACCAGCAATATCGCGCAGCCCAGGATCGACACGCCCAGCAGCCCGCGCAGCCAGTCGACCGCGCCGCCGCTGAGCCATGTCAGCAGCATCAGGCCGACGATCACGCCCACGGTGCTGCCGTTGAGCGCCGGCTTCATCAGCTGCCAGGGCACCACGCCGGGCCGGGCGCGGAAATACGTCCAGGCGTTGATCAGGCTCAGCACGGTGGCTGCGTTGGCCGTGTCGCTCACGCTGGCGACGTGCAGCACCGACACCAGCCCGAGCAGGATCAGGCTGAACGCGAAGCCGGTGAGGTTCTGCGCGTAGGTGGCAAGGGCCACGCAGGCCATGAAGACCAGCACGGGGCCGGCCTGGGAAAGAATCGCTTGCACGGGCTGCTCGCTCAGAGTGCGGCGGCAGGCGCGGAACGGAAACGGGAGGCGTGGGGGAAGAAAGCGGGAGACGGAACGGACATTCGGAGGCAATCGGGGGCAACTGAAGGCGCGGGCAGCAAGGAAGGGCGCCTGCCCAAGAATAACCGCGCCCCCGATCCGGGGCCCGCTCACGGTTTCTCGGAGAAGAGCTCCGTGATGACCTGCCTGAGCCAGCGGTTGCCCGGATCGGCCTCGAAGCGCTTGCTCCAGTGCAGCGACACCGTGAAGTCGCGCAGCGGAAACGGCGGTTCCACGATGGCGTAGCCGCCCTCCTGCGCGAAGCCGCGCGCGATGTTGCGCGGCATCACCACCGCGAGGTCGGTCGCGCGCACGATGGCTGGCAGCACCATGAAATGCTCCGTTGTCAGGCGCAGCCGGTCTTCCAGGTTCAGCAGCTGCAGGATGCGCAGCGTCTCGGCGTGCGTGCGCACCGCCACGTAGTCGAGCTCCTGCAGGGCCTCCAGCAGCGCCTGCCCGCTGCGCCTGCGCTTCACGAAGGGATGGTCCTTGCGCAGCAGCACGATGTAGCGGTCCTTCAGCAGCTGGGCGCGCTGGGTGTCCTTCACGCCGGGCAGGAAGCCGAAGGCGAAGTCGACCTTGCCGCTGTCGAGGCCGGCCGCCACGTCGCCCGGCGCCAGCGGCATGGTCTCCAGCCGCACCCCCGGCGACAGCTCGCGCAGCCGCGCCATCAGCGCCGGCAGGAAGCGGCCCTCGCCGATGTCGCTCATGTGGATGCGGAAGGTCTTGCGCGACACCTGGGGCTCGAAGCGGTCAGGCTCGTGCAGCGCCTCTTCCAGCGTGCTCAGCGCCGCCTGCACCGCCACCGCGAGCCGGTCGGCGCGCGGCGTGGGGGCCACGCCGCCGGGGGCGCGGGTGAAGAGCGCGTCCGCCAGCAGCAGCCGCAGCCGCCCCAGCCCGTGGCTGGCCGCCGGCTGCGTGAGGCCCAGGGACTCGGCCGCGCGGCTCACGTTGCGCTCGCGGTAGACCGCGTCGAAGAGCCGCAGCAGGTTGAGATCGAGCGCTTCCATATGCATGCCATTCATATTACTTAGCTCGATCATTTTATTGAGCATGGCGGCGGCGCCACGCACACTGGCGGGCGCTGTCCGGATCGCCCCTCGAAAGGCGCCGGCCGGCGCCCCACGACAAGAAGGAGACGAGACATGGCCCCGATTCGTGCACTCCGCGCGTTCCGCGCGCACGCGGCGCTCGCCGCCCTGCTCTGCACCGCCGTTACCGCCGCCGCGCAACAGCCGCCGGCCGAAGAACCTGGCTGGGCCAAGGGCCGGCCCAAGACCGAGGCGGCCACGCGCATGGCACCGGTGCCCTCCTTCCCCATTCCGACAGCGCCCGACCAGCTGCCCACGGCCAAGTTCAAGCTGCCGCCGGGCTTCAAGGTCGAGACCTGGGCCTCGGGCGTGCTCGACGCGCGCGAGCTGCGCCAGGGCGCGAAGGGCACGGTGTTCGTGAGCACGCTCTTCGTGGGCAACAAGGTCTACGCCATCGCCGAGAAGGGCGACCGCAAGCCGAAGACCATCATCGACAAGACCGAGTTCGCCACCGGCATCGAGTTCGACAAGGGCGCGCTCTACCTCGCCACGCACAAGCAGATCCTTCGCTACGACGGCATCGAGGACAAGCTCGACAACCCCGGCGCGCCGGTGGTGCTCAACGACAAGCTGCCCGGCGGGCAGGACCACAGCTGGCGCTACCTGCGCATGCACGAAGGCAAGCTCTACTACGCCGTGGGCGCGCCCTGCAACCTGTGCGAACCCGACGACGCGCATGCGCGCATCTTCCGCATGAACCCCGACGGCAGCGGCATCGAGACCGTGGCGCGCGGCGTGCGCAACACGGTGGGCTTCGACTTCGACCCCAAGACCGGCAACCTCTGGTTCACCGACAACGGCCGCGACTGGCTCAGCGAAGACCTGCCCAACGACGAGCTGAACGTGGTCACCAGGCCCGACCAGCACTTCGGCTACCCGTACTGCCACCAGGGCAACATCCTCGACTCGGAATTCGGCTGGGGCAAGAGCTGCAGCGACTACCAGAAGCCCGCCGCACTGCTCGGCCCGCACGCCGCCGCGCTGGGCCTGACCTTCTACAACGGGAAGATGTTCCCGGCCAGGTACCGCGGCGCCATGTTCATCGCGCGCCACGGCCCGTGGAACCGCACCGTCAAGTACGCCGACATCGCCGTCGCCTGGCCCGACGGCAAGGGCGGCGCGAAGGTGGAGCCCTTCATGACCGGCTTCGTCGAGAACAACAACTACCTCGGCCGCCCGGTCGACTTCCTGGTGCTGAAGGACGGCTCGATGCTCGTGAGCGACGACCACGCCGGCGCCATCTACCGCATCAGCTACGGTGGCCGATGACACCTGCGAGCCTTCTCTTCCGATGCGCGGTGGCGGCAATGACCGTGGCAGCGGCGGCATCGCCGGCCGGTGCGCAGGGCACCAAGGGCAGCGTCTACGCCCAGCGCTACGCCGAACTGTGCGCCTCGTGCCACGGCGCCAACGGCCGCAGCGACATGGCGGGCACGCCGGTGCTCGCCGGGCAGCATTCGTTCTACGCCATCACGCAGCTCTACCTGTTCCGCGAAGGACGGCGCGACAACCCCGCGATGAGCGCGGTGGCCAAGACCATGAAGGACGAGGACCTGCGCGGCTTCTCGGACTTCATCGCCACCCTGCCCGCCGTGCCCGCGCCGCCGCCGGCCACGCCGCCCGACGCGGCGCGCATGGCACGCGGCCAGGCACTGGCGCAGGAGAACCGCTGCCTGCTGTGCCATGGCGCCGACCTGGCCGGCGGGCAGCAGGTGCCGCGCATCGCGCAGCAGCACGAGGACTACCTGCAGCTCACCCTGCAGGGCTTCCGCACGGGCAAGCGCCCGGGCTACACGCAGGCCATGAGCGAGGCGGTGGGCCGCATGTCGCCTGAAGACCTGGACACCCTTGCCTACTACGTGGCGCGCTTCCCCGGCGCCGCAGCAAAGCCGACTTCTTCGCCCACCAGATAGACGCCATCACCCGACGTGCGGCACCCGCAGGACAAGCGCGGTGCGGGCACGGCTCACCCCGAATCCCGAACAACCCCCTCAACATCGGAGCCGAATCTCTTGGAAGTTTCATTCAGCAAGGAAGTGGAAATGCTGCGCCTCGGCGCGGGCGACACCTTTCACGGCGAGGGCATCCTCGCGATCACCAAGGGCCTGCTGCAGTCGGGCGTGGCGTATGTGGGCGGCTACCAGGGCGCGCCGGTGTCGCACCTGCTCGACGTGATGGTCCAGGGCAAGGCCTACATGGACGAACTGGGCGTGCACGTCGAGGCCTGCTCCAACGAAGCCTCGGCCGCCGCCATGCTCGGCGCCTCCATCCACTACCCGCTGCGCGGCGCGGTGACGTGGAAGTCGATCGTCGGCACCAACGTGGCGGCGGATGCGCTGTCGAACCTGTCGTCGCCGGGCGTGACCGGCGGCGTGCTCGTCGTGGTGGGCGAGGACTACGGCGAAGGCGCCAGCGTGATCCAGGAGCGCACGCATGCCTACGCGCTCAAGTCGAGCATGTGCCTGCTCGACCCGAGGCCCGATCTCGGCGTGATGGTGCGCATGGTCGAGGAAGGCTTCCGCCTCTCGGAAAGCTCGAACATGCCCTGCCTGATGGAGCTGCGCATCCGCACCTGCCACGTGCGCGGCAGCTTCGAGTGCAAGGACAACGTCGCGCCCGCCGTCTCCACGCGCTCGCTGATGGAGGAGCCCGCCGGCTTCGACTACATGCGCCTCGCGCATCCGCCCGTCACCTTCAGGCACGAGAAGCTCAAGGGCGATGCGCGCATCCCGGCCGCGCGCAGCTACATCGCCGAGCACGGCCTCAACGAGCTGATGCCCGGGCGGCGCCATGCCGACCTCGGCATCGTGGTGCAGGGCGGGCTCTACAACGCGCTGATCCGCAGCCTGCAGCAACAGGGCCTGGCCGACGCCTTCGGCGAGACGGACATCCCGATCCTGGTGCTCAACGTGACCTACCCGCTGGTGCCCGAGCAGGTCGCCGACTTCTGCGTAGGCAAGCGCGCGGTGGTGGTAGTGGAAGAAGGCCAGCCCGAGTACATCGAGCAGGACATCGCCACGCTGCTGCGCCGGCGCGACATCCAGACGCCGCTGCACGGCAAGGACATGCTGCCCCCGGCGGGCGAGTACGGCGTGGAGGTGCTCTCGGCGGGCATCGGCGCGTTCGCCGCGAAGTACATCGAGCCGGACGAGGCCTCGCACTCGGCGCAGGCCTGGCTGGCTGGCAACCGCGAACGCCGCGAGGCCGTGGCGCGAAGTCTGAGTTCTCCGCTGCCCAACCGGCCGCCGAGCTTCTGCGTCGGCTGCCCGGAGCGGCCGGTGTTCTCCGCGCTCAAGCTGGCGCAGCAGGAGACCGGACCGGTGCACGTGGCCGCCGACATCGGCTGCCACGCCTTCGGCACTTTCGAGCCTTTCTCGATGGGCCATTCCATCCTCGGCTATGGCATGAGCCTCGCGAGCCGCGCGGGCGTGGCGCCGATGATGAACCGGCGCACCCTGTCGATCATGGGCGACGGCGGCTTCTGGCACAACGGCCTGCTCACCGGCGTGCAGAGCGCGCTCTTCAACGGCGACGACGCGGTGCTGCTGATCTTCAAGAACGGCTACACCTCGGCCACCGGCACGCAGGACATCATCTCCACGCCGGACGACGAGATCAAGGAACGCGCCGAGGACAAGCAGCAGAGCCTGGTCGACAAGAACCAGACCATCGAGGCCACGCTCAAGGGCCTGGGCGTGCAGTGGATGCGCACCGTGACCACCTACGACGTGGAGCGCATGCGCCGCACGCTCACCGAGGCGCTCACCAGCGACTTCGACGGCCTGAAGGTGGTGATCGCCGAGGGCGAATGCCAGCTGGAGCGGCAGCGCCGCATCAAGCCGTGGATCTCCAGCCTGCTGAAGAAGGGCGAGCGCGTGGTGCGCGTGAAGTACGGCGTGGACGAGGACGTGTGCAACGGCGACCACGCCTGCATCCGCCTGTCGGGCTGCCCCACGCTCACGCTGCGCGACAACCCCGATCCGCTGAAGGTGGACCCCGTGGCCACCGTCATCGACGGCTGCGTCGGCTGCGGGCTGTGCGGCGCGAACGCCCATGCGGCCACGCTGTGCCCGAGCTTCTACCGGGCCGAGGTGGTGCAGAACCCGAAGTGGCATGAGCGGCTTCTTCACGGCCTGCGCGGTGCCTTCGTTCGCGCACTGCAACCGGCATGAGGGGCGAGGAAACCATGGAACAGAACCGCCCCATCACATTGCTCGTCTGCGCCCTCGGCGGCGAAGGCGGCGGCGTGCTTACCGAATGGCTGGTCGACACCGCGCGCCATGCCGGCTACGCGGCGCAGAGCACGTCCATTCCCGGCGTGGCGCAGCGCACCGGCGCCACCACCTACTACATCGAAGTGTTCCCCGTGCCGCTCGCGCAGCTCGGCGGGCGCCGCCCGGTGTTCAGCCTGAGCCCCGTGCCGGGCGCGCTGGATGCCATCGTCTCCTCGGAGCTGCTGGAAACCGCGCGCCAGATCGGCAACGGCATGAGCGCGCCGCAGCGCACGCTGGTCATCAGTTCGTCGGCGCGCATCCTCACCACCGCCGAGCGCATGGTGCCCGGCGACGGCCGCGCCGACGCGCAGCGGCTGCTCGACGTGGTGAAGGCCTTCAGCCGCGAGCACCATGTGTTCGACATGAACGCCATCGCGCGCGACAGCGGCACGGTGGTCAGCGCGGTGATGCTCGGCGCCATCGCGGGCAGCGGGCTGTTTCCGTTCCCGCGCGAGGCCTACGAGCACGTCGTGCGCGGCGGTGACACCAGCGCGCCCGAGAAGCTGGGCAAGATGGCCGCCGCCAGCCTGCGCGGCTTCGCCTCGGCCTTCGACGCGGTGAACGCGCCGCGCGCGCAGGCCGCCTTCGTCAGCAGCGTGATGGCCGGCGACACCAACGACGCGCCGCCGCCCGCCGCAGCCCTGCCCGCCGACCTGGCACGGCGCTTTCCGCCGGCCGTGCACGACATGCTCGCGCTGGGCCATGCCCGCGTGCTCGACTACCAGGACGCCGCCTACGCATCGCTCTACGCCGAGCGGCTGGGCCGCCTGCTCGATGCGGAGCGCGCCGCCGACCCGGCCGGCGCGCGGGGCTTCGCCATCACCCGCGAGGCCGCGCGCTGGCTCGCGCTGTGGATGGCCTTCGACGACATCGTGCGGGTGGCCGCGCTCAAGGGCCGCGCCAGCCGCGCGCAGCGCGTGCGGCGCGAGGTGCGCGCCGGCGAGGAAGACATCGTGAAGGTCTACGACCACTTCAAGCCCGGCGCGGCCGAATTCGCGGCGCTGCTGCCGCCCTCGCTCTCGCGCCGCGTCACGGCCTGGGACCGGGGCCGCCAGTCGCGCGGCCTCGCGCCCTGGGCGCTGCCGCTGAAGGTGGGCAGCCACTCGGTGCTGGGCATGGCCTCGCTGCGGCTGCTGGCCTCGCTGCGCTGGCTGCGCCGCCTGGGCAGCCGCTTCGCGCAGGAGCAGGCACTCATCGAACGCTGGCTCAAGGCCGTGGAAGCAGGCACGCGCGAGACCTGGGCGCTGGGCCACGAGCTGGCGCTGTGCGGACGGCTCATCAAGGGCTACGGCAGCACCAACGAGCGCGGCAAGCACAACCTGCTGCATGTGATCGACGAACTCGCCGGCCGCAGCACCCTGCCCGCCTCGGCTCGTGCCACGGCCATCGCGGCGGCGCGCGAAGCGGCACTGGCCGACGAGGGCGGCAAGGCGCTCGACGCCACGCTGGCCGCGCACGGCGCCGCGCCACGTCCGGTGCAGGCGCAGCCGATCCGCTGGATGAAGCGCCCCCCGTCGGTCAAGGCCTGACCGGACGCTGCGAAATACAAGAAAAGGAGACAAGACCAATGACCCGCCCCGCCCTTCCCTGGCGACGATGCCTGCTGGCACTGGCCGCCGCTGCCATGCTCGCCCCGGCGCATGCCAACACCCCATGGCCCGCCAAGCCGATCAAGGTGATCGTCAACTTCCCCGCAGGCGGCGCCGCCGACCAGATCGCGCGCGCCATCTCGCAGCCGCTGCAGGAGTCGCTGAAGCAGCCGGTGGTGATCGAGAACCGCGCCGGCGCCAACGGCAACCTCGGCGGAGAAGCCGTGGCCCGCGCGCCGGCCGACGGCTACACGCTGCTGATGAGCTCTGGCGGCATGGTGTCGGTGAACCCGCACCTGTACTCGCGCATGAGCTTCGACCCCGCGAAGGACCTGGTGCCGGTGGCGGCCGCCGCGCGCGTGCTGGTGTTCCTGGTCACGCGGCCCTCGCTGCCGCCGGCGAACGTGAAGGAGTTCATCTCGTACGTGAAGGCCAACCCGGGCAAGCTGTCGTACGGCTCGCCGGGCAACGGCAGCTCGCCGCACCTCGCGGGCGAGATGTTCAAGACGCAGGCCAACCTGTTCGCGCTGCATGTGCCCTACCGCGGCGCCGCGCCCGCGCTGCAGGACCTGCTGGCCGGCCAGATCGACTACGCCTTCGACCCCGGCATCGCGCTCACGCAGGTGCGCGCGGGCAAGCTGCGGCTGCTGGCCGTGGGCAGCCCGAAGCGCTCGCCGCTCTTCCCCGACGTGCCCACGCTCGACGAGGCCGGCCTGCGCGGCTTCGACGCCGACACCGTGTTCGGCTTCTACGCTCCGGCCGGAACGCCGCCCGAAGTGGTGGCGCAACTCAACGCGCAGATCAACCGCACGCTCGCGCTGCCGGCCGTGCAAGAGCGCATCGCGTCGATCGGCGGCGAGCCGCAGCCCGGCTCGCCGGCTGCGTTCCAGCAGCGCGCGGCGACGGACTTCCAGCGCTTCGGCGCGCTGATCCGCGAGCGCCGGATCGCGGCGGACTGAGCAAGGATGGCCCAACTGCTCAACGTGGAAGACTACCGGCGCCGCGCCCGAAGCGCGCTGCCGCGGCTGGTGTTCGACTACATCGACGGCGGCGCGGAAGACGAGCGCTGCATGCAGCGCAACCGCGACGCGCTCGAAGCGCTGCCGCTGATTCCCGAATGCCTGCGCGACACCAGCAAGGTGGACATCGGCATCGAACTCTTCGGCCGCCGCTGGCGCGCGCCCTTCGGCATCGCGCCCATCGGGCTGGCCGGCCTGGTGCGCCCGCGCGCCGATGCGCAGCTGGCCGCTGCAGCGCAGGCCGCCGGCGTGCCCTTCGTTCTTTCCACCGCCTCCAACACACGCATCGAGGAGGTGCGCAACGCCGCGCCCGATGCCGCGCTGTGGATGCAGCTGTACGTGATGGGCGAGCGCGCCATCGCCGAGCGCATCGTGCGCCGCGCGCGCAATGCAGGCTTCGAGGCGCTGGTGCTCACGGTAGATGTTCCCGTGAGCGGCCTGCGCGAGCGCGACCTGCGCCACGGCTTCCGTGTGCCCATGCGGCTCACGCCCGGCACGGTGCTCGACATGGCGCGGCATCCCGCGTGGCTGCTGCGGCTGGCCGGCGGCGGTATGCCGCAGTTCGCGAACCTGCTGCCCGATGAAGACGACGGCGCACCGGTCTCCGCGCAGACGCAGGCCGCGCTGCTCTCGCGCGCCATGGACCGCACGCTGACCTGGGACAGCCTGGGCTGGCTGCGCAGGCTCTGGGACGGGCCGCTGCTGATCAAGGGCCTGCTGGGTGCCGAGGACGCGCGCTGCGCACTGCGGCATGGGGCGGACGGCATCGTGGTCTCCAACCACGGAGGCCGCCAGCTCGATGCCGCGCCGGCCACCATCGCCGCGCTGCCGGCCATGCTCGATGCGGTAGGCGGCCGCATTCCGGTGCTGGTGGACAGCGGCATGCGGCGCGGCAGCGACATCGTCAAGGCGCTCGCGCTCGGCGCCAGCGCGGCGCTCGTGGGCCGCGCGCCGATCTACGGCCTGGCCTGCGGCGGCGAACAGGGCGCGCTCTCGGTGCTGCAGCTGCTCGCGCAGGAAACCGAACGCACGATGACCCTGCTCGGTGCCTCGCGCGTGGGCGAACTCGGGCGCAGGCACGTCGAAATACATGCGCCGCGTTCGCACGCCGAACAGGCTGGGCCCGCACCCGTGCAGGCGCACGGGAAAGCCTCCATTTACCCCGCGCACGCGGCTGCCTAGATTGCGGATTCACTCGTAGAGACACACAACACAACGAAGGAGACCATGAAAGCCAATCGCCAATCCCGTCCGTCCCGTCGCATGGCCACGAGCCTCGCGGCGGCCACCGCAGCCCTCGCGCTGATCGCCCCGGCCGTGCAGGCGCAGGACAAGCCGGTGCAGCTCAAGCTGTCGAGCTGGGTACCCGCGCAGCACCCGCTCAACCCCGCGCTGCAGGCGTGGGCCGACGACATCAAGAAGGAATCGGGCGGCACCATCACCGCGATCCTCTTCCCGTCGGAGCAGCTGGGCAAGGCATTCGACCACTACGACATGGCGCGCGACGGCATCGCCGACTTCTCGTACGTGAACCCGGGCTACCAGCCGGGCCGCTTCCCGGTGATGGCAGGCGCGTCGCTGCCCTTCCTGTTCGCCAACGGCAAGGAAGGCTCCGCCGCCATCGATGCCTGGTACCGCAACTACGCGGCCAAGGAAATGAAGGACGTGAAGTACTGCTTCGCCTTCGTGCACGACCCCGGCACCTTCCACTCGCGCAAGAAGATCACCGTGCCCGGCGACGTCAAGGGCATGAAGGTGCGCCCGGCCACCAGCACCGTGGGGCAGCTCATCACCTCGCTGGGCGGCACCAACGTGCAGGCCTCGGCCCCCGAATCGCGCGACATGCTCGAGCGCGGCGTGGCCGACGCCATCACGTTCCCGTGGGGCTCCATCGGCCTCTTCGGCATCGACAAGGTGGTGAAGTACCACATGGACGTGCCGCTTTACGTCACGCCCTTCGTGTGGGTGATGAACAAGGGCAAGTACGACGCCATGTCCGCCGCGCAGAAGAAGGTGATCGACGACCACTGCACCAGCGAATGGGCGCAGAAGGTGGCCGGACCGTGGGCCGACTTCGAGTTCGCGGGCCACGCCAAGATGGCGGCACTGTCGGGCCACGAGATCTACAAGCTCACGCCCGATCAGCTGGATGCATGGCGCAAGGCGGCGGCACCCGCCGAGGCGCAGTGGGCGGAGGGCGTGAAGAAGGCCGGTGAAGATCCGAAGGCCGTCATGGACGCGCTGAAGGCCAGCCTCGCCAAGTACAAATCGGCGCTCTGAGCGATGGCTACACGGTCCGCCAGCTATATGGACCGCGCGATCAACACCATTGAATGGCTCGCCGCCATCTTCGTGGGGATCGTCGCGCTCAACATCTTCGTGGCCGTGGTGCTGCGCAAGTTCTTCGACACCTCGATCCCGGACGCCTACGACTTCGGCCGAATGCTGCTGGGCATCCTGATCTTCTGGGGCATCGCGGCCACCAGCTACCGGGGCGGCCACATCACGGTGGACCTGGTGTGGACGGCGGCGGGCCCGCGCATGAAGCGCGCCATCGACGTGTTCGCCACGCTGGTGCTGCTCTTCGTGGTGGCGGTGCAGACCATCATGCTGTTCGACAAGGTGCGCGGCACCTATGTCGACAACGTGCAGACCTACGACCTCAACATCCCGACCTGGCCGTTCTACGCCGTGGCCTGGGCCGGCGACGTGTGCGCCGTGCTGCTGATCGCCATCCGCACCTACAGGCTGATCTTCCATCCCGAACAACTCGAAGAAGTTCACGCAGAACAGAAGGCCGACGAATGAGCCCCGATGCAGTCGCAGTGTTGGGCTTCGTCGCCCTTTTCGTATTGATGCTGTTGCGCGTGCCGGTCGGCATGGCGATGGGCCTGGTGGGCGTGGTGGGCTACAGCTACCTCGTCGGGCCGGGCCCCGCGCTCAAGCTGGTGGGCCAGACCTCCATGCGCACCGTGACCGACTACACCTTCGGCGTGATCCCGATGTTCATGCTGATGGGAGCGCTGGTGTCGGTCTCGGGTGTGAGCCGCGAGCTCTTCAAGGCCGCCAACTCGATGATCGGCCACCTGCGTGGCGGCCTGGGCGTGGCCACCGTGGTGGCATGCGGCGGCTTCGCGGCGATCTGCGGCTCGTCGGTGGCCACGGCCGCCACGTTCTCGGCGGTGGCCTACCCGGAGATGCGCCGCTTCAACTACCCGCAGTCTTTCTCCACCGGCGTGATCGCCGCGGGCGGCACGCTGGGCGCGATCCTGCCTCCATCGACCGTGCTTGCGGTGTACGCCATCCTCACGCAGCAGGACATCGGCAAGCTCTTCATGGCGGGCATCGTGCCGGGCATCCTCGCGATGGCCATGTACGTACTGACCATCGCGGTCATCGTGAAGACGCGGCCGGGCTGGCTGCCTGGCGGCGAGGTGAAGCCCTGGTCGGAGCGCCTGAAGGACCTGAAGAACGTGTGGGCGCCGCTGGTGCTGTTCGTGTTCGTCATCGGCGGCCTGTACGGCGGCTTCTTCACGCCGACCGAGGCGGGCGGCGTGGGCGCGAGCGGCGCCTTCATCCTCGGGCTGGTACGGCGCAAGCTCGACGGGCCGAAGATCCGCGAAGCGCTGCTGTCGGCCACGCGCACGGCGGCGGCGGTGTTCACGGTGCTGATCGGCGCGCTGCTGTTCGGCTACTTCCTCACCATCACGCAGAGCCCGCAGAAGCTCACCGAGTTTCTTACCGGCCTGGGCATCGGCCGCTACGGCGTGCTCGCGCTCATCATGCTCATGTACCTGGTGCTGGGCTGCCTGATGGACGCGATGGCGATGATCATCCTCACGGTGCCGATCATCTACCCGGTGATCGTGCACCTGGGCTTCGACCCGATCTGGTTCGGCGTGATCATCGTGATGACCGTCGAGCTCGGCCTGATCCACCCGCCGGTGGGCATGAACGTGTTCGTCATCAAGAGCGTGGTGAAGGACGTGAGCTTCACCACCATCTTCAAGGGCGTGCTGCCGTTCATCGTGACCGACATCGTGCGGCTGGTGATCCTGATCGCGTTCCCCATCATCGCCCTGTGGCTGCCGACGAGAATGGGCTGATGAGCAATACAAGCACCAACACAACCAAGGAAGTCGTCTATACCGTGCGCGTGGAGTTCGGCGACTGCGACCCCGCCGGCATCGTCTGGTTTCCGAACTTCTTCCGCTGGATCGACGCGGCCTCGCGCCACTTCTTCGCCGAATGCGGCGTGCCGCGCTGGGAGGAAACGACCGAGACGCTGGGCGTGATCGGCACGCCGCTGGTCGACACGCACACGCGCTTCGTGAAGTCCGCGAGCTACGGCGACACGCTGCAGATTGCGGTGCGCATCACCGAGTGGCGCGAGAAGAGCTTCGTGCAGACCTACCGCGTGACGCGCGGGAGCGAGCTGATCCTGGAGTGCGAGGAAGTGCGCATCTTCGGGGCGAAGCGCGAAGGCGGCGGGATCCGGGCCGTGGCGATTCCGCCTTCCATACGGGTGCTCTGCGAGTAGCCGCGAAGCCGGCGCCACCTGCCCGACGCTGGTTTTCACCTACGCCATATTTCTTCTTTCTCTTGCCGCATCACGCGTCCTGAGTCCTTTCGGCAGATATTCACCTCGCCCATGCCTCACAAATAATCACACGCATTACAAAGGCTTGGAGGCGAGCCGTGAACCATGTCTACCGTGTGATCTTCGACCGCCGGCAGAGCCGGTATCGCGTGGTTTCCGAACTGGCGAAGAGCGCCAGCGGTTCCGGAGGGACAGCAGTCAGGGGACGAAGGCGCACCGCGCGCAGGGGCGCAGCTCCTGCGCTCGGGGCCCTCGCGGCCCTGGCCGCACTGGCACTGCATGGCGGCACGGCGCTCGCGGCCTGCACGCCCGCCTCGCCTGTCGACAACGACGTGGTCACCTGCACCGGCGTTCCGATCCTGCTGCCCCCCAACCCGAACAGCTTCCTGAGCAACGCCAACGGTCTTGCCGTCACGGTGCAGTCGGGCGGCATCATGAGCACCCTGCCCGGCGGCACGGCGATGACGCTGGGCGGCAACGGCATCACGCTCAACAACCTGGGCGCCATCGACGCCAACGCAGCGGGCTCCCTCGTGCTCTCGCGCGCCCTCACGATCGGCAACCTGGTCGTGCCCGGCAGCGGCAACGTCACGGTGAACAACCAGGGCACGATCGAAGGCACCTTCGACGGTACCTTCGGCCTGCTGGGCGCGGCGGCCGTCATCGCCACCACCGGGACCACGACTTTCAACAACAGCGGCACGATTGGCATGAGCGCGCTCGGGCTCTTCGATCCGATCAACTCGATCGCCGTCGCCGTGTACGGCGGTGGCAACGTCAACTTCACCAACACCGGAACGATCACCGGCCGCGTGGCCTTCCAGAGCCCCGACAGCGGCGGCAACGCCTTCGTCAACGCTGGCACGATCAACGGCAGCGTCTCGCTGGGCACGACGCTGAGCAACGACACTTTCGTGGCGGTCACGGGCTCGTCGATCAACGGCGGGCTGGTGCCGCTGCCCGGCGTGACCATTCCGACGCCCGCGGTGCCGCCGAGCTTCCTCACCTTCGCCGCCGGAGGTACGGTCGACGCGGGCATAGGGGGCAACGACACGCTGGTGCTGCAGAACACCGTGGCGGGGCCTGGTTCCGGCAGCGGCGGCGCGGGCACGGTCTCGAGCCTGCAGTACCTGAACTTCGAGAACCTCGTCGTCAACAGCGGCACCTGGACGCTCGAGGGCCCCGCGGTGAGCGGCGCGGCCGCGCTCAACGGCGGCACCGCGATCTTCGACAATGCGCTGTCCTTCGGCACCGGAACGCTCACGGCGAACGGTGGTTCCATGCAGGCCTCGGTGGCAGGCCTGACGCTGACGCAGAACATCAGCCTCACGGGCGGCCTGATCGTTCAGGGCGCAAACTCCCTGACGCTCGGCGGCACCGTCACCGGCGCCGGGGGGCTGATCAAGAACGGCAGCGGCACGCTCACGCTGTCGGGGAACAACGACTTCAGCGGCGGGCTGGCCCTCAATGGCGGCGGCCTGACGCTGGGCAACGCGAGTTCTCTCGGCACGGGCCTGTTCCTGGTCGGCGGCCCCGCCACGCTCAACACCGCCTTCACCGGTACGCTGACCAATCAGGTGCAGCTCAACGGCGCGCTGACGCTCAACGGCGCGGGCACGCTGAGCTTGAACGGCAACATCAACGGCGGCGGCAGCCTGACGCTCGCCAGCGGCGACCTGGTGCTGAACGGCGCCAACAACTACAGCGGCGGCACCGTGCTGCAGGCCGGCTCGATAGACCTCGGCTCCGCAACCGCGCTCGGCTCCGGCGCATTGACGGTCGATGGCGCCGCCACGCTGACCGGCAAGAACGGCCTCGCGTTGAGCAACGACATCGTGCTCAACAACACGCTGAACCTGGGCGGCGGCGGAAGCGGCGGTGCGCTGACGCTCAACGGCAAGATCAGCGGCGCGGGCGGGATGAGCCTGGCCGGCGCGCCAGGGCTCACGCTCAACGGTGCCAACGACTTCAGCGGTGGCTTCAACCTGGGGGGCGGCCAGCTCACCGTGGGCAACAACCTCGCGCTGGGCACGGGCGCGGTGACGGTGAGTGGCGCCAGTTCGCTGGCAGCGAATACGCCCGTGGGCCTGACCAACAACTTCAACCTGAATGCGGGGCTGAACGTTGCGAGCAGCAGCGCTCTCTCGCTCAACGGCACCATCGGCGGCCTCGGCGGACTGACGCAGTCGGGGCCAGCCAAGCTCACCTTGGGCGGCGCCAACGGTTTCGCCGGCGGAGTGAACCTGCTGGGCGGCGGACTGGGCGTTGGCACCAACACCTCGCTGGGACTCGGCGCGCTCACGGTCAACGGCGCGGCCACGCTCGATGCCAGCGCGGGTGTGAACCTGGGCAACGCGGTAGTGCTCAACGCGGGCCTGGATGTGGGCGGCAGCAACGACATCGCGCTGGGCGGGGTGGTGTCGGGCGCGGGTGCGCTGTCGTTCAACGGCACCGGCAAGCTGAGCCTGAACGCCGCGAACGCCGGCTTCAGCGGCGGCGTCACGCTGGGCAGCGGCACGCTCGGCGTGGGCAACAACCTCGCGCTGGGCACCGGCGGGCTCGCCGTGACAGGCAACGCGAGCCTCACGGCGAACGTGCCGGGCATCGTGCTCGGCAACGGCGTAACCCTGGGCAGCGGGACCACGCTGAGCCTGACCGGTGCCAACGCGCTCGCGCTGGGCGGCACCATCACCGGCGCCGGCGCGCTCGCGGTGAACGGTCCCGGCGGCGTCACGCTGGACGGCGCGAGCGACTTCTCGGGCGGCGTTTCACTGGCGGGCGGCACTCTCTCGCTGGGCACCAGCACCTCGCTGGGCAGCGGCACCCTCGGCGTGACGGGCAATGCCGGCCTGCAAAGCGCGGGCGGCGCCCTGACGCTGGTCAACGCCGTATCGCTCGGCGCAGGCGCGGGCCTGACGGTGGGCGGCGCCAACGATCTCACGCTGAACGGGCCCATCGGCGGCGGAGGCTCCCTCATCAAGACTGGCGCCGGCACGCTGGTGCTCGGCGGCGCCAACAACTTCGGCGGCGGTGTGACGCTGCAGGCCGGCACGCTCGGCGTGGGCACCGGCACCTCGCTGGGCACGGGCACGCTGACTGTGAGCGGCGCCGCCACGCTGACATCGAGCGCCGACGTCGCGCTGGCGAACGACGTCACGCTCGATGGCGCGCTGAGCGTCACGGGCGCGAAGAACATCGCACTGGGCGGCGTGATCGGTGGCGGCTCCGGCCTCAGCTACAGCGGCACCGGCATCCTGAGCCTTGGCGGCGCGAACGCCTATGCAGGCACCACCACCGTCGCTTCGGGCACGCTGCTGGCCACCAATGCGAGCGGCAGCGCCACGGGCACCGGCGCGGTCACGGTGCTGACCGGCGCCACGCTGGGCGGAACCGGCCGCATCGGCGGCGACGTCACCCTGAACACGGGCGCGAAGCTGGCTCCGGGCGCCGGCACCGCCGGAAGCTTTGGCGTGCTGGCCGTGGGCGGCAATCTTTCGCTCGCCGCCGGCAGCACGCTCGATTTCGATTTCGGCGCGCCTGGCCCCAACTTCAGCACGCCGGGCGCGAGCGACAGCGTGAGCGTGGGCGGCGACCTGTCGCTCGGCGGCGCGGTGACGCTGAACGTCGCCAACGCCGGCAGCTTCGGCCCCGGCGTGTACCGGCTCGTCGACTACGGGGGCTCGCTGACGGGCGCCGGCAGCCTTTCGCTCGGCGGCTTGCCGGGCGGCAGCACGGTGCTGCTGCAGAACCTCAGCGCCGACAAGCGCTTCAACCTGCTCAACACCACCGGCCTGACGCTGAATTTCTGGAACGCCGACGGCCTGGCCAGCCCGGTGCAATCCGGCGGCGGCACGGGCACGTGGTCGACCACCAGCCCGGTTTGGACCGACGCGGCCGGCACCGTGACCGTGCCCATGCAGCCGCAGCCGGGCTTCGCCATCTTCGGCGGCGCGCCGGGCACCGTGACCATCGACAAGACCGGTGGCGCGGTGCAGGCGCTGGGCATGCAGTTCACCAGCGGCGGCTATACGCTGGCCGGCGATGCGCTCACGCTGCTGGGCAACGGCGGCGGCAAGGCCGAGATCCGCGTGGGCGACGGCAGCGCGGCCTCTACGGGCTTCGTCGCGACGGTGAACAGCGCCATCGACGGCAGCGCGGGCATCGCCAAGACAGGCGCGGGCACGCTGGTGCTGGGCGGCACCAACACCTACACAGGCGGCACGGCCGTGCAGGGTGGCGTGCTGTCGGTTTCCGCCGATGCCAACCTCGGCGCGGCCGGCGGCGGGCTCGCGCTCGACGGCGGGCGCCTGCAGGTCACCGGCACGGGCTTCGCCGGTACGGCACGCGACATCGACATCGGCGCGGCGGGCGGCGGCATCGAGGTCGTCGACGCGGCCCACGACTTCACCGCGAGCGGCACACTGGGCGGCAGCGGCACCTTCGTCAAATCGGGCCAGGGCACGCTGACCCTGGCCGGCACCAACAACCACACGGGTGCCACGGTGGTCGACTCCGGCACGCTGCGGCTCGGCGCGGCCGATCTGCTGAACCCGGCGGCGACGATCGCGCTGGCCGACAAGGCCGGCGCCACACTGGACCTGAACGGCTTCGACCAGACCATCGGCTCGCTCTCGGGCGGGGGCAGCGCGGGCGGCGAACTGAAGCTGGGCAGCGCGACGCTCACCACCGGCGGCGACAACACCAGCACCACGTTCGGCGGCAGCCTGAGCGGCAGCGGCAGCGTCGTGAAGCAGGGCACCGGCACCTTCACCCTCGCCGGCTCGAACAGCTACGGCGGCGCGACGCAGGTGAATGCGGGCACGCTGCAGGCCGGTGCCGCCAACGCCTTCAGCGCGACTTCGGCCCACGGCGTGGCCGCGGGCGCGACGCTCGACCTCGCGGGCTTCAACCAGACCGTCGCGTCGCTGAACAACAGCGGCACGGTTTCGCTGCCGGGCGCGACGGCCGGCACCAGCCTCACCGTGACCGGGCCTTACGTGGGCAACAACGGCGTACTGCGGCTGGGCGCGGTGCTGAACGCGAGCGGCCCGTCCGACCGGCTGGTGCTCGACGGCGCCGGCGCCACGGCCAGCGGCCGCACCACCGTGCAGATCGTCAATCTCGCAGGCCTGGGCGCGCTGACCACGGGCAACGGCATCGAGGTGATCAGCGCCCTCAACGGCGCGACCACCACCGCGCAGACCACCAGGGACGCCTTCACGCTCGCCGGCGGGCACGTGGATGCCGGTGCCTACGAATACCGCCTCTATCCCGCCGATGCGAACGGTGCGGGCGAGAACTGGTACCTGCGCTCGACCACGGGCGCGGTCGGCCCCGGCGTGCCAGGTGCACCGGGCGGGCCGGGCCTGCCGACCTATCGCGCCGAAGTTCCGCTCTATGCCGCCCTGCCCCAGCAGTTGCGCCAGGCCAATGTCGCGATGCTCGGCAACCTGCACCTGCGCGGCGGCGACGAGATGCGGCAGCCCAACGACGCCGGCGACACGACGACTTACGCCGGACGCCGCGCATGGGGCCGCGTGCTGAGCACCGACATCGACGTGCGCCAGCGCGGCACCGTGAGCCCCGAGAGCAAGGGCCGCCTCACCGGCTTCCAGGCCGGCACCGACCTGTGGGCCGATGCGAACTGGCGTACCGGCATCTACGTCGGCCAGCTCGAGGGCGACGTCGACGTGCGCGGCTTCGCAAGCGGCATCCAGGGCCTGCGCGTGGGCCGCAGCGATCTGCGCAGCCGCTACCTCGGGGTGTACGCCAGTTGGCACAACGATGCCGGCTGGTACACCGACATCGTGCTGCAAGGCGGCCAGCACCGCTACACCGCGCGGCCGCTTGCGAGCATGGGCAGCTCGGGCAAGGGCGACAGCTTCCTGGCTTCGTTGGAAGTGGGCAAGGCCTTCGACATCGGAGGCGGCTGGCGCGTGGAGCCGCAGTTGCAGCTCATCCACCAGCGCCTGAGCATGGACGGCGCGAGCATCTCCGGCGCGTGGATCACGCAGGACACGCACGACGGCCTGATCGCGCGCGCCGGCGTGCGCATCAAGGGCTCCATCGCCACCGGTGCCGGCTTGCTGCAGCCCTACGCGCGCATCAACGTGAACCGCGCATCGAGCGGCACCGACATCGCGCGCCTGACGGGGCCGGCCGGCAGCACCGGCATCGCCAGCGAAACAGGCGGCACCAGCACCGAACTGGCCGGCGGCTTCACCCTCGCACTCGGCGAGCGCACGGCGATCTACGGCGAGCTGGGCAAGCTGTGGGCCACCGGCGGAGACACGCGCATGAAGAGCTCGCTCAACGCCTCGGTGGGCGTGCGGGTGCGCTGGTAGCCCCGGCGTCGGCTTGCAGTCGCGCGAGCAGGCCATCCACGCCCAGGTCGATCAGGTCGAAGACCTCGACAAAATCCTTCTGCCCGCCGTACCACGGATCGGGCACGTCGCCCTCGATGCCGTCGGCGTATTCGGTGAACAGATGGATCTTGCCGGCCGTGCTGGCGGGCGCGAGCCTGCGCAGCGCCGCGCAGTGCTGCGCGGTCATGCCGATGATCAGTTCGAAGCGATCGAAGTCGGACTTGCGAACCTGCCGCGCGCAGTGCGCGTGCATCTCGATGCCGCGCCGCCTGGCCTCGGCCACGGAGCGCGGATCCGGCGGGTTGCCGCACTCTTCATTGGAGATGGCGGCGCTGTCGACTTCGACATCGAAGCCGGCTGCGCGAGCCTTGTGCATCAGGAGAACGTGGGCTGTCGGGGAGCGGCAGATATTCCCCGTGCAGATGAACAAGACTGACGGTGTCTTCATCGAATTGAATGCAGATTGAAAGGTTAGCGTCGAATGCTGCAGGCCAATCGCAACATGGAGGCAATAAGCCCGCGAATCGCATCGTAAAACACCGTCCCGCGGGTTGACGCACCCTGTGATGCGGTGCAACAATCCGGAAATCTTCATTTCGGAGCCCCGTGCGTGGACAGTGCCAGTTGGATCAGTGACAAGACGCGTGCCTCGGCAGGCGTGACACATCCGGCCCTCTAGCGCAGGCTTCCCCCGCGCTGCGTGCCGGTCGTTGCACACAGCGTGACCCGTTTGCCATTCCGGCAAGCGGCTCCCCTCCTCCCGATTCCCGTCGTTCTCGTCACTGACTTTTTCAGTCAGCTTGCGTGCGTCCGTGCGCGAGGCCCTTCTGTGCGAAGGAGTCTTGTCATGCGTCACTTCCATCTTCGTCGTCAGCCGCACGAACAACCGCGTGTTCGTCCGTCGGCGCACGTGCCTGCGCACGCTGCGGCGGCGGAAGCAGCGCCTGCCGTGGATGCCAGGCTCGACCAGGCCGCCGCGCTCTGGACCACGCGCCGCATCCGCAGCTATCTGCTGCTGCAGCCGATCTGCGTGCCCCGCCGCTGAAGCGCGCGCCGCCACTCTTCTCTTCGAGCAACCCGCAAGCAACCCGCAAGCAACCCAGGAGCACACCATGGACCCCGCCTCTTGTTGGCGCCATAGCGCGCCCCCTTCGCCAAGACCTATTCCAACAACGACGCGGCCCGCTGTCGCGCCTCGCAGAGGGTTGAGCCCGGCCGGCTGATCGATGCCGGGGTTCTCCTTCCGCGGGCGCCGGTGGCGGCCGCTCCGAAGGAGAACATCATGAAGAACGTACTCAAGTCCTTTTTCGAAAGCTTCCTGCGCAGCCGCCACATGCTGCACCACTTCGAGCGCTGGCAGACGCTGCTGGGTTCGAAGCCCGTCGGAACCGGCTCCATCAGCATGCCGCCCGACATCGCGAAGGCCCTGAACGCGGCCTCGCGCACCGATGCCGGCGAGATGCTGGTCAAGCTCGGCAGTTCGCCGCGCGGCCTCGGCGAAGGACACGCGCAGGTGCTGCGCAAGCGCCTGGGCAGCAACGAGGTGCGCCACGAGCAGCCGCTGCGCTGGTGGCAGCACCTGTGGCAGTGCTACCGCAACCCGTTCAACCTGCTGCTGACAGTGCTGGCGCTGGTCTCCTACGTCACCGAGGACATGAAGGCCACGCTCGTCATCGGCAGCATGGTGGTGCTGTCGACGGTGCTGCGCTTCCTGCAGGAGTCGCGCTCCAACAAAGCAGCCGACCGGCTCAAGGCGATGGTGAGCAACACCTCCACCGTGCTGCGCCCCGCCCCGGGCCACAAGGCGGGCGCGGCCGGCGACGAGGGCTTCGACACCACGCACGCCGGCACGGTGCGCGTCGAGGTGCCGATGCGCGACCTCGTGCCGGGCGAGGTGATCGCGCTTTCGGCCGGCGACATGATTCCGGCCGATTGCCGGCTGATCACGGCCAAGGACCTCTTCATCAGCCAGTCGGCGCTGACGGGCGAGGCGATGCCGGTCGAGAAGTTCGTGGTCGACCGTGGCGACCATGCGGCAGGCGTGCTGGAACGCGAGAACCTGCTCTTCATGGGCACCAACGTGATCAGCGGCACTGCCACCGCGGTGATCGTGCACACCGGCGACCGCACCTTCTTCGGCGCGCTGGCCCAGCGCGTGACGGCCGCCGACCGCGGCACCAGCGCCTTCCAGGCCGGCATCAACCGCGTGAGCTGGGTGCTGATCCGCTTCATGCTGGTGATGGCGCCGCTGGTGCTGGTGATCAACGGCGTGGCCAAGGGCGACTGGTGGGAGGCCGCGCTGTTCGCGCTGTCGATCGCGGTCGGCCTCACGCCCGAGATGCTGCCGATGATCGTGACCGCCACGCTGGCCAAGGGCGCGGTGGTGATGTCGCGCCAGAAGGTGATCGTCAAAAGGCTCGAAGCCATCCACAACTTTGGTGCGATGGACGTGCTGTGCACCGACAAGACCGGCACGCTGACGCAGGACCGCATCGTGCTCGAGCGCCACACCAACGCATGGGGCGAGCAGTCCGACCACGTGCTGCAGCTGGCCTACCTCAACAGCTTCCACCAGACGGGACTGAAGAACCTGCTCGACAAGGCCGTGCTGAGCCACGCCGAGATGCAGCTCGAAACCCGCCTGCAGACCGCCTACCGCAAGATCGACGAAGTGCCGTTTGACTTCTCGCGCCGCCGCATGTCGGTGGTGGTGGCCAACGGCGGCAGCGAGCACCTGCTGATCTGCAAGGGCGCGCTGGAAGAGATCCTCTCGGTGTGCACCTCGGTCGAACGCGGCGCGGAAGTACTGTCGCTCGACGCCGACGTGCTCGCGCGCATCCACAGCGTGGCCTCGGAGCTCAATGCCCAGGGCCTGCGCGTGGTGGCCGTGGCCAGCCGCTCGCTGAAGGTCGATGAGCAGAAGCCGGCCTACGGCGTGACTGACGAATCGGGGCTCACGCTGCTGGGCTACGTGGCTTTCCTCGATCCACCGAAGGAATCGACCGCGCCCGCGCTGCGCGCGCTGGCCGAGCACGGCGTGGCGGTGAAGGTGCTGACGGGCGACAACGAGCTGGTCACGCGCAAGGTCTGCGCCGACGTGGGCCTCGAAGTGGGCCGCATCGTTCTCGGCGCGGAGATCGAGGAGATGGTCGATGCCGACCTGAAGCTGGTCGTCGAAGCGCACCAGGTCTTCGCCAAGCTCACGCCCGCGCACAAGGAACGCATCGTGCACGCGCTGCATGCCAACGGGCACGTGGTGGGCTTCATGGGCGACGGCATCAACGACGCGCCCGCGCTGCGCGCCGCGGACATCGGCATCTCGGTGGACAGCGCGGTGGACGTGGCCAAGGAGTCGGCCGACATCATCCTGCTCGAGAAGAGCCTGATGGTGCTGGAGCAAGGCGTCATCCAGGGCCGCCGCACGTTCGCGAACATGCTCAAGTACATCAAGCTCACCGCGAGCTCGAACTTCGGCAACGTGTTCTCAGTGCTGGTGGCAAGCGCGTTCCTGCCCTTCCTACCGATGCTGCCCCTGCACCTGCTGGTGCAGAACCTGCTGTACGACGTGTCGCAGATCGCGATCCCGTTCGACAACGTGGACGACGAGTTCCTCAGGAGCCCGCAGCGCTGGAACCCGGCCGACCTGGGCCGATTCATGGTGTTCTTCGGCCCGCTGAGCTCGGTGTTCGACATCCTCACCTTCACGGTGATGTGGTTCGTCTTCGCAGCCAACTCGGTGGATCACCAGACGCTCTTCCAGTCGGGCTGGTTCGTCGAGGGCCTGCTGTCGCAGACGCTGATCGTGCACCTGATCCGCACCCGCAAGATCCCGTTCCTGCAAAGCCGCGCCGCATGGCCGCTGCTGATCATGGGCGCCGCCATCGCCGCCGTGGGCATCTGGCTGCCGATGGGGCCGCTGTCGCACTACTTCAAGCTGCAGGCCCTGCCGCTGGCGTACTTCCCGTGGCTGGCGGCGATGCTGCTGGGCTACGCGCTGCTGACGCAGGCGGTGAAGGGGTGGTATGCGCGCAGGTACGGGTGGCAGTGACTTCCCGTGGTCGTCCGGGCTGCATGACATGTTCATGACACCGGGCGGCTTCAAACTGCCGCACCAACATCAACAACAACAAGAGGGAATCCATCGATGCAAGCCATTCACAACATCAACCTGGCTTCGCTGCTCGACACCTTCATCAGCGTGGCCGCTGCGTTCATCCTCGGCTCGGTGATCGGCCTGGAGCGCCAGATACGGCAGCGCACGGCGGGCCTTCGCACCAACACGCTGGTGGCCGTGGGCGCGGCGGTGTTCGTCGACATGGCCTACCGGCTCGACGGCAGCGGCGGCGCCGTGCGCGTGGTGGCCTATGTGGTGTCGGGCATCGGCTTCCTGGGCGCGGGCGCGATCATGAAGGAAGGCGCCAACGTCACGGGGCTGAACACGGCGGCGACGCTGTGGGGATCGGCGGCAGTGGGCGCCTGCGCGGGCGCGGACCTGCTCGGCGAAGCACTCATTGCGGCGCTGTTCGTGCTGGCCAGCAACACGTTGCTGCGGCCGGTTGTGAACCGCATCAACCGCCAGCCGATCAGCGAGGAGAGCAGCGAAGCGACGTACGTGGTGCGCGTGATCTGCTCGCGCGCGGCGCGGCCCGACGTGCTCGACCATCTGCTGGTGCTGCTGGAGGCCGCGAACTACCCGGTGCGCGACGTCGACCAGCACCCCTTCGGGCCGGCCGACACCGAGATCGGTGCGACGCTCTACGCGACGGCGGTCGAGCCCGAGGAGCTCGACCGCGTCATCGAGGAACTGGAGGCACTCGACGGCGTGCAGCAGGCCTTCTGGAATGCCACCGCCGAAGAGTAAGGGGCGTCAGACGCCCAGGATCGAGACCGCCTTGGTGTTGAGGTAAGCCTCCAGCGCCTCTGGGCCGCCTTCCGAGCCGTAGCCCGAATCCTTCACGCCGCCGAAAGGCATTTCCGGCGAGGGCGTCGCGGGCTGGTTGATCCAGAGCATGCCCAGTTCGAGCTTCTGGCTCAGCAGGTGGGCGTTCTTGATCGACTTGGTGAAGGCGTAGCCGGCCAGGCCGAAAGGCAGGCGGTTCGCTTCGGCGATCGCTTCTTCCAGCGTGTCGAAGCCGCGGATGGCGGCGATGGGGCCGAAGGGTTCGTTGTTGAACACGTCGGCATCCAGCGGCACGTCGGTCAGCACGGTGGGCGCGAAGAAGTTGCCGGCATCGCCGACGCGCTCGCCGCCCGTCGCGACGGTGGCGCCCTTCTTGCGAGCATCTTCCAGCACGTAGGCCATGGCCGTGAGGCGGCGCGCATTGGCCAGCGGGCCGAGGTTGGTGCCTTCGGCAAGGCCGTCGCCGAGCTTCAGGCCTTCGGCGTGCTTGACCAGCAGGCTGGCGAACTCGTTGCGCAGGCTGTTGTGCACCAGGAAGCGGGTCGGCGAGATGCAGACCTGGCCCGCGTTGCGGAACTTGGCGGCACCGGCGGCCTTGACGGCCAGCGCCACGTCGGCGTCTTCGGCGACGATGACCGGGGCATGGCCGCCGAGCTCCATCGTCACGCGCTTCATGTGCTGGCCGGCCAGCGCGGCCAGTTGCTTGCCGACCGGGGTCGAGCCGGTGAAGGTAACCTTGCGGATGATCGGGTGGGCGATCAGGTAGTTCGAGATCTCGGCGGGGTTGCCGAACACCAGGCCGACCACGCCGGGCGGGATGCCCGCGTCGACGAAGGCGCGCAGCAGCGCGGCGGGCGACGCCGGGGTTTCCTCGGGCGCCTTCACCAGGAACGAGCAGCCGGTGGCCAGCGCCGCGCCAAGCTTGCGCACGATCTGGTTGATCGGGAAGTTCCAGGGCGTGAAGGCGGCGACGGGGCCCAGCGGCTCCTTCAGCACCAGTTGCTGCGCGGCCAGGTTGCGCGAGGGCACGATACGGCCGTAGACGCGGCGGCCTTCGTCGGCGAACCACTCGATGATGTCGGCGGCGGCCATCGTCTCGACCTTGGCCTCGCCCAGCGGCTTGCCCTGCTCCTGCGTGAGCAGCTTGGCGATTTCGAGGGAGCGTTCGCGGATCAGGCCCGCGGCGCGGCGCATGACGGCGGCGCGCTCGTTGGCGGGGGTGTTGCGCCAGGTTTCGAAGCCGCGCTGCGCCGCGGCGAGGGCGCGGTCCAGGTCGGCGATGCTGGCATGCGCCACCTTGCCGATGGCCTTGCCGGTGGCGGGATTCACGACGTCCAGCGTCTTGCCGCCGGTGGCGTCGACCCACTCGTTGTCGATCAGCAGGCGGGTGTCGGTGTAGGTGGCGGTCATGGCGAGCTATTCCTTCAGGACTGGATGATGAAAAGAAGAATGGGGAATTCTGGGTGTGCGGCGCGGCACCGGGGGTGGCGACGGCGGCGGCGGCCACGGGCCGCAGGGGGCATAGATTAACCCGAGTTCACAAACCTCGCCGGCTGGGCGGCCACCGGCGAGGGCCGGACCAGCCATGCGCGCCGAACATAATCGCCGCCCAACCAACACCAAGAGGGATCAGAGGAACCATGCACTCGGCACTGCGCAACAACCTGTTTTTCATCAAGGAGCACGTCGGCATCTTCAAGGCGGCCAACAACTACGACATCTTCGACCCGCACTCGCAGCAGAAGATTCTGGAATGCCGCGAGCCCGACCTGGGCTTCTTCAGCAAGCTGCTGCGCTTCACCGACTACAAGCGCTTCACGCCCTTCAACGTGGTGGTGTCGACGCCCGAGGGACAGAAGGTGCTGTCGGTCAGGCGAGGCGTTTCCATCTTCCTGTCGAAAGTGGAGGTGCTGGATGAGAACGACCGGCTGGTCGGCTCGTTCAAGCAGAAGCTCTTCTCCATCGGCGGCAAGTTCGATGTGCTCGACGCGCAGGAGCAGGTCGTCTGCACGCTCAGGGGCAAGTGGGCCAGCTGGGACTTCCGCTTCGTGCAGGGCAGCAGCGAGCTTGCCGCCGTGTCCAAGAAGTGGGCGGGGCTGGGCAAGGAGCTCTTCACCACCGCCGACAACTACATGCTTTCGATCGACCCGGGCGTGCCGGCCAGCGACGCCCGCCGCCTGCTGATCATGGCGGCCGTGATGTGCATCGACATGGTGCTGAAGGAGTAACGGGGAGCCGCTCCTTCAGCCGCCCGACTACAACACCAGCAGCGCGCGGAAGTCGTTGACGTTGGTGTTCGTGGGCCCGGTCACGAACAGGTCGCCGATGGCGTCGAAGTAGCCGTAGGCGTCGTTGCGGTCGAGGTGGTCGGACAGCTTCTTTCCGGCGGCCGTGGCGCGCGCCAGCGTATCCGGGGTGACGAAGGCGCCGGCGTTGTCTTCCACGCCGTCGATGCCATCGGTGTCGGCCGCCAACGCCCACACCTGCGGCTGGCCCATGAGTGCCCCGGCCAGTCCCATGCAGAACTCGCCGGCCCGCCCGCCCCTGCCCTTGGCCTGGCCCGGCTGGCGGGGACGGATCGTCACGGTGGTCTCGCCGCCCGAAAGAATGACGCAGGGCCGCGCGAAAGGCTCGCCGCGGTGCGCCACGGCGCGCGCGAGCGCGGCATGCACCTTACCGACTTCGCGCGACTCGCCTTCCATCTCGTCGCTGAGGATGTGCGCCTCCATGCCGGCCTCGCGCGCCGCCCGCGCCGCCGCTTCGAGCGACTGCTGGGGCGTGGCGATCATGTGCGTCTCGTGGCCCTTGAACACGGCGTCGTCCGGCTTGGGCGTCTCGAGTTCGCCGCTCTCGAGGCGCGCACGCACCGGCGCGGGCACCTCGATGCCGTAGCGGTCGAGGATGGCCAGCGCGTCGGCGCAGGTGGTGGCGTCCGGCACGGTCGGGCCGCTGGCGATGACGGCCGGATCGTCGCCGGGCACGTCGCTGATGGTCAGCGTCACCACGCGGGCCGGCGCGCATGCCGCCGCCAGCCGGCCGCCCTTGATGCGCGACAGGTGCTTGCGCACGCAGTTCATCTCGCCGATGCCGGCACCGCTTTCGAGCAGCTGCTTGTTGATGCGCTGCTTGTCGGCCAGCGTCAGCCCTTCGGCGGGCAGCACCAGCAGCGACGAGCCGCCGCCGGAAATCAGGCACAGCACGAGGTCGTCTGCCGTGAGGCCCTTCGTCAGCGCGAGGATGCGCTCGGCCGCCTGCTGGCCCGCCGCGTCGGGCACGGGGTGCGCGGCCTCGACGATCTCGATGCGCTGCGGCAGCCCTTCCGGGCGCGGCGGAATGTGGTCGTAGCGCGTGACGACCAGCCCCGACAGCGGCGCGTCGGCCGGCCACAGGGCCTCCAGCGCGTGCACCATCGAGCCGCCGGCCTTGCCGGCGCCCAGCACCAGCGTCCGGCCCTTGGGTGGCGGCGGCAGGTGGGCGCCCAGCGTGGACAGCGGCAGCGCGCGGTCCACCGCCACGCGGTAGAGATGTTCGAGGAAGGCGCGCGGGGCTTCGCGCGGATCGGGGGCGGGGCCGAAGGCCGGGGTCGATGCGGTCGTCATTGCTGCTTTGTCTCCAATCCGGCGATTGTGCTGCGGACCGCGACCGGCCCCGCTTGCCGCCGGTCAACTTCTGTCTGACTAGTTGGTCTTTGCGCCTGCCTGGAACCAGCGGCCGACCAGGGCCCGCTCTTCGTCGGTGATGCCCGTGGCGTTGTTCATCGGCATGATCTTGGTGACCACCACCTGCTGGTAGATGGCCTGGGCGTGGGCCGCCACCTGCTCGGGCGAATCGACGCGCACGTTCTTCATCTGCACGGCAGGGCCGTGGCACATGAAGCAGCGCTGCTCGAGCACCTTCTGCACGTCCTTGAACTGCACGGCCGGAGCGGCGGCAGCCACCGCGGGCGCGGCGACCTGCTCTGGCTTCATCCACACGATCGTCAGGCCCAGCACCACGATGCCGACCAGCGCATAGGGCAGCGGATTGCCCGCGTTGCCCAGCTTGAAGCGGTGCCGCACCACGAAGAACTGGCGGATGGCCGCGCCGCCGAGCATGATCAGCAGCAGCACGATCCAGTTGTACTTGTGCGTGTAGGCGAAGCTGTAGTGGTTGCTCAGCATCGCGAACAGCACCGGCAGCGTGAAGTAGGTGTTGTGCACGCTGCGCTGCTTGCCGCGCTGGCCGTGCACCGGGTCCACCGGCCTGCCTTCGCGCAGCGCCGCCACGTTCTTGCGCTGGCCGGGGATGATCCAGAAGAACACGTTGCCGCTCATGGTCGTGGCCATCATGGCGCCCACCAGCAGGAAGGCCGCGCGACCCGCGAACCACTGGCAGGCCAGCCAGGTCGCGAAGGCGATGAAGACGGCGATCAGCACGCCGACGATGGTGTCGCCGTGCTTGCGGCGTCCGAAGATCTGGCAGATGCCGTCGTAGACCATCCAGAACACGACGAAGAATGCCAGCGCCACGGCGATGGCGGCGCCGGGCTGCCAGTCCATCTTCGACTTGTCGATGAGGTAGGTGCTCGCGTTCCACAGGTACGACATGGTGAACAGCGAGAAACCCGTGATCCAGGTGGAATAGCTCTCCCAGTAAGACCAGTGCAGGTGGTCCGGCAGCTTCTTGGGCGCCAGCGCGTACTTCTGCATGTTGTAGAAGCCGCCGCCGTGCACGGCCCATTGCTCGCCGCCCACGCCCTTGTCGAGCGATTCCTGGTCCTGCGGCTTCTCGAGGCTGTTGTCCAGCATCACGAAGTAGAAGGAGGCGCCGATCCAGGCGATGGCGGTGATGACGTGGACCCAGCGCAGCAGCAGGTTGGCCCAGTCGAGGTAGTAGCTTTCCATATGCTTCTCTCTCAACCCGATTGGCGCGTGAGGACGCCAGGAAAGGGTTTCAGCCTGCTCACCACCGCGGGCGCTGTAAGCAGAGAAAGTGCCGCGAACGCAGGCTCCATGGGCAGATGGGCCTCGCTCCGCTGCGGCTTGTTGTGGACCGAAAGTGTATACAGTTTTGGCAAGGGAGGGTGCGGTTTTTTTGGGATGCGACCGCCGGGAAAACCCTGTTCAGCCCAGCGATTGCAACAACTGTGCCGCCACCGCCACCGCGATGACCTCGGGCTCCTTGCCCGTGATGCCGGGCACGCCGATCGGGCAGGTGACGCGGGCCAGTTCGTCGGCCGTGAAGCCGCGCGCCTCCAGCCGGTGGCTGAAGGTGGCCCATTTGGTCTTGCTGCCGATCAGGCCGATGTAGGGCAAGTCGTCACGCTCGCGCAGGCGCTTGAGGCAGGCGATGACGATGTCCAGGTCTTCGGCATGGCTGAAGCTCATGATGAGCACGCGGCTGCCCGGCGCGAGCGCGGCCACGGCGTCCTGCACCGGCTCGGAATGCTCGGTGTCGATCTGCGCGGGCAACTCTTCGGGGAAGACGCCGTCGCGGCTGTCGATCCAGCGCACCGAGAACGGCAGCGTCGACAGCAGTCGGGCCAGCGCCGCGCCCACGTGCCCGCCGCCGAAAAGGGCCACCGGCTCGAGCTGAGCGAGCAGGTCCTGCTGCAGCCTCGGCGCATCGGCGGAGGTGATGCGTTCGTAGGAGAGGAACATCACCCCGCCGCAGCACTGCCCCAGGCTGGGTCCTAGCGGATAGCGCTGGATGCCGTCGAAGGGCTTGCGCGTGCCTGCCAGCAGCTCGCGCGCTTCCTTGGTCGCCTGGAACTCCAGCTGCCCGCCGCCGATGGTGGCGGTCAGGCCGTCGGCCCACACGGCCATCCAGGTCCCGGCCTCGCGCGGCGCCGAGCCCTGTGTGGACTCGACGCGCACCAGCACCGCGTCTTCATGGCGCAGGCGCGCCAGCAATTGATCGACCGCACCGCTCATCGTCATCGATACCTTCGGTTGCCGGGCGCGCGACGACTCACGGTATAAACCCGGCCATGAATCGCCAGCTTACGCCTCGCCGCCTCGCACTTGCAGCTTCTGTTGTTTCGGCCCTCTGGCTTGCCGGCTGCGGCTCCACCGGGTCGGTGCCCGGCCAGCTGAGCGGGGCCAGCGGCGATGTCGGGGCCGGGCCGGTGCCGTCCGCATCCAGTGCTTCTTCCGCACGCGCCTATCGCCGCGATGCCGCGCGCCATGTCTATGAAGCCAACCGCTCGCGCATCTACAAGGGCCAGCTGCCGCCGGTGCTGTACGCGGTCGGCACGCTCGAGGTGAACATCGACGCTGGCGGCAAGGTGCGTTCGATGCACTGGCTGCGCGCGCCCAAGCATGCGCCCGAAGTGATTGCCGAGATCGAGCGCACGGTGCTGAAGGCGTCGCCCTTCCCTTCGGCAACGCGCCTGGGCTCCGTCACCTGGACGGACACCTGGCTGTGGGACGAGAGCGGACGCTTCCAACTCGACACCCTGACCGAAGGCCAGCAACAAGGCGACTGAAGCCCCGGCTCAGGAGCCGCGGTAGGTGGAGTAGCTCCACGGGCTCACGAGCAGCGGCACGTGGTAGTGCTGGTCGGTGTGGGCCACGCCGAAGTCCAGCGAGACCTTGTTCAGGAAGTTCGGCTCCGGCAGCTTGACGCCGAGGGCCTTGAAGTAGCCGGCCACGTCGAACACCAGGCGATAGGTGCCGACCTTCAGCGAATTGTTGTCGTAGAGAGGCCCGTCGCTGCGGCCGTCCGAATTCAGCGTGAAGCGCTTCACCAAGGTGGCGACGTCGCCGTCGGTGGTGTACAGCGCAACCTCCATGCCGGCCGCGGGGCCGCCGTGCATCGTGTCCAGTACGTGAGTGCTCAGGCCCATGGGGCGCTCCTTGAAAATCCGAAAAGCTCGGATCGGTGGGTGCGGGAAATTCCGGTGGACAAAAGTGTATACAGTTACCGGCTTTGGGTCTATCATGAAAAACATGGAGTCCTCCACCACCCGTTCGATCGTCGATGCCCTCACAAAGGCCATCGTCGAGCACCGGCTTCAGCCCGGCACCAAGCTGGCTGAGCAGAAGCTGGCCGATCACTTCGGCGTCTCGCGCACGCTGGTGCGCCAAGCGCTGTTCCAGCTGTCGCAGAACAAGCTCATCCGGCTGGAGCCCGCGCGCGGCGCCTTCGTGGCCGCGCCCGCAGTCGACGAGGCCAAGCAGGTGTTCGCGGTGCGCCGCATGCTCGAGGCCGAGATGACGCGCGAGTTCGTGCGCACCGTCACCCCGGCCAAGATCAAGGCGCTGAAGGAGCACGTGGCGCTCGAGAAGTCCGCCGTGTCGGGCGAAGACGTCTCCGGCCGCACCGAGCTGCTGGGCGACTTCCACGTGCGCATGGCCGAGCTCATGGGCAACCAGGTGCTGGCGCAGATCCTGGGCGAGCTCATCTCGCGCTGCGCCCTCATCACGCTGATGTACCAGAGCGCCAGCGCGGCCGAGCACTCCAACGACGAGCACGCCGACATCGTGAAGGCGCTGGCCGCGCGCGACGAGGAGCGCGCCGTGCGCCTCATGACCGAACACCTCGAGCACGTCGAGGCCAACCTCACCTTCGACCGCAAGGTGCCGACCAACGACATCTCGCTGGCGTTGTCCTGATCCACACAATGACTGTCTACGACTCCACCCTGCCCTATCCGCGCGACCTGATCGGCTACGGCCGCAACCCGCCCCATGCGCAATGGCCGAACGGCGCGCGCGTCGCCGTGCAGTTCGTGCTGAACTACGAGGAAGGCGGCGAGAACGCCACGCTGCACGGCGACGCGGGCTCCGAGCAGTTCCTCTCGGAGATGTTCAACCCGGCGAGCTTTCCCGACCGGCACATCAGCATGGAAGGCATCTACGAGTACGGCTCGCGTGCCGGCGTATGGCGCATCCTGCGCGAGTTCGAGAAGCGCGGGTTGCCGCTCACCGTGTTCGGCGTGGGCATGGCGCTGCAGCGCTATCCGGAGCTGACCGCCGCTTTCAAGGAACTGGGCCACGAGATCGCCTGCCACGGCTGGCGCTGGATCCATTACCAGAACATCGACGAGGCCACCGAGCGCGAACACATGCGCCTGGGCATGGAAGCCATCGAGAAGCTCACCGGCGAGCGCGCCGTGGGCTGGTACACCGGCCGCGACAGCCCCCGCACGCGCCGCCTCGTGGCCGACTACGGCGGCTTCGAATACGACAGCGACTACTACGGCGACGACCTGCCCTTCTGGATGAAGGTGCAGAAGACCGACGGCACCGTCGTGCCGCAGCTCATCGTGCCCTACACGCTCGACTGCAACGACATGCGCTTCGCGCTGCCGCAGGGCTACTCGCACGCCGACCCGTTCTTCCAGTACATGAAGGACAGCTTCGACGCGCTCTATGCCGAAGGCGACCCGAACGGCGACGACAGCCCGAAGATGATGAGCATCGGCATGCATTGCCGCCTGCTCGGCCGGCCCGGGCGCATCACCGCGCTGCAGCGCTTCCTCGACCACATCGCCAAGCACGACAAGGTGTGGGTCTGCCGCCGCGTGGACATCGCGCGCCACTGGAAGCAGGCGCATCCCTTTGAAGCCGGAGCCGCATCATGAGCCTCACCATCGCCCAACTCAACGCCGCGGCGCCGGCCGAAGCCGTCGCGCTGCTCGACGGCATCTACGAGCACTCGCCGTGGATCGCCGAGCGCGCCCTCGCCGCGCGCCCCTTCCGCTCGCTCGCGCACCTCAAGCATGCGCTGGTGCAGGCGCTGGCCGCTTCGTCGGCCGATGAGCAGATCGGCCTGATCCGCGCCCACCCCGAGCTCGCCGGCAAGGCCATGGTCAGCAAGACGCTGACAGCCGAATCGACCAACGAGCAGAGCAAGGCCGGCCTGACCGACTGCACGCCCGAGGAGTTCGCGAAGATCCAGCAGCTCAACGCCGACTACAACGCCAAGTTCGGATTTCCCTTCATCCTAGCGGTGCGCGGCCCGCGCGGCACCGGGCTGGCCAAGCGCGAGATCATCGAGACCTTCGCTCGCCGGCTGCACAACCACCCCGGCTTCGAACTCGGCGAGGCGCTGCGCAACATCCATCGCATCGCCGAGATCCGCCTCGACGACAAGTTCGCCGCCGACATCACGCTCGGCAACGACGTGTGGGACTGGCAGGAGCAGCTCTCGGTGCACACCGACCCCGGCTATGCCGAGAAGGGCCAGCTCACCGTCACCTACCTGACCGACGCGCACCGCGCCTGCGCCGCGCAGATCAGTGCGCTGATGCGCGACGTGGGCTTCGACTCGGTGCACATCGACGCCGTGGGCAACGTGGTCGGCCGCTATGAAGCCGCAGGCTTCGTCGAAGGTTCTGGCGCCACGCCCGACGCAAAGACCCTGCTGACCGGCTCGCACTACGACACCGTGCGCAACGGAGGCAAGTACGACGGCCGCCTCGGCATCTTCGTGCCGATGGCCTGCGTGCGCGAGCTCAAGCGCCAGAACAGGCGCCTGCCCTTCGCCTTCGAGGTGGTGGGCTTCGCCGAGGAGGAAGGCCAGCGCTACAAGGCGACCTTCCTTGGCTCGGGCGCGCTCATCGGCCACTTCGACCAGCGCTGGCTCGACCAGAAGGACGTCGACGGCATCACCATGCGCGAGGCCATGCAGCACGCGGGACTGAAGCAGGAAGACATTCCGAAGATCCAGCGCGACCCGGCCCGCTACCTCGGCTTCGTCGAAGTGCATATCGAGCAGGGCCCGGTGCTCACCGAGCTCGACCTGCCGCTGGGCATCGTCACCTCCATCAACGGCAGCGTTCGCTACGTGGGCGAGGTGATCGGCATGGCCAGCCACGCCGGCACCACGCCCATGGACCGCCGCCGCGACGCGGCCGCGGCCGTGGCCGAGCTGATCCTCTACACCGAGCAGCGCGCCGCGAAGGACGGCGACTCGGTCGGCACCGTCGGCATGCTCGAAGTGCCCAGCGGTTCCATCAACGTGGTGCCGGGGCGCTGCAAGTTCAGCCTCGACCTGCGCGCGCCCAACAACGCGCAGCGCGACGCGCTGGCCAACGACGTGGTCGCGGCGCTGAAGGACATCTGCGAGCGCCGCGGCGTTCGCTACGAGCTTGAGGAAACCATGCGCGCGGCCGCCGCGCCCAGCGCGCCCGCCTGGCAGCAACGCTGGGAAAAGGCCGTCGACGCGCTGGGTATTCCGCTCTTTCGCATGCCCAGCGGCGCCGGCCACGACGCCATGAAGCTGCACGAGGTGATGCCGCAGGCGATGCTGTTCGTGCGCGGCATCAACTCGGGCATCAGCCACAACCCGCTCGAATCGAGCACCAACGACGACATCCAGCTCGCCGTGGAGGCCTTCCAGCTCCTGCTGGACAACCTGGCGACCGAACAAGCCCACTGAAACACAGAAAAAACGCCATGACCGACTACGCCAAGCTCGACGCCTGGATCGACGCCCACTTCGACGAGGAAGTGAAGTTCCTGCAGCAACTGGTGCAGGTGCCCACCGACACGCCGCCGGGCAACAACGCGCCGCACGCCGAGCGCACCGCCGAGCTGCTGAACGACTTCGGCCTCACGGCCGAGAAGCACGCCGTGCCCGCGCAGGAAGTGAAGGACTACGGCCTCGAATCGATCACCAACCTGATCGTGCGCCGCAAGTACGGCGACGGCGGCCGCACGGTGGCGCTGAACGCGCACGGCGACGTGGTGCCGCCCGGCGAAGGCTGGACGCACGACCCGTACGGCGGCGAGATCGTCGACGGCAGCCTCTACGGCCGCGCCGCCGCCGTGAGCAAGAGCGACTTCGCCAGCTTCACCTTCGCGCTGCGCGCCCTCGAGGCGGTGGCCAAGCCGGCCAAGGGCAGCATCGAGCTGCACTTCACCTACGACGAGGAGTTCGGCGGCATCCTGGGCCCGGGCTGGCTGCTCGAAAAGGGGCTGACCAAGCCCGACCTGATGATCGCGGCCGGCTTCAGCTACGAAGTGGTCACGGCGCACAACGGCTGCCTGCAGATGGAGGTGACGGTGCACGGCAAGATGGCGCACGCCGCCGTGCCGGCCACCGGCATCGACGCGCTGCAGGGCGCCACGAAGATCCTGAACGCGCTCTATGCACAGAACACCCTCTACAAGCAGGTCACGTCGAAGGTCGAGGGCATCACGCACCCGTATCTGAACGTCGGCCGCATCGAGGGCGGCACCAACACCAACGTGGTTCCGGGCAAGGTGGTGTTCAAGCTCGACCGCCGCATGATCCCCGAGGAGAACCCGGTCGAGGTCGAAGCCACCATCCGCAAGGTGATCGCCGACGCGGCCGCCGAGAGTGAAGGCATCACCGTCGAGATCAAGCGCCTGCTGCTGGCCAACTCGATGAAGCCCCTGGCGGGCAACAAGCCGCTGGTCGACGCGATCCAGAAGCATGGCGGCGAGCTGTTCGGCGAGCCGATCAAGGCCATGGGCACCCCGCTCTATACCGACGTGCGCCTGTACGTGGAAGCCGGTATTCCCGGCGTGATCTACGGCGCCGGCCCGCGCACCGTGCTCGAATCGCACGCCAAGCGCAGCGACGAGCGCGTGGTGCTGGAGGACCTGCGCCGCGCGACCAAGGTGATCGCGCGCACGCTCAGCGACCTGCTGGCGTAATCAAACGGGTCGGGCGGGGGCAGCTCAGCCTGCCCTGGCGGGCGCAGGCGCCGAGCGCGCGGCGGCCCACGCCATCACCTCGGGCAGCGGCGCGGGCCGCGCGAGGTGATAGCCCTGCACCAGTCCACACCCCAGGTTGCGCAGCACGTCGAGCTCGGCCTGCGTCTCCACACCCTCGGCCACCACCTGCACGCCCAGCGAGTGGCCGAGCTGCACGATGGCATCCACCAGCACCTCGTTGCTCGGCGAGGACGACAGGTCGAGGATGAAGCTGCGGTCGATCTTCACCTGCCGCACATATTCGCTGCGCAGCGAGGCCAGCGACGAGTAACCCACCCCGAAGTCGTCGACCACGATCGCCACGCCCGCGGCCGAGAGCGCGTTCAGCCGGCCGCGCGTGGCGTGGGTGTCGAGCGCCACCTCCTCCGTGATCTCGATCTGCAGCCGCCGCGGCGCGATGCCGCGCAGCTTCAGCATGCCGAGCACGATGTCGTCCACCGCCAGCTGTGCCATTTCGCGCGGCGAGACGTTGACGGCCACCGGCACGGCCGCGAGGCTCGAGCCGGCGGCCTCCATCTGGCGCATGCCCCGGCAGACCTCGTCGACCAGGTGCCGCAGCAGCGGCTCGGCCACGCCGGTGCTCGCGGCCGCGTAGATCACGTCCTCCGGGGCGATGTGGCCGTGGCGGGGGTGGTTCCAGCGCATCAGCGCCTCCAGGCTGTGGACCTCGCTGCCGTCGCTGCTCATGATCGGCTGGTACCACACGCCGATGCCGCGCGATTCGATGGCCTGCAGCAGGTCGCGCTCCACGTCGCGGCGCGTGGCCAGGCGCTGGTTGAGCGCGCTGTCGAAGACCTGGTAGCGGTTACGTCCGGTGCGCTTGGCCTCGTGCAGGGCCTCGTCGGCGAAGCTGATCATGTCGGCCACCTCGGCTTCGCCCGAGAGCGAAATGCCGATGCTCACGCCCAGGTGGCCACCGTAGTGCGCCGTGGCGAAGGAAATGGAGCGGATCAGCGCCTGCGCGATCTCGGGCGGCGCCTGGCGTTCATTGCGCAGGCAGTAGAGCAAGGCGAACTCGTCACCGCCCCAACGGCCGAGCACGGCCTGCATCTCGGCAGTTTCGCGCTGCAGCCAGTGGGCCACGTCCTGCAGGACGCGGTCGCCCACCTTGTGGCCGAAGGCGTCGTTCACCGCCTTGAAGCCGTCGAGGTCCAGCAGCAGCAGGGCATGCTGGCGGCCATCGTGCGCGGCGAGGTGCAGCGTGGCCGCGTCGGTGAAGCCTTCGCGGTTGAGCAGGCCGGTGAGCGAGTCGTGCGAGGCGCGGAAGGCCAGTTGCTGCGTCGCGTCGAGCGACTGCGCGTGCGCCTTGCGCAGCTGCACCGCCATCGCGGTGGCCTCGTTGCGGATGCGGCTGCTTGCGCGGAAATTCCTGTCGCTGTGCACCGCGCCACGCACGAGCGCCGCCAGGTACAGCAGCACCATCGCCGCCAGGCTCAGGTTGTCGAAGCCGCCCGCATAGGCCAGGCAGCCGGCCACCGACAGCAGCGCCGGCACGATGAAGCTGATAGGCACGAATGCATAAGCGATGCCGTAGGTAACCGCCCCTGCGCAGATACCGCACACCACCGTCAGGTAGAACACCGCCTGCGGCGAGGAGTACCCGTCGCACAACAGCGGGATGAGCGCCCACACGCAGCCCGACACCGCCGCCATGGCCGCCGCGACCCGCAGATGCCACTCGACCGGGCGGGCATCCGGCGAGGTCGCGATGCCGTTCTCGGGCACGATGCCCGGCCAGGGCGCGAAGGGCCAGCGGCAGATGTAGCTGCGGATGCCGTTCACCATGAGCGACAGCAGCAGCCAGCAAAGACCTTCGAAGGCGCGGCCGGCGTTCAGGGCGACCAGCGCCGCGACGCAGCTCAGCACCACGTTGATGGGGATGGCCGAGAGCACGCTGCGGCGCACCGCCACCATCTGGTCGGTGCGCACCATGCGCGACAGCACCTCTTCGTCGACGGACGCGGTGAGCGGTGAGGAAGGCGCGCTGGAATTCATGAGCCGCACAGTTTATAGAGCGCAGGGCACATAAGCGCCCCAGTGGTGCGTGGCGACAACGAACTTTCGTTCAACTTTCATCGGGACGTCATCGCGACCTCCGAGACTCGCGGCTTTTCTCGAAGACGCGCACTTCAGGTGCGCGTCTCCTTTTCCAGCCTGCCATGTTCAATCTTCCGATCTCCCTCCCGACCGCCCTGCCCGCCCTGCCGTTCCGCCGCACCCTGTTCTCCACGCTCGCCGTCGGCACCCTGATGCTCACCGGCTGCGGTGGCGGAGGCGGCTCCAGCGGCCCGGCCTTCCTCCCCGCCGCCCCCGGCACTCCGACCGCCGTTGCGCCGGCACCCGCACCCGCCCCGGCACAGCCGCCGGCTCCCGGCCCGGCGGGCCGATGGACTGTCGGCGACCTGCACATCCACACGATGCAGTCGGACGACACCCAGCAGATCTCCACGCTCGACCAGGTGCTGGCCAAGGCCTTCGACCAGTTCGGGCTCGACTGGGCGGCAATCTCCGATCACCTGCGCCTGTCTTCCTACGACAACAACGGCAACAAGCTGGCCGCGCAGATTCCGTTCTCCGAAGGCATGGCCAAGTACCAGGTGCCGCGCATCAAGGCGCTGCAGGCCGGCGGCAAGTACGCCGACAAGACCATCTTCGCGGCCTTCGAATGGGACATGCCCTCGCACGACCACGGCAACGTGGGCATCCTGACCGACAACCCGATGTCGGACGCCGCGCTCAAGGCCGTGAGCCAGTTCGAGTATCTCTTCACCAACCGCGATCCGGCGCTCTTCCCGGCCGCCGACGTGGCCGCCTGGGGCCCCAAGGCCGGCACCGGCTACAACACGCACGCCGAGACCATGGCGGCGATCGCCTGGCTCAAGAAGAACTACCCCGAAACCAGCTACCTGCAGATCAACCACCCGTCGCGCAACCCCGGCAAGTACACGATCGCGCAGCTGCGCGAGATGAACGACCTGGCGCCGAACATCGTCTTCTCGCTCGAAGGCATGGTCGGCAACCAGATGGAGCCCGACCGCGGCGGCTACAACAGCGCCTACATCGATGCCAACCTGCCTTCGCGCACCTATGGCGGCGTCGACTACCTCGTCGCCAAGCTCGGCGGCACCTGGGACGCGCTGCTCTCCGAAGGCCGCCGCATCTGGAACGTGGCCGACTCCGACTACCACTTCACCATCTCGCAGGGCCAGTACAGCAGCGGCTACGCGCCTGGCGAGTACGCGAAGAACCATCTGTTCGGCAACATCAAGGATCCGAAGTCGCTGCTCACGGCCATGCGCTCGGGCAAGCTCTTCGCGGTGAACGGCGGCCTGATCGATGCGCTCGACTTCAAGGTCCAGAGCGCCAAGACGGCCGGCGAGATGGGCTCCGAAGTGGCGGCAAAGGCCGGTGAAGACCTGACGATCACCATCCGCTTCAAGAGCCCCGAGCGCAACAACTTCGAGTACCAGCTCGGCAGCGGCCGTTTCGCCAACGTGAAGCCGGTGGTCGACCACATCGACCTGATCGCGGGCGACGTGACCGGCCCCGAACTGCCGGGCACACCGGGCTACTCGCGCGACACCAACCCGTCGACGCGCGTGCTCAAGCGCTTCACGCGCGCCGACTGGAAGCTCGATGCCGACGGCTACTTCGCCGTGAGCTACACGGTGAAGGCCGGCAACAACCAGTACTTCCGCCTGCGCGGCACCAACCTGGGTACCGACGTGCCCAACGAAACGGCCGGCGGCGAGCCGCTCTTCGACGCGCAGACCACGGGCACCGACAACGTGGCCCGCTTCAACGCGATCAACGTGCGCAACTACAGCGACCTCTGGTTCTATTCGAACCCGGTGTTCGTGAAGGTCGCCGCGCAATAGCCGGGCGGCCGAACGCCGCGCAGCCCCCCCGGCTCAATCGCCGGGCATGCGCGGCGGGTTCAGTTCGACGCGCCGGGCGGCCTTGGTGCGCATGCGGATGTTGAGCATCTCCACGATCAGCGAGAACGCCATCGCGAAGTACACATAGCCCTTGGGCACGTGATGGTCGAAGCCCTCGGCCACGAGCACCACGCCCACGACCACCAGGAAGGACAGCGCCAGCATCTTGATGGTCGGATGGGCCGAGACGAAGCGGCCGATGGGGCCGGCGAACAGCATCATCAGCAGCACTGAGGCGATCACTGCGGCGATCATCACGCGCACGTCGTCCACCATGCCGACGGCGGTGATGATGGAATCGAGCGAGAACACCAGGTCGATGATCATGATCTGCAGGATCACCGAGGCGAAGGTCGCCTTGACGGCACTCTGCTTGTGCTCATGCTCGCCTTCGAGCGACTGGTGGACCTCGCTCGTGCTCTTCCAGATCAGGAAAAGCCCGCCCAGGATGAGGATCAGGTCGCGCCCCGAGATCTCCTGGTTGAACACGGTGAACAGCGGCGCCACCAGGCCGACGATCCAGGCGAGCACCAGCAGCAGCCCGATGCGCATGAACATGGCCATGAAAAGGCCGATGCGCCGCGCGAACTCCCGCTGGGCCAGGGGCAGCTTGTCGACCAGGATCGAGATGAAGATGATGTTGTCGATCCCCAGGACCAGCTCCAGGGCGGTCAGAGTGGCGAAGGCGATCCAGACCTGAGGGTCGGTAAGAAGTTCGAGCATGGAACGACGCGGTTGCAGCACGCGCGGCCGGCGGCCGCTGCGGGCGAGCGCATCTTACGGGTCCCCGCGCGCCAGGCGCCAGCGTCCCCTCGCCTCATGGGCCATTACATTGCCGGCCATCCCGGCCCGGGCGCTGGCCGATTGCTTGCAAAAATGAGGTTCTCAATCTCATTTCGACGGCTAGTGGAATGAAGGCAGATCGGCGAGCATCCGTGCCCGGAAGTACCGGACAGCGCATCCGTCTTCCGGCATAGCCCCAAGCAGCAACGATGTGGATCGGTGCGGAAACTCAAACCATCGTTGTCGGCCCTGATGCCGTTTTGCCTCGCGATTCGAACATGCACGAAGAACCCGCCCGCGTCATACCAGGGCGGACGAGCCTTGCAGCTGCGAAGTACCTCTGCGACCCCAGGTTGCGCGGGCACTGACGCATGAGGGCGTCACCCAACGGCCCGCGCGGCGTTCGCGCCGCATGGTTCGGCTTGCTGATTTGCGGCGCACTGGGCGCGGCCCATGCGCAGAACACCGTCAAGGCGGTATCGGGCTACGTGCAGCATGGAACCGCGGTCGTCCAGATCGACCTGGCGCAGCCGCTCGATGAGCTGCCCGGCGGATTCGCCATACAGAACCCACCGCGCATCGCGCTCGACTTTCCCGGGGTTGCCAGCGAAGTCGGCCGCGCGGCCGTCGAAGTGAACCAGGCCAACCTGCGTTCGATCAATGTCGTGCAGGCAGGAGAGCGCAGCCGGGTCGTGCTGAACCTGTGGCAGCCCGCTTCATACAAGACCGAGATACAGGGCAGTTCGCTCAAGGTCACACTGCTGTCCGCCGGCGCTGCCGCCTCCCCGACGCAGGCTCGCACGCCCGCAGGCGCCAAGGCGGCGCCCGCCGGCGGCGAGCCCATCACCCTGAACTTCTTCAACGCAGACATCGAGGCGGTGGCCCGCACCATGGCGGTGGTCACCGGCCGCGACGTGGTGATCGACCCGAGGGTGAAGGGCACGATGAACCTCGCCACCGAACGCGCGATCCCTCCGGCCGCGGCCTTCGACCAGTTCGCCCTTGCGCTGCGGCTGCGAGGCTTCGCCCTGGTGGAAGCCGAGGGGCTCTACAAGGTGGTGCCCGAGGCCAGCGCCAAGCTGCAAAGCGGTAGCGTCAACACCTCGATCGGCGCCATCCCGCCGAACGCCGGCAACCAGGTCGTCACGCAGATATTCAGGCTCAACTACGAGTCGCCGAACAACCTGCTGCCGGTGCTGCGTCCGCTGATCGCGCCGAACAACAGCATCAACGTGAACCCGGGCACCAACTCGCTCGTGATCACGGACTACGCGGACAACATGCGCCGGCTCGCGCGCGTCATCGCGTCGCTGGATGTTCCAAACGCATCCGACGTCGAGATCATCCAGCTGCGGTACGCACTCGCCGCCGACATCGTGCCGATGCTGCAGCGGCTGATCGACGGCGGCAGCTCGGGTGCATCGGGCGGGCCGGCCATTTCCGGCATGTCGAGCATGCCAGGGTCACCGGATGCGATGCCTGTCGTGAACGCAGCGGACACATCGTTCCGCACCACCCTGATGGCCGATCCGCGCAGCAACTCGGTGCTCGTGCGGGCGGCCAACCCGGCGCGCATGCAGCTCGTGCGCGCGCTGATCGACAAACTCGACCGCGCGCCGGCGGACACCGGCAACGGCGCCGCCGGCAACATCTACGTGGTCTACCTGAAGAATGCGGATGCGGTGCGGCTCGCCGCTACGCTGCGTGCCGCGATGGCGGCGGGCCAGCAGAACGCGTCCCAGGCTGCAGGCGGCGGCTCGCCCCAGCAAGGACAGCAAGCCTCGCCGGTGGGCCTGAACGGCGGCGGCCAGGGCAGCGCTTCGAGCGCCGCCGACGCGCCCCTGAACAACGCGAACCAGCCCTCCACCGGCGGCCAGATCCAGGCCGACCCGTCCACCAACTCGCTCATCATCACCGCCCCCGAGCCGCAATACAGGCAGATGCGCGCGGTGATCGACAGGCTCGACGGCCGGCGCGCGCAGGTGATGATCGAAGCGCTGATCGTCGAGGTGAACGCCAGCAAGGCCGCGAGCTTCGGCGTGCAGTGGCAGAGCGCGCTGGGCCGCAACGCGGTCATCGGCACCAACTCCAGCCTCAACAGGAACAACATCCTCGCGCTCACCCAGGCACTGGCCACACGCAATGCCGCCGGCGTGGCGGGCCAGATCGCGCCGGGGCTGAACATCGGCGTGGGCGGCAGGATCGGCGGCCAGTACGTGCTGGGCGCCATCGCCAACTTCTTCAGCAGCGACGGCGATGCCAACATCCTCTCCACGCCCAACCTGCTGACGCTGGACAACGAGGAGGCCCGTATCGTCATCGGCCAGAACGTGCCCTTCGTCACGGGACAGTACGCGAGCGCGGCCGGCTCGGCCGGCGTCAATCCGTTCACCACCGTGGAGCGCAAGGACGTGGGCCTCACGCTGCGCGTGCGCCCGACCATCAACGAGAACGGCACGGTGAAGCTCACCATCTTCCAGGAAGCCTCGACGGTCGACCAGAACACGGTCAACAACCAGAACGGGCCGACCACCAACAAGCGCTCCATCGAGTCGAACGTGCTGGTGGAAGACGGGGGCCTGGTCATGCTCGGGGGCCTGCTTTCCGACACCTACAACAACACCATCGAGAAGGTACCGCTGGCCGCAGACGTGCCGGTGGTGGGAAACCTGTTCAAGAACGAGAACCGGACGCGCACCAAGAGCAACCTGATGATGTTCCTGCGTCCCGCCGTGATGCGCGATGCGGACGCCATCGAGTCCTTCTCCTATGGCCGCTACGACGAGATCCGCGGCATGCAGCAGCGCACGCAGCCGGACACCGGCAACCTCATGCTGCGCGCCGTGGATGCGGCGCCGCTGCTGCCGGCAACACCGCCGTTACCTGCGCAGGGACGAAACGGCAGCACCCGCATGGAAGGCACCGAACTCATCCCTCCACCGCGCGCCGCCACGGACGACCGCAAGCTCGCGCCGAGCCCGTTGCGCGGCGCGCTGCCGCCGACGGCAGACCCTGTGAGTGCGCGCGAGCTGCCGTAGGACGGACGGCAGGGCTGCTGCCTGCCGATCGTCGGCTCAGGAGCCGGATCTGAGTTCGAGCACGTAGCCCTTGCCTCGCACCGTGTGCAGCAGCTTCACGTCGAAGGGCGCATCGACCTTGTTGCGCAGGCGCAGTATGGCCACGTTGATCGCATTGGTGGCGGGATCGAACTCCGTGCCCCAGACTTCGCGGGCGAGCGTTTCGCGCGACATCACGCGCCCCTGATTGCGAAGCAGCGCAAGCAACAGCACGAACTCCATCCTGGTCAGCCCGAGGTCCTTGCCGTCGCGGGAGCACGTCGCATCTCGCTCGTTGATTTCCAGATCATCCAGCCAAAGTATCGGCTGAGGACGTGCAACGCTGTTGCGCGCCAATGCCCTGATGCGCGCCAGCAGCTGGGGCATCGTGAAAGGCTTGACCAGGTAGTCGCTCGCGCCAAGTTCCAGCCCTGCCAGGCGCAAGGCGACGCTGTCGCGCTCGGTAAGAACAAGCAGCGGCGCATTCGTCTTTCGCCGGATTGATCGCACGGCACTGAGTCCTGCGGCGCCGAGTTGCATGGAGTTCAGCAGAACCAGTGAATAGTCCCGTGCGAGCGCGGGAGTCTCCATCGCATTGGTGCCGCGTGCCTTATCGATCAGCAGCCCCCGCTGCTGCAACGCTTCATTCATCGAATCGCAAAAGCTGGAGCGATGATCGACGAGCAATATCCGGGTGGCATCGATATCTTCGGCAGGCCCCTTAACTCGACCTTTCGAAGCCCCGGGGAATGAACCACCCGATTCGTTCTCGAGCGAAAGTTGGGAATCCAGCAGCCGCACAGTTTCTCCTTCCAAGGCGCCAAGATGGAACTACCGTGCCGTTATATGTTTGCTGCAAATCATTGATCTAATTCATTACTTAGGAAGATGACTGGTCTTTTCATCTTCCTGCTTGTGGAGCGTTCGATTTCTTCCTCGTCGAGGGGATCCAGGCTGAGCGCAGCCTGACACGGATCGACTTGACAGTGGAAATATCGTTACCGCATGAAATTCATTCCGGCGCTGTCATCGGCGGTTCTCGAGAGCCCGTTGGGTCGTTCCCTGTGCCACGTGCACATCACCGGGAATATCGAATGAGAAAAGCATCTTCTCTGCCCGCCTTTCAACTCGCCGGAATTCTGATGGTGAGCCTGATCGCAGGCTGTGTCGTTCAACCACCGGCCACGGCAGTCCGCACCGTCGTTCAGCCCGCACAGGTCGCCGTCGCCGCGCCACCGGTCGTGAGCGTGTACGTCGATCCGCCGCTGTATCAGCCTCCTGCCATCGCGGTGGCATGGGCTCCGCCGCCGATGCTCGTGGAAGTGCCACCGCCCTCGCCATTCGTGGGCGCCGTGTGGACCGGCGGCTACTGGACATGGCACGGCAACTGGGTGTGGGCCGCGGGCCGCTGGTCCGCGCCTCCACAGCCGGGCTATGCATGGGTGCAACCCTATTACGAGCATCGCGACAACGTGGTGGTCTTCGTCGCCGGCCATTGGTCGCCGCCGGGCGTTGCATTCGTGCCGCCGCCGTTGGGCCTGAGCCTCGCGGTGTCGATCGCGGCGGCCGGCGTGGTGGCGGGGATCGCTCCGATCGGGCCGCCTGGCGTGTTCGTTCCCGCGCCTCCCGGTTCGCGGCTCGGCCTGATCGTGCCCGCGCCGATCGGTACGCCGCCGGCGGTGGTCGTCAGTGCGCCGCCCGTCACCAACGTCGGCATGCGCGTGCAGAACACCACGATCAACAACGTGACGAACAACACGACCGTCAACAACATCACCAACGTCACGAACATCGCCAACAACAACCAGACAGTGAAAGTGGTGGCGCCAGCCAGCGCGACTGCGAGTGGGCGGCCGTTCGAAGCTGCGATACCGGCAAGCGCCCACCTTGCCGCCGCGCTCCCGCCCGTCGTGCATTCGATGGCGCCCGTTCCGGCGAACCCGAAGCCGATCGCCGCGCTGCCGGCGGACCGCCAGCCGCCACCCGTGGCGCGGCCGGCGGAGGCTGTGCGCCCTACGGCTCCCGGCACTCCTGCCGCACAGCAGACTGCCGCGGTTCGCCCGCCTTCGCAGCCGCCCTCCGCGCCTCGGGCACGCCCCGAGCCGCTCGTGTCCGAAGCGCCCGCCAGGAGGCCCGAGGCAGCGATGGCCTCGCCGACACCGGCGCAGGCTCACGCGGAGATGTCCCAGCAACCGAAGCCGGCCGCCGTGGAGCCGCAGGCCCGTATGGCGCCCGGGGAAGATCCTCGAATGGCGCATGAAGGGCGTCCGGCAATCGCCGCGCGCGAGGGAGCCGAGCAGAAGATCCAGCGTCCGCCAAGACCCGCGCCGGCTCCTGTACCGAGGCCGCGCCCGCCCGCGCCGCCACATGGGCACCCCGAGCATCCCCCGGCTCCCCACGAACGCAGCGCTCCCCCGCACAAGAAAGAGCACGGCCAGTAAGGTCGTCGCCCGCCTCACGCCGCCGCATCGGGCGATACCGGCCGCGTAGCGGTGCACCTCACGGGTGCACCGCTACGCGGCCGCGCCCCGTTCCGAGGCATCCGGCCCGGTCCGCACCCGACGCCAACGCAAGACCTCAGGGATTACACCGATATATGAGTTCTCCAATGAGCTTGATTGCGCCCATTTTTTGTATACAAATAACGCATCCGAAAAACCGGCGCGAAATTTGCGTCAAAAACAGGTCCTGATCCACCCACTCGCACGAGGAAGAAGACCATGAGCACAGTCGTCAGCCAGGCCCCCGCGGGGGCGAGCGAAGCCGGCATTGCGCCGCACGCGGAATCCAACGCCATCATCAAGCCCGGCTACCACCCGCGCCTGACCAACGAAGACCTCGCTCCGCTGAAGAAGCAGACCTGGGGCCAGTACAACATCTTTGCCTTCTGGATGTCCGACGTGCACAGCGTGGGCGGCTACATCACCGCGGGCAGCCTGTTCGCGCTGGGCCTGTCGAGCTGGCAGGTGCTGGTGTCCCTGCTGGTGGGCATCGTGATCGTGCAGATCTTCTGCAACCTCGTGGCCAAGCCCAGCCAGGTGACGGGCGTGCCTTACCCCGTGGTGTGCCGCGCGCCCTTCGGCGTGCTGGGCGCGAACATCCCGGCCATCATCCGCGGGCTGATCGCGGTGGCCTGGTACGGCGTGCAGACCTATCTCGCCTCGGCGGCCTTCATGGTGCTCGCATTGCACATGGCGCCGGGCCTGGCGCCTTACGCCGAGGTCACCAGGTACGGCTTCGCGGGCCTGTCCGCCCTGGGCTGGGTCGCCTTCATGGTCATGTGGGTCCTGCAGGCCTTCGTGTTCTGGCACGGCATGGACGCGATCCGCAAGTTCATCGACTGGGCCGGTCCCGCCGTGTACGTGGTCATGGCCATCCTGTGCGGCTGGCTGGTGTGGAAGGCCGGCTGGAGCAAGATCGACCTGAACCTGGGCGGCATCAAGTTCCAGGGCTGGGACGCGCTGCCCGTGATGCTCTCGGCCATTGCACTCGTGGTGAGCTACTTCAGCGGCCCGATGCTCAACTTCGGCGACTTCTCGCGCTACGGCAAGAGCTTCGAGGCGGTGAAGAAGGGCAACTTCTGGGGCCTGCCGGTGAACTTCGTGTTCTTCTCGCTGCTGACGGTCATCACCACCGCGGCCACGCTGCCGGTGTTCGGCGAGCTCATCACCGACCCCGTGCACACCGTGGGCAAGATCGACAGCACCACCGCCGTGGTGCTGGGCGCGCTGACCTTCATGATCGCCACCATCGGCATCAACATCGTCGCCAACTTCGTCTCGCCGGCCTTCGACTTCTCCAACGTGGCGCCGCAGCACATCAGCTGGCGCACGGGCGGCATGATCGCCGCGGTGGGCTCGGTGTTCCTCACGCCGTGGAACCTCTACAACAGCCCCGAAGTCATCCACTACACGCTCGACGTCCTCGGCTCTTTCATCGGCCCGCTGTTCGGCATCCTCATTGCCGATTACTACATCGTGCGCAGGCAGCGCATCGACGTGGACGCGCTCTACAGCATGAGCCCCAAGGGCGAGTACTGGTACAGCGGCGGCTACAACCCGAAGGCGATCCAGGCGCTGGTGCCCGCGGCCATCGTGCCCATTCTTTGCGTGATGGTGCCGACGCTGCGCGGCGCCGCCAACTATGCGTGGTTCATCGGCATGGGCCTGGGCTTCATCATCTATGCCGTGCTGAACCGCAGCGACAAGACTTGAATCATCGGTTAGTCAGATAGACAGAAAGAAAGGGACCGCGCCGTGCGCATCAAGATCATCAATCCGAACACCACCTGGAGCATGACCGAGAAGATCGGTGCCTGCGCCCGGGCCGTGGCGCAGGCCGGCACCGAGATCGTCGCAGTGAGCCCGGCCATGGGGCCGGTGTCCATCGAAAGCCACTACGACGAGGCTCTGGCCGTTCCGGGCCTGTTGCAGGAAATCGCCGCGGGTGAACGCGACGGCATCGACGGCTACGTGATCGCCTGCTTCGGCGACCCCGGCCTGAAGGCCGCGCGCGAGCTGGCGCGCGGCCCCGTGGTGGGCATCGCCGAGGCGGCGATGCACCTGGCCAGCATGATCGGCAGCCGCTTCAGCGTGGTGACCACGCTGGGCCGCACCATCGGGCAGGCCTGGCACCTGGCCGAGATCTACGGCATGGAGCGCTTCTGCGCCAACGTGCGCGCCTGCGAGCTGCCGGTGCTCGAACTGGAGGAGCCCGGCTCGCGCGCCCGCGAGCGCATCGTCGACGAGTGCCGCCGCGCATTGGAAGAAGACGGCACCGACTGCATCGTGCTCGGCTGCGCCGGAATGACCGACCTGTGCGAGCACATCGAGGGCGTGCTGGGCGTGCCGGTGATCGACGGCGTGGCCGCCGGCACCAAGCTCATCGAGTCGCTGATCGCGCTGAAGCTGCGCACCAGCAAGCGCGGAGAGCTCGCAAAGCCCCTGCCGAAGCCCATCATCGGTGCGCTCGAAAGCTTCACACTCTCGCGCTAGGCCACAATCCGCGCATGCCCCGCGCCAGTTCCAAACCTTCCGTTCCCCCCGCTGCCGCCGTTCCGGACGAGAACGGCTCAGCCGTGACCGACAAGAACAGCTCCATCGAGAGCATCGCCAACGACATCGCCACCGCGATCGTCGAGAAGCGGCTGCCGCCCGGCACCTGGCTGCGCGAGGAAGCGCTGGGCCGCGTGTATTCGGTGAGCCGCACCAAGGTGCGCGCCGCCCTGCTGATGCTGTCGAAGGACAAGCTCATCGAGATGATTCCTGACAAGGGCGCCTTCGTGAGCCAGCCCTCGGTGGAGGAGGCTCGCGAGGTCTTCGCCGTGCGGCGCATCCTCGAGAGCGAGGTGGTGCGCCTCTTCATCGCATGTGCCAAGGCGCGTGACTATCAGGCGCTGGAGCAGCACATCAAGTTCGAGCGCACCGCCCTGCGCCAGACAACCACCATGGGCACCGTGCGCGAGAAACTGCTGGGCGATTTCCACGTGGCGCTGGCCGAAGCCACCGGCAACCGCACGCTGGCCGAGCTGGTGCGCGAACTGGTGGCGCGCAGCTCGCTGATCGCGATGCTGTACCACTCGTCGAACGACCCGCATTGCTCGTCGGACGAGCACGCCGAGTTCCTGCGCCTGTGCCGCAAGGGCGACGTGGAAGCCGCCGTGAAGAGCATGACCGAGCACCTGGAGCGCATCGAGGCCAGCCTCGAGCTCGGCACCGAAAAGCCCGACCGGCAGCTCGACCTGGTCAAGGCCCTGCTGGCCTGACCCGGCATGCGGAAGAACCTCGGCCTCGCGCTGCGACAGATGCGGCTGCTGCGTGGCATCAAGCAGACGCACTTCGCGCAGTTGATGGGCGTGAACCAGGCGACGGTGTCGCGCTGGGAGCGTGGGCAGCTCGCGCTCTCGCCGGCACAGCAAGCCATGGCGCACAGGCTGCTCGCGGCGGCCTGCGACTCGGCGCAGGACGCGGCGCTGAAGCGGCTGGTCGAATCGTCCACGCACAAGGTGCACCTGGTCTGCGACCGCACGCACCGGCTGCTGGCCGCATCGCCTTCGCGGCAGGCCGAATGGCGCGCCGACGCCAGCGAGTTCATGGGCCGTTCGCTGATCGGCTTTGCCTCCAAAGAGATACTGGAAGCCGAAGCCACGCTCGAAGAGCTGGGCTGGCATGCGGGCGAGCTGTCGTCGCTCGAAGTCGCGACCGGGGCGAACACCGACCGGATCGTTCCGATCCTGCCTGGGCGCGTGCTGTGGGAGCGCATCGCGCTTTCCGACGGACGCGCGGGGCGCATCGTCACCACCATCGCCTGACCACGTCGCCGGCAGGGCGGCCCGTGCTCCTGTCATATAAATGCGGCATGCTGTAGCCCAAAAGGGCTACTCGCTGTTCTTCTGCGCGAGGGCCGCCGACGAACAATCTCCTCAGCATGCTCCGGCCCTCCTTGTCCAGCGCCAAGCCGCATCCTGCGATCACTGCGTTCTTCCAGCCGATCGTGGATCTGCGCCAGGGAACGATCTTCGGCCACGAGGCCCTGATACGCGGCGGTGCCGGCATCGCGCTACCCAGCCCCGAGGCAATGCTCGCGCTGGCCGCGGCGGAGTCGAGGCTGACCGGCTTCGAGCTTCACTGCGTGGAAGCGGTGCTCGCGCAATGGGGCCGCCTGAGCAAGCCGGGTCGGCTCTTCGTGAACATGAGCGCCGATACGCTGATCGAGGCCATGAGCGCCGCCGGCGGCACATGCTGGCTAGAGCGCATGCTGGCGAACTACAACATCGCGGTGCGCGACGTGACGGTGGAGCTAACCGAGCAATGCGCCGCGGGCGATGCCGAGGCGCTGCGCCAGGCAGTCAAGGCGCTGCATGCGCTGGGCGCGCGCATCGCGCTCGACGACTTCGGCGAGGGCCATTCCAACCTGCGGCGCTGGAAAGAACTACAGCCCGACTTCGTCAAGATCGACAAGCTGCTTACCCAGGGCATCGCCAACTGCCCGCAAAACGTGGCGCTGGTGCGCGCCATCGCCGGCCTGGGCAATGCGATGGGAAGCGAACTCATCGCCGAGGGCGTGGAGAACGCCAAGGACCTGCGCGTACTGCGCGACCTGGGCATCGCGCTCGGCCAGGGCTACCTGTTGGGCCCGCCCGCGCCGGAGCTGCTGCCGGCGCTGCCCGAGGCCGTGGCGGCCGCCATCGGCGATTCCCGCATCGCGGTGATGCCGCATGCGGCGCAAGCCTCGCAACCCAGCGTGCTGCGCGGCCTCTCGGTGATCCAGGCGCCCGCGCTGAGCCCGCAGACGCCGGTCGACGAGGTCGCGGCGGCCTTCCAGAAGCATCCGGCGCTGCATGCACTGGCCGTGGTCGACGATGGAACGCCCGTGGCGCTGATCAACCGCCAGTCGTTCATGAACGACTACGCGCGGCTGTACTTCCGCGAGGTGCACGGCCGCCGCCCCTGCCTGGCCTATGGCAGCAGCACGCCGCTGGTCGTGGAACGCGAGGAGAACGTCGAGAGCCTGCTCGGCATCCTGATGTCGGAAGACCAGCGCTACCTGAGCGAAGGCTTCATCGTGACGGAGCAGAAGCGCTATGCGGGGCTGGGCACGGGCGACCAGCTGGTGCGCGCGGTCACCGAGGCGCGCATCGAGGCGGCGCGGCACGCCAACCCGCTGACCTCGCTGCCGGGCAACATCCCCATCAACATCCACATCGCGCGGCTGCTCGACAGCGGCGCCGACTTCGCGGCCTGCTATGCGGACCTGAACAGCTTCAAGGTGTTCAACGACCACTACGGCTACTGGCGCGGCGACGAGATGATCCTGCTGCTCGCGCGGCTGGCGACGCAGCATGCGGATGCGCATCGCGACTTCGTCGGCCACATCGGCGGCGACGATTTCCTGGTGCTGTTCCAGAGCCCCGACTGGTACCGGCGCTGCGCCGGGCTGATCGCCGAGTTCAACCGGCAGGCACCCGGCCTCTACGACGAAGCCGATCGGCAGTCCGGCGGCATCGAGGGCGAGGACCGGCATGGCGTGGTCCGCTTCACGCCCTTCGCCACGCTGGCGATAGGCGCGGTGCGCATTCCGCCGGGCATGTTCCGGCATGCTGAAGACGTGGCGAGCGAAGCGGCCATCGCGAAGCACGACGCCAAGCAGGCAGCCTCCGGGCTCACGGTGCGGGAAGCAAGGCCACGCGCCTGAATCGCGCATAACTTATGCGTGGACGGTCCATGCGGCCGCGGCTAGTCTTGCGGCCATGACCATCCTCATCACCGGCAGCGCCGGCCACCTCGGCGAGGCCCTGATGCGCACGCTGCGCGCAAGCTCGCAGGCGGTGCGCGGCATCGACATCGCTTCCTCCGGGTTCACCGACCGCACCGGCTCCATCGTCGACCGCGCCTTCGTGCGCGGCTGCATGAAGGGCGTGCGCACCGTCATCCACGCGGCCACGCTGCACAAGCCGCATGTGGCAACGCACAGCCTGCAGGAGTTCGTCGACACCAACATCACGGGCACGCTGGTGCTGCTCGAGGAGGCTATGGCGGCGGGCGTCGGATCCTTCGTGTTCACGAGCACGACCAGCACCTTCGGCTACGCGCTCACGCCTGCAGAGGGCATGCCGGCTGCGTGGATCACCGAGGACGTGACGCCTGTTCCGAAGAACATCTACGGCGTGACCAAGACATCGGCCGAGAGCCTGTGCGAGCTGTTTCATCGCAAGCAACAGCTGCCAGTGGTGGTGCTCAAGACTTCGCGCTTCTTCCCCGAGGAAGACGACGATGCCGCGGCGCGCAGCCTGCACTCGCTGGACAACGCGCAGGCCAACGAGTTGCTGCATCGCCGCGCCGATATCGAGGACGTGGTGCAGGCGCATCTTCTTGCGGCCCGGCACGCACCGCGCATCGGCTTCGGCCGCTACATCATCTCGGCCACCACGCCCTTCGCGCGCGACGACCTGCAGATGCTGCGGGAGAACGCGGCCGCCGTACTGCGCCGACTCTTCCCCGAGGCGGAGGCGCTCTACGCGAAGCAGGGATGGACGCTGCCAAGGCAGCTCGATCGCGTCTACGTGAACGAACTCGCGCGGCGCGACCTCGGATGGCAGCCGCGTCATGACTTCGCTCATGTGCTGCGCAGCCTGCGCGAGGGCCGCGATTTCCGCAGCCAGCTCGCGCGCAAAGTGGGCAGCAAGGGCTATCACGCCGAGGCTTTCGACGACGGCCCCTACCCCGTCGCATAGAGAAAAACGACCGGGGCAAGGCCCCGGACCGGATACGGGTTTTCCTGAATCCGGATTGTTGCATAAGTTGTATACAGTTTGGCGTACACAAACAGGTGTGCGCATGCCGAGCCGTGTCGCCCGCCTCTCCTCGATCAATCCCTCTCTCGCCGCAGCAGGAGAAACACGATGACGGCCGACAGCCCCCCCTCAACAGTCCATCCCGTGGATCAGCGGCTGCCCACCGGCAAGCTCGCCGCCCTCGGCCTTCAGCACGTGCTGGTGATGTATGCGGGCGCCGTCGCGGTGCCGCTGATCGTCGGCCGCGCGCTCAAGCTCAGCCCCGACGAGGTTGCACTGCTGATCTCCGCCGACCTGTTCTGCTGCGGCATCGCCACGCTGATCCAGGCGCTGGGCGCCACGCAGTTCTTCGGCATCAAGCTGCCGGTGATGATGGGCGTGACCTTCGCCTCCGTCGCGCCCATGGTGGCCATCGCCAACGCCAACCCCGGCCAGAACGGCGCGCAGCTGCTGTTCGGCGCCATCATCGGCGCGGGCGTGGTGTCGATACTGATCGCGCCGCTGGTCAGCCGCATGCTGCGCTTCTTTCCGCCGGTGGTCACCGGCACCATCATCGCGGTCATCGGCATCAGCCTGATGCGCGTGGGCATCAACTGGATCTTCGGCAACCCCGTGGGCCCGACCGCGCCCGCGCTGGTCGACCCGGTCTATGCGAAGTGGCTCGCCGAGGTGACCTCGCCCGGCAGTTCCATTCCCGCCGTGCCCAAGGGCTTCGCGATCCTGCCGACGGTGCCCAATCCCAAGTACGCGGACCTCTCGGGCTTCGGCGTGGCCGCGCTGGTGCTGGTGTCGATCCTGCTGATCGTGAAGTACGCCAAGGGTTTCGTCGCCAACATCTCGGTGCTGCTGGGCATCGTGATCGGCGCCGTCGTGGCCTCGCTCACCGGCCTCATGACCTACGAGAAGGTGGGCAAGGCCGCGTGGGTCGACATCGTGCTGCCCTTCCACTTCGGCATGCCGCAGTTCGATCCGATCCTGATCCTCACCATGACACTGATCATGATCGTCGTGATGATCGAATCGACAGGCATGTTCCTCGCACTCGGCGAAATGACCGAGCGCAAGATCAGCCAGAAGGATCTGGCGCGCGGCCTGCGCACCGACGGCCTGGGCACGCTGATCGGCGGCGTCTTCAACACCTTCCCCTACACCAGCTTCTCGCAGAACGTGGGCCTGGTTGCCGTCACCGGCATCAAGAGCCGTTATGTGTGCGTGGCCGGCGGCATCATCCTGATCGTGCTGGGCCTGCTGCCGAAGATGGCGGCGCTGGTCGAATCGCTGCCCACCGTGGTACTCGGCGGCGCGGGCCTCGTGATGTTCGGCATGGTGGCCGCCACCGGCATCCGCATCCTCTCGGGCGTGGACTTCAGGAACAACCGCCACAACGCGATGATCGTCGCGGTCTCGCTGGGCATCGGCATGATTCCGCTGATCGCGCCCAACTTCAAGCAATGGATGCCGCACGCCATCCACTCGCTGATCGAGTCGGGCATTTTGCTGGCGTCGATCGCGGCGGTGCTGCTGAACCTGTTCCTCAACGGCGCGAAGCACGATGAGAGCGCCGTGATCGCCGCGGCGAAGCAGGCCGAAGCCCACTGATCGCCGCCAGCGCTCAGATCATCGCCAGGGGCATCTTGCGCTTCGGCGGCGGATGCAGGCGATCCAGTTCGGCCAGGGTCGCCGCATCGAGCTTCAATTCGGCAGCGGCCAGGTTCTCCTTCAGGTGGGTGCTGCGTACCGCCTTCGGAATCGCAGCCACACCGGGCCGAGCGATCACGGCGGCCAATGCGAGTTGCGCTGCCGTCACGCCCAGTCGCTCGGCCAGTTCCACCAGCCCATCGTCCTCGGCCAGCGCGCCCTGGTCGATGGGGCTGTAGGCCATCAAGGGCATGCCGCGCTCGCGCTGCCAAGGCAGCAGGCCGAACTCGGGCCCTCGTTCGCCCAGCGACAGGTAGACCTGGTTGGCCGCACAAGCCGGGCCGTCGCCACCGGCTGCCTCCTCCAGTTCCTCCATGTCGTCGATGTCGAAATTGCTCACGCCCCAGTGCGCGATGCGGCCATCGTCGACCAGCGAATGCATCGCCGCCACCGTCTCGCGCAGCGGATGGTTGCCTCGCCAGTGCAGCAGGTAGAGATCGAGGGCGTCGAGCCCGAGCCGCTTCAGGCTGCGTTCGCAGGCATCTCGCGTGCCGCGTCGGCTGGCGTTGTGCGGATAGACCTTGCTGACGATGAAGAGCTCTTCGCGCCGCACGTCGTTCGCACGCAGGGCCTCGGCGATGGCCTGACCCAGCACGGTCTCGGCGCCGCCCTCGCCGTACATCTCGGCGGTGTCGATCAGGCGATAGCCGAGCACGATGGCTTCGCGCACGGCCTTGACCTCGTCGGCACGGCGTTTCGCGTCTTCGCCCATGCGCCATGTGCCCAGGCCCAGGACCGGCATCTCGCCGCCGGTGGGGAGTTGAAGTGTTCGCATCGGCCCATCCTAAGAGGGATGCGCCCGCTTGTCAGCCAGCCGACAGCGGCAGCCACACGGTCGCGCGCAGGCCACGACCGCCCTCCCCGTCGGACAGCTCGATGCGCCCGCCATGCTTCTCAAGCACCGACCTGACGATGGCCAGCCCCAGTCCGCTGCCCGACTGCGTCTGGTCCGGATTGCGGAAGAAGCGGTCGAACACGCGCTCGCGCAGCGCGGGCGGAATGCCCGGGCCCTGGTCCGTCACGCGCAGCACCGCATCCGATGACTCGCGCCCGACGCGCACCGTGACAGCGCCGCCATCGGGGCTGTACTTGATGGCGTTCTCCACCAGGTTGCTCACCATCGAGATCAGGCTCTCCCTCTCGCCGTGCACCGGCACCGGTTCGGGTACTTCAGAGGCGAACTCCAGCGCGATGCCGCGCGCCCGCGCCAGTGCCTCGACGAGCGGAATGCGGTCGCGCACCAGCGCATCGAAGGCCAGCGTCGCGGGCAAGGCGTCCAGCGGCATCTCGTCGCTTCGCATCAGTTGCCGCAGCTGGCCCACCAGCCGTGCCGCGCGGTCGTTGCTTCGCAGCAGGTTGGCCATGAGCTCGCGTTGCCCGGGGTCGGAGGTCCGGGCCTTCAGCGCCTCGACGTTCACGCGCATCGCATCGAGCGGGGTGCGCAGCTCGTTGGCCGCGTCGGCGATCAGGCCGCGCTCGCGCGATGCGCGGTCGCGCACGCTGCGCAGCAGGCCGTTGATGCCGTTCACCAAGGGCTGCAGTTCCTTGTGCGGCGGCTCGAAGGTCAGCGGCGAAAGATCGGCCGGGCCGCGCTCGGCCGTCTCCTTCGTCACCTGCCGCCACGGCCGCAGCGCAAGCATCACCGAGAGCCAGGCCGGGAAGACGACGAACGGCAGGCTGATGGCCAGCGGCAGCAGGTAGTAGCTGCGGTGTTCGATGGTGAAGTTCAGGCGCAGCACGTCGGGCTCCGCCAGCAGTACGCGCGTGTCCAGCAGCGGCGAAGTCATCGAGCGGGCGCGCCACACGCGATCGCCGGCGCGCACCTGCTCCACCCGCCCGGGCATCTGCGTGTGCATGAGCGGCGCACTCGGCGCGGAGTTGTAGATGAGCCGGCCCTGCTGCCACACCTGCAGCACGGGCGCCCGATCCTGATCGGATTTGAAGTCGCTCGAAGTCTCCTGCAGCGCCATGTCGAAGGCCTTGAGCGTCTGCTGCTGACGCGCGGGATCGAAGGCCAGGTTCTGCGCGCAGGCCATGATGCTTTCGAAGACCTTGTCGTAGCGCACCAGCTCGGGCAGGCGGTTCGAGTCATACAGGAAGAGCGCCAGCGTGGCGCACCACAGCAGCCCCGCCACCGCGATCTGCGCGAACAGCAGGCGCCGCACCAGCGAGGGCTGGAGCCACCGTCGGATGCGGCGTGCGACCGCCTTCGCGGCAACGGACAAGAAATTCATGGGTCTCCTGGCGAGCGGTCTCTGCGGAGCGCCTCGCGAGCGCGCGGAGTATCCGGCACGGCCGCGCGGGCTGCTTCAGAAAGCCTTCATGTAGGAGGCTCAAGGGCTTTCATGCGAGAGTCATCGGGAGCTTTCGCCTTCTAATTATTCGAATTCGAAGTCGGTTCCGTGACACACGATTTCTTCATTGCCATAGGGAAACGCATCGACACAGCCTTCTTATTTTGTCAAGGCGAACTGGGTGCGAACCCCCTGCGCAGGCCCGTTTCTCGCTTCTAGAATTTTTTCGAAAGCCCGCGTCACGAGCGCCGGTGCCCCCGAACGAAACGAACTTTGAACAGGTTGAGTCAATGCAGAAAAAGCACAGGATTGCAGTCATTCCCGGAGACGGCATCGGCGTCGAGGTCATGCCCGAAGGGCTGCGCGTTCTCGACGCGGTCGGTCGCCGCTTCGGCATCGATTTCTCCTACGACCATTTCGACTGGGGTTCCGACCACTACGTGCGCACCGGCCTGATGATGCCGGCCGACTGGGCAGAAAAGATCCAGGGCCACGACGCCATCTACTTCGGCGCCGTGGGCGCGCCCGACAAGGTGCCCGACCACATCGCCGTGTGGGGCCTGCTCATCAAGATCCGCCGCGACTTCGACCAGTACGTCAACCTGCGTCCGGTGCGCCTGATGCCCGGCGTGCCCGGCCCGCTGGCGCACCGCAAGCCCGGCGACATCGACTTCCTGGTGGTGCGCGAGAACACCGAGGGCGAATACACCTCCGTGGGCGGCCGCCTGTTCGAGGGCACGCCGCGCGAAATGGCGATCCAGGAAGCGGTGTTCACCCGTACCGGCGTGGACCGCATCATCGACTACGCGTTCACGCTCGCCAACCGCCGCAAGCGCAAGAGCCTGACGGCCGCCACCAAGTCGAACGGCATCTCCATCACCATGCCCTACTGGGACGAGCGCCTGGCCGAGATCGCCAAGCGCTACCCCGACGTGGCGACGAACAAGTTCCACATCGACATCCTGTGCGCGCACTTCGTGCAGCACCCCGACTGGTTCGACGTGGTCGTGGCCTCCAACCTCTTCGGCGACATCCTGTCCGACCTGGGCCCGGCCTGCACCGGCACCATCGGCATCGCGCCGTCGGCCAACCTCAACCCCGAACGCAAGTTCCCGTCGCTCTTCGAACCGGTGCACGGCTCCGCACCCGACATCGCGGGCAAGGGCATCGCCAACCCGATCGGCCAGATCTGGTCGGCCGCGCTGATGCTCGATCACCTCGGCGGCGACGATCCCGTCTATGCACAGGCTTCGGCCGCCGTGCTCTCCGCCATCGAGACCGTGCTCAGCGAAGGCCCCCGCACCCGCGACATGGGCGGCACCGCGAACACCGTGGACGTGGGCCGCGCCATCGCCGAATGCATCTCGGCAGCATGACGCCCTGCCTCCCCAGTAGCGACCTGAGAGGCTGAGATGGGCCTGTTCCTGCTGAAGCGCACGCTGACGCTGATCGGCACCCTGATCGGCGCCTCGGTCATCGTCTTCCTCGTGCTCGAGATCCTGCCCGGCAACGCCGCGCAGATGCTCATGGGCCCCGACGCCTCCCCCGAGGCCGTGGCCGCCCTGGCCACCAAGCTCGGCCTCGATCAGCCCGCGTGGACGCGCTACTGGCACTGGATCGGCGGCCTGCTCACCGGCAACCTCGGCGACAGCTACGCCTACAGTTCGCCCGTGCTCGACCTCATCCTCGAACGCCTCGCGTTGACGGTGCCCCTGGCCGTGCTCGCCATGGCGCTCACCGTCGTGATCGCCCTGCTCGTGGGCGTGACCGCCGCGGCCCGCCACAACAAGCTCGGCGACGTCGGCCTCATGGGCATGGCCCAGGTCGGCATCGCCATTCCGAACTTCTGGTTCGCCATCCTGCTGATCCTGGTGTTCTCGGTGCAGCTGCAGTGGTTCTCCGCCGGCGGCTTCGAGGGATGGGGCGAAGGCATCTTCGCGGGGATCAAGTCGCTGCTGCTGCCAGCCCTTTCCCTGGCCGTGGTGCAAGCGGCGATCCTGGCGCGCATCACGCGCTCGGCCGTGCTCGAAGTGATGCGCGAGGACTTCGTTCGCACCGCGCGCGCCAAGGGCGTGTCGCAGCGCATGGTGCTTTGGACTCATGTGCTGCGCAACGCGATGATCCCCGTCATCACGGTCATGGGCATGCAGTTCTCGGAGCTCTTGGCCGGCACCATCGTGGTGGAGAACGTGTTCTATCTTCCCGGGCTGGGCCGGCTGATCTTCCAGGCCATCAGCAACCGCGACCTGATCGTGGTGCGCAACTGCGTGATGCTGCTGGCGGCCATGGTGGTCATCGTGAACTTCGTGGTCGACGTGCTCTATGCCGTCATCGACCCGCGCATCAAGGCCAGCGACATATGAGCGCCGTCAATCCAACCTCCGCCGCGCTGCCCGCCGCCCCCTCCGGCGTGGCACTGAAGGCCCCCGGCTTCTGGCGCCGCGCACTGCGGCATCGCAGCTTCTGCATCGGGGGTGTGCTGGCCGCACTGCTGGTGCTCGCCGCGTTGATCTCCTATGTGTGGACGCCCTACTCGCCCTACGGCATGGACATGGCGAACAAGCTGCAGGCGCCGTCCGGTTCGCACTGGCTCGGCACCGATGCGTTCGGCCGCGACGTGGCCTCGCTGCTGCTCGTCGGCGCGCGCGCATCCATCCTGGTCGGTGTGATCGCGGTGGGCATCGGCCTCGTAGTCGGCACGGCACTCGGCCTGCTCGCGGCCGCCAAGCGCGGTTGGGTCGAAGAGGCGGTGATGCGGCTGTCCGACTTCACGCTGGCGTTTCCCGCCATTCTCTCGGCCATCATGATGACGGCCGTATTCGGCGCAGGCATCGTGAATGCCATCGTGGCCATCGGCATCTACAACATCCCGACCTTCGCGCGCATCACGCGTGCATCGGCCAACGCGATCTGGTCGCGCGAGTACGTCGCCGCCGCGCGCGCCTGCGGCAAGGGCAGTTTCGCGATCACGATGCAGCACGTGCTGCCGAACATCTCGGCCGTGCTGATTGTCCAGATCACCATTCGCTTCGCCATCGCCATCCTCGCGGAAGCCGCCCTCTCCTACCTGGGCCTGGGCACGCAGCCGCCGCAACCCTCGTGGGGCCGCATGCTCAGCGAAGCCCAGACCCTCATGTTTCAGCAGCCGCTGCTGGCCGTCTTCCCCGGCATGGCGATCGCGCTCGCGGTGCTCGGCCTGAACATGCTCGGCGACGGCCTGCGCGACCTGCTCGATCCTCGTCTTGCGCGTGCACGGTGAAGAGGTGGTCGATGAACGAGCACTTCAAATGCGGGTACCAGTACGCAGAGGGCGCGAAGGTTTCGCGAAGGTCGCGAAAGAAATCCATAAACAATTTTCCTGATTCCCTTCTGCGACTTCTGCGACTTCTGCGTAGCTTTTGTCTTCCTTCTGCGTTCGGCCGCCCGATCCCGATCCACTGACCATGCCACTCCTCGAAGTCAACAACCTCCAGATCGGCCTGCAGACCCAACGCGGGCCGGCGCAGGCCGTGCGCGGCATTTCCTTCTCGCTGGAGCGCGGCGAAACGCTGGGCATCGTCGGCGAGTCGGGCTGCGGCAAGTCGATCACGGTGATGTCGCTGATGGGCCTGCTGCCCTCCACCGCCAAGGTTTCGGGCAGCATCAAGCTCGACGGGCAGGAGCTCGTCGGGCTGCCCGAAAAGAAGATGTGCGAGATCCGCGGCAACCGCATCGGCATGATCTTCCAGGAGCCGATGACGGCGCTGAACCCGGTGCACACCATCGCACGCCAGGTCGGCGAGCCGCTGCGGCTGCATCGCGGCCTGACCAAGGAGCAGGCCCGCAAGGAAGCGCTGAACCTGCTCGACCGCGTGGGCATTCCCGACGCGGCCTCGCGGCTCGATGCGTACCCGCACCAGTTCTCCGGCGGCCAGCGCCAGCGCATCGGCATCGCGATGGCGCTCGCCTGCGGCCCCGACCTGCTGATTGCCGACGAGCCGACGACCGCGCTCGACGTGACCATCCAGAAGCAGGTGCTCGACCTGATCCAGGGCCTGGTCAAGGAAATGGGCATGGCGCTGATCCTGATCTCGCACGACCTCGGCGTGATCTCCAACAGCGTGAAGCGCATGCTCGTGATGTACGGCGGCAGCGCGGTGGAAAGCGGCCCGACCGACGCGGTGTTCGCCGGACGCGCCCATCCCTACACCCGCGGCCTGTTCGCGGCGCGCCCCGCCCTCGGCGCGGTGCGCGCGGGCCGGCTGCCGACCATCCGCGGCAGCGTGCCGGAGCTGGTCGACATGCCGCGCGGCTGCGCCTTCGCCGGCCGCTGCGCCCACACCATCGACCTGTGCCAGAGCACGCGGCCGCGCGAGACGCTGCTGCCCAACGATCACGTGGTGCGCTGCCTGCGGCTCGGAGAAATCGCCGCATCCACCGCCAGGACCGCCACCGCATGAGCCAGCCCGCTGCTAACGCCCGCCAGCCCCTGCTGGCAGTGAACAACCTCTATCGCCACTACGCGCTGCCGCGCGAAAAGCTCTTCGGCCCGCCGCCGACCGTGAAGGCGCTCAACGGCGTGAGCTTCGAAGTGCAGGCCGGCCAGAGCGTAGGCATCGTCGGTGAATCAGGCTCGGGCAAGTCGACCATCGCGCGCTTGGTGATGGCCCTCGATACGCCGACCTCGGGCACAGTGTCGCTCGAAGGTCGCAACCTGCACGCGCTTTCCAAGGAAGAGCTGCGCGTGGCACGCCGCGACTTCCAGATGGTGTTCCAGGACCCGTACGGCTCGCTCGATCCGCGCCAGACGGTCGCGCGCATCGTCGCAGAGCCGCTCGAAGCGCTCGCGGCCACCACTCGCGCCGAGCAGCGCGAACGCGCCGCCGAAACACTCGCCGCCGTGGGCCTGCGCACCACCGACCTCGACAAGTACCCGCACGAGTTCTCGGGTGGGCAGCGCCAGCGCATCGCCATCGCACGCGCCCTCATCACGCGCCCCAAGCTCATCGTGGCCGACGAACCGGTGAGCGCGCTCGACGTGTCGGTGCAGGCTCAAGTACTCAACCTCATGCAGGATCTGCAGCAGCAGTTCGGCATCAGCTACCTGCTCATCAGCCACGACCTCGCGGTGGTCAACCACCTCTGCGACAACGTGTGCGTGGTCTTCAAGGGCCGCATCGTCGAACGCGGCCGGCCGGCCGACCTGTTCGAGCACGCGCAGCACGAGTACACGCGCACCCTGCTTTCCGCAGTCCTGCACACGCCTTCGCGCTAGCCGGGGCGCGCCCTCTTTCCCTCCCTTTCACCCTCACCTCCAGGAACTATCGAATGTTGAAGCGACGCACACTCATGACTTCCGCCATGGCCGCGGCGATCCCGGGTGTCTTCCTGCCCCAGGCCCGCGCGCAGGCCGGCAAGAACACGCTGACGATCGGCATGCCGCTCGAACCGCCGGGCCTGGACCCGACCAGCGGCGCGGCATCGGCCATCGCGGAGATCACGCAATACAACATCTTCGAGACGCTCACCAAGGTGAACGCCGACGGCAGCGTCACGCCGATGCTGTCGGAGAGCTGGTCCTCCTCGCCCGACATGAAGACCTTCGTCTTCAAGCTGCGCAAGGGCGTGCGCTTCGAGAACGGGCAGCCGTTCAACGCGAACACGGTGAAGTTCTCCTTCGACCGCGCGGGCAGCGCCAAGAGCACCAACAAGGACAAGCGCTTCTTCAGCGAGATCGGCACCGTCGTGCTCGACGAGTACACGGTGGGCGTCAACAGCACGCTGTCGAACCCCGACCTGCCCTTCATGCTCGGCCAGTCGACCGCCTGCATCGTGGAGCCCAAGAGCGCCGAGACCAACGCCACCGCCCCCGTGGGCACCGGCCCCTACAAGCTGAGCGCCTGGCAGCGCGGCGCCTCGTGCACGCTGGTGAAGTCGCCCACCTATCGCGACCCGAACCTCGCGAAGACCGAGAAGTTCGTCTTCCGCTTCATGTCGGACACGGCCGCGCAGACCGCCGCGCTGCTGTCGAACGACATCGACATCTTCCCGCGCGCGGGCACGCGCTCGGTGAGCCAGTTCAAGGGTAACTCGCGCTTCCAGGTGATCGAGGTGGGCACGCGCGGCAAGGTGATCCTGACCATCAACAACCGCAAGAAGCCGTTGGACGACGTGCGCGTGCGCCGTGCGATCCTGGCGGCCATCGACCGCAACGCGATCATCCAGGGCGCGGCCGACGGATTCGGCAAGCCCATCGGCAGCCACTATGCGCTGGGCGCGCCAGGCTTCATCGACACCACCGCGATGAACCCCTTCGACGTGGAGAAGGCCAAGAAGCTACTGGCCGAGGCCGGCGTGAAGACGCCGCTGGAGCTGCGCCTGCAGCTGCCGCCGCCCTCCTACGCCCGCCAGGGCGGCGAGGTGATCGCCGCGCAGCTCGCGCAGATCGGCATCAACGTGAAGATCCAGAACGTCGAATGGGCGCAGTGGCTCAGCGGCACCTTCGGCGGCGCGCACGACTTCGACCTGACCATGGTCGCGCACGTGGAGCCCTTCGACCTGGTGAAGTACACCGAGCCCGACTACTACTGGGGCTACGACTCGAAGAAGTTCCGCGACCTGTTCGTCACCATCCAGAACGAAGAGAACAAGAAGCGCCGCGCCGACCTGCTGGCCGACGCCCAGCGCATGCTTGCGACCGATGCGGTCAACGGCTTCCTCTACCAGGCGGTGTTTCCGACCATCGCGCGCAAGGAAGTGAAGGGCCTGTGGCCGAGCATGCCGATCGTGGTGAACGACCTGGCCGCAATCTCGTGGGGCTGATGCGATGAGCACCTCGACATCGAAGCCGCTTTATGCCCTGGGCGTGCAGGAGCTGCATGCCGCCTACGCGGCCAAGGAACTCTCACCGGTGGAAGTGGCGCGCTCGGTGAACGAGCGCATCGCGGCCTACGAGCCCGAGCTGCACGCCACCTGGCTCTTCCGCCCCGAGCTGGCGCTGGAGCAGGCCCGCGCCTCCGAAGCCCGCTGGCTGGCCGGCAAGCCGCTGGGCACGCTCGACGGCGTGCCCGTGACCATCAAGGACAACCTCGCGACCAAGGGCGATGCGATGCCGCTGGGCACCGCCGCCTACGAGCTGGTGCCGATGACGTACGACTCGCCGCCCGCCGCGCGCCTGAAGGAAGATGGCGCTGTGCTGGTCGCCAAGACCACCATGCCCGACCTGGGCATGCTGTCGTCGGGACTGTCGAGCTTTCATGAACTCTCGCGCAACCCGTGGGACCTGTCGCGCACGCCCGGCGGCTCGAGCGCGGGCGCCGGCGCCGCAGCCGCTGCAGGTTATGGCCCGCTGCACGTGGGCACCGACATCGGTGGCTCGCTGCGCCTGCCGGCGAGCTGGTGCGGTATCTACACGCTCAAGCCCAGCTTCGGCCGCATTCCGCTGAGCTCGCCCTACATGGGCCGCTGCGCCGGCCCGATGACGCGCACCGTGGCCGACTCGGCGCTGATGATGGCCTCGGTCGCGCAGCCCGACGACCGCGACTATTCGGAACTGCCGCCGCCCGCCATCGACTGGACGGCCTTCGAGGTCGACCCGTCGTTCATCAAGGGCAAGCGCGTGGCGCTGCACATGGACGCGGGCTGCGGCCTGCCGCTCGATCCGCAGATCGCCGAGGCCGTGCGCCGCGCGGCCGAGCGCATCGAGGCCGCCGGCGCCGTGATCGAAGAGATCCCGCCCTTCATGACGCCGAAGATGCTGCAGGGCATGGACCACTTCTGGCGCATGCGCTCGTGCATCGACATCCAGGCGATGGCGCCCGAAGTGCGCGCGAAAATCCTGCCGTACATCCGCGAATGGGCCGAGAGCGCGGCCGGCTTCTCGGGCGCGCACATCTTCGACGCCTACAGCCAGTTCATCGCGGCGCGGGCGGCGGCCATTGCGGCCACCAAGGCCTACGACTTCGTGATCTCGCCGGTGTCGCCCAACATGCCCGCGCCGGCCGACCACGCATCGCCCACCAACGACCCGATGCTGCCGCTGGAGCACATCGGCTTCACGGTGCCCTACAACATGTCGGAGCAGCCCGCTGCCTCGATCAACTGCGGCTACTCGGCCGAGGGCCTGCCGATTGGCCTGCAGATTGCCGGCCGCCGCTTCGACGACCTGGGCGTGCTGCAGTTCAGCCGCGCCTTCGAGCAGATCCGCGAACCGCAGAAACCCTGGCCGGAACCCAACACGTCCCGCTGACCGGCCTTCAGGAGACAAGACATCATGAACGCAGCAGCCCACTACATCGACGGACGCCACGTGCAGTCCGAAGGCAACGCCACCATCGACGTGATCGACCCGAGCGATGGCAGCAAGTTCGGCGAGATCGCGCGCGGCACCGCCGCCGACGTGGACACCGCCGTGCGCGCCGCACGCCAGGCCATGGGCGAGAACTTCGACGGCCCCTGGGGCGGCATGACCGCGCTGCAGCGCGGCCGCCTGCTCGCCAAGCTCGGCGCCGCCCTCATGGAGCACCACGAGGAGCTGGCCCAGCTGGAGGCGCGCGACACCGGCAAGGCGCTGCGCGTGGCGCGCAACGACGCCACCGCGCTGGCCCGCTACATGGAGTACTACGCCGGCGCCTGCGACAAGCTGCACGGCGACACCCTGCCCTACGAGCGCGGCTACACCGTGCTGACGGTGCGCGTGCCGCACGGCGTGACGGGCCACATCATTCCCTGGAACTACCCGATGCAGATCGCGGGCCGCAGCGTGGGCGCCTCGCTCGCGGCGGGCAACGCCTGCGTGGTGAAGCCGGCGGAGGACGCGAGCCTGTCGCTGCTGCGCCTGGCCGAGATCGCGACCGAGGTCGGCTTTCCGGCAGGCGCACTCAACGTGGTGACCGGCTACGGCAAGGAAGCCGGCGCTGCGCTGTGCGCACACCCCGGCATCGACCACATCTCGTTCACCGGCTCGACCATGACCGGCCGCAGCGTGGGCCTGGCCGCGGCCGAGCGCCATTGCCCGGTGACGCTGGAGCTGGGTGGCAAGTCGCCGCAGATCGTGTTCGCGGATGCCGACCTCGACGCGGCGGAGCCGGTGCTGCTCAACGCCATCATCCAGAACGCCGGCCAGACCTGCTCGGCGGGCAGCCGCGTGCTGGTGGAGCAGTCGGTCTATGAAGAAGTGGTGCAGCGGCTCGCGAAGCGCTTCACGGCCGTACGCGCCGGCACGCCCGCCGAAGACCTGGACATGGGCCCGCTCATCAACGAAAAGCAGTTCCGCCAGGTGCGAGACATGGTCGCGACCGCCGAGGCCGCCGGCCTGAAGGTGGCGGCGCGCGGCACCGTGTCGCCCAACGCATCTTCCACCGGCTACTACCAGGAAGCTGTGCTCTTCCGCGACGTGCCGCACGAGAGCGACATCGCGCAGCGCGAGATCTTCGGCCCGGTGCTGGCCCTGACGCCTTTCGCCGACGAGGCCGAGGCGGTGCGCCTGGCCAACGGCACGGACTTCGGGCTGGTGGCCGGCGTGTGGACCCGCGACGGCGCGCGCCAGCTGCGCATGGCGCACAAGCTGCACTGCGGCCAGGTCTTCGTCAACAATTACGGTGCGGCGGGTGGTGTAGAACTGCCATTCGGCGGCGTGAAATCCAGCGGCTTCGGCCGCGAGAAGGGCTTCGAGGCCCTGCTCGGCTTCACGACCCTCAAGACCATCGCCATCAAGCACGGATGAAGACAACACATGACAAGCACTGAACAGCAGCAAGCGCCGCGCAAGGTCGGCCTAGTCGGCGTGGGCCTGATGGGCCACGGCATCGCCAGCAACATCGTCAAGCACGGCCACCAGCTCACCGTGCTGGAGCACGCGGGCAACCAGCCCATCGACGGCCTGCTGAAGGCCGGCGCCACTTCGGTGAAGGACGTGGCCACGCTGGCCGCGCAGGTCGACGTGCTGATCCTGTGCGTGACCGGCACGCCGCAGGTCGAGGCCGTGATGCTGGGCGACAACGGCGCGCTCACCACGCTGCGCCCCGGCACCGTGGTCATCGACTGCTCCACCGCAGTGCCCGCCTCCACCGCCAAGGTGGCTGAAGCCGTGAGCGCCAAGGGCGGCAAGTTCATCGACGCGCCCATGACCCGCACCGCGAAGGAAGCCGCCGAAGGCCGGCTGAACCTGCTGGTGGGCGGCGACGAGCAAGTGCTTGCCTCGTGCCTGCCGCTCCTGCGCTGCTTCGCCGAGAACGTCACGCACGTGGGCGGCATCGGCGCCGGCCACGCGATGAAGCTGCTGCATAACTTCGTGTCGCTGGGCACAGTGGCACTGCTGTGCGAAGCCGCCGCCTGCGCCGAACGCGCCGGCGTGAGGCCCGACGTGTTCGTCGACGTGCTCGCCAAGGGTGGCGGCAACGGCGTGGCGCTGGAACGCGTCAAGCCCAAGCTGCTGACCGGCAGCACCGATTCGCTGAAGTTCTCGATGGCGAATGCGAAGAAGGACCTGGGGTACTACAACGACATGGCCCAGCAGTCGTCTTCGAGCCATGGCATTGCGCAGGCTGTGGATGCGCTGCTGACGCATGGGGTCGAGAAGTTCGGTGGGGACCGGATGGTGCTTGATCTGGTCGAGGCGCTGCGCTGAATATTTGATCGTTCCTGCCCTGTGCGATGCCGATTCATTCGGGGTTCATGCACAGGGCACCGGACAGGCATTGCTCCGAAGGATCGATCTCGGCCACGGTCGACATGGGCATGACTGCGTTCAATGCCCGCTCCAGACTGGTTTCAGCCAGTCGACACGGCCCGCTGAATGACTGCCATGCGCCGCGATCGAGCCATCCGGCGGCGCGTCGAGCCGCTTCACTGCCGTAGCGTGGAAGACGGATCTGCGCCTCTCAATCGGCACTCGCTCAGATTTCCGTCTGCTCCGAGATCTCCAGGGCGTCATCCACATCGATGCCCAGATATCTGACGGTCGACTCGAGCTTGGAGTGGCCGAGCAGCAGCTGCACCGCGCGGAGGTTCCTCGTTCGCCGGTAGATCAGCGTCGCCTTCGTCCGTCGCATCGAGTGCGTTCCGTAGTCGGCAGGATCTAACCCAAGTTCTCTGACCCAGCCACCAAGAATCCGGGCGTACTGCCGGGTGCCGAGGTGCGGCGAGTCGTGCATTCGGCTCGGGAACAGGAAGTCGTCCGATCGCAGTCCGGTGCGCCGGATCCAGGCCTGCACAGCCTCGCGGGTTCCGGGCGTCAGCTCGAACTGCACCGGACGCTGCGTCTTGTGCTGCATCACTGTTGCCCGTGGGGCAACTTGCTCTCCGTGGCAGACGTCCCTGACTTTCAGGCTGACAAGGTCGCAGCCTCGCAGCTTACTGTCCAAGCCCAAATTGAAGAGAGCGAGTTCGCGCACTCGACCCTGCAGTTGCAGCCGCACCCGCAGCGCCCAAATGTCCTTGAGCTTGAAAGGCGCCTTCTGGCAGACGATCTTGCCCTTTTTCCAGGGCCCACGACAGGTTCCAGTGTCTGCATGATGGTCTCCCATCGAGTTGAGGGAATGTGAGCATGCGCGCGCCGTGTGCAGTTGTCCTTGATGCAGCACTTGCGTTCCATGGGTTAGGCATCCGCTTTCGCGGCTATGCCTGAACTGCGGCAAGGGGCACAATTGGCGACAACCAGTCATCTGACCCTTGCTAGTTACTTTGGAGCTATCCCGATCTCTGACATACATGTCAGAGAGGCGTTGAGATTGAACCACCATGTCACAACTCAGCCAACCCCCGCTTCGGGTGCGACTGGATGCGATTCCTTGGAGCAACTTCAGGACCTGCCTCGGCCCGGCGGACAAGATGGGGGAAGTACTGGAACGCCTCGCAAGCACCGACTCGGCCGCTGCACTCGCGGCAAGCCGCGAACTCTGGTGCGATTTGGTTTCGGGTGGTATCGGCCCTCCGCCAGTAGCGATTCATGCGCTCCCGTTTGTTCTCGACGTCTTGCCTCAAGCTGGTGAACAACTAACGACTGAACTCCTTGAGCTTGTCTGGCGCTGCGTTCACTTCGACCGACCAGATGAGATGGGAACTCTTCAAGAACTGCGGCACATGGTTATCGCGCAGCGCACGCGTCTGTTCGGGTATGTCACCGACCCCAATCAGGAAATAGCAGAGTTGGCGAAGGACATACTTGCCGATATAGGTGAGAAGACCGTCATCAGTAAGCCCGCTTAAGAGAGGGACTGTCTGTTGTAGGCCCCCACTGACGGCGGCGCGCCTACGGCAGAATGCGGCCACAACCGGACCTTCGACATGAGAAACTGACGCCCCCATGAAAGCTATTGCCGTTGAGATATCCCAAGTTGTTGATGACAGCGGATATCCAACCTTCGTGGAATGCCTCTTGATCGATGCGATGGGGCAGACACACCGTTTCGTGGAAAAAGAGCCCGTCGTGAGCGCGACTGGAATTGACATCGATTCGCTTCCAGCTCCTGGCGTTATTGCTTGTGAAGTTGAGTCGGAGTGGCTGGATTCGGGCGGTCGCTCGGTCGTCCGTGTTGCGACGACGCGGCCCTGGGGAGTCGAGTCCACCGCGGGTAGCAGTAGTTTTGTTGTGCTTGCTGAGCAGCTACGAGAGATTTGAGCGTCGAACAGAATTCGGCCAACACCGGACCTTCGACGCCGACGTCCAGTTTCTAGTCGGTGAACTGCACCGAGTACTTCCAGTCGCCGTCTTGCTCCTGGCTAACAGAGTACGACGCGGATCGCCAGATGGAACCGCGCTCGCGGAAAAGGTCAGCGAGCGCGTAGAGGCTCGCATAGATTTCCTCGGTTGGGCTAACAGGCCCCGGCTGACCGTCAGGCGACGTGATGACGATGGTCATCCGCTCTTGCGAGCCTTCCTGTTCCCGGTCGGCGACGAGGCTTGCTGCCTTCCACCATTCCGGGGTCGCAGCAATGAGGGCATTCGCTACCGCTGCGTCGAGCGGCGCTTGTCTTTCAAGCCATTCGTCCATCTATGATTCCCGTGGGCCGTGTCGGCCCGGAAGGTAGCATGCCGCCGACTCAAGTCGGCCAGGAGCAGACGGTCAGCGCCCATCTCCAATCCTTGAGGATCTGTCCATGTACGCTTTGAAAGTCTCAATCAATGGGCGGGAGCCTGTCACAGGCGGCGCGACCGACCTGTGTGTGCTCTCT